>Ga0184615_10000756_pt1 | contig 17412 bp, 10 predicted proteins | sample PLM4_65_coex_FD_133134 | JGI IMG/M metagenome (GOLD analysis project Ga0184615, IMG submission 133134) | Groundwater sediment microbial communities from an aquifer in East River, Colorado, USA - PLM4_65_coex | ecosystem: Environmental > Terrestrial > Soil > Riparian zone | place: USA: East... | reverse complement strand
GCCGAAATCCTCGTCCCGTTTCACATCCCACGATGCCGGCATGCTGCTGGTCTCGCTGTTCTGGGGCGGGAACTTTGCCGCCAGCAAGTTCGCGCTGAACCAGCTGTCGCCCCTCTCCTTCAGCGCGTTTCGTTTTGCCGTGGCCAGCGGTCTCCTGTTCGCGGCCACTCGCGCCATGGGCGCCTCGCGCCCCCTGCCACGGCGGACGCTGCTCTGGCTCATCATTCTGGGGCTGATCGGGAACACGCTCTATCAAACGGTCTTCATGACCGGGCTCCGGATCACTACGGCCACGAACAGCGCGATGATCGTCGCCTTTCTTCCGGTGATGGTCGCGATTCTCGGCGCCGTCTCCGGGATCGAGCGGGCGACGCCGGCGATGTGGATGGGAGTGCTCCTCGGCACCGCGGGGGTGGCGCTGGTGGTGGGCGCCAAAGGGGTGAGCTGGAGTTCGGCGAGCCTTGCCGGAGACCTCCTCGTCCTCTTCGCGACGCTCTGCTGGGCGGTCTATACCGTGGGGATCAGGCGCGCTGGCAAGGGGGTCGACCCGATGCAGATCACCCTCATAACCGTCGTGGCCGGCGCGGTGGGGCTCCTCGTGGTCGGTGCGCCGGGACTGCTGCGGGAAAATTGGGGCGCAGTGACCTTGAATGGCTGGGCGGCGGTTGCCTACGCCACCATCCTCGCGCTGGTGATCTCGGGTCCGTTGTTCAATCGCGCCGTGCAGGGCATCGGCAGCGACCGCACCGCGCTTTATAACTGCCTCACGCCCCTGGTGGCGATGGCGGTCGCGTGGGTGACGCTGGGCGAGGTGCCGACGGGGCCGCAGTTCGTGGGCGTGGGGTTGGTGCTGGGAGGTGTAGTGCTTGCCGTAACTACGCCAACGGTGAACGCTAACCGCTAACCGCTCGCCGCGGTCGTTAGCCGTTAGCAGTTAGCCGTTAGCGCGTGGTACGCGCAGTTCCTCCAGTCGTCCCATCGCCCGCCTGAGATGGGGGATCACGATACTGCCCCCCACCACCAGCCCCACCGCGAACACCTCCAGCATCTCCTCGTCGGTCACCCCTTCTTCTTTGCATCGGACGACGTGATAGGTGACACAGTCGTCGCAGCGAAGCACCAGGGAGGCCACCAGGCCGAGCATTTCTTTGGTCTTCACGCCGAGGGTACCGGCAAGGTAGGCGCGATTGTCGAGCGCGAAGAATCGATTGACGGTCAGGTTCCCCGCGTTCAGGATGATGTCGTTCATCCGTTCGCGGAAGGCGCGGAAGTCGGAGAGAGAGGATTCAGACATGGACCGGAGAGCGGTGAGCGGTAAGCGGTGAGCGGTGAGCGGGAGGGGCTTGTCCCTCTCACCGCTCACTGCTTACCGCTCACCGTAATTACGGTGTCACAATGGACTTGTAGGAGAGCGGCGCCCACTGCGGCCTCGTTGACGCGTTCGCCACGTCCTGCCCCACGAAAAAGAGCAGCCGCACGACGCGGGCTTCCTTTTCCGCGTCGATCTTTTCCACCGAATCGCTGGGACGGTGGTAATCCGCGTGGACGCCGTTGAAGAAGAACAGGATCGGCACGCCCTTTTTCGCGAAGTTGTAGTGGTCCGACCGGCTGTAGAAATTCTGCTCCGGCCACCGGTCGTCGATCGCGCTCATCCTGAGCTCGGGGTGCGCCGAGTTGACCCGTTTGAGCGTGGCCCCGAGATCGGAATGTTCTTTGCCAATAGCGACGACGGTGTCGGCCCAGTTGCGCCCGATCATGTCCGCATTGAGATCCGCGACAATCTGCGGCAGCGGCACCGGCGGATGGTTGACGAACCAGTCGCTTCCCCACAGGCCGTGCTCCTCCCCGCTGACGGTGAGGAAAATTACCGACCGTTTGGGCCGGGCCCCGCGTGCGGCGAATGCCTCGGCCAGCTCCAGCACCCCGGCAGTGCCCGATGCGTCGTCGTCGGCCCCGTTGCAGATGCTGTCGGCTCCCAGCGGACGGCACCCCGCCCCCGGCTGTCCCGCCGTGCCCACGTGATCCATGTGGGCGGAGTAGACCAGATACTCGTGCTTGAGCACCGGATCGGAACCCTCGAGGATGCCGACGACGTTGGGCGCCGACACTTCGGACAGGGTGGTATCCCGTAGCGAGATCACGCTCTCCCAGTCGGGGAATGGCACGGCGGTCGCGGCCATCGCGCCCCGAAACTGGGCAAACTGGTCGGCTGCCTCGGGAATCTGCGCGATGACCGCGCTCTCCCGCACGGCGATGCTGAAGAAGCTGCTCGGCGCCTCGCCGACCTCGTACACCCGCGCATTCATCGCGCCGTACCGGGCGGAGAACACGCTGTCGGAGTTGATCACCGCGATGACCCCCCGCGCGCCCGCGGCGCCGGCCAGGCGACCCAGCATGAGCAGGCGGGTCGCCGCCGAGGGTTGAGTCCAGTCGGCCAGGAAGACCACCAGCTTGTCGCGGAGGACATCCTTCGGCAGGCTGTCCAAACGCCCCGCGCCAGCCACTACCACAATGCCGCCGCGGCCCTCGGCCGCTGGAAGCCCGCGACTGGTGAGCGCCGCGTCACGTCCGAAGGTGAGCCGGGCAGAGCGGTCGCCGCTCAGCGTCCCGAAACTCACGGTGGAGCGTTCCGCGAGCAGCTTTTTCTGCTGAATCGGATACCGCATCAGGTACCCGCCCTCGTCACCACCGGGTTTGAGTCCCAGGCGCTTGAATTCGCCCGCAACGTATTGTGCCGTCCGGGTGAGACCGGGGCTCGGCGTGTTTCGTCCCCCCATCGAGTCATCGGAGATGATCCCGATCCGCCGGCGGACGTCCGCTTCGGTGATCGACGCCGCTGCGCGGCTGACGGCGGGAGCCTGGGCGCGGACCGCGAGCGGCGCGAGAATGGCAACAAGCGCGATAGTGCTTGAACGAATTGTCATTGAGCCAGGGAGCTAGGGAGCTAGGGAGCCAGGGACTGGCGGGAAGAATCTAATCTGGAAGCTTGCGGCGCTTGAGTTTGGGTTCTCCAACGGGAACCAGCGGTTTGGCCGGAGGGTTGCGCCGCGGCTCGACTTTGGGCGCGGGCCTTGGCTGCGGGGCCGGCGCCCGGGCTTCCGGCTTCGGTTTGGGGGCCTTGACTGAATCGGCAGTCGCTGGCATTCCCGGCGCGATCAGCGAGAGTCCGAGGAGTATCGTGGTGAGGGACATGCCGCCCCGGATTGCACAGCCGGTGCCAAGCTCGCCGGCTTTTCCCGGCGTTACGAAGTGACGATGCGACATTCACTTGGGAGATGGGGGTCGAGAGTCGGTCCCGCGCCATCGTCCCCCCTGCCGGACAAATCGGGGCCGCGTTGACTCACTGGTGACACGGCCCTACGTTGGGCGGGGCATGCCCGCCGCCGCCGGACCCTCCGCCACACCCCGGCTCGATTTGCTCGACCCGGCCGAAGTCGCCCGCCTGGGCGGCCTTGAGGTCATTACCGAAGGCATCGTCGAAGGGTTCCTGGCCGGCCTGCATCGCTCCCCGCGCCGCGGCTTTTCCGTCGAATTCGCCGAGCACCGGATGTATCAGCCCGGGGACGAACCGCGTTACCTCGACTGGCGTCTCCTCGCCCGCAGCGACCGGCTCTACGTGAAGCAATTCGAGGAAGAAACCAACTTGCGGGCGATGCTGGTCCTCGACGGAAGCCGCTCCATGGACTGGTCCGGCGATCCCGTCGGCCGTCTCACCAAGCGCCAGTATGCCGAACGGCTGGTTGCAGCCCTCGCGCTGGTGCTGCTCCGCCAGCGTGACGCGACCGGCCTCATCATTTTCGACGACGCGGTGCGCACCCTCGTCCCCCCGCGAGCGCGGCACACCCAGTGGCATCTGCTGCTTCGGGAGCTGCAATCCACGACTCCAGGCGCCGGAACGGCGGCGGAGCCCGCCCTTCGTCGGGTGGTGGAGCAGCTTCGCCGCCGCGGTCTCGTGGTGTTCGTCTCCGACCTGCTCTTCGATCCGCCCCTTGCCCTTACCGCGCTCCGCTTTCTCCGTCACCGCGGACACCAGGTGCTCGTATTGCACATCATGGATCCTGACGAGGTCGAGCTTCGCGGGGCCGCAGAGGCCCGCTATGAAGACCCCGAATCGGGCCAGGCGGTCATCCTGCGCCCCGCGGATTGGGCCCAGGCGTACGCCCGTACCGTGGATGCGGCGGTCTCGGAGTGGCGAAGCGCCTGCCGGCGCCGCGGCATCGCATATGAGCGGGTGACGACCGACACACCGTTCGGACAGGCGCTTCGCCAGGCGCTGGTTCGCTCCACCGGACTCGCGTGATCGGCTTTACCGCACCGTGGGCGCTTCTGGGACTCGCCGCGGCCGCCATTCCCGTTCTGCTGCATCTCTTCGCGCGGCGCGAGCCAAAGACGGTGGTCTTTCCCGCCACCCGGTACCTCGCTGAAACAGCCCGTGCGCATCACCGCCGGCTCACCTTGCAGCACTGGCTCCTGCTCCTGGTGCGCACGCTGCTCATCGCAGCACTCGCGCTGGCCGCCGCCGGGCCTACGCTGCCGGGGGGATCGGCGACGACCCATGCGCCCTCCGCGATCACCGTCGTGGTCGACAACTCACTCTCCAGCGCCACGACGGCCGGGGGAACTCCGGTGGTCGAGCGCCTCAAGGAGGCGGCGCGCCGCATCCTTCGAGCGGCGCGCCCCGACGATGCGCTCTGGCTCATCACCGCCGACGGCGTCCCGCGGCGGGGGAGCGCGGCGGAGCTCACCGGCATCGTGGACCGGGTCGTCCCGTTGCCGGCCCGGCTCGATCTCGGAGCGGCGATCGGCATCGGGCGCGAGGCCATGGCGGCGGAACGGATCCCGTCCAGCGTGGTGATTCTGAGCGATCTCCAGGCGAGCGCGCTCGCCGAGGCGTCGGGCCGGGGCGCTGTGGTCGTGCTCCACCCCGACGAGCCGGCGGTGGGTAATCTCGGCCTCGCGTCTCTGGATCCTGGTCGGCAACCCTGGGGCCCTGAGGGCGGGCGCGTCGTGTTGCGGACCACCGGCTCGCCGGGAAAGAGCGCCGCGCTCTCGCTCAGGGTCGGCAACCGGCCGCCGCGCCGTCAGCTCGCGACGGCCCAGACCGACCTCACCCTCGCGAGCGGGATGCTTTCCGCCGGATGGTGGCCGGTACGGGCCGAGCTCGAGCCCGACGAGCTCCGGCTCGACGATGCGCGGGAGACGGCGGTCCGGGTGGCCGACGCGGCGCGCGCGGCGTGGAGGAGCGAAGACCGTTTCCTCGCGACCGCCGCCGAGGTGCTGCAGCAGAACGGACGCCTGGTCAGGGGCGGCGACCTCTCGATCGGGAACCTCGGCCAGGGTGCCTCGATCGTGCAGCCCCCCGCGGATCCGGCCGGGCATGGCGCCCTCAATCGCGCCCTGGCGGCGCGGGGGGCCGCCTGGCGACTGGGCGAAATCGCCGCCGGAAGCACCGTCACCGACAGCGGTCCGTTGCTGGGTCGTCACCTGGTCAGCCGGCGGTACGCGCTGACGCGAGCGGGGAATGGGGGAAACCCGGGGGAAAGCCGGGGAAGCGGGGGAGGGGTGCTGGTAACCGCCGGCGGTGCACCATGGGTCGTACGATCGGGCAACACCATCCTGCTCGGCAGCCGGCTCGAGCCGGAATGGACGGCGCTGCCGCTCTCGGCCGAGTTCGTGCCGTTCGTGGATTTCCTTGCCAACCGGGCGATTCGTGGCGAGCTCGCCCTCCTCGATACCGCGCCGGGCGATCCGGTCGCCCTCCCCGATGCTGCCACCGCCGTGATTCGCGTTGGTGTGCCGCGCCCGGTCGAAGGAGGGAGTCCCTTCCGCTCCGGCGAGATGGGTCTCTTCTTCATTCTGTCGGGAAGCGATACGATCGGAGTGGTGAGTGTGAATCCCGATCTGCGTGAATCGCTCCTCGAGCGTGCGACCGACGCGGACGTCCGCCGCCTCTGGCCGGGAGCCCGCACCGGGACGCTTGACCGCGCCGCCTCCCTCGCCTTCGCCGCCGGCGGGCTCGCCGATTTGCGCGGCCCATTCCTGTTGATCGCCGCGGTGCTGGCGCTGGCCGACGCCGGCCTCGCCGGACTCGGCGCCCGTCGCCGGATGCCCGCCACATGATCGAGCCGATTCTACCATCGTTTGCCCGCACGTCCTTCGCGGCGGAGCTGATGCCGCGGGTGCCCGGGACCGGGGGTGCGCTCAAGCTCGGCGGGCTGCCAGGCTCCAGCGGCGCGGTGATGGTGGCCTGGCTCGCCGAGCAGTTCCCCCAGCGGTTGTTCACCGTCGTCGCAGCGACTCCGGCCGACGCCGAGCGATGGCTCGCGGATCTGGCGACGCTGACACCGCTCCCGTGCGCGCTCTATCCCCAGCGGGAAGCGCTGGGAGAGGAGGAGCCGCACTACGAAATCGCGGGGGAGCGCGCCGAGACGCTGGAGGCGCTCCTGCGAGGACGGCTGCGGATTCTGGTGACCACCGCGCGCGCCACCGCCGAAAAGACCCTGGTGCCCGAGGCGCTCGACCGGCTCCGGCTCGAGCTGGCGGTGGGGTCGGCTCGTCCCCTCACCGCCGTGGTCGCCGCGCTCGAGGGGATGGGCTATCGACGCGTGCCGGTGGTGACCGAAGTCGCCGAGTTCAGCGTCCGGGGCGGCATCGTGGATCTCTACGGCTTCGGTATGGCGGCCCCGATGCGGCTGGAGTGGTGGGGCGACGTGATCAGCTCCCTCCGGTCGTTCGACCTCACGTCGCAGCGGAGCGGGGAGGAGCAGGGGTCGGTGACGGTGCTGCCGATCGGCGTTGGGGCGGAAGGGCGGGAGGGCGGGAGGGCGGGAGGACACACCCTTACCGCCCAACCGCCCAGCCGCCCTACCGCCCGCAAGACCCTCCTTGATCTTCTACCGTCCGAAACCCTCCTCATCGAGGAGGCCTCCCACCCCAACGCGGAGGAGGTCTCCCGCGCCTGGCGGGAGGCCGAGCACCATCTCGATATCGCGCGGCGGCTGGGGGAGGTGCCTCCCTCGCGCGAGCAGCTCTTTGCCGAGCCCGCCGCATGGTCGGCGCGACTGGCGCAGTTCCCCCGCATTCTGCTGCGCGAAGAGTTGCCCGATCTGCAGGCGGGGTTCCTCCCGCCGGAAGCGGTGGACCGGAATCTTGGCCGGCTCCGGTCGCTGCTGGCCGGCGGACCGCCCACGCTCGTGCTCTGCGACAATGCCGGGCAGCTCGAACGGCTCGACGAGCTCCTGCAGGAGGGCGAGTCCCACGCGCCCGCCGCAACGCTCGTCGTCGGCGCACTCGACGGCGGCTTCGTCATGCGCACGCTGCGGGTGCTCACCGATCACGAAATCTTTCGCCGGGCCCGCCGGCTCCGGCGCGCACGCCGCTACCGGCAGGCGGCGCCGTCGCTGGCGACGGGGACGCTCACCGCCGGCGACTACATCGTCCATCTCGATCACGGCATCGGGATCTACCGCGGCATCCAGACGATCATGGTCGGCGAATCCACCATCGAAGTCGCGATCGTGGAGTACGAGGGGGGCGACCGCCTGAACGTCCCACTCTACCGGCTCGACCAGCTGGAGCGGTACCGCGCGGCGGGAGAAGACGGTGATCAGGCGCCCCCGAAGCTCCACCGGCTGGGGGGCACCGCCTGGAAGAAACAGCGGGAGAAGACCCACGAGGCGATCCAGAAGATGGCGGTGGAGCTGCTCGATCTCTACGCCCGGCGCACCGTGAGTGCGGGCTTCCCCTTTCCCCCCGACACGCGCTGGCAACGGGAGCTGGAGTCCGCCTTCCTCTACGAAGACACGCCGGACCAGCGGAAGGCCACCGAAGACGTCAAGCGCGACATGGAGCGCCCGGTCCCCATGGATCGCCTGCTGGTGGGCGACGTGGGCTACGGCAAGACCGAGGTCGCGGTGCGCGCGGCCTTCAAGGCGGTGCAGGGAGGGAAGCAGGCCGCGATCCTGGTGCCGACCACGATTCTGGCGGACCAGCACGGACGCACCTTCACCGAGCGGCTGGCCGACTACCCGGTCAAGGTGGAAGTCCTCTCGCGGTTCCGTACCGCGAAGGAACAGAAGCAGGCTCTGGCACAGCTCACCGAGGGCAAGACCGACATCATCATCGGCACCCACCGGCTGCTCTCGAAGGATGTCATCTTCCGGGAGATCGGGCTGCTGGTGGTGGACGAGGAGCATCGCTTCGGGGTGCGGCACAAGGAGCGGCTCAAGGAGCTCCGGCTCAGCATCGATGTGCTGACGCTCACCGCCACGCCGATTCCGAGGACGCTGCACATGTCGCTGGCGGGGCTGCGCGATCTCACGCTGATCGAAACCCCGCCCCGCGACCGGTCGCCGATCCTCACGTTCGTGGAGCCGTGGGATGACGGACTGCTGGAGGAGGCGATCGCCCGCGAGCTCGACCGCGGCGGGCAGGTGTTCTTCGTCCACAACCGGATCGAGACGATCGAGACGATCGCCGCCCGGGTTCGGCACTTGGCACCACGGGCGCGGGTCGGGGTGGCGCACGGGCAAATGGCCGCGGTCGAGCTCGAGAAGGTGATGCGCGGGTTCGTGAACGGGGAGGTCGACATCCTGGTCTCCACCATGATCGTGGAATCCGGCCTCGACGTGCCGAATGCCAACACGATGGTGGTGCACGACGCCCATCGGCTGGGCCTGGCGCAGCTCTACCAGCTCCGGGGGCGGGTGGGGCGGAGCCACCGGCGGGCCTATTGCTACCTGATCGCCCCCGACCTCATGGATCCCGTGGCCGAGGAGCGATTGAAGGTGCTGGAGCATCATACCGATCTGGGCGCGGGTTACCGGATCGCGCTCAAGGATCTGGAAATCCGGGGGGCGGGAAACCTCCTCGGAGCGGAACAATCGGGGCATGCCCACGCGGTCGGATTCGACCTGTATCTGCGCTGGCTGGAGGAAACGGTGACCGCCCTCCGGAGCCGGCGCGATGCGGTAGCCGAGCCTCCGGCCCCGCCGGAGGTGGTCTTCGACCGGCCCGCCCACCTCCCGGACCTTTACATCGCCGACGACGACACCAAACTCGACCTGTACCGCCGACTGGCGCGAGGGGTCTCGTCTGGCGAAATTGATGAGTTGCGGCAGGAAATGCGGGAACGGTTCGGCCCCCTCCCCGAGGAGGCCGAACGGCTGCTCGATCTGTCCCGGCTCAGGGTGCTCGGCGGGGCGCTGGGCATCCAGCACATCCTGGTGCGGGGGGATGAAGCGCGAGTGACGTTCCGCGCCGGGACCTCGCCGAGAATGGCCCGGCTGTCCACCGCCCTCGACAACGTGCAGCTCGCGGCGGACGTTCGCCGGACGGTGCCGCTTTCGCTGCGGCTGACCCGGCTGGGCGGCGAGGCGATCATTCCGGCGCTGGTGAGAGCGTTGATAGCGGTGAGCGGTGAGAAGTGAGCGGTGACCCCTCTCACGTTTCACCGCTCACCGACAGGTAGTTCCACACTAACAGAAGAGAGCGCGATGCGTCGGATCGGATTGGCAGTTGTAGCCGCTGGACTCATGGTCACCGCCTGCGGCAGCTTCCGGGACGTCTTCACGTCCCATGCGGAAACCGCCGCGCGCGTCGGTTCGCGCGAGCTCCCGTCGGCCAAGGTGGCCGAGATCATCACCCGGCTCGGCGGACCCACGGCCAATCCGCAGGCCGCCGAATTGATCGCGGGGATCTGGGTCGACATGGGGCTCTTCGCGGAGCAGGTGGCGCAGGGAAAACTCGGAAAAGATTCCGCCACGATGGTCCGGCTGATGTGGCCGCAGATCACCGAATCGAAGATCCAGGCATGGCACGATTCGCTGATCGCCAGCCGCACCGGCCTGACTCCCGCCGAGGTGGACAGCGCATACAACGCCGGGGACATCCGGCTCTTCCAGCACATCCTCTTCATGCCGACCGGCTCGACGCCCGCCGACACCGCGCGCGCCAAGGCGCAGGCGGACCGGGTCCTTCCCCAGGCGCGCAGCGGCGATTTCGGGAAGCTGGCGGCGCAGTACAGCAGCGACGGCAGCAAGTCGGACAATGGCTACCTGCCCCCGGGTCCCAAGGGCACCGCCGAGCGCCCGGTCTTCGTGAGCGAGTTCGAGACGCCGGCCTGGGCGCTGGCTCCCGGCGATATCAGCGGCGTGGTGAAATCGCAGTTCGGCTTTCACATCATCCGCCGGCCGCCGCTCACCGAAGTGCGGGAGCGGCTGACCCCTTTCCTCAAGCAGCAGCTGGTGGCGAAGGCCGATTCGGCCTACATGGCCGACCTGACGGCCAAGGCGGAGCTCAAGGTCAAGCCGGGGGCTGCGGCCGCGGTTCGCACCGCGGCGGCCGATCCGGTCGCGGCGCGGAAATCCGGCAAGGAGCTGGTGACCTACAAGGGCGGCTCCTTCAAGGTGAAGGATCTGGCTCCCTGGCTCGAGGCGCTGCCGATGCAATCCGCGGCGCAGATCAAGATCGCAAACGACACGATCCTCGAGGGATTTGCCCGGACGCTCGCCCAGAACGAGATCCTGCTCAAGCAGGCGGACTCGGCAAAGGTGACGATGAACCCCGCGGTCTTCGAATCGATGTCGGCCCAGTTTAAATCCGCGATCGACGCTCTGCGCGAAGTGATGGGTCTCACCACCGCGGAGTTCTCCGACTCCTCCAAGGTGCCGGAATCCGAGCGCCGCAAGCTCGCCGCGACCAAGGTGGATGAGTACTTCGACAAGCTCATCAAGGGCGAGGCGCAGTTCCGCCAGATCCCGCCCACACTCTCGGCCGAGCTTCGCCACGGGGGCGATTACCGGATTTTCCCCCAGGGGATCGCCCGCGCCAGGGAGCTGATCATCGCCCAGCGGGCCAAGGATTCGGCGGCCGCCGCGACCGCCGGTCCCCAGGGCCCTCCGGGTCTGCAGCCGGCGCCGGGAGGTCCCCCGGGACAGACCGCGCGGCCGGATAGCGCCAGGACTCCATGACCGGACGCTGGGTGACGGTTCCGCTCGCCGCGGTGCTCCTCTTCGGAAGCGCCGCCTCGGTGCGGCTCGCCGCCCAGCAACCCGCGGCTCCCACCGATTCGGTGGTGGACCGCATCGTCGCGGTGGTCGGATCGAAGGCGATTCTCAAGTCGAATATCGAGGAGCGGATTCTGCTGGAGCATCCCCAGGGCAAGAATCTCCCGACCACTCCCGAAGGGATGAAGCAGCTGCGGGTGGAGCTGCTGCAGGTGCTGATCGACGAGGAGTTGCTGGTGCAGGAAGCGTTGCGCGACACCACGATCAAGGTGCTGGAGGACGACGTCACCAAATCGGTGGACGTGCTGATGCGGACCACCCGGGCCCGCTATACCACGGAGGAGGCCTACCGCAAGGACATCCGCACCGCGGGCTTCGAGACCGTCGATGAATACCGCAACTGGCTCACCGAACAGCAGCGGCGGCGGCTGCAGATCAGCCAGTTCACCGGCAGCCTCAAGGGGAGCGGAAAGCTCAAGCCGGTGTCCCCCACCGAGCGCGAGATCCGGGAATACTTCGACAAGTACAAGGAGTCGTTCCCGAAGCGACCGGAGACGGTCGCCTTCCGGCAGATCGTCATCGCGCCCATCCCGAAGCCCGAGGCGACGGCGCGGGCGAAGCAGCTCGCCGATTCGATTCTGGTCGAGCTCAGGAAGGGCGCCGACTTTGCCGCCACGGCGCGGCGCTTTTCGATGGACCCATCCAGCAAGGAGCTGGGCGGCGGGTTAGGGTGGGTCCGGCGGGGCACCGGACTCGACCAGCGGTTCGAGGACGTGTCCTTTGCGCTCCGGCCGGGCGTCGTCTCCGAGCCGGTGGAGACGTCCTTCGGCTTCCACCTGATCCAGGTGGAGCGCTCTCAGCCGGCCGAGGTCCAGGTCCGCCACATACTCATCATGCCGGCGATCGACACCGCCGATGCCGACAGCGCGGTGCGGGTGACGGGCCGGGTACACGCCGAGCTCGAGGCCGGCGCGCCGTTCGACTCGGTGCAGCGGGTCTGGCACGACAAAGCCGAGGAACGGGAGATTCCGGCAATCCCGCTCGAGCAGCTTCCTGCCGCCTACGGCCAGGCGATGGCGGGTGTCCCCGCCGGCAAGCTCGCGCCGATCTTCCGGCTCGACGCGCCGGTCGATCTGCTCCGGTCGAAGTATGTGATCGCGCTCATCACCGAGCGCACTCCGGCGGGTGACGTGCGCTACGAGGACGTGAAGGAGTCGATCCGAAGCGGGCTCGGCGAGCAGCTCACCACTCAGCGGTATACCCAGAAACTCCGCCGCGCCACGCTGGTCGACGTTCGGACCAGATGAGCCGGCGGCCGCGCCTTGCCGTGACCCTGGGCGACCCGCGAGGGATCGGGCCCGAGGTCGCGGCGGGCGCGCTCACCCCGGGGCTCGACGCACACCTCACCATCATCGGGGCCGACGAGCAGATCGCGGCCATTCCCGCCGATCTGCGCATCTCGGTCGGGAGCTGGAAGGGCGGTTCCGGGCAGGGAGCCGGCGACCGGTCGCGCGCGCTCCGCGCGGGACAGATCGCCGGGCATTCGCTGCAACGCGCGGTGCGGCTGGCGATGGAGGGCGACGTGGATGCGATCGTCACCGGGCCGGTCGAGAAGCACGCCCTCCACGCCGCCGGATTTCCTTTCCCGGGACAGACCGAGTGGCTCGGCACGCTCGCGGGCGGAGTCGATGTGGCGATGATGCTGGCGGCCGGCACGCTGCGGGTGGTGCTGGTCACGACCCACGCCGCGCTGCGCGACGTGCCGGCGCTGCTGACCACCGACCGCATCGTCCGGGCGGGGCGGGTGACCCGCACGGCGCTGATCGAATGGTTCGGGATCGCGGAGCCGAGACTCGCGCTCTGCGCGCTCAATCCCCACGCCGGGGAGCAGGGACTCTTTGGAGACGAGGAAGCCCGCGTCATGGCGCCGGCGGTCGAGACCCTCGGCATCGCGGGGCCGCTGCCGGCGGACACGGTGTTCGTGCGGGCGATGAAGGGGGAGTTCGACGCGGTGCTCGCGCCCTATCACGACGTGGGGATGACCGCCATCAAGGTCGCTGCCTTCGGGCGCGGGGTGAACATCACGCTGGGCCTGCCGTTCGTCCGGACATCGCCCGATCATGGCACGGCGTTCGACATCGCCGGGAAGGGGATGGCCGACGCGGCGTCGATGAGGCAGGCGCTCGAGCTGGCCGTAACGCTGGCAGAACAGCGTCAGCGGTCAACGGTGAGTGGTGAGAGGTGAGCGGTGAGCGGTGAGCGGGAAGTGCCTTTCCCTCTCACGTCTCACCGCTCACCAGCTTCACCGACTTCACTCGTCTTCCTTCCATCTCCGCCACCTCGAAAATGTGCTTCCCGGCGGGGACGCGGTCGCCCACCCGGGGCAGCCGTCCGAGCTGCCCGAAGATCCAGCCGCCGATCGTGGTGTAATCGATGTCGCTGAGCGATTCGTCGTGCTCGCCGTTGAACCCCGAGATCGTCATCGCGCCATCGAGCAACGGCGAGCCCTCCTGGCGTTTGGGCCGCTCGACGGCGTCGAACTCGTCCACGATCTGACCGACAATCTCCTCCAGCAGATCCTCCATCGTCACCACTCCCGCGGTGCCGCCGTATTCGTCGAGCACCACCGCCATGTGCGTCTTGAGCCGCTTCATGTCGGCGAGGACGTCTTCCACCTCGCGGGTGCCCGGCACGAAGAGGGGGGGGCGGCTCAGCGCGCTGACCTTTTCTCCCGGGGTCTGCCGCACCGCGCGGAGGATATCCTTGGCATGCACGATCCCGATGATCTCGTCGAGGGTCTCGTTGTACACCGGGTAGCGGCTTCGCCGCGCCTCGGCGACGACATCGGCCGCCGCCTCGACCGTCGCGTCGCCCGCGATCGCGATCACGTCGGTGCGGGGCGTCATCACCTCTTCGGCGGACTTCTCGCTGAACTCGAAGACCCCTTCCAGCATCCGGGCGTCTTCTTTGGGCAGAGTGCCCCACTCCTGGCTCTGCTCGACCAGCATGCGGATCTCATCCGGGCTGTGGACCCGCTCGTGGCCGGTGGGCGTCTTGATCCGGAAGAGCCGTAGCACCGCATTCGCGGTCCCGTTGAGCATCTTGATGGGGCCTGCCATCACCCAGGAGAAGCCCATGAGCGGCGCCACCACCCAGCCGCTCACCTTTTCGGGGAAGAGCAGCGCCACCGCCTTGGGGGCCAGCTCGCCCAGCACGATATGCAGCACGGTGATGATCGAGAACGCGATCACGACCGCCACCGAGTGGGTTGCAAAGGCGCGGGCCGGCTCGGGGAGAAAGGTGAAGCTGCCGTCGATCAGGTGGGCCAGCGTCGGCTCGCCGATCCAGCCGAGACCGAGGGAGGCCAAGGTGATGCCGAGCTGGGTGGCGGAGATGTAGCGGTCGAGTGATTGAACGGCCCGGGCGGCCAGCGTAGCTTTTCGGTCGCCGGCCCGGCCGAGCTCCTCGAGCCGGGTCAAACGCGCGCCGACGAGGCCGAATTCGGCGGCGACAAAAAATGCGTTGGCTAAAACGAGGGCCAGAACGGCGCCCAAGCTGAAAAGAACCGAGGCGGTCCCTGGCTGTGGAGGCTCCATACCGGACAAGCTAAGCAGGCCCGAGGCTCCTGGAAGAGGGGCGGTGTCGAACCGCCTCCGCGGGGTCCTGATTGTCACCGCCCTCTTCATGGTGGTGGAACTGCTGGCCGGGTGGGTCAGCGGCGCGCTGGCGCTGCTCGCCGATGCCGGTCACATGCTGACCGACGTGGGGGCGCTGGCGCTCTCGCTCTTCACCGCCATGCTCGCCCGCCGTCCCGCCGACCCCCGCCGGACCTACGGCTATCTCCGCTGGGAGATCCTGGCCGCCCTGGTCAACGGAGCTTTGCTTCTGGGGATCGCCGCCTGGGTGGTGGTCGAGGCGCTGAGCCGGATCCGTAATCCCCAGCCGGTCGAGACCGGGATCTTCCTGGTCGTCGCGGCGCTCGGCCTGATCGTGAACCTCGGGTCGCTCTGGCTGCTCCATGGGGTGCGCCACGGCTCGCTCAACGTCCGGGGCGCCTACCTGCATGTGCTGGGTGACGCCCTGGGCTCGGTCGGCGCCCTGGGCGCCGCGCTGGTCATCGCCTTTACCGGGTGGACCGTGGCCGATCCTCTCGTCTCCATCGTGCTCTCGCTCCTCATCCTGGTTGGCGCCTGGAGGCTCCTGCGGGAAAGCACCGACATCCTCCTCGAAGCGGTACCGCGCCACATCTCCCTCGAGGACGTTCGGCGACGGATGATGAACGTGGGGGGAGTGCGCGCGGTGCACGACCTCCACGTATGGACCGTCACCAGCGGCGTGGTGGCGATGAGCGGCCATGCCGTCGTTCCCGAGCTCGCCGCCCATCCCGGCGCGCTGGCCGAGCTCAAGGAGGCGGTGACTGGACTCGGGATCGGCCATGCTACGATCCAGCTCGAAGTCGAGGATGAGTGCGAGGGGGTGGACTGTCTCGAACCCATTGCCGGGTCGGGGGATAGCGGCCACGGCCACGCCCCGGGAGAAGCCCACGGGCACCGGCATTGAACGAGGGTTGCGATAAGGGCGGCGGAACCTTATCTATGGCCCGAGTTGGGGGGCTGGGTACTGGGTGCTAGGTACTGGTAACTACAGTCAAACGGCGGTTTCCAGCACCCAGCTACCAGTACCCAGCAACCAAGAGAGAAGCACAGTGCAGATCCGAAATATCGCGATCATCGCCCACGTCGATCACGGCAAGACAACCTTGGTGGACCAGATGCTCCGCCAGGCGGGGGTCTTTCGCATCAATCAGCAGGTCGAAGAGCGTGTGATGGACAGCAACCCGCTGGAGCGCGAGCGGGGCATCACCATCCTCGCCAAGAACACCGCGGTGCACTGGGGCGGGGTCAAGATCAACATCGTGGATACTCCGGGCCATGCCGACTTTGGCGGTGAGGTCGAGCGGATTCTCCGCATGGTGGACGGGGTGCTGATCCTGGTGGATGCCGCCGAGGGGCCGATGCCGCAGACGCGTTTCGTCACCCGGAAAGCGCTGGCCCTCGGGCTGCAGCCCATCGTCGCCATCAACAAGATTGACCGCTCCGACGCCGAGCCGCTGCGGGTGCATGACGAAGTGCTCGGCCTCTTCATCGATCTCGAAGCGAGTCACGACCAGCTCGACGCGACGTTCCTCTATACCTCGAGCCGGCACGGCACCGCGACGCTCGACATGGCGACGCCGGGCACCGATCTCACGCCCCTCTTCCAGGCGATCCTCGATCACGTGCCCCCGCCCTCCGGGGATCCCGAGGGGCCCTTCCAGATGCTGATCTCCACCCTCGACCATTCCCCGTTTCTCGGGCGGCTCGGTATCGGGCGCGTGGAGCGCGGTGTGGCCAAGGTGGGCGAGTCGGTGGCGGTGCTGCCGCTGGGCGAGCCGGGGCTGGTGGAAGAGGGAGTCGGCGACCAGAGCCGCATCACCCGCCTGTATACGTTCGACGGTCTCGCGCGGATCGAGGTATCGGAGGTGCCGGCGGGAGACATCTGCGTCGTCTCCGGCTTCGACGGCATCGAAATCGGCAAGACGCTCACCGACCCGGGCCATCGCGAACGGCTGCTCGGCATCGCGGTCGAGGAGCCGACCATTTCGGTGGACGTCATCGTGAACAACGCTCCCTTTGCCGGCCGGGAAGGGAAGTACGTCACCAGCCGCCAGGTGAAGGATCGTCTCTACAAGGAGCTGGAGCGGAACGTCGCGCTCAGGGTGGAAGAAACGGACACTCCGGACACCCATACCGTCTCCGGCCGGGGCGAGCTGCATCTCGGCATTCTGATGGAGACGATGCGGCGCGAGGGATTCGAGTTTCAGGTGTCGCGACCCCGCGTCATTACCCGGGTGGGTGACACCGGTGAGCGGATGGAGCCGTACGAGGAATTGATGATCGACGTGGCCGAGGATTACATGGGACCGGTCATGGAAAAGCTGGGCCCCCGGCGTGCCGAGATGACCGAAATGCGGAATCCCGGAATGGGATTGGTCCGGCTGGTATTCAAAATCCCGAGCCGGGGTCTCTTCGGTTACCGATCGGAGTTCCTGACCGATACCCGGGGGACGGGGACGATGCACCATCGGTTCCTGTCATATGGACCGTGGGCGGGACCGCTCGCGGGACGGAAGCGCGGCGTCCTGGTGGCCGACCGGGAGGGTCAGGTGGTCGGGTTTGCCCTGGGGAATCTGCAGGAGCGGGCCCAGATGTTCGTCGAGCCCGGGGAGCATGTGTACGAGGGGATGGTGGTGGGAGAGAATTCCCGCCCCGGCGACATGGACGTGAACGTCACCAAGGAAAAGAAGCTGAGCAACATGCGCACGACGGCGACCGACGACAACATCCAGCTGGAGCCGCCGCGCGAT
>Ga0184615_10000754_pt1 | contig 17443 bp, 19 predicted proteins | sample PLM4_65_coex_FD_133134 | JGI IMG/M metagenome (GOLD analysis project Ga0184615, IMG submission 133134) | Groundwater sediment microbial communities from an aquifer in East River, Colorado, USA - PLM4_65_coex | ecosystem: Environmental > Terrestrial > Soil > Riparian zone | place: USA: East... | reverse complement strand
GGAGGCGGCCGGGATCACGCTGCCGCGGAAATCGCACGACCAGGTTCAGATGGGCGCGGCCATCTCGCCGATCAGCCTGCAACCCGGCGACCTCGTCTACTTCAAGGTCGAGGGGATCGGGTCGCTCCACGTGGGGCTGTACCTGGGAGAGGGCCGGTTCATCCACGCGCCCAGCACGAACGGGACCGTGGAGATCGACAGTCTGGGGACGGAACACTGGCGGGCACGATTCATGGGCGCCCGCCAGATCCTGCCGAGCTGAACGCCCCGCCCGCCTCGCCTTCCTACCCACGTGTCAGAGACCCCGCGTCGTGTGACTGGGCTCCGGCGCCGCATCGGGAATCCCCCCTCCCCGAACCATGTTCACCGCCGGAATTTTTTGCTACACTGCGGTTGCGAGACTCGGACGAGGGAAGGAGAGCCATGCGAACACAGGGATCGGTGAAACCGGCAGGCAAAGAACCGAACGTGTCAGACTATATGACCGAGGAGGTCCGCAGCGTCCGGCTCGACGCCACGTTGAAAGAGGCGGGCAAGCTCCTGCAGAAATACAAGATCGGGTTGCTGTTCGTCGACGACGACAAGCGGTACGTCGGCGTGATCACCGAGTCGGGCCTGAGCCGGAACGCCGTCGCGAAGGGCCTCGACCCGAACACGACGCTCGTCAAGGCCGTCATGAACCGGAAGATCGTGTCGATCGAGGACAACGAACCGATCGTCGCGGCCGTCACGCTGATGAAGGAACACGGCATCCGTCACCTGGCGGTGACCAAAAACGAGACGATCGTGGGGATCATCTCGATCTCCGACATCCTGCGGTACTACTCGGGCGTCGAGTAGACTGATAACCGTTCTCCAACCGGCTCCCGTTCGGTGAAGCCTGTGCGTCGATCGGGGACGTTGTTCATGAGTTCCGACTGCTGAACTGACCGAGCCTCACCCACCGCTCAATGCCTGCACGATCTGCACCGCATCGGTCGGGCGAAGCGAGCGCGTCATATCGAACACCTGCTCGCCGTTGATGAAGAACCGCATGTGCGCCCGCATCGTGTCCTGCTCGTCGATCACGCGGAATCGCAGGCCGGGGTATTGACGGTCGAGGTCGGCGAGTAGTTCGCTGATGGTCGCGCCGGTCGCTTCGACCTCACGCTTTTTGGTGTAGGAGAGCAGCGGACCGGGAATCAACACCTTCATTGACCTAACCTCGATTCGAACTTCGCTCACGCAGAGACGGCAGTCTCATCGCATTTCGGCGGCTTCCACCGCGTAGATTTCGGGAAGATTCCTGGCGATGCAGGCCCATCGATGGCCTTCGTCGCGGCTCATCCACAGCTCTCCGCTCGTCGTCCCGAAGTACAACCCCACGGGATCCTGCGCGTCTGCGGTCATGGCCTGGCGCTTCACCGTCCACCAGGCCTGGCTCTTGGGCAGGCCGGAATCGAGACGCTGCCAGCTTTTTCCGCCATTGCGTGTCACATAGGCGCCGGGCCTGCCTTCTGGGCTCGTGCGCGGCCACACGGTCTGGCCGTCCATCGGGAACACCCACGCGGTGTCCGCATCGCGCGGGTGCACCACCATTGGAAAGCCGATGTCGCCGACCCGCTTCGGCATGCGCTTCCCGATGCGCGTCCACTCGTTCGACGGCCGATCGAGTCGGTAAATGCCGCAGTGATTCTGTTGGTACAACCGGTCCGGGTTGCTGGGACAGAGCCGCACGCAATGCGGGTCGTGGACGGCGATAGTGGCTGGGTCGAACCCCTCGACCACGTCCATCCCTTTCACGATCGGCGCAAAGGTTCGGCCGCGGTCCACCGATTCGTGCACGCCCCCGCCCGACATGGCCATGTAAAGATGCGCGGAATCGCGCGGGTCGACGATGATCGAGTGCAGTTTCGGTCCATCGGGCGTGCCGTCCTGCACGCTGCCCATCCACTCCCGGTACTGTGGGTCGTCGTTAATGACGGAGGACGGTTCCCACGTGACGCCTCCGTCGTCGGAGCGGAAGAGTCCCTGCGGCGAAGTCCCCGCGTACCACGCGTTCGGCTCGTTCGCGTGGCACGGCGTGAGCCAGAACGTGTGATCGACCGCGCGGCCCTTCTCCCCGTCCGGGGCCTTGGCGAACGCGGGCGGCCGCGCTGCTTCCTTCCAGGTACGACCGAGATCCGTGGAGCGAAAGACGGTCGGACCGAGGTGACCGGTTTTCGCCGCGGCCAGAAGCGTTCGCCCGTCGCGCGGGTCGAGCACGAGGTGATTGACGATGTGGCCGAGGAAGTGCGGTCCGTCGACCCGCCACGTCCGTCGTGCCGCATCGCCGTGAAACAGCCACGCGCCCTTGCGGGTGGCGACGAGGACCAGCACCCGACGTGACGGGCGTCGGCGTGGGGCTTTTTTTGCGCGAGCGGTTGGGTCTTGCTTTCGCGTTGCTGACTGCTTCGTCGTGCGCGCCATCACCTCTCCTTTCCTGCTTGTAGGACATCAGAAACCAGCATACTTTTACCACCGCGCAAGTTAACTTCGCAAAGGAATGAGTGCGCGCAGCCTGTCATCGCGCAGGTAAAGCCCTCCCCAGACCAGCACGCCGAGAATGATCGCCATGAAAAATGGCTCACCGATCCGCAGGTGGGTCGCGGTGGCGCCGCCCAGATAACCCGTGAGCAAGATCGCGCCAAGCACCGAGGTCCGTGGAATCGCATAGAGCACCACACTGGTCAGCTCCGCGATCCCAATGCCCAGCGAGAGACTTTCGGGATATCCCAGGTTCACGAAGCCCTCCACAACCGTGGCCGGTTTGATCAATTTCATCACGCCGCTGAAGAGCAGCAACAGCACCGGCAAGGCGCTCATGCCCCATCCGGCCCAGAACAATTTCTTGGAGGCGGCGGGTTGAGCACCCAGCGTCGACGTACTTCGACCTTCAGTCATGTGTTCTCCTTTCAGGGCAGTCCATTCGCGTGTTTCGCGCCCGGCATCGAGGGGCCTAACACGACTACGACGACGGCAATGATCTTGAACATAGGCGCCTCCACTGCTGGTGGTCATTGCGACACGGTTGACACCTAAACCTGATCGCATGCGCAAAGCGCGCGATGCCTATTTCTTCTTGGCTACCTGCGCGCGCACGCGCTCCTCTTGCTCCCTCAGCTCAGGCGTGAATTCGGCGCCGAAATCCTCCGCCTCGAACACCTGGCGGATCTCGACTTCACTGTCCTCGTTATGAGGATTGGGACAACGCTTGAGCCAATCGATCGCCTCTTGCTTGGACTTGACCTTCCACAGCCAAAAACCCGCGATCAGCTCCTTGGTCTCGGCGAACGGCCCATCGATCACGGTCCGCTTCGTTCCCGAGAATCTGACGCGCGCGCCCTTTGAACTCGGGTGCAGTCCTTCGCCCGCGAGCAGGACCCCGGCCTTCGCCAGTTCCTCATTGAACTTCCCCATCTCACTGAGGAGCTGCTTGCTCGGCATGACCCCTGCTTCCGAATCCTTGTTGGCTTTGACGATCACCATGAATCGCATAGGAACACCTCCGGTTGGTTGGATTTTAGAACATCTACCAAGAATGATCAGGTTCCTGGATTCTCGCCTGCGCAGGATGACCCCAACGTTCGTCACACCCGCGAAAGCGGGTGTCCAGTGGCCTACCGGTATTGATTTGTCGGTCATCTTGTTAGACGCTCTGAGATTTTTGACCCGACTCTGCCTCATTGTCGAACGAGGGTCCGCGAAATCGCCATATCACCGATTTTTTTATCTGATTCAGACGGTCCACATTATTCCGGCAGGCCCGTGATCTCGATCAAAGGCCGGACCTCCACGGTTCCGATGCGCGCCCCGGGAACCCGAGCGGCCATGGCAATGGCCTCGTCGCGATCCTTGGCAGTGACCAGGAAATACCCGGCGATCTGCTCGCGCGTTTCGATGAACGGGCCGTCGGTCACGAACGGCTTTCCATCCCGCACGCGCACGATGGCCGCGGTCGCCGCCGGGTGCAGCGGAGACGCGCTGAGATATTGCCCGTGGGCGTGGAACTGATGCGTGAGCTCCACGGATTCGGCGAGCATCTGTTTCTTCGTGGTCTCGCTGAGTTTGCTGAAGGCCTTTTCGTCGTGGTGAACCAGCAACATGAACTTCATGAACGTGCCTCCATAACAATAACAATGCCCATTCGCTACTCGGTCGGCAGGCCCGGGATTTCGATGACCGGTCTGACCTCGACCGTGCCCTTCCGCACCATGGGAATCCGCGAGGCAATCGCGATCGCCTCGTCGAGATCCATTGCGTCGATCAAAAAGTACCCGCCCAGTTGTTCTCGCGTTTCCGCAAACGGGCCGTCGGTTACCAGCCGTTTGCCGTTTCGCATCCGGACGCTGGTCGCCATGGCCGTCGAGTGAAGCGGGTTGGCACCCATGTATTGCCCCGTCGATCTTAAATGGTGCGCGAGCTGAGTGGACTCCGCGCAGCACTCTTGCCGCTCGGTCTCGCTCAATGCCTGTTCATCAAGGTAGATCAGCAACATGTATCTCATCTGGATGCCTTTCCCAACTACATCACATGCGTGGTTGGAGCATGCTGACCCTGTTGCCTTCCGTATCAAGGAACGAGACGTACAAACCGACTCCGGGTATGTCCCAGGGCTTCCCCAGCACTTTACCGCCCGCTTTTTCCACTTTCGTCATGTGCTCCTTAATGTCATCCACCTGAATAACCACCGAAGGATATTGCGACGGTTTGTCGTCTGTTTTCTGGAAAAAGCCCCCATTGATAGCGCCGGGTTTTTTGGGACGGCCGTGTTCATTGGACTCGGTTGTCGTGGCGACAACGTAATTCCCCATCTCGTCACCCAGCACTTGGGTTTTCCACCCGAACACGTTCGTATAGAAGCCGGCCATACGCGTTCTGTCTTCCGCGGGCATTTCAAAATGGATCACGGGATTCATGTTCATGGCGTTCTCCTCATGGTTTCTCATACGCTTGCTGTAACGTTTTGATGTCGATCTTTTCCATCTCCAGCAGCGCATTCATCACTTGTTCCGATTTCTTGGCATCCTTGTCTTGCATCATCTCGCTCAACACCGTGGGGACGATCTGCCACGACACTCCGTACTTGTCTTTGAGCCAGCCGCACTGTTGCGTTTCCCCGCCCTGGGACAGCTTCTCCCATAGCTCGTCCACTTCCTCCTGCTTCTTGCAGGGCACAATGAACGAGATCGCCTGCGAGAACTGAAAGACCGGCCCGCCGTTGAGCGCCATGAAGTCCTGTCCGTTGAGTTCGAATGTCACGGTCATGACCGTGCCCTTGGGTCTTCCTGAGGCCTTTGCCCCCTCATCGCCATAACGGGCGATGTGTCCGATCTTGGAGTTCTTGAAAATCGACACGTAGAAATTCGCCGCAGCTTCGGCTTGATCGTCGAACCACAGGCATGGGGTGATCGTGTTCATATTCGTCTCCGTACAATGGCTATCACGCGATCCCGGCGTATTTATTTCTTCGGCTTTTCCCAGAGCGCCATGACATTGCCCTCTGGATCCGCGAAGTCCGCCATGAACCCCCATTCTCCAATCGCGTGTTTCGGCGTCACGACCTTTCCGCCAGCCTTCTCGATGGTCTCCAGCGTTTGGTCGATGGAATCGGTCTCGACGCCGAACGACGGGTGGTCGCCTTTGGATTTGCGTTTGTAGAACCCTCCGTTGATGCCTCCTGGTTCGATCGGATTGAGTTCTTTATCCACGGCCGTCGTGTACACCATGGCCCCTTCGTCGCCCCAAAGCTCAACGTTCCAATCAAACACCGTCTCATAAAACTCTTTGGCCTGCTTGAAATTCGAAGCTGGGATCTCAAACAACGCGACTCTGTTCTTACTCATGGCTCTCCCCTTTCATCTTTTCCAACCGTCGGCATCATTCACGCACCAACCGATGGACGGCAGCAGCCCCGACTACTTCTTGGTCCCGATCCCTATCTTGCGAAACCGTTCGACCGCTTCGCCGGGAAGGAACTCCTCCGGCTCGTGCAATTCCCTCACCTCGATCTCGGCCTCTTTGCCCTCACCCGCGGGATTGGGGAAGCGTTTGGTCCATTCCAGCGCCTCTTGCCGCGACTTCACCTGAATGATCGTATAGCCGGCGACCAGTTCCTTGGTCTCGGCAAAGGGCCCATCGATCACGGTACGCTTCCCTCCGGAGCACCGGATGCGCCAGCCTTTCGAACTCGGGTGGAGCCCGGAGCCATCGACCAATGCGCCGGCTTTGGCCAATTCTTCGTGATACGTGGCCATGGCGGCAACCAGCCGATCCAACTCCTTCCCTTCCGGCATAATGCCGGCTTCCGTGTCCTTCGTGGCTTTGACGATGATCATGAATCGCACGGTCGCGCCTCCTTTCTGCTTATGTCCGGTTTGAGCGTGAACGCCGTTTCTCGCTTTCGCGGACCATGTCGGTCAAATCCGCGGCCGGCCGGATCTCGAAGGGCCCGCCCCGCACGCCCGGGTGCTTGGACATCAACTGGATGGCGTGATTCAAATCCTTGGCTTCAAGGATCAAGATTCCGCCCAACTGCTCCTTGGTTTCCGCGTAGGGTCCGTCCGTGACCGCGACCTTTCCGCCTTGAAAACGCAGGGTCACCGCGCTTTCAGGGCCCTGGAGCGCGTCCCCGCCTGCAAAGTGCCCGTTCTTTCGGAGCACGTCGTCGTAGGTAAAACACTCGTCCACAAACGCGTTGATCTCGGTTTCTGACATCCCTTTCCATTTTGTCGGGTCCATATACCCCAGGCACACGTATTTCATAGGTTCCTCCCGAATCGATCGTGAATGCGAATTCCCGTCTACACCTCTTAGTCGTTCGGGGGAGGCTGAAATCGACACCGGACTGAAAAAAAATTGCGTTGGCCGTCTTAGTCCGGGAGTTCAGCCAGCCGTCGGTTGAGAAACCGTTGCTCCGGCTCCTGTTGCGTGAGGGCGAGGGCCCGTTCGTAGGAGGCGCGGGCGTCCGCGGTTCGCCCCAGCCGCCGGCACAGATCAGCCCGCGCCGCGTGCGCCAAGTGGTACTGCTCGAGATCGCCCCGGCCGAGGATCGCTTCGATAAGGGTGAGCCCCACCAACGGCCCGTCGCGCATGGCCACTGCCACGGCTCGGTTCAGCTCCACCACGGGCGACGGCTCCGCCCGCACCAGCGAGTCATACAGGGTGACGATCTGGCCCCAGTCCGTCGCCGCGGCACTCGGCGCCTCGGCGTGGACCGCCGCGATCGCGGCCTGCAGGGTATAGGGGCCGACCCGGCGCGACGACAGTGCCCGCTCCGCCAGCGCCGCCCCCTCGGCAATGTGGCCCCGGTTCCACAGCGAGCGGTCCTGGTCATCGAGCAGGATCAGATCACCCGCGGGCGTGGTCCGCGCGGCGCGACGGGATTCGTGCAACAGCATCAAGGCCAGCAACCCGATCGCCTCGGGTTCAGGCAGCAGCTCGACCAGTAACCGTCCCAGCCGGATCGCCTCGCCCAAAAGATCGTACCGGGTCAGCGACGCGCCCGATGACGCGGCGTACCCTTCGTTGAACACCAGATAGATGACGCGGAGCACCGCCTCCAGCCGGTCCGGCAGCTCAGTCGGCTCGGGCACTTGGTAGGGAATGCGCGCGTCGCGGATCTTGGCCTTGGCGCGCACGATGCGTTGCGCCAGGGTGGGCGCAGGGGTCAGGAACGCGCGGGCGATTTCCTCGGTTGTGAGGCCGCACACTTCCCGCAATGTGAGCGCCACCTGCGCGTCCGGCGACAGCGCCGGATGGCAGCAGGTAAAGATGAGCCGCAGCCGGTCGTCCCCAACGCTCTCGTCTTCCCACGCCGCCGGCTCATGGATCGCGACGTCGACCGGCTCGGGGACATCGTCCAGCGACTCGAACCTCGCGCGCCGCCGCATGGTGTCGATGGCTTTGAACCGTCCGGCCGACACCAGCCACGCCCGGGGGTTGGCGGGCACCCCGTCGCGCGGCCACTGCTCCAGCGCCGCCCTGAACGCCTCGTGCAGCGCCTCCTCCGCGACATCGAAGTCGCCGAGGAGGCGGATCAGAGTGGCGAGGACGCGGCGCGACTCGGCGCGGTAGAGGTCGTCCACCATCTCGCGCACGCGTTCGGACGCTTCCTCGCTCATCGGTCGCGGTCCCACGGCTAGGGGAAATCGGGGCTAGCTCAGAACGTCCCCGAGGCGTTCCCCGAGACCGCTATTGCGCCAGGCCAATCTGCTTCATGAAGCTCTGGTTGTCCCAGAACAACCACTCCTCGGCCATCACCCCGTGTTCCCAGTGACCGATCGTTGCCATCAACAGTTTAAACGGTTTGCCGGTCGGGGGAATCGTCTTGCCGTCGCCGATCGGCATCGGCCTGGTGAACGTCCCCTCGAGGACGCCCGTGACGGCCGTCCATTCCCCGGAGGGAATCTTGACGGGATGCTCCTTAATGCGCGTGTCCGGCGCATAGACGAACATCGCCTTCAGATCCTCGATGTGCACGTCGATGCCCGTGGTCGTCCGGCCATCAGGCCAGTGGACGATGACATCCTTGGCGTGGCTCTTCCCGAGCTGATCCCACTTCTGACCGCTGAAGACGTTGAAATCCAAATCATCGAAGTTCTCAAGGTGGGCCTTCTCGAGTTGCTCCTTCTTCGCCACGTCGGCCAGCTTGGCGCGATCTGCGCAGGCGCAAAGCAATGCCAAGACGGTTGCCGCAAGGAGTCCTGATCTGGCTAGCGTCCTGATCGTCATTGGCAGGTCCCTCCTGAACTGAACACGGGGACAGCTCGGATTTATTTTCTCTCCTTGTTCCGGTCCCGTGGAAATTGGAGTCGGTGCCGACGGGCTGGCGGTTATTGCCGCGTTGGATGACGTGGTGGAGCAGGGCCGGGACCGCGAGGCGTGGACGGCGGGCCATGAGAACGCCTCCGAAAAGCTGCGACTGATCCTAGCGAAGCGCGCGTTCAGGTGTCAAGGAAAAAAGTCCCGGCACCGACCATTCGGCGGTTGAGGCTTGACGGTCCACGGCCACGGGGCTACTTTAAAACTGTATGCACAACATCGGAATATCCGGCACGGCGACTGACGAGAAGGGAACGACGACATGACGCTGCGCATGAAGTTACTGCTCTCGTGTACCGCATGGCTCACCATCCTCCTGGGGTTGCTCTCGGTGGCCTACGCCGCGGTGCGCGTGTGGACGCTGGGAGGCCCGGCGGCGTCTCTGGAGGCCAAGAGCCTGATCACCGTGCTGGTTGCGGCCTCGATCGTCCTCTGCGTGCTCATGGTGGGCGTCGCGGCGTTGGCGGCCCGGCGCCTGTTCGCCCCGATGGAACGTGCCTTCGCCGACGCGCAGCACGCCGTCCGGGAGGAAGCGAGATCTCGCAGGGAACTCGACGCCGTGGCTCGGTTCGCCGAACAGTGCACCCGCTTTAACAACGCAGAGGACCTGTACCGGAGCCTCACCCGGCAGATGGCCCGCGTCGTCGACTCCAACATGTGTTTCGTGATGCTCTATGAACGCGCGACCAACGACATGGTGGCCCAGGGTCCGGCGTACGGAGTCGCGGACCACGTCATCAAGACCATCCGGTACGCGGTAACTCCGGCAATCAAAGCGGGCTGGGACTTTGGAACGCAAGGCAGTTTGCTCAGCAACGACCCGCAAGGCGATCAGCGGGTGGTGCGGGACGTGGTGCGTCGGCTGGGTCTCTTTAACTGTGCGGTCGTTCCCTTCTTTTTCCAGGGCCGCGTAACCGGCCTGGTCGTGGCCGCCAACAAACCGAAGTGGTTCACTTCCGAAGATGTCCGGCTGCTCACCGCGTTTTCGAGCTACATGTCGCTCACCGTCGCCACCTTGCAACTGCACCAGGAAGTGCGGCGCACAATCCGCGACAACCTCACGGGCCTCTACAACACCCGCTACCTTCGCGGCCAACTCGAGCGCACCGTCCAGTACGCGAAAGAGAAAGACCTCCCGGTGTCGTTGCTCACGGTCGCGATCAACGATTTTCAATCGTGCGTGGATCTGTACGGCCGACCGACAGGAGATCGCATTCTGAAAGAACTGGCCGGATTCCTCGTCCCGCTGGTGGGCAGCCGCGGATGTGTCGCCCGTCAAGGGAGCGATGAATTCGCCGTGCTCCTGTCGGACACCGATCGAGAGGGAGCCGATGTCGTGGCCGAGAAGATCCGTAGCGCCATTGAAGACCAGCGGTTCGCCGTCGAAACGGGCATCCCCGTGGAATTGACGGTCACGGTCGGCGTCGCGTCCGCCACGGCTCCGACCTCAGCCAACGCGCTGATCCAAGCCTCGCAAGACGCGTTGCGTCGTTCCAAACACGAAGCCGCGGCCGGGTAAAGCCGGCGTCTTCCAAGCTCGAACTCCCGCAACACTTATTGTCCATCCAGAACACCAGACCACGACCGACTCGTGGTCGGATAGTCCTCCGCCACGAAACGTCCTTCCCGTGCACGCGCAATTGGTAGGTCGACACGCACGTCGCGAGGCGTTCCTGAAACGCCAGCCGATCCGCGTCATCGCCGAAGATCGCGCGCCGCTCGTTGCCGCGGCAGGCGATGTGGCAGATCGCACCGGGATAGTCGAAACGGAGCGGTCTTTGACAGGGTTGAGAGGGATGGCATAATTCGGGGTATTCGACCAAGTCAGGGGATACACAAGGGTAAGAGAGAGAAGGGCATGACCAGTGATTTACTGAAAAAGCTGATTGGGTGGCTTGGTACCAGAAAGGGTATTTTTGCACTGACGGCCGGCTCTATCGCCGGAACACTCAGCATCATCATCTCCTCGAAGACTCTTTTTGCAAGACTGGACCTACACGCACTCTGCTCGTATCTCAGCATTGGCCTTCCCATCCTGGGATTGGTTGCCCTCAGGGGGAATACTAGGGAAGAATTTACTTCCACCCAGGACTCTTCAACCGTCAATGAGCACGCCTTTGAGGATCTCAAAAGAGAAATGGAAACAGGGTGGCTGGAGGAGCAGTGGCATAAGGAATCGATCCCGCCGGCGCCTCCCCCACCGGCCCCCTGGGTTTCTGCAGGCCGCATTCTCCTATCCACCCTCATCAATCCCCGCCAGGCATTTCTTGAGATCAAGAACCGGCTCTGTCTCGAGGTATTGATCTTCCCGTTGATCTTTTCTATTTTCCTGGCCATTAGCTTTCGTGACCACACCCTCACCTGGAAGATGGATTATCTAGTTAAACTCGTGGCGATTCCCTTTTATGAGCTGGGGAAGGCCGGTCTGATAATGATCGTGGCTAAGCTGTTAAGGCGCCCTCTTTGTTTTCGATCAGCGGTGTTGGCCGCAATGGTGGAAGATTTGGCCGCTGCCGTGTTGATGATGCTCCTTGTCCCGTTTCCAGGCTTGATTGGACAGGCCGGACACGCCCTCTTCTTCCGTCCCGGGCTTGGCGATGTGATCGCAGGTCTCGTGTCCACCCACACAATGTTCTTTCACCTATTGGCAGAATTTCATCTCTTCATGCTCTGGGGCTTCTTCTTATGGTGGACGGGGCTCACCGCCCTACTGGATCTGAATCGCCGCCAAGCCCTTGGCGCGGCCTTACTCACCTACCCCGTTATACATTTTTCGCTCTGCCCGGCCCTGATGCTGAGTAGGGCCCTGATCTTGTGGTAAGGATTCGATCCACAGCCCCGCCAAGCGCGAAAGATTGATCGGCACCGCATGAAAATCGAGGAGGCTTTTAGTAGACTGCCCGCCAACTGTAACCCATGTCCCCGGACTATTCTGTTACTGCAAGAATTGGGGTCAGTGCAAGAATTGGGGTCAGAGTGCCATTTCTGGTTCGCGGCCACTCGCAAAGATCGAAAAAGTACTCTGACCCCAATTTTCCCACTGACCCCAATTTTCCCATGTTCTAAATCTCCCCATCAGCTTCTCCATTGCTTTTAGTGGAACTCATCTTCAGATATGGTGGGCCTAACGCCCAGGTTCAGCCGCGGATTTGCCGTAGCGAAGCGGAGGCAAATATGTCGGCTGAAACTTGTTGTTATGCATCAGTAGCCCGGACAACGATCACTTCTATACCGAGGACACTTGCAAGTTTCTGAAGCTTTGGAGGCAACGATCGTTCTGAAACAAGCACAGCGGTCGCCGTGGGTGCTTGGAGCTGTGCCCTCTGTTCAGCCCTTAGCAGAGCTTGGTACTTCACCGCCTGAAATATCCCACGGTTGAGGTCTGCATCATTGGAGATGCGGGACTTAACCTCAACGCCTACAAGTTGCTTTGGGTTCGTGAAGACGACATCAGCGGAGTCCGCTGATGCGAACAAGTATTCAATGCGTCCAATTGCTGTGTTACGCGGAAGGCCAACGACAGTTGGATTCTTGGCGACATATTCCTTGAGCTTTCGATGTTCTTGGCTCTCTGGTTCCGTAGACCAGCCGCTCCTCTTTGGTGAAGCAATTTGGTCCTTCTGAACATCCGTGGCCACGTAACTTACAAACGGCTTCAATTCGCATTCGCGAAGTACGCGGTCCCAGTGCTTGAAGGCGAATACATCTGCTTGAATTTCTTCTACGACGGCGCGTCTTTGTCTGGGCGATATGCTGTTCGTGCCCTTCTTGACCTTGAAGTAGTGCTTTAGGTAGTAGTTGACGCCCTTGCCTGGCAAACGATCTTTTGCGTTTACGATGATCGCGTTGAGCGGAGGAATTCTTTTATTCCATCTCTTTTCGAGTTCTATCAACGCATTCCCGATTGCGCCCGCTGGGTATCCGTACTGCACCGCCATTACGTGATGACCAAGGCCATGCTTCACTATCTCGGCATCCAATTGCCCGTAGGTGATCGGCTGTCCTTGTTGAGCCCACCGCACGACGATGGGCAGCGCATTACGTGCGGTGATCGCAGTCCAGGTATCTCCGACTAGTGATTGTGGAATGGGCACTCAAAGTCCCCCTGATGCATAACGGATTCCGCCTCAGCCGCCAGCGCGCTTCTCAGCGCTGGTCAGCTGCAGGCGGCGAGTTAGGAAAATAAAAGGGGACCGGCTACTTTTCAATACTGTTTATCGTTGCCTGAGCCCCTTGAAAAGTAGCCGGTCCCCTTTTCCGGCTCAGGTCCACGAGGTCAATTACTAGGACAAGGCAAGAAGGCATAGGCTCAAAGCGTTTCTGAGAGCTACTTCCCTGGTTTGATTCCGAGCTCTGCTGCCTTTCCCAACGCATAATTCACAAACGCGGAACACGTAACAAGCATGAACTTTGCGTCAACAAAAGTTACAACCGCCTCATCAAGCATTGCGTGGCGAATACCATCCGCATCATTTGTATAGCCGTATAGGGATGAGAAAGATGCTTTGAGAGCTGGGTGAACAGCGCCGTTTTTTTCCAAAATAGAAATTGCTTGCCCCAACGTTGCCTTCGGGTCGCCAGTTAAATACTGGCATATACCTTCAACACTGCTGACGGCTTCCTTTATCGCGTTGCGGTAATCAGGGTTCGTTCGGTTGGACAAGTGTTCTAGGGATTGAAGGAGATGGGCCTTGATGCCTGACAGTCCTTGAACACTGATGACCGCTTCGTCAATCGCCTTAAGCTCTGTTTCCGACGAAATCGGAGCGATCATACCCCCGACAAAACGATAACCTGAGTTGTCACGGGTAAGAACCCTGTTACAGAACGACTCGAACTCCTTGGGTTGGACAAGTTTAGGGGCGATAAACTCGATGAAGTCGTAAACCTCAAACCACTCGCGTTCGAAGAAATGTTGCCTGACAACTTCGATTGCTTTACAGAGTTCGTGAGGAATAGTGTCGAGTGGGAGCTTGAAGTAATTGTGCCAAATTACATGAATCTGATCGACAATATTTGAACTATCAGTTGATTCATATTCCCGAATACCCGCATTGTCCCAGAGAAAAATTTTCACAGCGTCCCACAGGCCGGCACGCGTACCAGGATCTAGATTGTTCAGCTGAATAGCCTGCTCAGCAGTACGAAATCCCTGACGCTTGGAAAAAAGCATCTTAGTTCCTGAACATATGCCCGGTTCTAAGCAGGATACACCCGTAGACTTTTGATGGGTTTTCTAATACTTAACGAGTCTCAGCCCAATCTGTATGGCCGCGGCGGTTTACCGCGTGTCCGACACCGCGCGCTTCTTCTTGCTGTCTTTCAACGCCGCTTGCGCCGCAGCCAAGCGCGCAATGGGGACGCGGTACGGCGAGCAGCTCACGTAGTCGAGGCCGATGCGGTGACAGAACTCGACCGAGGAGGGTTCGCCGCCGTGCTCGCCGCAGATGCCGACCTTCAACTTCGGCCGCGTCGAGCGGCCCTTTTCCACACCCATCCGCATCAGGCTGCCGACGCCCTCCTGGTCGATCGCCACGAAGGGATCGCGGGGGAGGATGCCGTTGTCGACGTAGAAGGGCAGGAACTTCCCGGCGTCGTCGCGGGAGAGGCCGAACGTGGTCTGCGTGAGGTCGTTGGTGCCGAACGAGAAGAACTCCGCCTCCTTCGCGATCTCATCCGCCACGATCGCGGCGCGCGGCAGTTCGATCATGGTGCCGATCGTATAGGCGATCTTCTTGCCGTAGCGCGTCATCGTCTCATGTGCCACGCGGATCAGGAGTTCCTTCATCCGCGATAATTCCTTGACATGCGCGACCAGAGGAATCATGACTTCAGGTAACACTTTCACTTTTTGTTGAGCCAGTTCGCAGGCGGCTTCAAAGATCGCCCGCACCTGCATCTCGTAGATCTCGGGGTACGTAATGCCGAGCCGGCACCCCCGCCAGCCGAGCATCGGGTTGAATTCGTGCAGGCTCTTGTTCTTCGCGCGCAGAGCCTCCAGCGGCACACCCATGTCGGTCGCGAGGCCGGCGAGTTCTTCCTCGGTGTGCGGGAGAAATTCGTGCAACGGGGGATCCAAGAGACGGATCGTGACCGGCAGACCGGCCATTTCGCGGAAGATGCCGAGGAAGTCGCTCTTCTGCATCGGCAAGAGCTTGGCCAAGGCGCGCTTGCGCCCCTCGACGTCATCCGCCAGAATCATTTCCCTCACCGCTCGGATGCGCTCGACATCGAAGAACATGTGCTCGGTCCGGCAGAGGCCGATACCCTCGGCCCCGAAGCCGCGCGCCACCTTGGCGTCGTGCGGCGTGTCGGCGTTGGCGCGCACACCCAGGCGTCGCGCCTGGTCCGCCCAGCCCATCAGGACCTGAAACTCCTTGCTCAACTTCGGTTGGATCAAGGGCGCCTCGCCGAGGATGACCTCGCCGGTCGAGCCGTTGAGCGTGATCGCGTCGCCCTGACGGACGGTGACGCCGTTTGCGGTGAAGCGGGCTGCGGCCTCGTCGATGTGGACGGCGCTGCACCCCGCCACGCAGCACTTGCCCATGCCGCGCGCCACCACCGCGGCGTGGGACGTCATCCCGCCGCGAGCGGTCAGGATCCCCTGCGCCGCGTTCATCCCTCCGATGTCTTCCGGGGAGGTTTCGGTCCGCACGAGGATGACGTGCTCGTCCTTCGCGGCCGCCCGCTCCGCGTCCTCCGCGGTGAATACCACCTTGCCGACCGCGGCGCCCGGCGAGGCTGGCAGGCCCTTGGCGATCACCCGGACCTTCGCGGCGTGGTCGATCATCGGATGGAGTAGTTGGTCGAGCTGCTCGGGATCCACGCGGAGGATCGCGGTCTCACGGTCGATCAGCTTCTCCTTCGTCATCTCGGTGGCGATGCGGATCGCGGCCGCGGCGGTCCGCTTGCCGACCCGCGTCTGGAGCATGTACAGCGTGCCCTCCTGGATCGTGAACTCCAGGTCGAGCATGTCGCGGTAGTGGCGTTCGAGGATCTTGTACACCCGCATCAGCTCCCGATACGCGGCCGGAACCTTGTCGCGCAGCGCCTCGATCGGCAGCGGCGTGCGGATGCCGGCCACGACGTCCTCGCCCTGGGCGTTGAGCAGGCACTCAGCGAAGAACCGCCGCTCGCCGGTGGACGGATCGCGCGTGAATGCGACCCCGGTGCCGCTGGTTTCGCCCATGTTGCCGAAGACCATCGCCACCACGTTCACCGCCGTGCCCCACGTTTCCGGGATGTTGTTGAGCTTGCGGTACGTGACCGCGCGCGCGCCGTACCAGGAGTCGAAGACCGCCTTGATCGTCAGCGTCAACTGCTCCATTGGATCCTGGGGAAAGGGCTTGCCCGTCTCAGCCTTCACCAGCACCTGGAAGTCGGCGGTCACCGCCCGGAGGGCCCGTTCGTCGAGCTCGGTGTCGAGGTGCACGCCGCGCTCGGCCTTGGCGTTCTCCAGGAGCCGATCGAACTTCTCCCGCTTGATCCCCAGCACGATCGAGCCGAACATCGTGATGAACCGCCGGTAGGCGTCGTACGCGAAACGGCCGTTCCCCGTCTTCTTGATGAGACCCTGCAGCGTGCGCTCGTTCAAGCCGAGGTTGAGCACCGTGTCCATCATGCCGGGCATCGAGGCCTTCGCCCCCGAGCGGACCGCCACCAGCAGCGGGTTCGCGACGTCGCCGAAGCCCATCTTCATCGACCGCTCTACCTTGCGCAAGTCGACCAACGCCTGCTCCAGCATCCCCTTGGGGAATTGCTTCTTCAGCCGGAAATACTCGACGCACGCCTCGGTGGTGATGGTGAATCCCGGCGGGACGGGGATCTTGAGATTCGTCATCTCGGCGAGCCCGGCGCCCTTGCCGCCGAGCAGGTCCTTCATGCCGGACTTGCCCTCGGCCCGGCCGTTCCCGAAGTAGTACACCCATTTGCGCGCCGTCGATCGAGCCATCACATCCCCCTCAATTCCGATGACGAAATCCCCCCATCCCCCTTTTTCAAAGGGGGGGTCACAACGACGCCATGAAATCCCCCTTTAACAAAGGGGGGTGAGGGGGGATTTTCTGAGCCCGCCCCATTCTCATGTTCTGCCCTGCCCGTCCGTCGCCACCAGCCGGAAATCGGCGAACCGCGCGAGCAGGTCGTTGACCGATTTGAGCAGCGCGAGCCGCGTCTCGCGCACCGCCGGATCCTCCGCCATCACCATCACGTCGGTGAAGAACGCGTCGATCGCGGGCCGCAGCGATTCGTAGGCGTCCAGCACCGCCTCGTCGCGTTCGTGTTCCTCCTCGCCCCGAACCAGGTGCGCGACCCGCTCCGCCTCGGCGTGCAGGCGGCGCTCCGCCTCCACGGTAAAGCGCGCGGGATCGACCGTGGTCGGACAGGTGGCGGGCAGGATGTTCATCACCCGCTTGCACGCGGTCATCAGGGAGTCGAACGCGGGGCGGCGCGAGAACGCGGTCAGCGCGCGCAGACGGCGAAAGGCCAGCGCGGGTTGATCGGCCGCGGCGGGCACCGCCAGCACCGCGTTGACGAGGTCGGCGCGATACCCCTCCGCCTTGGCCAGCGACTCGATCCGCTGGCAGAAGAACTCCATGATCGG
>Ga0184615_10000753_pt1 | contig 17458 bp, 8 predicted proteins | sample PLM4_65_coex_FD_133134 | JGI IMG/M metagenome (GOLD analysis project Ga0184615, IMG submission 133134) | Groundwater sediment microbial communities from an aquifer in East River, Colorado, USA - PLM4_65_coex | ecosystem: Environmental > Terrestrial > Soil > Riparian zone | place: USA: East... | reverse complement strand
CCCGACGGCGGCGTCACGCTGTGCGAGCTGCAGGGCACCGACATGAACGCGCAGCAGCTCGTGGCCCAGGTGCTCGAGCGCGTCAGGACCTTCGATTTCGGTGCCAAGGAAGGCATCGTGGCGGTCACGATCCTGTATCCGATCGATTTCCTGCCGGCGACCTGAAGCCGGGGTTTGGAGAGATCAGGAAGGCAACGAGATCCGGGATCGAGCGGATCGATTCCGAGGGGGGGAAGCCGAGCAACATTCTCGGTTCGACAGATCGAGCCCAGGGCTCGACGCGATTCAGACAAAGGCATACCCACCGAAAGGTGGCGACGCAAAGTCACCGGTCTAAAGGGCCCCCGGGCCCCACGACAGCGGGACCGCCGGAATCCAGTCCGGCCTTCGGACTTCCTGCGGCTCGCCACGACTGATGCGATCGCCCCCGATGGTGGAGCGAGGCGGTCGTGATCCGATCCGGTCGAAACAGCGCGAAGGCCCGCAGCGGGATGGCCAGCATCCGGCTCTTGATCCTGAGCGCGTTGGTCCATGCACTGCTCGTTTCGGTTCCAAGCCCGAGCGCGGCTCAGTCTCAGATCACGTTCACATCCGCTGCCGCAAACTGGCATGACCCAGTGGATAATGTCCCCGGAAGTCAGCCGGGTGATCCCGTCATCACGAACGGGGTACCGACCTCGAGCATCAGTTGGGGTACGACCTCCGGTCCGCAAAGCGGCTATGACGTTTCCATAACGATCCCGGACCCTCAGACGTTTCCTGTTGCGACATTTGCGCACCGGAATTTCCCGGTCTCCAATCCTTCCCTGACTTCGGTTCAGCTCGATTTCGTCCTCGATTTCGAAGTGGATGGCGCCCAAACCGGTCCTTTGACCTTCACCTTCACGTTCACCCACGAGGAAACCCCGAACAACCAAACGCCCTGTCCCTATCCGACACCGCCCGGAGAAGGGTGTACCGACCGTGTGACGTTCATCGACGCACCCGATCCTACGACGTTCACCGTTGGCGGAAAGACTTACACGTTGTCGATGAGCTTCCTCGACGACGACGGCAATCCGGTGTCCGAATTCATTACGAGAGAAGGAGGCCTGGTAAACACCGCGAACCTGGACGGGCAATTCACGTTGGTACCGCCGGTGCTCGAGCTCACGAAGTCGGGCCCGGCGACGATGAATGTCGGACAGTGGGGCATCTTCGCCATCGACATCCAGAACACCGGACCCAACGACGCCTGGAACGCATCCATCCGTGACGTGCTGCCGGACGGCGCGACGGGCGGCATGTGCGATACCACCCCAGAGGTACTGAGCGCGCAGGTCTTCGCGGCCGACGGCGTCACGCCCGTCCCCGGCAAAGGCCCGCTGGTCGCGGGAACCGACTTCACGCTCTCCTACGCCGGCGCGCCGACCTGCGAGCTCGCCCTCACGATGCTCACGCCTGCGGCCATGATCGGCCCGGACGAGCGTTTGATCATCACCTATCGGGCCCAGCTCGACGCCGACAGCCAGGATGGCGCCACGCTGACCAATGTCGCCGGGGCAGCTGAATGGTTCGACGACGAGAGCAGCAACCCAGACCGTGTCACTTTCACGCGAACGCTGACCGACGGCACGCCCGGCGTGCTCGATCACGAGGACGCCCACACCGTCACGGTGGCGCTGTTTGGCTATTTCTTCGAGAAGTCCGTCGCGGATCTCACCAGCGGCGTGAGCCCCGCCGCGACGGCCGCTGCGGGCGACACGCTGCGCTACACCCTGCGGTTGCAGAGCGCCGACGTCCCACTCGACGACCTCACCTTCTTCGACGATCTGGGCGCCCTCAACGCCTCGGCGGCGTTCGTGCCCGGTTCGCTCACGCTGGTCGCCGTTCCGGCCGGCGCCGACAGCAGCAACACCAATCCGAGCGGCGGCACCAACGGGGCCGGCATCCTCGACATCCGCAACCTGAACGTTCCCGCCAACAGCCAGATCCTGGTCCAGTTCGACATCACCCTGGACCCGACCCTCAGCGACGGCACGATCGTCCTCAACCAGGCGGACCTGATCAGCACGGTCAAGATCGCGGATAGCGACGATCCCAACATCAACGGTCAGGCCGATCCCGAGGTGGCGGGTGACGAGGACCCGACGCAGGTCGTGATCGCGGCAGTGGCGCCTCCGGCCGCCCTGCTGAAGGCGAACACGCAAGCCACCGCCGCGGTCGGGGAAGAGTTCCGCTACCAGATCACGGTTCCGGCGACGCCGTACGGGTATCCGATGTACGACGTCCGGATCACGGACGATCTGACGGCCTCGAGCGCGGACCTGCGCTTCGTGAGCGTCAGCAAGATCTCGGGCTCGGGGCCCTGGACGCCCGTCAATACCGGCACCGACACCAACCTGGTGATCGAGGATCCCGCGATCGGGATCGACATCCCGGCCGGCGAGCAGATCGTGGTCGAGGTCACGGTTGTGCTGGAGGACACGCCGACGAACGTGGCGGGGCTGACCTTCACCAACACCGCCGACTACACCTTCAACCGGCTCGACGGGGACGACACGAGCCAGCAGCCGGGTGGCCCCGGTGCCACGCCGCCCATGACGGTCGTCGAGCCCGGGCTCACGCTCGAGAAGAGTGGCCCAGCGCAGATGACGATCGGGACGCCAGCGACCTTCAGCTTCGACGTCCACAACACGGGCGCCGCGCCCGCCTGGAACCCGACGATCCTCGACCGGCTGCCGGACGGCGCGACCGGGGGCATGTGCGACGCGGCGCCGACCGCCGTCACCGCCCAGGTGTTCCAGGCGGATGGCGTCACGCCGGTCTCCGCCCTGCTGGTCCAGGGCACGGACTTTGCGGTCGCCTTCAGCGGCGCGCCCGCCTGCGAGATGACCCTCAGCATCCTCTCGGCCGCCGGCACGATCGGCGGCGACCAGCGGCTCATCGTCAGCTACCAGACCCAGCTCGACGCCGATACCCAGGATGGCACCGCGCTGACGAACGTGGCCGGCGCGGCCCAGTGGTTCAGCGCCAGCGGCGGCTCGCTCGCCCGGCGGACCTATACCCGCACGCTGACCGACGGCACGCCGGGCGTGCTCGACCACCAGGACGCCCACACGGTCGTGGGCCGGACCAACGCGCCCTCGTTGTTCGCGGCCAAGACCGTATCGATCCTCGTCGATGCGGGCACGCCGAACGCGGTCGATCCGGGCGATGTGCTCCGTTACACGATCACCATCCAAAACAGCGGCAATCTCGCGGCGACCGGCGTAACGCTGGCCGACAGCGTGCCCGCGAACACGAGCTACGTCGCGGACTCCACGACGCTCAACGGTCTGCCCGTCGGACAGCCGGATGGAGGCGTCTCGCCGCTGGCGGCGGGCATCCCGATCAGCTCTGCGGACCTCACGCCGCCGTTGCCCGGCCCCGGGGCGGGAACCATCAGCATCGGCCAGACCGCGGTGCTCGAGCTCCACCTGCGGGTCGATGCCGGTGTACCCGGAGGCACGATCATCAGCAACCAGGCCGTGGTGCGAAGCGACCAGCTCCCGGATCTGCTGACCGACGGCGACGGCAACCCGGCCACGGGCCCGGAGCCGACGGTGGTCGTGGTGAGCAACGGTCAGCAGTTGCTCATCTCGAAGCAGGTCGCGGTGGTCGGCGGCGGTGCCGCGGTCGCCGGCGCGCTCCTCGAATACGTCGTGAGCGTCCTCAACGTCGCGTTCGTGCCGGCCCTCGACGTCGTGATCACGGACGATCTGGGCATCCCGACGCCGGGCCAGCTCGCCTATCTGGGCGGGTCGGCGATCCTGGACGGGTCCACGACCGGGGTGAGCTTCGCGGGGTCGCTCCTCACGGCCAACTACTCCGGCTCCTACGGCCCGTTGCAGCCGGGCGCGTCGATCGTCCTGCGCTTCCGGGCCACGATCGATTCGAGCCTCGCCACGGGCACGACCGTCACGAATACCGGCGTGGTCACCTGGAACACGCCGCAGCAGACCGCGAGCGCCAGCATCTCCATCGACGTGGGCGGCATGCCGGGCGTCGGCGTCCTGAACGGCACGGTCTGGCACGACGCCGACTTCGACAACGCCCTGGGCGCCGCCGAGCGGCCGCTCGAAGGCTGGATCGTGGAGCTGTACCAATCCGGAAATCTGCTGCAGTCGGCGACCACGGATTCCAGCGGCACCTACGCCATCGGCGGGGTGGCGCCGAACGACGGCGGCGGTGTCCCCTACCAGCTGCGCTTCACGGCCCCGGGCGCGGGAGCAAACAGCGCCAAGCTCGGCCGGGCGGATTCTGCCTTCACAAACGGACTCCAGGAAATCACCGGCATCGTGGTCCCGTCGGGGAGCAATCTCCAGAACCTCAACCTGCCGATCGACCCGAACGGTGTGGTGTATGGCTCCATCCAGCGGGCCCCGGTCGCCGGTGCGACGCTGACCCTGCTGAATGCGATCGGCGCGACGCCGCTGCCGTCGCTCTGCTTCGACGATCCGGTTCAGCAGGGCCAGGTCACGCGCAGCGACGGCTACTACAAGTTCGACCTCAACTTTTCCGACCCGGCCTGCCCCAGCGGCGGCAGCTACCTGATCGCGGTCACGGTACCCGGATCGAATTTCACCGCGGGCTACTCCCAGGTGATTCCCCCGACCTCGGATGCCTCGACGGCGCCGCTCTCCGTACCCACCTGCCCGGGGAGCGCCGACGACGCGGTGCCGTCCACCGCTCTGTACTGCGAAGCGCAACCCTCGGATCTCGCTCCGCCGGCCTCGGTGCCGGCCCGCACGCCGGGTACGAACTATTACGTCCACCTGTCGCTGGACGGCAGCCAGGCTCCGGGCTCGAGCCAGATCTTCAACAACCACATTCCGCTGGATCCGCTGCTCGAAGGCCTGGTAGGCATCAGCAAGACGACGCCGTCGATGAACGTCAGCCGTGGCCAGCTGGTGCCCTACGAGATCACCTTCACGACCGAGCTCGGCGTGGTGATCCCCGACCTCAGCATCGTCGACCGCTTCCCCGCCGGCTTCAGCTATGTGAAGGGATCCGCGCAGGTCGACGGCGTGAAGGTCGAGCCGATCAACAGCGGCCGGGAGCTGCTCTGGACCGACATCGGCACCGGTGCCTCGGGTCGACGTAGCCTTCGCCTGCTGCTCGCGGTCGGAGCCGGGGTCGGCGAGGGCGAGTTCGTGAACCGCGCTCAGGCGATCAGCAGCATCACCGGAGTGCCGATGTCCAGTGAGGCCTCCGCCACCGTGCGCGTGGTTCCGGATCCCACCTTCGACTGCACCGACGTGCTGGGCAAGGTTTTCGACGACGCCAACCGAAATGGCGTCCAGGACGGCGGCGAACGTGGCCTGCCGGGCGTGCGGCTGGCGACTGCGCGCGGGCTGGTCGCGCTCACGGACCAGTACGGTCGGTTTCACATCACGTGTGCGCTGGTGCCGCGCGAGGATCGGGGCAGCAACTTCGTCCTCAAGCTGGACGACAGGACGTTGCCCAGCGGCTATCGGATGACCAACCGGCCGCTCCAGGTGCAGCGGGCGACCCGTGGCAAGGTACTGAGCTTCCACTTTGGCGCGTCGATTCAGCGTGTCGTGGGAATGGACATGGCCGATGCGGTGTTCGAGCCGGACTCCACGGAAATGCGCCCGCAGTGGAAGCCGAGGATCGCCCTGCTGCTCGAGGAGCTCGAGAAGAAGCCCGCCATTCTGCGGCTGTCCTACGTCGCTGACGTCGAGGACGCGGGGCTCGTCGATCGACGCCTGCGCGCAGTCAAGCAAGAAATCGAGGACGCCTGGAAGGCGTCGGCCGGCGACCCGCTCACGATCGAGACGGAAGTGTACTGGCGTCGCGGTGCGCCGCGGGTTCGACCCAACGCGCGCCTGCTGGACCCCGGTTCATGGGAATCCCTGCTGCCCTCGGTCGACGCAGGGCCGCCGGTCTTCGAAGCCAAGCCTGGCACGGCGGTTGAAAAGCACCTGCCGATCGACCAGCCATTCAGGCGATGGGCGCAAGACCCGGATCGGATCGACACCGAGTCCGGCGACAGACTCGAGCAGCGCGAGGTCCGCGGCAAGCAGGCGAAGACCGAGAAGCTCAAGAATCTCGTTCCGCCGATCCGGTTCCAGTCCGGCGTCGCAAACATCCCAGCGAGCTATGTCGAGAGGCTGCGAGGCGTCCTCGACGGCATGCGGCACCTCCACAACGTCCGGCTGCACCTCGTCGGTCATGCCGACGACGAGCCGTTGTCGCCCGGTCTCTCCAGGGTCTTTGGCGACAACCAGGGTCTCTCCGAGGAACGTGCCGGTGAGGTTGCGGAGTACCTCAAGACGGCGCTGGGGCTTCCGCCGGAGGCAATCTCCTTCGCATGGGCCGGCGACACGCAGCCGATCGCCTCGAATGCCACTCCCCAGGGAAGAGCGCTGAACCGGCGCGTCGAGGTCGAGGTCTGGTACGACGAGATCGAGGAGAGGGTCGGGCTCGAGGAGGTCGTCGTCCCCGAGGAGATCAAGCGCGTCAAGGTCTGCCGGACGGAGACGGTCTGCAAGCTGCGCTACCGCGAGGGTCATGCGCGGCGCGCGCGCGTGAGGAACCTGATCGCGCCGCTTCATTTCGGCGAGGAGACCGTCGAGGTATCCGAGGAGTTCGTCCGCCAGGTGGAGCAGACGCTGCACAACCTGCGAGACAAGCAGAACGTCACGGTCAAGTTCGTCGGGTTCACGGATGACGTCCCGCTCACGGGCAGAACGGAACGCATCTACGGGACACATCTCGCGCTGTCGAAGGCCAGAGCGCACCGGGTCGCCCTGGCGATCCAGGACGCACTCGAGCTGCCGACTTCGGCGATCGCGAGCGAAGGCCGCGGGGCAACCCGGCCCCTCGCTTCAAACGAGACGGAACGGGGTCGCGCCCTGAATCGACGCATCGAGGTGGAGTTCTGGCACGATGATCCGCTCCAGGAGCTGCCCGACGATCCGCAGCCCTGTCCGGACGCGGCCGGCAGCGAGATGCTGACGAAGGTCTACGATCCGACGTGGGGGCCCATCGGATCGCTGCAGATCGTGGACGGCGAGGCCTCGGTTCCGCCGGGCTACACCGACGCCCTGCGTCGCGCCATGGCCGAGGTCGCCGACAAGACCAACGTTCGCCTGCGGTTCGTGGGCTATACGAAGAACGAACGCCTCGATCGGCGGACTGCCCTCGTGTACGGCGATGACATCGGGCTATCCGTCGCGCGTGCGCGCCGGACAATGGAGAGGATCAAGGGGAATCTCGGGCTCTCGGATTCGCAGGCCGAGCACGAGGGGCGCGGTTACGTCCAATCCGACGACGTGGTGAACGCGGGCTTCCTGCAGGGCGAGACCTCTCACGTGGTCGTCCAGGTGGTCTATGACGAGCTCGCGGTGCTCGACGACTACGAGGGAATCGACGTCACGCCGATCACCCGGGAGCTGAAGCCGAAGGATCCGCTCGCGCTCAATCTGATGCGCATCACCGTGGATGGTGAGCCGATCGACGACCCGGGCAGGAGCTCGGCCGACATCCAGCGCTGCACGGACGTTGCCCTGGAGCGGGCCGATATCCAGTTCCGGTTCGACGACCTCGAATCCGTCCCGCGGCTCAGCGTGACGTCACAGCCGATCTCGGCGGCGATCGCACGCGACGGTACGCGCGCATCGACCGTTCGCTTCCGGATGTACACCAATTACGCGTACTTCATCGAGCGATCGGAAGTCCGGATCTTCGAGCAGGGCCAGTCCCTTCAGGCGGAGCCCCTGGCCGTCGTCGAAGTCGGCTCGGACGGCCTCGCGCAGTGGCAGCCGCCTGCGGAGTGGTTCGAGGGACCGGTTCGCAAGCTGAAGTTCTTGCTGCGCGCCTACGACGAGGATGGGCGTTTCGACGAAACCTCGCCTCAGTCACTCTGGATGCGTTATGGGGATCCGGAGCAGCCGCAACAACCCGATGCGCTGCTTGCCGGATACGGTGAGAGCGGACCCTCGACCAGCAACATTGCGCTCGGCAGCGTCGGCGCCGTCAAGGTTCACGGCAGCGACATTCCGCCGGAGCACACGGTATGGCTGGCCGGGGCTCCCGTTCCCGTGGACGAGCACGGGAATTTCGTGGCCGAGGCGATCCTGCCGTCGGGACTGCACACGGTCGAGGTGGCCGTGATCGACCAGGCGGGCAATGGGGAGCTGTTCCTGCGCGACCTGGAATTCGAGGGGAACGATTGGTTCTACGTCGCGATCGCCGATCTCACCCTGGCGCCGAGCTTCAGCGGTGGGACGCCCCATGCACTCGACGGCGGGAACGCTAGCGATGACGACTCGTTGGCGGACGGCAGGCTGGCGTTCTTCCTGACGGGCAAGTTTGGCGAGGATTGGAAGCTCGCGGCGAGCGCCGACACACGGGAGGAGCCGGTGACGGACTTGTTCACCAACTTCCTGGACAAGTCGCCGGATTCTCTATTCCGGCGTATCGATCCCGACTACACCTACCCGACCTTCGGCGACGACGGCACCGTCGACGAGACCGCGCCGACCCAGGGCAAGTTCTACGTCAAGCTGAGCAAGAACGAGAGCCATGCACTCTGGGGCAACTTCAAGGCCCGCTACCTGGAAAACGAGCTGGCCCAGGTCGACCGGGGCCTCTATGGCGGCAACCTCCGCTACCAGTCCCCCTCGACGACCCGCTTCGGCGAGAAGCGCCTGGCCCTCGACGGCTTCGCGGCCGAGCCGGGCACCGTGCCGAGCCAGGAGGAGTTCCGCGGCACCGGCGGATCCCTCTACTACCTGCGCCGACAGGATCTCCTGCAGGGCTCCGAGCGGGTGAGGATCGAGATGCGGGACAAGGACTCCGGGCTCGTGAAGGGCGTGGTGCACCTGAGGCCGACACTGGATTACGACATCGATTATCTCCAGGGCCGCGTCCTGCTCACCGAGCCGATTTCGGCGACCGAGGGCGACGGCCTGCTGATTCGCAGCCAGGGCCTGAGCGGCGACGAGGCCTGGGTGGTCGTCCAGTACGAGTACACCCCCGGCTTCGACCAGATCGACGCGCTGGCTGCCGGCGGACAGGGCCACTACTGGCTCAACGATTTCATCAAGCTGGGGCTGATCGCCAATCACAACGAGGTGGACCACGACGACAGCAACCTCTACGGCGCGGACCTGACCATGCGGGCGAGCAGCGAGTCCTGGCTCAAGCTTCAGGTTGGTAGGAGCGAAGGGCTGATGTCCCCCACGTTCCTGTCCGACGACGGCGGCTTCAGCTTCCTCGGCACCGGGGCCTTGCCTCTCACCGAAGCCAATGCCAACGCCTTCCGGGCGGACGTCAGCATCGGAGCCTCGGATTTCATCGAGAGTCGCAGAGGGGATCTGAGCCTCTACGCGCAACGAGTCGAGGGCGGTTATTCGTCGCCGGGCATGACGGCCCTTTCCGACACGGACAACATCGGCGGCACGCTGGCGATCCCGGTGACCCAGAAGCTGAACGTGACCGCCAAGGCGGACTGGCGGGCCCAGCAAGAGGCGCTCGAGACCCGGGCCGCAGAAGTCGACCTCGGCTACCAGCTGACGAAGCGGTGGACCCTGGGTGCCGGGGTCAGGAACGAACACCGAGGCGACGCTTCCGCGATCGTGGCGCCGACCCAGGAAGAGGGCTCGCGCACGGACGCAGGGGTCCAGGTGGGCTTCGACCCGAAGGGCCGGTGGCGGGGCTACGGCTTCGGACAGATGACGCTGGCGAAGTCGGGAGACAGAGAGGACAACGCGCGCGGCGGACTCGGCTACGCCTATCGAATCAATGAGAAGTTCCTCTTCGACGGGGAGGTCTCCCATGGCAGCCTCGGACCGGCCGTCAAGATGGGGACGAGCTTCCAGCAATCCGAGAACACCCGTCGCTATCTCAGCTACTCGTACGAAAACGAACGGGAGTACAGCGGCCTGGACGGGCGCCGCGGTAACCTGATCTCCGGAGTGAAGGCGCGCCTGTCGGACAGCTCGAGCGTCTTCCTGGAGGATCGATTCCAGCACGGGGACTCGGCGACCGGCCTGCTGCAAGCCATGGGGATGACCCTGGCCCCCTCGGATCGATGGAGCTTCAGTGGGAACTGGGAGCACGGCACCTTGATCAACTGGCAAACCAATGCCGAGACCAAGCGCACGGCCGGTGGCGCTCGCTTCGGCTACGGCTACGAGAAGCTGCAGCTCTCCAGCGGAATCGAATACCGCTTCGATGAGACGGAGCAGCTGGACGAGTCTTGGACGGACAGGACGACGTGGCTGTTCAGGAACAGCATACGATACCAGGCGACGCCGGATGCGCGGCTGGTTGCGAAGTTCAACCACTCCTTCAGCGACAGCTCTCTCGGGCAGTTCTATGACGGCGGCTATACGGAGGCCGTGCTCGGTTTCGCATATCGTCCCGTGCTACACGATCGATTCCATGCGCTGGGCAAGTACACGTATTTCTACAACGTCCCGACCGCCGAACAGGTCTACCAGCAGAACACCCCGGTCGAGTTCATCCAGAAGAGCCACGTCGCGTCCATGGACGTCTCGTACGATCTGACCAAGAACTTCTCGCTTGGCGGAAAGTATGCCTACCGCCTGGGGCAGGTGAGCCTGGACCGGGAGAACCACGACTTCTTCGCCAACGATGCGCATCTCTTCATCCTGCGGGGTGACTGGCGCTTCCTGAAGAACTGGGAGGGATCGGTCGAGGGGCGCACACTCGGCCTGCCCGACCTGAACGAGCGGCGCAGTGGTGCCATGTTCACCATCTATCGGTACCTGGGAGACCACTTCAAGGTCGGGGTCGGTTACAACTTTACGGACTACTCGGAAGACCTGACGGATCTGAGTTACGATCACCACGGCTTGTTCTTCAACCTGATCGGCACGATGTGATCGGCGCGGGCTCTAGAGCAGCCCGTCCTGCGCCAGCCGCTCGGCGATCGCCTTCGTCACCGATCCGATCGCGTCCTCGGGCGAGTCGGGGTTCAGAGTGTCGGAGTCGGCGCTCCAGACGAGCTTCTCGCTGCGCGCGTCGTAGAGATTCGTCGCGAGCCGCACGATGCGGGTGGTGCGCGTGTAGCCGGGCGTGGTCTCGAGTGACCAGGCCATGCCGTAGTACCCGTAGAGCCCGTAGCCCATGGCACCGCTCGGCACCATCCGCGTCTCGGGCGGCACGTAGGTCGTTTCCTCGTCCACGCGCAGGAACCGCGTGACGATCACGCTGCCGAAGTCCTGCTCCCGGACCACGGCGCGGATCGCGGACTCCTCGAGCTGGCCCTCCGCCGCGAGAAGCGTATAGCTCGCGACGGCCGAAGCGCCCCGCCCGCCGAGCGCCTCGACGAAGCGGTCCTCGAAGATGCGGCGCCGGGCCTCGGTCCGCGCGACGCCGATCACCAGGATCTTCGAGAGCGGCGCGGGGCTCTCGGCGACCCAGACGCCCGAGAGCTTGGTCTGCGTCGCGCAGCCGAACCCTGCGAGCGAAGTCAGGACCCCGAGAGCGATCGCAGCGCGTGCAAACCGAGTCATGTGCCTTGCCTCCGCGGCCCAGTCTAGGCGCGCGCCGGTTCCCAGTCACCGGGGCGGTCCGCCGGGCGCCTCGGGCTCGGCGCGAGAAGGGTCTGGAAGCGCGGGCGACGAGCGAAATGCGCACGCAGGCGATGCGGTTGGGATAGGCTGGCGGGACGCCGGGGGGTACGGCTCCCCGTGGCGGTCTGACCCTCTCGGAGGTCTCCCATGCGCCCCATCCTCGAAGGGATTCGCGTGCTCGACGTCGGCAGCTTCGTCTTCGGCCCAGCTGCTGCGACGGTGATGGCCGACTTCGGCGCCGACGTGGTCAAGATCGAGCCGCCCCAGACGGGGGATCCCTACCGCTACCTCCACCAGATGCCGCCGCTTCCGAAGTGCGAGGAGGATTACTGCTGGCTGCTGACCAGCCGCGGCAAGCGCAGTGTCGCGCTCGACCTGAAGGACGCCGAGGCGCGCGAGATCCTGCTGCGCCTCGTGCGCGAGGTCGACGTCTTCGTCACCAACTATCCCGTGCGCGTGCTCGCCGCGCTTCGGCTCGCCTGGCGCGATCTCGAGCCGCTGAATCCGCGTCTGGTGTATGCCCACGCGACGGGCTTCGGCGAGGAAGGCCCGGAGGCGGAGAAGCCCGGCTACGACGCCACCGCCTGGTGGGCGCGCTCGGGCCTTCAGGATGCGGTGCGGCCGCGCGGCGGTCTTCCCGCCATCTCGGTGCCCGCCATGGGAGACCATCCGAGCGCGATGGCGCTGTTCGGCGCGATCATGCTGGCCCTCTACCAGCGCGAGAGGACGCGGCACGGCTGCAAGGTGCACAGCTCGCTGCTCGCCAACGGAGCCTGGTCGAACAGCATCTACCTGCAAGCCATGTTGTGCGGCGCCGAGAGCTATCGCCACGTCGACTGTCGCGAGCCCGACAATGCGCTCGTGAACCAGTACGAGACGGGTGACGGCGAGTGGATCCTGCTGGCGATGGTGCAGGAGGACAGGCTCTGGCCGGGACTCTGCCGGGCCCTCGAGCGCCCGGATCTTCTCGAGGACGCGCGCTTCGCGACGCGCAGCGATCGCCGCGCGCGCGCGAAGGAGCTCTACGCGATCCTCGCGCCGCTCTTCGCGAGCCGTGGCTACGCCCACTGGCGCAAGGCCCTGGACGAGCAGGCCGTCACCTTCACCCACGTGGCGCGGCTCGACGGCGTGGTGCACGATCCGCAGCTCGAGGCCGCCGGCATCCTGCGCGCGGGGCGGGATTCTCATGGCCGCGCGGTGCGCAGCATTGCGAACCCGATCGCCGTCGAAGGCAGCGCGCCCGTCGAGGCGCGGCCGGCACCGTCGATCGGCCAACACACCGACGAGGTGCTGGCCGGCGTCGGCTACGACGAGACCGCTCGCGCGGCGCTCCGCTCGCGCGGCGCGATCCGCTGAAGCGGTTCCCCGGAGCGAGCTGCCGCGGCTGGGTCGGCGCGTTCTCAGAATCCCAGCCAGCTGGGGCGAACCAGGAGCAGAGCGCCGAGCGTGAGGATGACCAGCCCCGAGAGCAGCTTGAGCCAGCGTGCGCCGCGTTCCTGGAGCTTCCCCTGCCCGAGCGTCACGACCCCGATCGCCACCAAGACGGCATCGTCCAGCATGTACGCGGCGATGTAGAGCGCCAGGTAGGCGTAGTACTCCCAGGGCGCCAGGCCCTGGCTGGTTAGAATTGCAGTGTAGAGCGCAGGCAGGCCCGCGGTGCAGAGCAGCTCGACCAGATTGACGAGGAAGGCGAGCGTGATGATGCCGATCATCGCGCCGGCGAGATCGTCTGCATGCAGTATCTCGCGCACGCGCCTGTAGAAGCCCGGCTTTGCGGAGTCCGGAATGTGAAGGGAGGGTCCGCGGCCCATCGCGAAAAAATCCTTCACGTTCACGGCGCCAACAAACAGGGCGACGACCGCAAGCAAGATCCTCACCGGCTGAGAAATCCCGATCACCATGAAGAAGGTGAGCCACGCTGCCATGAAGGCGTAGTAGACGACGCCGCTGACGACCACGAACGTGCCGGCGATGAGCATCATCCGGGATCGGTTCTTCAGGTTTACGAGCATGGCGAGCAGGAACAGCAGCACCCACGTGGCGCAGGGATTGAAACCGTCGACGAGACCGACGACGACTGTGAACAGTGGCAGACCCAGGCCTTCCAAGTCGACGAGACCGACGAGCGGAAGATCGACTGAACCCGGCGGCTCGGGTGGGGGCGTCTTCTCTCCAGCGAGAGCGCCGCCGCTTTCCAGCAGCGCTCGAATGCGCGCCGGAGTGGTTTCCGCTTCGAAGCCCACGACCACGGCGTCACCGATGACGAACGTGGGGACTCCCGGCGTCTCGATGCCGGCGCGGGCACTGAGATCGCGCAACTGGTCCAGAGCATGCTCGTCGCGCGCAACGTCATGCTCCACGATCGAGAGACGGGTTCGCTCCGCGGCTAGCTGCTCGAGAAAGTGGCGCGCTTCGACACAATGAGGGCATCCGGATCTCGTATAGACTTCGACGGTCGTCTCGGCGGCGGCAGTGCCAGAGTTGAAGACGACGACCGCGCACAGGAGGGCGGTGAGAATTGCCCCCAGCTGAGGGCGGCCGCTATTCACGGTGCGCCATCGCCTCCGCCAGTGCCATTTTCCGAGCCGAGCAGGACGGCAAACTCGCCAAATCCAGGTCACATGCTCCTCACGTCAGCGAGCTCGTCACGGATGATCCGTTCAAGCGTGCATACTACGCCCGAGCACGGGCGCTTCGTCGACCCCCGCCGTTGCAGGGGGCCCGGGTCGGCGCGCCGTTCTATGTCAACGTAGACCATTGGAACGACGGCCTGCAGCCAGGAGGCGCAGCAATGAAGCGACTCATCGCGGCAATCGTGTTCGCGGCGACCGGCGCGTTGGCGAACGCACAGCCGGTCGAGATCGAAGGCGTCGAGCTCCAACCCACCGTGCAGGTCGGCGGCCAGCTACTGCAACTCAATGGCGCTGGCTTACGCACACGGGCGTTCTTCAAGGTCTACGTTGCGGGCCTGTACGTGCCGCAAAAAACCAGCTCGGCGGCCGCGCTGCTGGCCCAGAAGGGACCGCGGCGGGTTGCGATCACGATGCTGCGCGACGTCGACGGCGATACGTTCTCCGCCGCAGTGTCCGACGGGTTGAAGGCGAACAACACGGAACAGCAGCTCGCCCGGCTCGAGGCGCAGGTCGCGATGCTTCAGGCAGATCTGAAGGCGATCGGCGAAGCCAGGAAGGGCAGCGTGATCCACTTCGAATTCACGCCGGAAGCCGGCACGCGCATCCTGGTCGATGGTCAGCAGAAGGGCAGCGCCATCCAGGGCGCCGATTTCTTCACCGCCGTGCTGCGCGTCTGGATCGGCGACGCGCCGGTCGATGCCGGCTTGAAGAAGGCCTTGGTCGGCCTCTAGCAGTGTCATCGGGGCCACGACTGGCGCTCGGCGATCGCGACGCCTACAGGTAGCCGCCCTGACCCGGCTTGACGGGCGGCGTCTTGAGTCCGGCCTGTCCGGTGAGCACTTCCTGATAGGTGGCGCCGCCGAACATCTGCTTCAGCCGATCGTCCCAGTGGTCCGCGGTGGTGGCCACGACCTTGATCGTGAAACGGAGCTCCTCGTCACTGAATTGATCGCCGAGCAGGGTCTCGTCGAACCAAATCGCCTGGTGCTCGGCGTCGAGCGCGAAGCGCCCGAACATGAGACCGAAGTTGAGGCGCGCGAGGAATAGACCCAGCTCGGGGGTCACGGAGACGCCCACGTTCGTGACTGCAAAGATGCGTGCCACGGCCGGCCCTCCGGGCGCCACGCGCGGTGCCACTCCGACCTGCACGGCGCCGATCGGCAGCCGGTAGTCGCCGTCATTGTCCTGCTCGGGCCGCCGTTCGTACAGCTCGGTCAGGATCCTCTCGATGTGCTCGCGCATCTGGGCGAGCTTCTGCTGCGCCTCGTGCTCGGCGCGGTGGCTTCCGTGGAAGAGGTCGAGGCCGACGTCGGACTTCTCCGCGAAGACCTCCGTCATCACGCGCGAGACCAGGTCCACGGCTGCGGCGGCGTCGTCGACCGCGTGCGTCCAGGGTCGGGTCGGATCGGCCGGATCCGCGGAGACGAAGCCGCGCTCGCGGAGTGCGCTGCGCACCGGGACGGGAAGCGGCGGAGCGAGCGGCGGACGCCCCGGGACCCAGACCTCGAGCCGGGAGTCCTCCCGGCGCGTCACCTCGAGCATGTGGAAGGGATTGCCGGCCGGCCCCACGACGATCAGGGCGAAGGGCTCGAGGGACTCGATCTCGCTCTGGAGATAGGACCGCGTGACTGCGGGATCGGTCATACGCTGCTCTTCTCGAGCACGGCGAGCAGGTCGAAGCTCGAGATGATGCCGCGCACCGCGCCGTCCTCGACCACCACCACGCGGTGGGTGCGCGCCTCACGCATGGTCCGGGCGATCTCGGGGACCTCGGCGTCCATCTCCACGCTGATGGCGCCTTCGGTCATCACATCCTCGGCCACGAGCGACTTCACGCGTTCGCGGTACACCTCGATGAAGCGATTCCACTCGCCGCGCGCGACGTCGAAGATCTCCTCGAACTCGCTCGGGGTCTCGCGATCGGTCTCCTTGTCCCGCACCGCCGCGCGTACCAGATCGAGCGTGCTCACCATGCCCATCAGACGTCCCTGGTCGTCCACCACCGGCGCGCCATGGATCTCCTCCTCGGCGAACACCCGCTCGATCTCGGAGACCGGCTCGTCCGCCGCGAGCGTGACGAGCGACGTTTGCATCAGGTCGCGAGCGCGAGTCCTCATTTCAAATCCTCCCGTGGCGGTCCGCTTCGTGATGCCGCCCTGGCAACCCGGGTGCCGGCAAGGCGGCACGCCGCGGCGACGAGACGGCACCCGGAGCGTACCGAGCAGGGGGGCTCGCCGCCGCATCCGGCCGCTTCTCTCGGGACAGTCCGCCCCACGGCACCATCCGGTTCCTCCCAAGCCAGAGCCCCCAGCAATCCTGCGCGGCCAGCGAGCCGTCGCGGGGTTGGCCACAAGAAATCCGGCAAGTGGCACGCCTGATGCTTTCAATCTGAAAGGGGACGCATCTCGAACAGGGGGACGGCGATGTCGATTCGAAATCTCGGTGTACGGACACCGCAGACCGCCGAGCTCACGTTGTCGGCACGAGCGGCGGCGCAGCAGATGCAGAAGCACGGCATCGGCTGCCTGGTCGTCGCGGAGGGGAAGAAGCCGATCGGCGTGGTCACGGATCGGGACCTGGCGCTGTACGTGCTGGTGGGAAAGCGCGACGCCGGAATGGTTCGCCTGGGCGACGTGGCCGCGCGCCCGGCCCTCACGATCCCCGAAACCGCCTCGATCGCGGACGCCGCTCAGATGATGCGCAGACACGGCGTGCGACGGCTGCCGGTCGTCGACCAGAAGGGCGAGCTCGTGGCTCTCCTGTCCCAGGACGATCTCCTGCGGGCGCTGGCGACCGAGGTGGCAGACCTCGGCGAGGTGGTACGCCGCCAGCTGTCGACGGCACCTCGGGGGGAGAAAGCTCCGTCCGCATCGTGATCGTTCAGGCTCGAGAGGAGGTCTCCGCCATGACTGCCACCGAACACTACCGGAAGGAGGTCGTCACGCTGCCCGAAACGTCGTCGGTCTGCGACGTGGCGGCCAGCATGGAACGCGAGGCCGCGGGCTGCGTGGTGCTCGTGGACGGAGAGCGGCGCCCGCTGGGTCTCATCACCGATCGCGATCTAGCCGTGCGAGTGATCGCGGGCGAGCGGGACGCAGGGAACACGCTGGCAAGCGCGGTCATGAGCCACCCGGCCATCACCGCGGAGGCGACCGATCCGCTCGAGAAGGTGATCGAGAGGATGTCTCGTCACGGCGTGCGCCGGATTCCGATCGTGAAGGACGGCGGAGTGGT
>Ga0184615_10000752_pt1 | contig 17489 bp, 16 predicted proteins | sample PLM4_65_coex_FD_133134 | JGI IMG/M metagenome (GOLD analysis project Ga0184615, IMG submission 133134) | Groundwater sediment microbial communities from an aquifer in East River, Colorado, USA - PLM4_65_coex | ecosystem: Environmental > Terrestrial > Soil > Riparian zone | place: USA: East... | reverse complement strand
GGTGACCTTCGGCGCTCTCTGGCTGATCTCGGACGGGAACATCGAGCAGTTCCGCACGGGCTGGTTCGTCGAGTCGCTGCTGACGGAGCTCGCCATCGCGCTGATCGTCCGCACGCGGCGGGCGTGCTGGCGCAGCCGGCCGGGCCGCCTGCTCTGGATGTCCAGCGTCGCGGTCGCGCTTTTCGCGCTCGCGCTGCCTTTCCTTCCGGGAGCGCGCACCTTCGACTTCGTGCCGATTCCCGCGAGCCTGGTCGCGACCCTGGTGGGAATCTGCGTGGCGTACGCGGGAGCCTCGGAGCTCGCCAAGTACCGCTTCTATCGCGCGAGGCCGACACCGTCCTGAGTCAACCGGGGATCACCGTCGTTCCCGCCGATCCCGAGAGCACGCGCGCGGCGTCGGCGAGCGCGCCGATCGCCGCGCGCCCGCCGGCTCGCTCGACGAACCGACACGCGGCCTCGGCCTTCGGTCCCATCGAGCCTGCGGGGAGCGCGCGGGCGCGCAGTGCCGAAGCGGTGATGCGGCGGATCGGGCGCTCGGCGGGCGCGGGCCAGTCCTCGAAGATCGCCGCGACGTCGGTCAGAAGCAGGAGCGCGTGGGCGGCGAGCTCGGCGGCGAGGAGCGCGCTCGTCAGGTCTTTGTCGATCACCGCCTCGACGCCGCGCAGCGCGCCCGCTTCGGTCGCGACGACGGGGATGCCGCCGCCGCCCGCGCAGATCACGATCACGCGCGCGTCGACGAGGCGGCGAATCACGCCGAGCTCGCGAATGCGCACCGGCTCGGGCGAGGCGACCACGCGCCGGAAGCCGCCGCTGACCGGAGCGATCGAATAGCCGCGCTCGGCCGCGAGCGCGCGCGCACGCGGCTCGGTGTAGACGGGACCGATGGGCTTCGTCGGCGCGGCGAAGGCGGGATCGCGCGGGTCGACCTCGACCTGCGTCAGCAGTGTGGCGAGCTCACGGCCGGGCAGAAGCGGCGCGAGCTCCTGCTCGATCAGGTAGCCGATCAGGGCTTCGCTCTCGGCGCCGAGCACGTCGAGCGGATCGGGCCGGCCTGCGCCGGTCGCGGCCTCGGCGCGCAGCGCGAGCCAGCCGATCTGCGGGCCATTGCCGTGGGTCAACACCACCTCGTGTTCGCGCGCGAGCGCGGCGAGCGACGTCGCGGCCGCGCGCAGATTGCGCCGCTGCACGTCGGCTTCGGGTCGCTCGCCGGGACGCAGGAGGGCGTTCCCGCCAAGCGCGATCACGATCCGCAAGCGGAGCCCTCGAGTGCGCCGTCGAGAAGCGCGGACAGGACTGCCAGCGCGGTGTGCAGGCGGTTCTCGGCCTGGTCGAAGACGACCGAGCGCGGGCCGTCGACGACCTCGGCGCTCACCTCCTCACCGCGGTGATCGGGCAGGCAGTGCATGAAGATCGCGTCGGGGCGCGCGGCCGACATGAGCCGCGCATCGACCTGGAAGGGCGCGAGCCGCGCGAGCCGGGCCGCGCGCTCGGACTCGGGGTCGCCCATCGAGAGCCACGCGTCGGTGTAGACCGCGTCGGCGTCGCGAACGGCCGCGCGCGGATCGACGCTGACCTCGAGGCGGGCGCCGGTCGCGCGCGCGAGCTCCTGCGCGCGCGCCACGATCGCGGGATCGGGCGCGTACTCCGCGGGCGTGGCGACCGAGAGGTGCAGGCCCGCGAGCGCGGCCGCCTCGAGCAGGCTGTGAGTCACGTTGTTGCCAGCGCCGACGTAGGCGAGCTTCCGGCCCGCCAGGTCGCCCTTCCTCTCGCGCAGCGTGAGCAGATCGGCCAGGCTCTGGCACGGGTGGTGCGCGTCGGTGAGCGCGTTCACGACCGGGATCGCCGACGCGGCGGCGAAGCGCTCGACGTCCGCGTGCGCGTAGGTGCGGATCACGAACGCGCGCGCGTAGCGGCTCAGCACACCGGCGGTGTCCTCGATCGTCTCGCCGCGACCGAGCTGCAGGTCGGCGGGGCCGACACCGATCGGCGTCCCGCCGAGCCGCGCCACGGCCGTCTCGAAGGAGATGCGCGTGCGCGTGGACGGCTTGTTGAAGTAGAGCACGATCGTCTCGTTGCGCAGGCGCTCGCGCGCGCGGTACGGGGCGCGCTTGAACTCGGCGGCGAGCGAGAGGAGCCGTTCGAGGTCCGCGGGCCGAAGGTCGCTGGTGCGCAGCAGATGGCGCAGCACTACTAGCCTCCGACCTCGCCGGCCGCGCGCTCGTCGAGGAACGCATCGACGATCGCGCCGAGTCCGGGCTCGTCGACTTCCTGCAGCTCGTAGCGCACGCGCACGACGGGCTTGGAGAGGCCGAGCAGCGGGCCCAGATCGATCGGGGTCGCCGAGACCACGACCTCGGCCCGCGAGTCCTCGATCGTGCGCCGCAGCGCCGCGCGCTGCGCCTCGCCGTAGCCGAGCGCCGGGAGCACGCGGCCGATGTGCGGGTAGCGCGCGTAGACCTCGGCGATCGCGGGCGCGGCGTGCGCGCGCGGGTCGACGATCTCCGCGACACCCGCGCGCGTCGCGGCGACGAAGCCCGCGCCGTACGACATCCCGCCGTGCGTAAGCGTCGGCCCGTCCTCGACGACCAGCACGCGCTTGCCCGACACGGCGGCCGCGTCTTCGATGCGCGGCGGCGAGGCCGTGCGCACGACCCGCGCGCGCGGATTCAAGACGCGCACCGCGTCGATCAGCCGCTGCACGTCCGCGCTGGCCGCTGCGTCGACCTTGTTCACCACGACCACGTCGGCCATGCGCAGGCAAGCCTCGCCCGGGTGGTGCGTGGCCAGCTGATCCGGGCGCAGCGCGTCGGCGATCGCGATGTGCAGCGCCGGCCAGAGGAACGGAAAGTCGTTGTTGCCGCCGTCCCAGACGAGGATCTCCGCATCTTCCTCCGCGCGCGCCAGGATCTCGGCGTAGTCGACGCCCGCCCAGACCACGGCGCCCGCCGCGACGTACGGCTCGTACTCCTCGCGCTCCTCGATCGTGCAGTCGGCGGCGTCCAGGTCGGCGCGCGTCGCGAAGCGCTGCGCGCGCTGGCGCTCGAGCTCGCCGTAGGGCATCGGGTGGCGCAGGGCAGCCACGCGCATGCCCGTGCGCGCGAGCCTGCGCACGATCCAGCGCGCGGTCTGCGATTTGCCGCAGCCCGTACGCACGGCGGAGACCGCGATCACCGGCCGGCGCGAGCGGAGCATGGTCGCGCGCGGCCCGTGCAGCACGAAGTCCGCGCCGCAGGCGAGCGCACGCGAGCCCAGGTGCATGACCTGGGCGTGGGTGAGATCGCTGTAGGCGAAGACCACGCGCGCGATGCCGTGGCGCCGGCACAGCGCTTCGAGCTCGGCCTCGTCCTCGATCGCGATCCCGTCCGGGTAGAGCCCCCCGGCCAGCGACGGCGGGTAGCGGCGGCGCGCGATTCCGGGGATCTGCGCCGCGGTGAATGCCACGACCTCGTACGCGGGATCGTCGCGATACACCGTATTGAAGCAGTGGAAGTCGCGCCCCGCGGCGCCCAGGATCAGCACGCGCGCGCGAGTCACTCGCCCACCGGCCCCAGATGCGTGCGCCGCTCGACCTCCGCGAAGCGCGCCGCCGTCTCCGACTCCGCGCTGCTGAGCAGCGACACCACGATCGCCGTCACGAACGAGAGCGGGATCGTGACGAGCGCGGGGTTCTTCAGCGGGAACCAGGCGGAGTCGGCCTTCAGGATGTCGACCTGGATCGTCGGCGAGAGCCAGATCAAGAGCAGCGTCGAGATCGTGCCGACCGCCATGCTCGCGACCACGCCGGCGGTCGTGCAGCGGTCCCAGAAGATCGAGAGCAGGAGCGCGGGGAAGTTCGCGCTCGCCGCGATCGCGAACGCGAGCGAGACCATGAACGCGACGTTCTGGCCCTTGAAGGTGATGCCGAGCACGATCGCGAGCAGGCCGAGCGCGACCGTCGAGACGCGCGCGACGAAGAGCTGCTCGCGCGCGTCGGCGTGGCCCTTGCGCATGACGCTGACCCACAGGTCGTGCGAGAGCGCGGCCGCACCCGAGAGCGTGAGACCGGCGACCACGGCGAGGATCGTCGCGAACGCGACCGCGGAGATGAAGCCGAGGAACGGCGTGCCGCCGAGCAGCTCGGCGAGCAGCGGTGCCGCCATGTTGCCACCGGGATCGACCGCGCGGATCGCGTCGGGGCCGACGAGCACCATCGCGCCGAAGCCGAGCACGAACGTCATCAGGTAGAAGAAGCCGATCAGGCCGGTCGCGTAGAAGACGCTCGTGCGCGCGGCGCGCGCGTCGGGCACGGTGTAGAAGCGCATCAGGATGTGCGGCAGGCCCGCCGTGCCGAACATCAGCGCCATGCCCAGGGAGATCGCGTCCCACGGATTCGAGACGAGCTTGCCCGGCGCGAGCACGCCGTCGCCGTAGCGCTCGGCCGCGGCGGCGAAGAGCTCCAGCGGATTCATGTGGAAGCGCGCGAGCACGAGCAGCGCGAGCAGGCTCGCGCCCGCGAGCAGCAGCACCGCCTTCACGATCTGCACCCAGGTGGTCGCGATCATGCCGCCAAATAGGACATAGGCGAGCATGGCGACACCGACCAGGATCACCGCGGTCTCGTACGAGATGCCGAAGAGCAGCCGGATCAGCCCGCCGGCGCCGACCATCTGCGCGATCAGATAGAAGACCACCGTCGCGAGCGTCCCGAGCGCGGCGGCGATGCGGATCGGCGTCTGCCGGAAGCGCAGCGCGACGACGTCGGAGAACGTGTAGCGGCCGAGATTGCGCAGCGGCTCCGCGATCAGGAAGAGCACGATCGGCCAGCCGACGAGCCAGCCGGTCGAGTAGATCAGGCCGTCGAAGCCCGAGGTCGAGACGAGCCCCGCGATGCCCAGGAACGACGCCGCGCTCATGTAGTCGCCCGCCAGCGCGAAGCCGTTCTGGCCGGCGCTGATCGTGCGGCCCGCCGCGTAGAACTGCTCCGTCGTGCGCGTGCGGCGCGCGGCCCAGTACGTGATGCCGAGCGTGATGGCGATGAAGACGAAGAAGAACGACATCGCGATCAGGTTCGGCTCGCCGATCTGCGTGCCCACGCGCTACTCTCGCAGGCGCGCGAGCGCGTCGTCGTAGTTCCGGTTCATCCAGCGCACGTAGAACCAGGTCGAGAGCCAGGCAAGCACGATCACGAGCGCCCCGAGGAGAATGCCGAGCGACAGGCCGGGCGCGACCGGCGTCGCGAGCAGCGGCTTGTCGAACGCGACGAGCGCGATGAAGCCGAAGTACACCGCCATCACCGCGAGCGTGAGCACGAGCGCGAGCCGGAAGCGGCGCGCGGACAGATCGCGCAGCTTCGCGCTCGAATCGGACATCGACCCGGCTTCGCGGCTCACGCGCCCGCGCGCCAGTTCCCGTGGAAACCCGCCGGCACGCGGTGCGGCAGGTGCGCGAGCGCGAGCGGCGCGCGGTCCAGGTTCTCGGCGTCGAGAATTGCGAGATCGCTGCGGCCGGACTCGGCGCGGTACACCACCGTGAGTACGAAGCCCTGCCCTTCCGGCGCGTCCGCGCGGCGCGGCACGAAGATCGGCTCCGAGACCGCCGAGCTCGAGCCGAAGTCGTGCGCCACGCACTTGCCGCTCTGCACGTCGTAGCGCAGGATCGACGTGAACCCGCCGGCGAGTCCCCCGACGCCGCCCGCGAAGCCGAAGCGGTACGGCAGCCCGGTGCGCCGTTCGTCCAGGCGCGGGAACTCGCACGCCCGGTCGTCGCGCGCCTCGTCCTTCAGCGTGCGCGCGTCCAGGTCCAGCGTCCAGCGGTGAAGCGTCGCGTCCGTGCCGCCGATCTCCATCTCGAGCCCCGCCGCCGGGATCGGCAGCTGGCTGTAGCGCGCGACGTCCGCGACGATGCGACGCCCTTCGGTGTAGGCATTCAGCGGGTGGAAGACGAAGCACGGGTCCGTCTGCAGCCAGACGACGTCGCCGGTGCCGCCGTTGCGCGGCATGACGCCGATCTGCGTGCCGAGCTCCGGCTCCCAGCCGAGCACGCTCTCGCCCTTCGCGGCGCGCTCGAGCCGGAGCGTGGCGGGGAAGATCGGGAAGATCACGTGCTCGCGCGTGGTGATGAAGTCGTGGACCATCGACGGGAACGGCGCGTCGATCGGCACCTCGCGAGTCACCTTCCCGTCGGGCGAGATCTCGTAGTAGATCACGTACGGCTGCACCACCGAGTAGCGGAAGCCGAGCATCTCCCCCGTCTCGGGATCGATCTTCGGATGCGCGGTGAAGGTGCCGTCGCCGAGCGCCCCCTCGTAGTTCGTCGTGCAGAGCGTGTGCAGCGTGCGCGGATCGAGCTCGACCGGCGGCAGCCCGCCTTCGACCAGCGCGAGCAGCTTCCCGCCGTGCCAGACCACGTTGGTGTTGGCCGGCCCGCCGGGCACGCCCTCCGTGCGCGGATCGGGCGGTTCGCTCGAGCCCATGAAGCTCGACCAGAGCGCCTCGCCTGCCGCGCGCTCCGCCTCGAAGCGCGGCGTGCGCACGAAGCGATTGCGGTAGTCGACGCGGCCGTCGCGCACGCTGAACGCGTGGATCATGCCGTCGCCGCCGAACGGGTGATAGCCGCCGCGCGGCGCGAACTGCGGGTTCGGCCCGTTGCGATACAGCGCGCCGTGCAGCTCGCGCGGGATCTCCCCCGAAACCGGCAGGTCGATCACCTCGCCCTCCATCGGCCACGGCTCCCAGACGCCGGACAGGAACGGGTGCTCGGGCATGGGCTTGCTCATGTCGTCTTCCTCGGTTGGTTCAGCTCGACCAGATTCCCGGACGGATCGCGAAAGAACGCCTGGCGACCCGCGCCGGGCACGTTCATCGGCTTGCTCACCTTCACGCCGCGCTCGCTGAGCGCCGCGCAGGCGCCGTCGATGTCGTCCACGCCGAAGGCGAAGTGCTGGCCCTCGGGCGCGTGGTGGTCGGCCACCTCGATCAGGTGGATCTCCTGTCCGCCTGCGCGCAGCCACAAGCCCTTGAACGGGAAGTCGGGCCGCGGGAGGGTCTCGAGCCCGAGCACGTCGGTGTAGAACCGGCCCGTCACCTCGGCATCGTGGACGTTGATCGACACATGATGGACGCCGCCAAGCTTCATGGCTCGCGATGGTATCATCGCGATCCCATGGCCGACATCCGCAAGCTCAACGTTCCCGAGCTCGGCAAGCTCAAGGCCTTCTCGCACGCCACGCGCGCGGGCGGCTTCATCTTCGTGTCCGGGACGCTGGGCACGAAGGCCGGCTCCTTCGAGCTGGTGGACGGCGGCATGAAAGCCCAGACGCACCAGACGCTCGCGAACATCTCGTCCATCCTGCGCGGCGCGGGCGCGGACCTGGCCGACGTCGTGAAGGTGAACGTCTTCGTCACCGACATGGCGAAATTCGGCGAGATGAACGAGGCCTACCTCGAGTTCTTCCCGGGCGATCCGCCCGCGCGCATCACCGTCGGCTGCTCGGCGCTCGCGCTCGGCGCATCCGTCGAGATCGACTGCGTGGCGTACAAGCCGTGAAGGTCTGGCTCTCCGTCGACATGGAGGGCATCTCGGGGCTGGTGCGCTGGGCCGACGTGATCTCGGCCGGCATGGATTTCCAGCGCAACCGCCGCTTCATGACGGCCGACGCGAACGCGGCGATCGCGGGCGCGTTCGACGGCGGCGCGAGCGAGGTCGTGGTCGAAGAGAACCACGGCGTCGAGGAGCTCTGCGATCTGGTGCTCGACGAGATCGATCCGCGCTGCCGGGTGGTGCGCGGCGCGGGCCGGCCGAGCGCGACCACGATGGCCGGGCTCGACGCGTCGGTGGGCGTCGTGCTCTTCGTCGGCCACCACGCGCGCGCGGGGTCGTTCCCCGGGATCATGGCGCACACCGTTTCGTACGAGCGCTTCAAGAGCGTGCGCGTCGGCGGCGAAGCGGTGGGCGAGTCGGAGATCATGACGATCCGCGCGGGCGAGCTCGGCGTGCCGGTCGGACTGGTCACGGGCGATCAAGTGCTGATCGCGGAGCTCGCCAAGCGCGCGCCCTGGGTCGAGCGCGTCGAAGTGAAGCGCGCGCTCTCGAACGTGGCGGGCGACGTGATCCCGCCCGCGCGCGCGCGCGACGCGATCCGCGCCGGCGCCCGCCGCGCGCTCGAACGCGCCCGCCGCGGGGAGCTGCCCGTCTACCGCGATCAGCCCGCACCGCACGACGTCGAGGTGGAGCTGCGCGCGCCGATCGAGGACGCGCTGCGCGCGAACCTGGCGCAGCTGCCCGAATTCGAGATCGCCGGCACGCACACCGTGCGCACGGTCGCCGAGAACATGGACCTGGGCTTTCGCCGGATCGCCTTCCTCGGCTACGCGAACCGCCCCGGCGTCATCCGGTACTGAGGCAACCGAAGCGCGCAGCGAGGCGAAGCCCGCAGCGAGGCGAAGCCCGCGGACCGTCTTGCAAGCGAAGCGCGCAGCGAGGCGATGCCGAGCGTAGGTGGGGTGGCGCGCGGCCGCCCGCGCGCCGGGTCCCCTAAGTCACGTCGGTGTCACGTACGCGGCGGTGATGCCGCCGTCGACGAGGAACGTCGCGCCGGTTGTGAAGGACGACTCGTCGGAAGCCAGGAAGAGCGCAGCCTTGGCGATCTCCTCGGCCTCGCCGAAGCGCCCCATCGGGATGTGCACGAGCCGGCGCTGGCGCTTGGGCTCCGTGTCGAGGTACTTCATCAGCAGCTCGGTGCGCAGAGGGCCCGGGCAGAGCGCGTTCACGCGGATCTTCTCGCGCGCGTGGATCACGGCGAGCTCGCGCGACATCGCCAGCACGCCGCCCTTGCTGGCGGTGTAGGCGAGCTGCGGCGTGGCGGCGCCGAGCACCGCGACGAAGGAGGCGACGTTGATGATCGAGCCGCCGCCACTCCTTTTGAGCGCGGGAATTCCGTGCTTGCAGCCGAGGAAGACGCCCTTCAGGTTGATGCGCATCGTCAGGTCCCAGACCGATTCCTCGGTGTCGACGGCGCCGTTGTCGTCGATGTGCGAGATGCCCGCGTTGTTCATCAGCACGTGCAGCCCGCCGAACTCGCGCTCGGCCGTGTCGATCATCGCGCGCGCGTCCGCGTCCACCGACACGTCGGCACGCACGAACGCCGCCCGGCCGCCGGCGCTCGCGATCTCGCCGGCCACGCGCTTGCCGGCCGCCTCGTCGAGATCCGCGATCACGACGCGCGCGCCCTCGCGCGCGAAGAGCAGCGCCGTCTCGCGGCCGATCCCGCTGCCCGCGCCGGTGATCAGCGCAACCTTGTTCGCAAGCCGCATCATCCCCTCCGTTCCCCTCTCGAATAGCGTTTCCGCCACGCGGGGCGCTACAGCTCTCCGCATCTCGATCGCGACACCCGACCCGGCGCGGCTCTTCAGCGAGAAGCGCGACAACTACGAGCGCTTCATCCGCCTCGTGCGCTACCCGCAGGGCCTGCGCGCGTTCTTCATGACCTGGCCGCTCCTGCGCGAAGGGCTCCGCGTGCTCGATGCCGGCTGCGGAACTGGCGTCGTGACGCTCGCGCTGATCGACGCACTTCGCCGGCGCGGCCTCGAGCCTGGCCCGATCCACGCGTTCGACCTCACCCCGGCGATGCTCGAACGGTTCCGCGACCGCCTCCGGACGCGCGGCCTCGAGAGTGTCGAGACGGCACAGGCAAACGTCCTCGAACTCGGGGCGCTGCCGTCCGGCTGGACGCGGTATGACCTTGTCGTGTCCGCCTCGATGCTCGAATACGTGCCGCGCGATCGGCTCGTGGACGCCTTGCGCGGCTTGCGCGGGCTTCTCGGCGAGAACGGTCGGCTGGTGCTCTTCATCACGCGACGAAACTGGTTCACGCGTCCGCTGATCGGCCGCTGGTGGCGGTCCAACCTGTACTCTGCGGACGAGCTGAGAGACGCGTTCCGGCTTGCGGACTTCTCTCGCTTCGGCTTCGTCGGCTTTCCACCGGCCGCGCGCCACCTCTCGGTCTGGGGCTACGCGATCGAGGCGGACCGCTAGCCCGAGACGCCCTCTCTGACGGCCTTCGACAGGTGTTGCGCGAGCAGCTCCAGCAGCTGTCGCCGGTCGATCGGCTTCGGCGCGAAGGCGTCGCAGCCGGCGGTGAGGCAGCGCTCGCGGTCGTCGGGCATCGCGTGCGCGGAGAGCGCGATGATCGGGCGCGCGTAGCCGCCGTCGCGCAGCGCCTGCGTGGCCGAGTAGCCGTCGAGCTCGGGCATCTGCATGTCCATCAGCACCGCGTCGAAGACCGGGCCGTCGCGCTCGGCCGCGAGCACGCGATCGACGGCGCGGCGGCCGTCGGCCGCGATTTCGACCTCGAGCCCGGCGCGCCCCAGCAGGCGCGCGATCAGCCGCTGGTTGTCCGCGCCGTCCTCGGCCACCAGCACGCGCCCGCGCAGCACGGGCAGAGCTGCAGCCGGCGCGACCTCGCGCGCGACCGGCTCGCTGGGTGCTGCGAGATGCGCGCTCGCCGTGCGCTCGCTCGCGCTCGGCTCGCGAACCGGCAGGATCAAGCTGAAGGTCGAGCCGCGTCCCCGCTCGCTCGCGAGCGCGAGCTCGCCGTCGAGTCGTTCGGCGAGCCGGCGCGAGATCGCCAGGCCCAGGCCGGTTCCGCCGTAGCGGCGGCTCTCGGTCGCATCCACCTGCGAGAACGGCTCGAAGATCCGCTCGCGGTCGGCCGGCGCGATGCCGATGCCGGAGTCGATCACGTCGAAGCGGACGCGCCGGAGCCCGCCCGCCGAATCGGCCGACACCGCGACGCGTATGCCGCCTTGCTCGGTGAACTTCACGGCGTTCCCGATCAGGTTCACCAGGATCTGCTGCAGCCGCACCGCATCGGTCCAGAGCGTGGCGGGCAGATCCGCCGCGAGCTCGAGCTCGAGCGCCAGGCCCTTCGCGCGCGCGCGGTCGCGCAGCAGCGCGACGACCTGCTGCACGACGGAGATCGGCGAGACCTCGCGGCTGCGCACCTCCAGGCCCCCCGCCTCGATCTTCGACAGGTCGAGCATGTCGTTGATCAGCGCGAGCAGCTGGTGACCGTTGCGGCGCAGCGTCTCGATCGCCTCGCGCCGCTCGCTCTCCTCGAGCCCGGGCTCTGCGAGCACATCGGTGTAGCCCAGGATCGCCGTCATCGGCGTGCGGATCTCGTGCGAGACGTTCGCCACGAACAGACTTTTTGCGCGGCTCGCCTGGGTCGCCGAGTCGCGCATCGCGACGAGCGCCTGCTGCGCCTCCTCCTCGAAGACGCCGTTCATGTACACGAGACCGGCGCACAGGATCGAGCCGGCGCAGATCGCGACTACGCGCTTGATTGCGAGCGCCGTACCGACCGGCGGCGGCGGAACCGGCAGCCCGTAGGTGTCGAGCAGCGCGAAGCCGAGCACGACCAGGAGCGCCGCCGCCGCGACGTAGACCGCGGTGCGACTGCTGCAATGCGCGCGCGCCACGACCGGGAGCACGACGAACCACGAGAGGCCCGGCGCGGCGAGGCCCCCCTTGGTGTAGGTGATGATCGTGACCACCGCGAAGAGCGTGATGAGCGCGGTCAGTCCCGCGGCCTCACTCCCCCCGCGGCGCCACAGGTAGCCGATCGCGCCGAGCCCGATGAGGGTGCCGACCGCCAGAATCGCGATCGCCGTGATGGCCCGTTCGGGCGTCTCGACCGCGACCTCCATCGCGCCCTGGAAGATTCCGTACGCGATGAACACGGCGGTGTTGAAGACGACCATCCGCGCGCGCCGCCGCTCGATCGGGCCGGCGTGGTGCAGCTCGCGCGGGACGAGCCGGTCGACGAGCGCGAGCCAGCCGCGCACGCGCCGCGATACGCCCGCCATCGCTCGTCCCCCGCGACCGCCACGCCGCAATCTGAAAATCGGCGCGCGCCGGAAAGACCTTGATGATCCGGGCGTTTCGGTTATCCAAACGCCGCAGATGGAAGCCAGCGAACGCCGCATACGCAGCGAGGTCGAGCGACGCCGCACGTTCGCGATCATCTCGCACCCGGACGCCGGCAAGACGACGCTGACCGAGAAGCTGCTGCTGTTTGGCGGCGCGCTGCGCGAGGCCGGCGCCGTGCGTGCGCAGCGCGCGGCACGACACGCCACCAGCGACTGGCTCGAGCTCGAGAAGCAGCGCGGCATCTCGGTCTCGAGCTCGGTCATGCACTTCGACTGGTCGGGCTACCGCGTGAACATCCTCGACACGCCCGGCCACAAGGACTTCAGCGAGGACACCTATCGCGCGGTCATGGCCGCCGACTCGGCCGTGATGCTGATCGACGCCGCCAAGGGCGTCGAAGGCCAGACGCGCAAGCTCTTCGAGGTCTGCCGGCTGCGCCACATCCCGATCTTCACGTTCGTGAACAAGATGGACCGCCTGGGCCGCGACCCGCTCGACCTGATGGGTGAGATCGAAGGGGTGCTCGGCATCGACGCGGTGCCGGTGAACTGGCCGATCGGCGCGGGCCACGAGTTCCGCGGTGTCTACGATCGGCTGAACGCTCGCACGCTCACCTTCGCCGGCGGCAAGCACGGCACGCAGAAGGTCGAGCAGAGCGAGCTCGCCGGACCGCCCGAGGACGCGGCCGTGCGCGATGCGCTCGCGCTGCTCGACGGCGCGGGGGCGGTGTTCAGCGCCGACGCCGTGCGCGCGCAGCGCCAGACGCCGATGTTCTTCGGCAGCGCGCTCACGAACTTCGGCGTGCTGCCGTTCCTGGAGCGCTTCCTCGAGCTCGCGCCCTGCCCCGGCCCGCGCGAATCGTCGGCCGGCGTGGTCGACCCGATCAAGGACGGCTTCTCCGGCTTCGTCTTCAAGATCCAGGCGAACATGGATCCCGACCACCGCGACCGCGTCGCATTTTTGCGTATCTGCTCCGGACGCTTCGAGCGCGGCGCGACCGCGACGCTCGCGCGCACCGGCAAACCGGTGCGGCTGGCGAACTCGACGCTGCTCATGGGCCAGGGGCGCGAAGAGGTCGAAGAGGCCTTCGCGGGCGACGTCGTCGGGCTCTTCGATCCGGGCGTGTTCCGCATCGGCGACACGCTGGCCGAGAAGCCGGGCCTCGCCTACGCCGGCATTCCGACCTTCTCGCCCGAGCATTTCCGCCGCGTCGAGGTCGCGGGCGTGGAGCGTCGCAAGGCGCTCGCGAAGGGCCTCGACCAGCTCGCGCAGGAAGGCGCGGTGCAGATCTTCACCGAGCCCGGCGCGGGCACGGCCGCGCCGATCCTCGGCGTGGTCGGCCCGCTGCAGTTCGACGTGCTCGTAGCGCGGCTCGCGTCGGAGTACTCGGTCGAGCTTCGACTCGCGCCGCTTCCCTTCAAGATCGCGCGCTGGGTGCACGGCGCATTCGACCCGGACGTGCTGCGCTACTCAGGCACGCTCAAGCTCGTCGAGGATCGCGACCGCAGGACGGTGCTTCTGGCCGAGAGCCTCTGGCACGTCGAGCGCGCGCTCGCGCGACACCCGGAGATCGTCTTGTCCGAGACTTCGGATCCGCAGCTGCGCTGGGGCGGCGAGCGCTAGCTGGCGCGCAGCTCGAGCAGCTCGACCCAGTTCCCGTCCGGGTCCTCGATCATCGCGATGTCGACGCCGGGTCGCACGTTCGTGCGCGGGATCGGCACCCGCCGGCCTGCCTGCTTCGCGGTCGCCACGATCTCGTCCAGGTTCGAGACGCTGACCGTCCAGTAGCGGTAGCCCGTGCCGCCGGCGAGGCCGCCGGGCGCGGGCTTGTTCGGCGAGGCCTTCGCGGGGACGACGAGCTTCACCACCGTCGTGCCGCAGGCGAAGCGGTGCATCGTGCCACCCACCGAGACGGGCATGGGCATGTCGCCGGTGTGCTCGAGCCCGAGCACGTCGCGGTAGAACGCGAACATCGCCGGACCGTTGTTGGTGACGATGCCCAGATCGATCGAGTCCTTCGTCGTCTTGATGCCCATGCTTTCCTCCGTCTGTGGATCGGGGCCAACCCACCGTATCACGCGATCTCTCGCGGCGGCACCGCGCGGAACTGCCGGAGCAGGAGCAGGTCGTAGAGGATCTTGAGCGCGCCCGCGACGACGAGCGGCCAGCCGAACGACGAGTACTCGAGCAGCGCGCCGGCGAGGAGCGGGCTCAGCGCCGAGGCGAGGCTGCGTGGCACGTTCGTCACGCTCGCGGCCGCCGCGCGCTCCTCCGGCGGCACGACCGCCATCACGTACGACTGGCGCGCGGGCACGTCCATCTGCGCGAGCGCCGAGCGCGCGAGCAGAAAACCGAGCGCGAGTGGCGCGGTCGGCATGAAGGCAGCGGCGATCAGCAACACGTTCGCGGGGATGTGCGTGAAGACCATCGTCTCGATCAGGCCGAAGCGCGCGGCGATCCGCGGCGACAAGAGCTGCGCGCCGGCGGAGACGAGGGCGGCCGCGAAGAAGAAGCTGCCGGCTTCGGCAAGCGAGAGCGCGAAGCGCTGGAAGAGCCAGAGCGCGAGGAGCGTCTGCACCGCGAAGCCGCCGCCAAAAGAGTCGAGGCTGAAGAGCGCGGTGAGCTGAAAGACCACGCGGCGGGAATGCGCGAGCGGCGCGCTCGGCGCACGGCTGGCCGGCTGCGCGGCCTCGCGACCGAGGCCGAGGTAGAGCGCGAGCAGCGCGACCCCGCAGAGCGCGTAGACGACGAACACCGCGCGCAGCGCCGCGGGAAGCTCGACACCGAAGCGCGTCACCGCGAGCTCCGGGAGTCCGCTCGCGAGCGCGCCGAGCGAGGCGAGCAAGGTGCCCGCGACGCTGTAGCGCGCGAACAGCGACGTTCGCGCGCGCAGGTCGGTCTCGCGGCCGAGCAGCGCCTGCTCGGTGGGCAGGAACACGGACACGTCGCCGCCGGTCGGATTCCAGGTGCCCACGAACGCGATCAAGAGGAGCAGCGGAAAGGACGCCACGCCCGCGAAGCCGAGCCCGGTCCCGATCATCAGCGCGCACGCGGCGAGCAGCACGGCGCGCGGCGGGAAGCGGCTGCCTGCGAGTCCGACGCCGAGCGTGAGCAGCGCGCTGCCGAGCAGCGCCGAGGTGGCGAGCGCGCCGACGTGGACGGCCGAGAATCCCACGAGCGCCAGGTAGCTCGGCAGGACGACGCTGGTGATCCCGTCGGCGAATCCGCGCAAGCCGCGCGCGGCGACGATCCGCGCGTTCATCGCGCGCTCAGCTGACTTGGGTCGCGCCGCTCGCGGCGGGTGTGAGCTCGCCGGAGCCGCGCTCGCCGTTCCCGTGCACCAGGTGTGCCTCGATCGTCTCCGTGGAGATTCCGGCGCGGCGGAGCCGCAGCGCGGGAGCGATCCGCGACAGATGGAAGACGAAGATCGTGAGCGCGAAGCCGGCGATCACGATCGCGAAGACGGCGAGCGGTCCGGGGTTTCCTCCGGTCGCTTCGAGATCGGCCGTCACCCAGAGCGCGAGGCCGATCGTGAGCGCGAGCGCGAGCGCCGCGACGCGCAGCACGTCGCCGAGCGCCCCGCGCGCGCCGCGGCGGAGCACGCGCTTCAGCTCGCCTGGCGAGAAGTAGTCCAGGAACCAGCCGGTGTCCTCGTCGACGTCGCGGTCGTCGGGCGGCGCGAGCGTGCGTCCGGTCAGCGGGTCCAGCGCCAGCTCGCCGCGCCGATGCGCTTCGACGCCGGCCAGGATCGCGCGGTGCACGGCCTCGTCGATCGGAAAGCGCCAGGCGATGAAGAACGCCGCGATCGAGAACACCGACGGCGTGAGCGCGAAGACCGCGCGGATCGCGAGCACGACCGACTCGGACTGCGCCACGTTGGGCACGTAGCCGAGCCAGGCGAGCAGCGCGAGCGGCAGCGACGCACTCGGAATCACGATGAACTTCGGCACGAGGCCCCAGAGCGCCAGGTACTGCGCCTCGCGGCGCTTGCCGGTGTGCAGCTCGTCGTAATCGATCACGTCCGCTTGGATCGCCGGCGGCAGGAAGAGCCCCGCGCCGAAGCTCGAGCCCGACCAGGCGATCAGCGCAAGACACGCGAGGTTGTCGCCCTCGCCGAGCAGGAAGAGCGAGATGCCGCCCGTGATGCCCATGGTGAAGCTCGTGAGCCACGCGTTCAGCTTGCCGATGCGCCGCGCGAGCATCAGCCAGAGCGGCAGGCAGACCAGCCCCGACAGGAAGTAGACCGCCAGAAAGATCGACAGCCAGACGCCCGCCGACTCGGCCGAGATCGGCGGCGGGTTCAGGACGTAGCGGTTGAAGTACGGCATGAGCAAGCCGGGGATCGCGCCGGGAATGCTCGCCACGACGTAGCAGGCGAAGAGCACGAAGAACGGGCGATTGCGCAGCGCGCGCCGCACGCCGGGCACGAGCGGGTTCGACTTGCGCGAGACGAAGTCCGGTCGCTCGCGGATGCGCAGGACCAAGAGCCAGTAGAGCGCGATCATCACGAGCGCATAGGCGATCGCCATGTACATGTACGCGCGCCGCTCGTCGCCGATCGCGCCGATCAAGAAGCCCGGAACGACCGCGGCGACCAGCGTGCCGAACAGCGCGAAGCCCTCGCGCACCGAGAACAGGCTCGAGCGCTCGTGGTAGTCGAGCGTGAGCTCGGGCCCGAGCGCGGCGTGCGGCAGGCCGTAGAGCATGTTCAGCATGAAGAAGAGCATCAGCATCGTGCCGAACCAGACCGCCGCGCCCGAAGTACTGAGCCAGGTCGGCGGCGTGAAGAGCGCGACGAAGACGACGGCGGCGATCGGCGCGGCGATCGCGATCCACGGCCGCCGCCGGCCCCAGCGCGACTGCGTGTGATCGGAGAGCCAGCCGACGAACGGATCGATGATCGCGTCGAGCACGCGCGCGAGCGCGGAGGCGAGCGCGACCCAGGCGAGCGGGACGAGGATCGTGTCCGAGTAGAACGGATTCACGTGGATCGCGACGGGGATCGACATCGCGGCGCCCGCGATGCTCGGCGCGCCGTAGATGAGCTTCGTTCCGAGCGAGAGTTTCTCCCGGGTCGGCTCGCTCACGGAAAGCGCGCGCGCAGCCACGACGCGGTGATTTCCAGCGCCTCCGGCCGGCGTCCCTCGAGGTAGTGCGGCGCGCCTTTCAGCTCGTGGTACTCGACATCGGGCGCCGCGCACGCCGCCCGGATGGCCCGCGCCTGCGACAGGCGGATCTCCGTGTCGGCGGCTGCGTGAATGATCAGCGACGGCACTTTGACCGACGGCATCGTGTCCTCGAGCAACGCGTGCGAGGACAGCCCGGACCAGGTCGAGAGCCAGCCGCGCGCGCTCATCACGCGCGCCAGGCCGAAGCGCCCGTAGTTTCCGTCGAGCGGATCCGGAAACGCGAACAGCGAGCCCATCGGCCGGTCGTCGGGATCGATCGTGAGATCGAGATACGCCGGGTCCGCGAGCGTGCGGTAGATGACCAGGTACTTCGCGTGCACCGTGCGCTGGCGCCAGTAGCGCCACTGTTTGGCATCGGCCGACTTGTCGACGCCCTTCATCAGCTTCCCGGCC
>Ga0184615_10000751_pt1 | contig 17510 bp, 17 predicted proteins | sample PLM4_65_coex_FD_133134 | JGI IMG/M metagenome (GOLD analysis project Ga0184615, IMG submission 133134) | Groundwater sediment microbial communities from an aquifer in East River, Colorado, USA - PLM4_65_coex | ecosystem: Environmental > Terrestrial > Soil > Riparian zone | place: USA: East... | reverse complement strand
GCAACTCGGCGATCCGGTCGAGCCGCTTCGACTCACCGACCGACCACGAGACGTGCAGCGCCGCCGGGTTGCCTCGAGCGTGACGGTCGGGCCGGTCGGGCCGAACACGCCGGGATCGACCCCGTTGTGGATCACGCACGAGGCTGGCGCGCGGGTGAAGGGCCCCATGTTCCGCCGCACGAACTCGCTCTGGAACACCGTGACGTCCGCCCAGGCGTTGAGCCCGAGGATGCGGCGGTGCTTCCGGCGGCGGGGGCCCCGTTCACCGGGGTCGATCCGCTCGTCGAGCCGGTGGAGGATTCGAGCGCCCCGCGCGCGGTGACGGGCCAGCAGCCGGTCGGTGGCGTGCTGGGCGAAAACGAGCACCACGTCGGCCGCAGCGTCGCGATCGAGGGAGACGTCGATGCCGAGCGCCGGCAACGCCTCGGCCAGGACCCGGGCGAAGCTCACGCTGCCCCCGCCGGCGGCCGCGTACGGATCGAGACTGAAGGCGACGCGCATGGCGCAGTCACCGCTGGCGAAAGACGAGGTTGAAATACGGCAACGCCAGGGAGGGTGAGCGGCCGGCCGCAGCCAGGAGGACGCCGAGCGCCTCCAGCATCGGGAGCGCGGCCCGACGCCAGGGCGAGCGGGCGGTCGCGCGGAAGAACTTCGAGCCATAGCCCGCGTCCTCGCTCACGTCCATCACGCCGTCGGCGCCGGTCGACGGCAGGCACTCTCGGAACGAGGCATTGCGCCAGGCGCCCTCGCTGAAGATGGCGAAGCTTCCGGCTCGCACGCGGGCCGGCCGGAGCAGCCGGGCGTAGGCGTAGGCGAGCCGCGGCGGCAGCCACTGGATCCCCGGCAGCCCCACGGAGTGCGTCTCCAGCGGGAACGCGCGGTTCGGGGTGTCGAACACGGCCAGGTGCCCGCCGCCGGCGAGCACCCGGTAGTACTCGTCGACGAAGCGATGACGGTGGCGGCTCGGCAGATGCTCGACCACGCCGACCGCGAGCACGAGATCGAACCAGCGGTCGGCGAACGGCAGGCGCGTCGTCTCGTCGTCCGTGAGGTGCAGCACGTGGCGGACCTTGGCGAGCCCCAGCTCCTCCACCTTCAGCCGCGTGATCTCGACGAACGGCCCGTCGACGTCGAAGCTGTGGATCTCGCCCACGAGCGGCTGGTCGTTCAGGTATTCCGTGATGTGGCCGAAGGAGCAGCCGACCTCCAGTACCCGCACATTCCGGGCGCCCCGCGCGGCGAGGTAGCGGAACAAGGGCTCGAGGAAGAAGCGGCCACGCGTTTCCTTGAAGGGAAAGTAGAGGGGCGCCCGCGCCAGCCCTTTGCGCTGGATGAGCATGCGGATCAGGCGCTCGCTGTAGTACGTGCGGTAGCGTCGGCCGGCGATGGACAGGACCCGCTCGGTCCCCTCGTCCTCGAGCCCGAAGTGGGCCACGGCGGCAGGACCGGTCATCCCGGCCGGCCGGGACTCGCGCGCAGGATCGTCGCCGGCAGCGCGCCGCCCTGCCCCATGGAATGCTCGTAGCGCAGCGCGGCGGCGCCCCGGGGAAACGGGATGTCCAGCCGGCGGCGCACGTCGCGCTCGGTGAAATCACGTAGCTTCACGAGGTCGTCGGCACCGAGATGGTCGGTGTACACGAAGGAGCGATAGCCGCCGTCCGGATCCCCCTTGTAGTAGTCGGCGACTTCCGTGTAGTCGACCTCGTAGCTGAACAGCCGGTCGCCGTTGAACTCGTAGACCCACACCTCGCGGTCGGTCGGATGCGGCGTGGCGTGATCGTAGTACGGCGTCCCCGGATACGTGGTGATGATGGTCACGTCGAAATCGTCGGGGCGCACCTCGAGCAGCCAGCCGCGCGTCTCCATGACCGTCTGCTCCGATTCCCCCGGGTGGCCGATCGACATGAGCGCCTTGACCTTGAGCCCGTGGCGGTGCGCGATCTCCACGCAGCGTGTGTTCTCCTCGCGCGTGGACTTCTTGTTGATGTTCTTGAGAATCCGCGGCGAGCCCGACTCGAAACCCGTGAGGATCCAGCGGAACCCCGCCCGGTACATGGCGTCGGCCTGGGCGTCGGTGAAGAGCTGGGCCTTGATGAAGCCGCGCAGCCGCAGCTCCACGTTCCGCTCGCGCCCAAGCGCCTCGATGGCCCGCATCAGCTCCACCATGCGCGGGTTCACGTTGAGCTCGTCGTCGTAGAGCATGATGCCGCGCACGCCGTAGCGGTCGTGCATGTGCGCGATCTCGGCCACGACGCTCTCGGTCGTGCGCATCCGCGCCCGGCGGAAGGAGGGTGACTCGCGTCCGCCGCAGAACCCGCAGGCGAAGGGGCAGCCGAGCTGCGCGATCATGCTGAGCGCCGGCACGCCGTCGATCTGGTAGTGATAGCTGTCCACGTCGACGAGGTGACGGGCCGGCAGCGGGAGCGCGGTGAGGCGCGCCGGCGTGAGGAAGAGCGGCGAGGCCGGGTCGTCGGCGTCGATGAAGGCGGGAGCCTCCACCGCCAGCGCCCCGAAGACGGCGTCCTCCCCGTCACCCGCCACCAGCACGTCGGCGAGATCGGACAGGCGGCGGAACGCCGTGGTGCCGCGCCCCGACGTGCCGAGGCGCTGCTCGCGCTTGGCCGCGGTCGCCACGAGCGTCACGTGGGGGCCGCCGAGCACGATGCGGGCCTGCGGCCGCTCTCGCCGCAGCACGGCGCACAGCCGGGACACCGCCGGCATCTGGGGCGTGGTCGCCGTCACCCCGAACACGGTCGCCGGTGACGTCCGGACGTGGTCGGCGATCGCCGTCTCGTAGTTCTCGACGCCGGAGAAGTCGAGCATCTCGACGCGGTGGCCCGCCGCCTCCAGCGCCGCCGCCACTTTCAGGACCCCCAGGGTCATGAAGACACGCTCGTCGAGGAGGAACACGGAGGGTGGCGTGATCAGGCAGACCGTGGCCTTCACGACGTGGCTCCGGCGCCCGCGAGCTCGGTGACCTTCACTCCGGCGGCCTCGACCACCAGCAGCGTCTGGGCGGCACGCCGCACGGCGCCGCTGTGAGAGACGAGCAAGACCGGGTAACTTGCGGCGATTCGCTCGATCACCTGCATGACCTCCCCCGCCGCCCGCGCGTCCAGAGCGCTCGTCGGCTCGTCGCAAAAGAGGATCTCCGGTTTCCGGTAAAGCGCCCGCGCGATGGAGATCCGCTGGATCTGCCCCAACGAGAGCGACGCCCCCGCTTCGCCCATGACCGTGTCGTAGCCGTCGCTGAGGCGCGCGACGAAGTCGTGCGCATCGGCCAGGCGGGCCGCCGCTTCCACGCGCTCGCGGTCCGTCTCGCCCGGCTCGCGCAGACTGATGTTCTCGGCGATGGACCGATCGAACAGCACCGGGCTCTGCGGCACGACGCCAATGCGCTCCCGCAGCGAGCGCAGGTCGAGCTGTCGCGTGTCGATGCCATTGATGCGCAGCGTGCCCGCGGTCGGCCGGACCAGGCCCGACAGCAGGTCGAGCAGTGTCGACTTCCCCGCCCCGGAGGGGCCCACGATGACCACCAAGCCGCGCTCGACGTTCAGCCTGAAGGACAGATCCTGGAGGACCAGGGTGCCGTCCGGGTACGTGAACGCCACCCCTTCCAGCTCGATGAGATCGATCCGGCGCTCCAGCGGCAGGCCCCCGACCGGCTCGGCGGCGGCGGCGGCCAGCGTGGTGAACTCGCGGAACGCATCCAGGGCCGGCGCGTTGCGCAGGAGCTTGCCCGCGTTGGCCTGCAGGCTATTCAGCCGCGTGTAGGTACGGTTCAGCAGCACCACGAAGATCACGAGCGTCTCCAGGCTCACGCCGAAGCCGTAGTGCGCCCCCAGGAGGAAGCCCGCCCCGAGCACGGTGAAGAACGGCTCGCCGGCAGCCTGCAGGGCGGCCTGCACGCGGTACGAGCGGCGCTCGGTATCCGTGTAGACGGCGAGGTCGCGGTCCAGCTTGTCGACGTAGAACCGCTCCAGGGACATGCTCTTGAACGTCTTGAAGCCTCGCAGGTACTCCAGGAACTTGTTGGCGAGCTCGTTCTGCACGGCCATCGAGCGCTCCACCAGCACCTTGATGCGCCAGTAGATTCGCTTCAGGGTGGGCGTCGCCACCAGCGCGCTCACGCCGACCAGGACGGCCAGCAGGGGGGACGCGTACACCGCGAAGCCGAGATAGGCCGCGCAGGAGACCACGTCGATCAGCAGCTCGACGAGGTAGAAGAGCGCCCGGCTCGCCGAGGTCGTGTACGTCGAGAAGGTGTTCAGCAGCGTCCCCGACTTGCTGCGGATGACGAAGTCCCAGGAGGCCGCGGTGAAGCGGCCGAGAAACTGCCGCTTGAGCTCCTGATTGAACCGCAGCTCGTAGTGGTTGGACACGACGCGCGACACGTAGAGACAGGCCGAGCGCACCAGGACGAGCCCCCCCAGGAGACCCAGCACGAGCGCGAGCGGAGGCTGGGCGCCCAGCAGGTGGCGGACCGTTCCCATGACGAGCGCCCCGGACCGCCCGGGGGGCTCGGTGCCCACGAGCAGGGCGAGGATCGGGTAGTAGAGCGTGAAGCTGGCCACCTCCACCAGCGCGGCCAGCGCGGCGAACCCCAGCGCCGTCAGCACGCCGGGCCGGTTCCTCCGGTAGAGCTCCACGATCCAGCGCGCGCGCCTATCCACGTGGCCCACTCTTCTCGAGGATGCGCTCGAGAGCGTCGCGCCAGCCGCGCGCCACCGTCCGGTAGTCGTACGCCACGGAGGCCTCGCGCCCGCGCGTCGCGAGTCGGCGCGTTTCGTCGGGATGGGCGACGGCCCACTCGATGCGCCGGGCGAGATCGGCCGGGTCGCGATGGCGGTAGTGGAGCCCCGTGACCCCGTCGCGGACGCTCCAGGCCGGGCCGCCGACGTCGGGGACCACGACCGGGATCTCGAGTGCCATGGCCTCCAGGATGCCGCGTCCAAGAGCCTCGAACCACAGGCAGGGGTGGACGAACAGGAAATCTCCGCCGTCGAGCTCGGGAAAGATGTCACGGTTCGGCACGTGACCACGATAGTCCACCCGCCCGGGAAAGTCGGCGGCGAAGGCGAGGACGCGCCCTCGATCATCGCCGTCACCGTAGATGCGGACGCGCCAGGGGACGTGCACGCGTCGAAGCGCGTCGAAGAGCAGGGACATGCCCTTGTATTCCGGCAGCATGCCGACATAGAGCACGGTCACCGGCCCGCCGGACGTCCCGAACGCCGCCGCCCGGAAGCGGCCGATGTGCTCGAGGTCGAGCGACTCGGGGACGACGACACAGCGGTCGGGATCGAGCCCGTACAGCCGGTAGGCGTCGGCCGTCTGCGGCGACGGGAAGACCCAGCCGTCCAGTGACCGGAAGCCGCGCGCCAGGTCGGCCACGCGCAGCGCGCCGAGGGCGGCGAAGCGCAGACGCTGCGCCGCCGGCCCCGGGTGGTGCCGCACCCGGTCCAGGTGGCGGCACGTGAGCCAGCAACCAGCCGCCTGGCGAGCGAGGTTCGTGCAGAAGCCCGACAGCGTGTTGAGGTGAGCCACCACGCGCTGCGCGGGGAATCGCCGCTTCACGTGGTAGGCGAGCGGGAGGTTCGCGTCGAACAGGAGCACGTCCGACTTCACGCGCCCCAGGCGCTCGGCCTGCTCGGCCGGCTCGAGCCCGCCCAGGTCGTGCAGCGGCAGCCCGGCCTGCATCATCTCGTCCCGCGACCCGGGGGAGACAGCGTTGAGCGAATACACATCCGTCTCGCAGCCGAGTCCCTGCAGTCCGGCCCCGTACAGCACGAGGCTCAGGTGGCTGCCGCCGCCGGTTTCCAGGTTCACCTTGGGCGCCACGATGGCGATCTTCATGCCGGCCGCCCCGCCGCCTTGCGGGCGCAGATCGACGGCCCGGAGCCGAAGAGCGGATACAGGCGTCGCCGCCAGCCCCGCCCGAAGTCGGTGAGATCCTCCTCGACCACGAAGCCGCCCCGGGCCAGCATGCGCACGAACCCGCGGTGACTGAAGAAGCGCAGATGCGGGTAGTCCCACTCCTCGGCGCCGGGGAAGAAGGTGCGGTTGCAGATCCCGTTGCCGCGCACGATCTGGCGGAGGCTCTTGTGCGAGAACTCGTTCGGCACGTGGCACAGGAGCAGCCCGCCCGGGCGCAGCACGCGGTGGAGGTCGCTCAGGAGCGCCAGCGGGTCGACGAGGTGCTCGAACGTATCGCTGCAGAGCGCGGCGTCGAACGCGCCGTCTCGGAACGGCAGCGGCGCCGCGAGGTCGGCGCACAACGTGCGCTCTCCGGCGGCCCGCGCCTTGCCGCAGTAGGCGAGGTCCAGGTCGGCCCCGATCACGGTGAGCCCGTCGGCGACGAAGCGCATCGTCTCGCCCACGCCGCAGCCCACGTCGAGCAGCCGCCCGCGCGCCGAGGCAAGCTGGCGCTCGAAGACGTGGACCTTGGTGACGCCTTCCTTGAGCTGGCTGACCACGTCACTTCCTCAGCACGATGAGCTCGCCCGGGGTACGGCCCCACGCGGGGTTCGCCAGCCGGCGCTCGACGAGCGTCCAGCCCAGCCGCTGGGCGCGCTCGGCGATGTCGAGCGGGTAACCGAGCCGCCGCACGCGCAGGCGATGCGGCCAGCGAGCGAATCTGTCGGTGGGCTCGACGTGCCAGGCGAACCGACGGGCCACGCGGTGGATCTCGGCCAGTGCCGGGTCCAGCACCTCGGCCATCTGCTCCAGCACGTGCGTCGACAGCACCAGGTCCACCGCCCCGTCGGGCAGCGGCAGACGGCTGCCGTCGGCGACGAAGAGACGCTCGCACACGAGGCCGAGCCGGCCGAGATTGAACTGGGTCGCCAGCGCCCGTTCGGGGCTCAGGTCGAACGACCAAACGTTCAGTGACGGCCGGAGCTGGCCCAGCACGATCGTGTTGGCGCCCCATCCGCAGCCGTAGTCGAGCACGGACGTGATGCCCTCGCGGTCGATCAAGTCCAGGAGCGGCTCCAGCGTCAGCCGCTTGAAGGTCATGAGCGGCGTCGTGGCCACCCCTCCATCGGCGAGCACGGTCACCAAGCGCCGTTCCGCGTTGGGGTAGATGTCGGCCACCGTCCGATAGAGCTCCACGCTGTCACGCTGCGTGTATGCCGGCCGCCCACGGAGCCACCAGCCGAGAAAGGCCCGCACCTCGCTCCGGGCGATGAGCCGCCAGTAGCGCCGCGCCTCGGCGGGGGGAACGCGCGCGAGCATCGGGGGCGGCGTCGCGGTCGCCTCCTCCCGGCGCCACCAATCGGCGAGGCGGGCCCTCACGACACGCTCTCCTGCAGGCGGGAGTGGATGCGCTCGACCAGCGCCTCGACGTCGATCGATCCCGCCTTCGACATCCACCGCTCCATGTAGTCCAGTGCGATGGCCTGTTCGAGCACGGCACACAAGTAGGCGACGTTCGCACGGTCGACCGCGTCCTGGCGGGGCGGGGGCTGGCCGACGCACAGCGCCCGGAGCCTCTGGATGGCCTCCTCCAGCGACGCCGCTGGCTGGACCGTCGGGAGGACCGCGTAGTCGGTCGGGCCCAGGGACACCACCGGACGCCCGTCCATTGCGGCCTCGAAGCCGACCGTGGAGGACACCACGAGCACGGCGCGGCACCGCGCATCGGCGAAGATGTCGTGCGAGGACACCGAGCTGTGGATCAGCTCTACGTTCACGAGTCCCGCCAGATCCTCGTAGAACCGCCGGGGCCGCGATGTCACCATCGCGGGGTGTTCCTTCACCAGCAGCCGTACCCCGCGGGGCAGCGCCAGCGCCACCCGGCGGCATAGCTCGATCTGGTTGGTGTGCTCGGGCGCGAAGACGAGCAGGCTCAGCTCGGGCTCCACGTGGAGAGGGAAGAACACATACGGGAAGCGTGCCTGGTCCAGCGACCGCAGGCACGGCCGCTGCCGATCGGTCGGCACGAAGCGCTCGCGTGTGTTCACGAGGACGGAGCGCGCCGCGTTCCAGCGGGAGTTCGCCGGCATCCAGATCTTGCGGATCGCCATGACGTGCCGCGGCCGGAGCAAAGCCCGGGCGAGCCGAGGCGCCATCAGCGCCAGGGCGCCCACTGCCCTGACGTACCCCCCCGCCGTTGGACGGGAGCGCGCAACCCGGCGCATGTACGACGGCCGCGCCGAGTCGGCCCGCTGTCGAATCTCATCGTAGAGCCGGCGCGCCTCGGCGTATTTCGGCGAGGGGACGGGATCGTCAGCGAGCTCGCGGAAGCGCTCCCGGACGCGCGCACTGCCCATGTACTGGTCGTCGGCGACGTAGAACACGTTGGCGAACCGGGCGGACGCGATGGTGAAGAACGGGATCCCGCGCCGCCGGCACTCCAGGAAGAGCAGATAGTTGGCCAGCGAGGCGACGACGGGGGCCAGCACGTAGTCGGGCTTGACGTGGTCCAGCATCTCCTGGACCAGCTGGTACGTCCGCCAACACACCGACAGGATGTAGTCGTTGCTGACCGGTTTGCGGGCGACGAAGCGCCGGCTGTCGAGGAACGAGAAGGCCAGGAACCGGTCCCCCGCGATCAGCCGGCACAAACTCGGGATGTCGTACCGCTCTTCGATCTCGCCGACATGCTCGGGTGAGACCGGGATCTCGCCCTCGTCGTACAGCGGATCGGCGAAGTACACGTGCCGATACCTCACGTCGGCCTGCGCCTCGACGAATGCCCGAACCTCGGCCCCGTGCACGAGGGTCGAGAGCTGGTGTCCCTGACCCTGAAGGGTTCGGGCAACCGCGTGGCCGATCTGGATGCCCCAGGCCAGCTGCTGGATGATGAGGATGTTCACCGGTGGCGTCTCACCGATCGCCGCGGGCGACGGGGGCGCCTTCGGCTAGGGCGCGGCCAACCGCCATCATGTTGCTGCTTAGCCCATGCCGCTGGAGCAACTGCTGAAGGTCGTGTCGGAACTCCGGCGATCCATCGCGGATGAGTCGTCCGAAAAACGGCAGCTCAGCCGCGCCGAAGATGTCGCCCACGATCTTGTTGCGAAAGATGTCGACGTCCAGTTGACCCGGCGTGGAGATCACAACCTCGCCGAAGCCCACCCGCTCGAGCAGCCCGCGGAGCGCCCGTGGAGTGAACAGCTGGAGATGACGCGGCCCGGCGACGTTGTCACTGCGCGCTCGCAGCAGGGCGACGTCGAAGCCCGCCCAGTTCGGCGTCGTGCAGATGAAGAGGCCCCCACGGCGGAGTCCCTGCCGGCAGGCTCGGAGCAGATCGAACGGATCGAAGAGATGCTCGATCAGTTCGAAGCACGTGATCACGTCGGCGGCGAGCAGGTCATGGCACTCTTCGATCGGCGCCTCGATAACCTCGACCGCCTTAGTCCGCCGGCAAGAATCCGCAAGTTCGGGATTGGGCTCCACCGCTATCACCCGCCTGGCCAGACCCTCCTCGACGCACAGGGCGGCAAACCAGCCGAATCCGGCCCCGACATCGACCAGGGTGTCAACGGGGCGTCCGACCGTGACGTCCGCCACGAGTCGCAGACGCGGGCGGAAGATCCGCTCCCGGCGGATGTCAGCCGAAGCCGGGAACACGTGACGGTTCCAGAACTTCGCCCCTTCCGCCTCGGCGTAGTACACCTGAAGCAGGGCGGCAGTCGGCCGCGGTGAGATGAAGAGCGTGCCGCAGCGCCGGCACTCCCTGAAATCGAATCCCCCCTTCTCGAACTGGGGCACGGCGTCCGCCGACCTGCACGCTGGACAGTCGACCGACACGAACTCGTGCCGCTGCAACAACAGGCGGCGGGCATCGGCTTCGGCGAGACGACGCGCCTCCGCCTCCAGGTGTGGAGGACGGATGTCCGCCTCCCTGATTTGTCTCATCGTCCGGTCCTCGTCACCCACGCGAGGAGTTCCCCGCATCGGTCTCTCCCACCACCGCCTTCTGCCTGACCCCCCGGTTGATGTCGAGGAGTCCAGGCTCACGCTCGAGTAAGCCCAGCACCTCGCGCCACCTTACGTCGTCGCGGCCACCGAACCGCCGGTAGACGGCGCGGACGAATGCAAGGTCCTCCGGAGTATCAACCGTCCAGCGCATCGAGGAGACATCGACGGGGCTCACCACGCTGTGGAGTCGAAACCGAGCGGGATGGCGGTGAATGTAGGGCGTGACGTGCTCGCGCCAGGCCGGGTTTCGGTCCTCCCGCCAGGCCTGCGCCAGGACCTCAAAACGCATCACTTCGGTGTCCAGCCCGACGGGAAAGGTGCGTCGGGGCACGACGTTACTCGCGTAGTCGACGCCGGGCTGTCGGTCCAGGAATGCACGCACGACCTCGTCCACAATCACCGGCTCGATCAGCGGGCAATCGGACGTGATACGCACCACGGCCGCGGCGCGGTAGCACTCCGCGGCCCGATAATAGCGATCCAGCACGTCCGCTTCGCTGCCGCGAAAGCACGGCCAGCCCCGGGTGCCGCACAGCGCGACGATGGCGTCGTCCGCGGGCTCGAGCGTCGTGGCCACGACGACCTCCCCGAGCGTGACCGCGCGTCGAGCGCGAGTGACCACACGTGCCAGAACCGGCTCGCCGCAGAGATCCATGAGCACCTTGCCTGGGAGTCGGGTGCTGCCCGTGCGGGCCTGGATGATCGCAACAACTCTCATGCCGTGCTGCGTTCGCCCGGCTTCTCGAGGAGCCACCAGTGCGTCCGGTCGAACCCTGCCTCCGGGCCCCAATAGCCCTGGCGCCGCAGCTGCAGCGACGGAAACTGACTCCGATAGTGAGCGAGAAAGTCCCGCTTCCAGAGCAACGCCTCGTGGCCGCGGTAGACGACGGGCGTCTCCTCGTCCGCGAAGTATTCGATGGCCAGGATGTAGCGCCGGGTAACGCGGTGCAGCTCGTGCAGGACCGCCACAAGATCCCCCAGCGTCACGTGGATGAGGACCCCGGCGGTGAGCACGAGATCGAAGTAGCCGTCCTTGAACGGGAGCTCCAGCGCGTGTCCCCGCACAACGGCCACTCGCGGGCTGGCGGCCCGGGCCAGCTCCAACGCTTGGCGGTTCGGCTCCACGCCGATCACGTCCGCGTCCGCGTCGAGGCACTCGACGAGTGTCAGCAGATTGTGCCCGCGGTTGCACCCGACCTCGAGCACGCGGCCGAGCCTCAGTCCCCCGAGCATGTGCCGAAACGCCGGCAGCCGTGTCCGCCAGTCGGCGACGTTGCGGTCGGTGTACTGCGTCCCGAAGTCACCCTCCCAGGCCGCCAGCTGAGGCGAGACCGCTCTCCGTTCGACGGGCGACGTCCCCTGAGACCCTCGATCACCTACGGCCACTGGCCTCTTGCCTTCCCCTGCCCCGAGGGAATTGCGCCGGCGGCGGGCGCCTCCGACGTGATTCACGGATCAGCATCAACACCGGGCCCTCCTCGACGAGACAGAAGCCGGCCCGCTCGAAGGCGGTCAGCGAGGCGGTGTTGTCGCGCTTTATGCGCGCGACTAGGCGTGCCAGGCCGAGCGCCCCGAACGCGTCACGGGCCAGCGCCTGCAGCACGGCGGGCCCCAACCCGCGGCCGCGGTGCTCGGGGGCTACCGTGACGCTAACCTCGGCCTCGCCAGCTGCGATGTCCAGTCGCGCGCTGGCCACGTCCTTCCCGGTGGACGTCGCCACGTAGAGGCGACGATCCGGCCGCGCGAGCGTCTGCTCCAGCCAGCGGGCGTGCGCCTCCAGCGAAATCTCCGACTCGTCCAACGACGCGCGCCGCGTTTGGGGATCGTTGCGCCACTGCCAGAGGCGGGCGACATCCTCGCGGGTGGCCGGGCGCAGGCGCACCGCGGGCGCCCGGCTCACACCAACTCCCAGGTGAGGACGGTGTCCTCCTCGATGTCCGTCTTGGCGACCCGACCGACGACCAGATCCAGGTACTTGGGCTTGATCCCGAAGCCGGGCCGTTTGACCGTGACCATCTTCGGCTCGATACGCGTGCCCCGGGGAATCGCGCAGGCCGCCACCAGGCTTCGCCGCGCCTTCTGGTGCATCTCGGTCTCCTCGGGGGCGGGTCCGAGCTTCCGCCCGTCGCCGAGGGCTGCCTCGACCTCGCGGATGCAGCGCACCATCTCGGCTAGCTCGCCAGGCTCCACCGCGAAGGGATGATCCGGCCCCTTCAGGGAGCGGCTGAGCGTGTAGTGCTTCTCGACCACGCAGGCGCCGAGCGCGCGGGCGGCCGTCGCCACGTGAATGCCCAACGAATGGTCGGACAGGCCCACCGGCACGCCGAACGCTCGTCGCATCGTCTCCATCGCCCGGAGGTTCATCCGCGCGGGCGGCGCCGGATAGAGCGAAGCGCACTGCAGCAGCACGGCCTGATCGTTGCCGGCGTCCCGACACACCCTGAGAGCGTCCTGGATGTCCTCGTAGTCGGCCAGACCGGTGGAGAGGATCATCGGCTTGCCGGTGGCAGCCGCGTGACGGATCAAGGGCAGATCGACGATTTCGAAGGATGCGATCTTGAACGCTGGTACCCCGAGCGCGGCGAGCTCGTCCACCGCCTGATGGTCAAACGGCGTCGACAGAAAAAAGAGTCCCCGCCGGCGTGCCTCGTCCGCCAGCTCGGCCTGCCACTCACGCGGCAGCTCGATCTCCTTGATCAAGTCCCACGTGCTCTTGTCGGTGAGTGCTTCCAGGTACGAGAATCGCGGCGTCTTCTTCGAGTAGAGCGTCTCCGCCGAGTAGGTCTGGAACTTAACGGCGTCGGCCTTGGCGGCCGCAGCCACCGCGATCAGCTCCTTGGCCATCACGAGGTCGCGGTTGTGGTTGGCGCCGGCCTCGGCGATCACGAAGCACGGTTCGTCGTCGCCGACCCAGCGGCCGCCGATCTTCACCTTGTTCACGGCCCTACCCTCACCGAGGTCTCGAGCCGCGCGCGGATACACGCGGCCACGCGGCTGGCGCCGTGCCCATCCACGAGCGCCCGGGCACGCTCGGCCAGCGTCTGCCGCGGCGCGGCCGCAGCCAATCCCCTCACGGCCTCGGCGACCATATCGCCGAGGCCGGCGTCGCTCGCCCGGCCGGCCAAGACGGTGGCGCCGGCGCGGGCGAAGCCCGCCAGGTTGGCCTCCTGGTTGGCTGCGAGGCAGATGCCGACCGACGGTAGACCCGCCGCCGCCAGCTCGAGCAGCGCCACGCCGCCCGCGGTCACGGCGAGGTCGGCGGCCTCCATCAGCGACTCGAGCGTCTCGGGAGATTCGTGAAACGTGATCCCGTCGGCGCCACCGATCGCCGCCCGCACGGCGTCGAGGCTGTCGCCGAGCGGGCCCACGACGATGTCGACCCCCGCGCTGGGCAGCGCACGGCGCACGGCCCGCGTCACCGTGCCCATCAGCGCTGCGGGCGTCGCGCCGCCGAGCACGACGAGGACGCGCCGCACGTGGGCCGAGACGGGAGGCCGACGGACACTCGCGAACTCCGGAGCCAGGAGGGCGAAGCGGGGCCCCAGGAGGTACGTGGTGTCGCCGGCCACCGTCGGCGGCTCGGGCCCGAGCGCCGCATTGATCACAATGTCGGCAGGGACGGGGTAACGACCGGCGTCGTCGATCAGCACCAGGAGCGGCACGGCGCCGCGGGCGATCGACAGATCGCTCGCGGTGACCGCGTAGCTGTCGACCACCAGCGCCGACGCTCCGAGCCGCCGTGCCGCCGTGAGTGTTTCATCCCACGCCGGCCCGACGATGCTTACGGGGGTGCTCGCGCGCGCTACGCGCGGCTCGCCGTGCAGGAGCAGATGGCCATCGGCCCACGCGGTCAGCGCGGCGCTCAGCGCCTGGCACCTGTGGACGTGGCCAAGCCCGACCGACGATCCCCCGTCGGCGCGCAGCAGCACCAGCGGCCGCTCACCGGGCGAAGTGGCCAACGACCTTCCTCACCGCGCGCACGACGTCGTCCACATCCCGCTCGTTCATGGCCGGGAAGAGCGGCAACGTGAGCAGCCGCTCGTAGACGGCCTCGGCCCGCGGGCAGAGACCCTTCTCGTAGCCGAGGCGCTGGTAGTACGGATGCCAGTACACCGGAATGTAGTGCACGTTGACGCCAATACCCTCCGCCCGGAGCGCCGAGAACACCGTGCGCCGGTCCGCGCTCAATCGCTCGAGCTGGAGGAGGACCGGGAAGAGATGCCAGGCGTGGCTCACGTCCGGTGCGACGGCCGGCAACGACAGCGCGGCCAGATCGTCCAGCGCCGCGCGATAGCGCTCGGCCACGGCCCGGCGACGCTGCAGGAAGCGATCCAGCTTGGCGAGCTGGGCCAGGCCGAGCGCGCACTGCAGGTCGGTGAGGCGGTAATTGAAGCCGAGGTCCGTCATCTCGTAGAACCAGTCGCCGCGGGCCTCACGCTCGGCGGCGTCGGTGGCAATGCCATGGTTGCGGAACCTCGCGCACCGCGCGGCCAGCCCGGCGTCGTCAGTGGTGATCATGCCGCCCTCCCCGGTCGTCACGTGCTTGACCGGGTGAAAACTCCAGGTCGTGAGGTCGGCCAGGGCCCCCAGCGGCCGCCCGTGGTACTCGGCGCCGAGGGCGTGAGCGGCGTCCTCGATCAGGACGAGCCCCCGGCGCCGCGTCAGGCCGCGAAGGGCATCGAGATCGCACGGCTGGCCAGCGTAGTCGACGGCGATGACAGCTCGGGTTCGGGGCGTGAGGCGCCGCTCGACGTCGGCGGGATCGAGCGTGAGCGTGTCGGCGCGCACGTCGGCGAAGACCGGCAGGCCGCCCTGATACAGCACCACGTTCGTCGTGGCGGCGAAGGTGAGCGGCGGCGCGATTACCTCGTCTCCGGGGCCGATACCCGCGGCGAACACCGCGGCATGAAGGGCCGCGGTCCCCGACGACACTGCCACCGCGTGGCGCGCGCCGACGCGCTCCGCGACGGCGCGCTCGAGGCGCCCGATGGTCGGGCCCGTGGTGAGCCAGCCGCCGCGGAGGCTCTCAAGCACCGCGGCCACGTCGTCGTCCTCGAGGTTGTGCCGCCCGTAGGGCAGGAGGCTCGACCGCACCGGGGGTCCGCCATGAAGGGCAAGCTCCTCAGGCATCGGCCAAGCTCCGCATCTCCACGGGGACCAGGAAGTGGCTGTTGGTGTCGCTGGCGTAGCGGTAGCCCTCGGGCAGCGGCTTGCCGTCCGTCCACGGCTGGTATCCCCAGATCGGCAGGATCGGCTCGACGACGAACATGTCGGCCAGCTCCACCGTCTGCCTCGACTCGTCCTCGGACACGAGCACCTCGTGGAGCTTCTCGCCCGGCCGGATCCCGGTGAACTCCACGCGGCACCCCGTCGCCACCGCCTCCACCAGGTCCAGGATCCTCATGCTGGGGATCTTGGGCACGAAGATCTCGCCGCCCCGCATGAGCTCGAGGCAGCGCACGACGAACTCCACACCCTGCTCGAGCGTGATCCAGAACCGGGTCATCTGTGGATCCGTCACCGTGACCACGCCGCCGGCCCGCTGGGCCTTGAAGAGCGGGATGACGCTGCCCCGGCTGCCCACCACGTTGCCGTAGCGCACGCACGCCAGCCGGGTGCCGTGGGCGAAGCCGTAGACGTTACCGTCCACGAAGAGCTTCTCCATGCAGAGCTTGGTGGCGCCGTAGAGGTTCATCGGCGACACCGCCTTGTCCGTGGAGAGCGCGATGACCTGCTTGACGCCGCAGTCGATGGCGGCGTCGATGACGTTCTTGCCGCCCATGACGTTGGTCTGGATCGCCTCGAACGGATTGTATTCGCAGGCCGGGATCTGCTTCAGCGCCGCGGTGTGCACCACGATGTCCACGCCGTGCATCGCACGGACGAGGCGCTCACGGTCGCGTACATCGCCAAGGAAGAAGCGTAGGCGCGGATCGTTCGGGAAACGGGCCCGCATCTCCGACTGCTTCAACTCGTCGCGGCTGAAGATGACCAGGCGCCGCGGATGATACTTCTCGAGCGCGATGCGGGCGAACGTGCTCCCGAAGGAGCCGGTTCCTCCGGTGACCAGGATCGAGGCGTTAGCGAGCGCCATTCGTCTTCCTCACGGGATGGAGGAGCACCAGCCGCTCGGCGGGGATGCCGGCGGCGGTGAGAACCGGAACATGCACCTTGGGGCGGTCGAACGTCGCGACGATGACCGCGTCCACGTCTTCGGCGAGCAGCGCCGGCAGGTCGCGCACGGCCATCCCGAGGAAGGCGCCGCCGGCCTGGTGGTCGAAGACGCCCACCGGCTCGATGCCGAACTCGCGCAGCGTGAGGTAGGCGATCTCGGCCGCTTCGCCGGTGCCGTACAGCGCCACACGCTTGCGGCCCTGCTCGGTCAGGTGCCCGAGCGCGTCGCGGAGCGTCGCCCGCGCCTGCCGGTACATCAACAGCGAACGCCCCATGAACTCAGCCGCCAGCCTCGCCTTCTCGGCAAAGCCCTTCGCGGTGAGGAGGTAACGCAGGCGCTTACGGGCCGCCGGCTTGCGCGGAAAGTCCTTGACCTTGATGTACCCCTTGGTGGCGAGGCGCTTGAGATAGAGGTTGGTCAACCCCAGCGCCACGCCGAGTCGCAGGGCCAGCGCTCGTTGGGTGAGCGTGTCGGTCTCGTCGATGGCCGACAGGATCGCCAGATTTCGTTCTTGGTCGCGTTGCATTGTCTGATGGTGCCCCTCGGCCTCCATGCTGCGGGTCCGGTCGGCGACGTTCACAAGTTGAACACAGGGCGGCTCCGCGGGTCAAGGAAAACCGTGGCGGTATCGAAGGTTGCCGGCACGAAGCGCGGCCCGGGGCCCGCCGGACCCGCCGGGGGGGAGCGGAATCGAGAGTGGGCGGTCGCTACTCGCCGATGACCTGGAGGGTGATCTCGCGCTTTCGCGGCCCGTCCAGCTCCGCGAAGATGACCGACTGGAATCGACCCAGCGTCAGCTCGCCGTTGTTGAGGCCGACGGCGATGCTGCGGCCCAGCAGCGCCGCCCGCAGGTGCGCGCACGCGTTGCCGCGCTCGCAGTCCGAGTAGCGCGGGTCGTCGTGGCGATAACCGCCGCGCTCGGGGACGAGCCGCTCGATGAGGTTCTTGAGGTCGTCGATCAACGCGCTCTGGAACTCGTTGATGAAGAGCGCGCAGGTGGTGTGCAACGTGTTGATCAGCGCGATGCCGTTGGCCACCGGGCCCTGCTGGATCGCCTCCCGGATGAGCTTGGTGATGTCCGAGATTTCGGAGCGCTCATCGGTCGACAGCGTGAACGAGGTGTTGAAGACCTTCATATCCGTATCATTCTCCGAGCCGTCCTCTGAGATTTCGCAGTGCGGGCCGGCGGGGCCCCGCCGGCACCATGCGTTAACAGTAAAGGTAGCTTTACACGATTGTCAAATATCGATGCTCAGGTTGTTTTGGGGTCGAGCAGGTCGCGCAGGCCGTCGCCGAGAAAGTTCAGACCAAGCACGGTGAGGGCGATGGCGCCGCCCGGGAAGACCGAAAACCATGGGTTCATCGACAGGAAATTCTGGGCCTCCTTCAGCATCAGGCCCCACGACGGATG
>Ga0184615_10000750_pt1 | contig 17518 bp, 16 predicted proteins | sample PLM4_65_coex_FD_133134 | JGI IMG/M metagenome (GOLD analysis project Ga0184615, IMG submission 133134) | Groundwater sediment microbial communities from an aquifer in East River, Colorado, USA - PLM4_65_coex | ecosystem: Environmental > Terrestrial > Soil > Riparian zone | place: USA: East... | reverse complement strand
GCGCTTGGAGAGCACGCCGTCGCGCATGCTTTGCGCGGAACCGCTCGCCTGGTGGAACGCAAGCCCCAGGGCGTTGTTGAGGCCCGCGGCGCCGAGCTTGAGCAGCCGGCCGGCGCCGAGGCTCGCGGCGAGCACGCCAAAGAGCATCGTCGGATGCCAGCCCTTGCCGAGGCTGTTGTAGCAGGCGAGGCCGAGCCGCGCATGCAGCTCGGCGCTCACCGCATAGGCGAGCAGGAACTCGCGCCCGGAAACCCCGCCCAGGTCTTCCGCCGTCGCGAGCAACGCGGGCAGCGTCACGCAGCTGGTGTGCACGCGCGCCGGGTCGTGCTGGTCGTCGAAATCGAGCGCATGTGCCGCGGCGCCGTTGGCGAGCGCGGCGCTCGGCGGTGACAGGCGGCGCTTGCCGATCAGTGCGGTAGCCGCCCCGTCGCGCTCCCAGCGCGTCAAGCGCGCATGCAGCACCGGTATTCCCGGCGCGCGTGCCGCGCCCCCGATCACGCCCAGCGTGTCGATCAGGAACGACTTGAGGACCCGCACGACAGCGGGGGGCAAATCCTCATAGCGCCAGCGCGAGATGGTCTCGCATAGCTTGAGGCTTGCGCCGTCCTCCAGCAGGGGAGAGGGCAATTCGGGTTTCAGCGGCAGCACGCTTGCCATGACCGGTCCATTATAAGTGCGTGCCGCCGGGGCGGATCATTGCTGCCGGATCGCCAGCACCGCTTTGCCGAGCACCCGGCGGTCGCGCACCGCCGCCAGCGCTTCGCGGTACGCCTCGAAGGGATAGACCGCCATCACGTGCGGCTTGAGCTTGCCTGCTTCATACAGCCGGAACAACTCCGCCTGCGCCGGGCGCGCCTTGTCCGCCACACGGTCGCGGTAGTCGCTCACGTGCAGCCCGATCAGCGAGATGTTCTTCACCAGGATGAGCCCCACCTTCACTTCCGGTATGCGTCCGGAGGCGAAGCCCACGGTGACGAGGCGCCCGCACCAGGCGATGACGCGCAAGCACGCTTCGAATACGTCGCCGCCGACGGAATCCACGATCAGGTCCACGCCGCGGCTGCCCACCGCGGCGAATACCTCCCGCCGCAAGCGCTCGCGCAGATCGGGCGCATCCGTCCGCACCACATGATCGGCGCCGCCCGCACGCGCCAGCGCGGCCTTTTGCTCGTTGCTGACGGTGGCGATGACGATCGCGCCGAGCGCCTTGGCGAGCTGCACGGTAGCGAGACCGACGCCGCCGGCCGCCCCGGTCACCAGCACGGTTTCGCCGGCCTTCAGTCCCCCGCGTTCGACCAGCGCGAAGTGCGCGGTGAGATAGACGAGCCCCATCGCCGCACCTTCGGCAAAGCTCATGCTGCCGGGCATTCTGTAGCAGCTGCGGGACGGGACGGCCGCCCGTTCCGCAAAGGCTCCGTACTCGATCTGCGCCATCACGCGGTCGCCGGGTTTCAGGGAGGAGACATTCGCGCCGACCGCGGCGACTGTCCCGCCAAGATCCTTGCCCGGCACGAATGGCGTCGCCGGCAGGATCTGGTAGGTGCCGCCGATCACGAGGAGATCGGGGAAGTTGACGCTGGCGGCGTGAACGTCGACCAGCACGTCATCCGGCCCCGGCCGGGGGTCGGGAAACGTCTCGAGCCTCAGGTTCTCCAGCGGGCCGTGCTGGTGGACGACGAGCGCGCGCATGCTGTGTCAAATACCCCGATCAAACTGTATCTGTGGTTCGTTATTTCTTTTGATCGAGCAACGAGTTTGCCTCACCCAGCGCCGGGTAGCCTGCGGTGTCTGAGCCGCGCCAGGCGGGCGACACCGGCACCGGCAGGGCAGGGATGCTTTTCCCGCCCGCCGTCAGCTTGCGGTCGAAGACGCCGCGCGCCCGGAATTGGGGATCGTCGAGCGCCTGCTCGATCGAGCCCACCACGTTGCAGCACACGTCCTTGCCCGCGAACACGGCGCGCCACTCCTCGGCGGTCTTTTCCCGGATTCGTGCGGCGACCGCCAGAATTACGGACTGTGGATCGCGGCGGTCGTCACGCGCGCCGGCGGCGAGCCCGATGGCATCGCAGAAGTTCTGCCAGAAGCGCTCTTCGAGCGGCGCGGCGGCGATGAAGCGGTCATCGCGCGTGCGGTAGACGCGGTAACGCGGGCTGCCTCCTGTCAGAAGCGCCCTGCCGGGTTGCGGCCAGCGCCGCGCAGCGAGCCCGTCGCCCATCGCCCAGTACATAAAAGTGAAGAGGTTATCCGCCATGGCGATGTCGAGCTTGCAGCCCCGGCCGCTGCGCTCGCGCTCCCTCAACGCCAGCAGAATGTTGATTACCGCGGGATAGGAACCGCCGCCGATGTCCGCGACCAGCGCCGCCGGCGGCACCGGCGCGCCGTCGGCGCCCGCCGCGAGCGCGAGCATCCCGGCTTCGGCGGCGTAATTCAAGTCGTGCGCCGCCGTCATCGCGCGCGGGCCGGACTGCCCGTAGCCCGTGAGCGCGCAGTAGATGATGCGCGGGTTGACGCGCGACACCGCTTCGTAGCCGAGCCCCAGCCGGTCCATCACGCCCGAGCGAAACTGCTCGACGATGACATCGGTGCTTTTCACGAGCGGCATCAGGCGGTCGACCGCCCCCGGTTGCTTGAGATCAATCGCGACCGAGCGTTTGCCGCGGTTCAACAGCGCGAAGTTCACGCTGTCGGCGCCGAACTTCGGGTCGTAGCCTCGCATCTCGTCGCCTGCGCCCGGACGCTCGATCTTGATCACTTCGGCGCCCGCCTCCGCGAGCAGCAGCGTCGCGAGCGGCCCGGGCAGCAGCGTGCTGAAGTCGAGAACTCTTATTCCCGCAAGCGGCTGCATGGTTACAGAGTATTAAATTAGCCGCCAAGACGCCAAGAACGCCAAGGAAATCGAATTCATAATAAATGCCAAAACTTTTGCCTCCACTCTCTCGCCTGCGCTCGCCAAAGTCTGAGCCCCTTCGCTGTGGTCCTCATTATTGTTGTGTCTTTCTTGGCGTTCTTGGCGTCTTGGCGGCTATTTTCCCAGTCTTTGCTTCGCCACCCGCGCGCGGCGCGCCGGCGCATACGCCGCCTCGCCGTACGCCTCGAACAAGGCCTGCGTCACGTCGCAGTGATGGGCGAGGCCCGTGCGTTCCAGCAGCTCGATCGGCCCTTCGGGATAGCCCAGCCCGAGCTTGAGCGTGGTGTCGAGGTCGGCGGCGCTCGCAAGGCCCTCGTCGAGGCGCCGCAACGCAGCGTTGTAGTACGGCCGCGCCAGCCGGTCGACGATGCGGCCCGCGAAATCGTTGCACACCGCGACTTGCAGCCCCACGCTCTCGAACACCTGCCTCGCTGCCGCGACCGCTGACTCGAGGGTCCGCGGCTGACAGACGACCTCGATCAGCTTCGAGGGCTCGCCTCCTCCCAGGCGAAAACGCGCGAAGCCGAGCACGTTGGAGCCTTCCTCGCCGCGGCTCTCTCCCGTGTGCACGCCGAGACATTCCGTCCCGAGCTCGATCAGGATCGCGAGGACAGCGGCTTTACGGTCCGTCTCATCAAATTTCCGAAACGCGGTGCCCGCGTCAATGCCGACAATAATCACTACCTCGCCGCTGTCCTGACCACCCGCCGTCAGCGGGTGATCTTCAGGGAATGATCGGCTGTATCCGGCGCGAATAAATTGGTATTTCATGTGGGTTCTCAATTAAGAATGAACGTTCTCGTTCATTCTTCATCCTCCGAACATACTGCTGCCCTCGTACTTGTAGAACCCTTCCCCCGTTTTCCGGCCGAGCCTGCCAGCGGCAATCATCTGCTTCACCAGCGCCGGAACCGCCGCGCGCGGATCGTGCGTCGAGGCATAGAGCGCTTCGGCGACCAGCAGATGCGTGTCGAGCCCGACCAGGTCGAGCAGCTCGAGCGGCCCCATCGCGTAGCCGAGACCAGCCTTGACCGCGCGGTCGATGTCGGCGGGTGCGGCGACGCCGGCCTCGACCAGCCGGATCGCGTCGTTGTTGAACGGTATCAGGAAGTAGTTGAGGATGAAGCCCGGACTGTCTTGGGTCTTCACCGGTGTCTGGCCCAGCGCCTTGCAGAAATCCCACGCCTCCTGGAATGCCGCGTCGCGGGTCTTCAGCCCCGGCGACATCTCGACCAGCTTCATCAACTGCGCCGGCAGGCAGAAATGCATGCCCACGAAGCGGTCCGCGCGCCCCGAGCCGGCGGCGATCCCGGTGATCGAGAGGGTGGAAGTGTTGGACGCGAAAATGGCATGGGGCGGGCACACTTTGTCGAGCTGCGCGAGCAGCCGGTGTTTCACGGCGAGGTCCTCGAACACCGCCTCGATCACGATGTCGCAGGCGGCGAGCGCCGCGATGTCGGTCGTTCCCGACAGGCCCGAGAGGATCTTTCCGACCTGATCCTGCGTCAACTTCTTGCGCTCGATCGATTTCGCGAAAAAGCCCTCGGTCTGCTTGCGCGCCCGGGCAAGCGCTTCCGCCCGCGTGTCGTAGACAACCGTCCGGAATCCGGCGCGCGCCGCGACGATGGCGATGCCGGCGCCCATGGTGCCGCTGCCGGCCACGCCGACGGTCTTGATGACTGCCATCAAGACCTCCGGGGTGACGACTGACGGCTGACGGCTGACGGCACGCAATGCCCCTTCACTCGACAGTTATGCCGACTTCCTTGATCACCCTTGCCCATGCGGAGAACTCGCTCTTGATGAACGCCGTGAATTCCTCGGGCGAACTGCCCACCACCTCCGCACCGACGCCGACGATGCGCTCCTTCATCGCCGGGGCCGCGAGGACCTTGGAGAGCGCCTGGTGTATGCGCCTGACGACGGCGGGCGGCGTGCCGGCCGGAACCATCACCCCGTTCCATTCGATCGCCTCGTAGCCGGTAACGCCGGCTTCGGCAACCGTCGGGACATCGGGGAGCGCCGGATTGCGCTGCGCCCGGCTCACCGCCAGGCCGCGGAGCCGGCCGGACTGTATGTGCTGGATCGCGGACGGAATGGTGGCGAAGAGCATGGAGGTTTCGCCGCTCACCAGCGAAATCACCGCCGGGCCGCCGCCCTTGTAGGGGACGTGCGTGAGGTTCGTGCCGCTCATGTGCATGAACTTCGCGGTGGCGAGATGGTTCGCGCTGGCGTTGCCGGCGGAGCCGAAATTGAGCTCTCCCGGGCGCGCCTTGGCGAGCACGATCAGCTGCTTCACCGAGCGCGCCGGCACCGACGGGTGTAGCGACAGCACCATCGTGACGACGGTGACCTGGCTGACCGGCACGAGATCCTTCTCCGAATCGAACGGCATCTTCTTCATGAGGCTCGGGTTGGCGCCGAACGTTATGTTGGGTGTGCCCCACGTATGGCCGTCGGGCGGCGATTTGGCCGCGAGGTCGAGCCCGATGGTCGAGGAGCCGCCCGGGCGGTTATCGACCACCACTGTCTGGCCGAGGTCCTCGGACAGCCGGGGAGCGAGCAAGCGGAACACGACATCGGTGGAGCCGCCGGGCGCGTAGGGCACGATAATGCGTATCGTGCGCGTCGGATAGCTCTGAGCGGCGGTGATGCCGGGACAGGCGAGCAGTGCGGCGAGCGCCGCGACGGAAACGCGAAGCAAACTTGAACTCATGATGCTTCCCTCCATGTTGACGACTATAAGCCAAATCAAGCTACAAGAATCACGGAGTATTGAGGGAACAAATTCGGTCGCGGTGAGAAGTCCGGTTCTCGATCACCATTCATTGCCCGAATGTTTCACTTCTTCATGAAGCTGCGCCCGATGAACTGCCGGTGGATCTGGTTCGTTCCCTCCCAGATCTGCGTGATCTTGGCATCGCGCATGAGGCGCTCGACGCGATAGTCCTTGCAGTAGCCATAGCCGCCGTGCAACTGGACGGCCTCGGTCGTGATACGCATCGCGAGATCGGAGGCGCGCAACTTGAGCATCGAGGCCTCCACCCCGAAATCCTGCGCTCCGCCGTCCACCAGGCGCGCGACGTGCCACAGCCACGCTTCGCACAGCGCCAGCTCCGACGCCAGGTCGGCCAGCAGGAACTGAACGCCCTGGAATTCGACGATGCGGCGGCCCGACTGCCGGCGCTCGTTGATGTAGGCGACGGCGTCCTCGAACGCGCCGCGCGCAATGCCGAGCGCGTGGGCGGCGACGCTGGGGCGCGAGCGGTTGAGCGAGGCGAGGAGGATTTTCAGGCCATCGCCCGGGCGACCGAGCAGGTTGGCGCGCGGCACGCGGCAGCCCTCGAAGGCGAGGGCCGCGGTGCTGGAAGCGCGCAGCCCCATCTTGTCCTCCTCGCGCACCACCGTGAGCCCCGGCGTGCCTTTCTCCAGCACCAGCGCCGAGATCGCCTGCCGGCCGTCCTCGATCTCGCTCCATTTCCCGAACAGGAGGTAGAGGTCGGCGCAGGCGCCGTTGGTGATGAACGTCTTGGTCCCGTTCACGAGGATGCGGTCGCCCTCGGGCGTGAAGCGCGTTTTCATTCCGGTCGCGTCGGACCCCGCCGTCGGCTCGGTGATGGTGAGCGAGGCGAGGCCGCCCTTCGCCATCACCGGCAGCAGCCGTTTCTTCTGCTCATCGCTCCCGAAATCGACCAGCGGTCTGGTCGCGTGGAAATTGGTCGCCCAGATCACGCCCGTGGAGGCGCAGGCCTGGCTGATCTCGCGCACGCACTCCAGGTACGCGGCGTACGACAGGAGCGCGCCGCCGTAGGCCTCCGGGATGAACATCGCGTTCAGCCCCAATGCGTTGATCGCTTTCACGTTGTCCCACGGAAACTCGCCGGTCGCGTCGTAGCGCGCGGCGCGCGGGGCGATTTTCTCCCGCGCCAGGTTGCGCACGCTTTCGATCAGCATGCGCTCCTCATCGGAGAAGGCGACGGTTGCGTCGAGCCGGTCAAATACGCTCATGTCAATGCGCCATGCCCTGCCCGCCGTCGAGGTAGATCGTCTCGCCGGTCAGGAACGGAATATCCTCGCTGAAGATGGCCGCGACCAGCCGCGCCACCTCGGAAGCGGTGCCGTGCCGGCCGCCGGGAATGCGCGTGGCAAGGAAATCGCGCAGAGGCCCCTTCGTCAGCGCGTCGCGGTTGAGGTCGGTCTCGATATACCCCGGGGCGACGTCCACGACGCGGATGCCCTTGGCTCCCCATTCGACGGCGAGGCAGCGCGTCATCGCGCCGACCGCCGCTTTCGACGCGCAGTACGCGAGATTGCGCTTGACGCCCAGCTTGTCGAAGAACGAACCGATATTGACGATGATGCCGCCGCCCGCCTTCGCGAGATGAGGAAAAGCCTCCCGGCACGCGGCGAAAACCGCAGTGGCGTTCACGGCCATGACCTTCTCGTAGGTCTCCGTCGTCATCTCGTGACTCGGCGCTGCCAGGTGTATGCCCGCATTGTTGACCAGGCCGTTGATCGCGCCGCTGCGCGCGGTGAGCTCGGCGAGCGCCCGCCGCACGCTCGTTTCATCGGTGACGTCGCAGCGGCATCCGACCAGGCGCTCCGCGACCTTGCGCGACAATCCCTCCGTGCCCGGGACCATCCCCTTGCGGGTGAAACAGCCCACGGTGAAGCCGCGGCGCGCCAGCTCGACTGCGATGGCGGCACCGATGCCGCGGCTCGCGCCGGTGACTGCGATGACCCGGGTCGCGCCCACGCTCAGCAATCCTTGAACCGCGCCTTGCGCTTTTCCATGAACGCGGACATGCCCTCGGCGGCGTCACCGGTCTGGAACGCAAGCGTCGAGAGATCCGCCTCGATCTTGAGGCCCTCGGCGAGCGGCGTATCGAGCGCGCGCGCGACCGCATCCCGCGCGAAGCCGAGCACCGGGAGGCTGTGGCCCGAGAATTCGCGCGCGAACGCGACACTGGCCGCGACCGGGTCGCCGTCGAGGAGCCGGTTCACGAGGCCGAGCCGGACCGCTTCCTCGGCATCCACGGTGCGGCCGGTCATGATCATCTCCAGGGCGCGCGCCTCTCCCACCACGCGCGGCAAGCGCTGGGTGCCGCCGTAGCCGGGGATCAGCCCCAGCTTGATTTCGGGGAACGCCATCTTCGCGTTGCGCGTGGCGAGCCGGAACGTGCACGCGAGGGCGAGCTCCAGCCCGCCGCCGAACGCGTAGCCATTGACGATCGCGACCGATGGCATCGGCAGGCGGTCGAGCTTCGCGAACGTCGCCTGGCCGATTTCCGCGCCGCGCTTCTGGTCCGCGAGCGGGCGGCCGGTGAGTTCCTTGATGTCGGCGCCCGCGCAGAATGCCTTGGGCCCGGCCCCGGTGACGAGCAGCGCGCGGGCATCGCTCGCCGCGACTTCGTCGAAGGCGCGGGCGAGCTCCCGGATCAGCGCGAACGAAAGCGCGTTGAGCGCTGCGGGCCGGTTGAGAGTGATGAGTGCGAATTCTTCGATGCGCTTGAGCTCGATCGTCATATAAGAGCCGTGATTCGTGAATCGTGAATGGTGAGTAGTGAGTGGACAAGACCCGAATATCAAGAAGCTCTCATGACGAGCGGTCCAGTCGAATCACTAATCACGAATCACCAATCACGCTTTCTGTTTCTGCGGGCTGGCCCAGCGCAGGGGCGCGGGCCGGATCCTGCCGCTCTTTGCCCACTCGACGAGCTCGCGCTTCAAGATCTTCCCGCTCGCCGTCAGGGGAAACGCGTCGAGCGCGATAAAGTACTCCGGCATGTCGTACTTGGACAGGCCCGCGGTGTCGAGGTGGCGCAGCAGCTCGTCCCCGTCCACGCGCGTGCCGTCGCGCGCGATGATGGCGAGGCAGGCGCGCTCGCCCAGCCGCTCGTCGGGCACCGGGAACGCGGCGGCCTTCAGCACGGCGGGATGCTTCAGCGCCAGGTTCTCGATGCGCGCCGGGTGAATGTTGTAGCCGCCGCGGATGATGAGGTCCTTCTTGCGCCCCACGATCTGCAGGTTGCCCCAGGCGTCGAAGCGGCCGAGGTCGCCGCTCATGAACCAGCCCGAGGCGTTGAACGAGCCCTCAGTCGCCGACTGGCTGTCGAAATAGCCGAGCATCAGCAGCGCGCCGCGCGTTCCGATCTCGCCGATCGCGCCGGGCGCGGCCTCGCGGTCGGGGTTTTCGGCATTCCACAGCCGGGTTTCGTAGCCGTGGCACGCTTTCCCGCAAGTCGCGGTGATGACCTCGACGTCGTCGTCCGGCATCGTGTACTGGTGCGAGCCGTTTTCGGTCATGCCGTAGATGTTCTGCGGCTTGATGCCGAGATCGAGGAACGCGCGTGCGGTCTCGGGTGGAATGACCGAGCCGGCCATATAGAAGATATTCACCTGGCCGAGCTGCTTCAAACCCCGGCGCTTCATCTCCGCGAGGATGTCGATCGCGTGAGTCGGCACGCCCATCACGTAGGTCGAGCCGGTCTCGACGATCCAGTCGAGCGGCTTCTTTCCCAGCGGCGGATCGTTCACCACCAGCTCGCAGCCGGCGACGAGGCTTTGCGCGATCGCAACCGTGGCGATGTGATGCGAGAGCGGGCTGTGGCTGTAGATGACGCTGCGCTCGTCGTGGCCCCAGTCCTTCACCATGGCGCGGCCGTTGGCGAGCAAGGTGTTGTCGGAATGCAGCACGCCCTTGGGCTGCCCGGTCGTCCCCGACGTGAATGCGAGGTACATGATCTTGTCGGGATTGGCGTCCGGCTCGGGCAATGATCCCGGCACGGCTGCGACGCCGGGCGCGGGAAAGGCGGCGAGGCCGTCCGGCGCGGCAGCGTGCGCGCCCGGCGGGCCAAGTCGATAGACACGCTTCAACGATGCGACGGACCGCGTTGCCGCGAATATGTCGTTGCGGTCGGCGTCCGCGCCGTATCCGGGTTGCGCGATCAGCGCGGAGCTCTGGATGCGCTCGAGCAGCTGCGCCACGTCGGCCACGGTGTAGTTCTGGTGCAGCGAAGGATTGCACACGTAGCCCTGCCGCGAGCAGGCCAGCAGAACCACGACCGCCTCGGCCCGGATCGGCAGCCACACCGAGACCCGGCTCCCGCGCCGCAGTCCCGCCCGGCTGAGGTCCGCGGCCAGCGCGTCCGTCCAGCGCACGAGCTCGCTCCAGGTCAGCCGCTTCGAGCTGTCACGCAGGGCGTAAGCGCCGGGGCGCGCCGCCGCATGCCGGCTCGCGAGCGCGTACATGGTGTCGCCGCGCCAGTATCCCGCCTCGTAGTAGGCGCGCGCGGTCTGCGGATCGTGGAGGGTCAGTATCGTGCTCACTTCCAAATCCTAAACCGCCAAGACGCCAAGAGCAGCAACGACAATAATTGAACCGCCAAGCACGCCAAGAGCGCCAAGAAAAACAAAATAATCTCTGAACCACAAGGACACAAAGGTAGGGTGGTTCATACAAAACGCTCGATCGCGGCGAGGAGTTCCGATTACGGTCGTCAGTCAGCGACCGAATTTTTTTGGGTCGGGCTTGCGCTTATCCCTGAACGCCGCGCCCAGCTCTTTCGATTCCTCGGTGTCGAGGTAGAGGCTCAACAGCAGGTCGTGCGACAGGCGCCCGAGTCCGCCGACACCTCCATGGCGCGCGGTAAAGGCGGCCTTGATCGCGGCCAGCGCGAAAGCGCCACGCTCGGCGAGCTCCAGCGCCATCTTGCGCGTCTCCTCGCGCAACTTGTCGTCCGGCACGACCCTGTTGATGAGCCCGATCGCGAGCGCCTCGCGCGCGTTGAGCCTGGGATTGAGGAACCAGAGCTCCTTCGCCTTCTTCTTGCCGACGAGGTCCTCGAGGTACCACGTCCCGTAGCCGGCATCGAAGCTGCCCATCATCGGGCCCACCTGGCGGAACACCGCGCTTTCCTTGGCGATGGTGAGGTCGCACATGACCTGCAGCACCTGCCCGCCGCCCACCGCGTAGCCGTTGACCGAGGCGATGACCGGCTTTTGCAGCCGGTCGATGCTTTCATACATTTCCAGGGTGGGCAGCACGCCGGCGTAGAGGGTGCTGTCCTCCATGCCTTCCTTGCGCCCGCCGATGCAGAAGAACCGGTCGCCCGCGCCCGTGATCACCAGCACGCGGGTGCGCGTCTCGCGACGGATCGCGTTGATGCAGTCGCGGATCTCATGGCACATCGCCAACGTGAACATGTTGCCGTCGTCCGGGCGGTTCAACGTCAGCCAGCCGATCGCGCCGTCTTCCTCGTAAAGTATGGTTTCGTAGGTCATCGGAGAAGCCGCTCCCGTGGGTGGCGGCCATCGCGTCGCACGGTTCCGGCGGAAGTGTCCAGAGTGTGGGCTGATCGCGCGAATGCGGCCCGTGCTGCGAAGCCGTCCAAGTCCGTATCTTCTTTGACGGGCAAAACGACAGGCTCTTATACTACCCCACTCGTGCGTCGTTGGGGCGGACGGGTCGAGGAGAGCGAATGGCGGCAAACCAGGGAGACGCTCACGGCGCTTCGTACCGTGTCGGGCTGCTCGTGCCGTCCTCGAACACCACGGTCGAGCCGGAGTTCTACCGCGCGCTGCCGGTGCAGGTCACGCTGCACACCGCGCGCCTCTTCCTCACCCAGATCACGCCGGAGGCAATCCTCGGGCTGGTGGAAGAGCTGGAGACCCAGAGCCGGCTGCTTGCGAGCGCGGATGTCGACGTCATCGTGCTCGGCGCCACCGCGCCGAGCTTCCTCAAGGGAGCCGGCTACGACCGCGAAGTGATCTCCCGGATTGAAAAGGCGACCGGAAAACCGGCAACCACCACGTCCACCGCGCTCACGCGCGCGCTGCGGTTCCTCGGTGCGAAGCGCATCGTGCTGGGCTCAGCGTACGACGACAAGGTCAACGCGATCGCGCAGGGCTTTCTCGAGGCGAACGGGTTCAAGGTGGTCGCTGCCCGCGGGCTCGGCATGGTGGACAACCTCGCGGTCGGCCGGCTCGGTCCCGAGAGCGCGTACGAGCTGGCGCGCGGCGCCGACCGGACGGACGCCGACGCCATGGTGCTCGCGTGCACCAACTGGCGGACGATGGATACGATCGAGCGGCTCGAGCGCGATCTGGGCAAGCCGGTCGTCTCCACCACCCAGGTCAGCGTGTGGGACGCGCTGCGGATGATCGGCTATCGCAAGGAAGTCCCGGGTTACGGACAACTGCTGCGCTCGCTGGCGGCGGAAGGCCGCCTCGCGGCGGTGGCATAGGAAGAAACAGGAGGCGACAATGTACGGATGGCGCGGCAGGATCGGTTTGCTGGTTCCCTCGATCAACACCACCATGGAAACGGAGTTCTGGCGCATCGCGCCGGAGGGCGTCTCGGTGCACAGCGCGCGCATCGCAGGCGGACGCCACGGCACGCCCGAAGAGTTGCGCGGCATGGAAAACGCAAGCAAGCAGGCCGCGCAGGAGGTGGCGATGGTCGAGCCGGACGTGGTGGTCTACGGCTGTACCAGCGGCAGCTTCTTCGAGGGGCCGGAGTGGAACCGGCGGATCGCGGAGCAATTGACCCAGATCGCGGGCGCGCCGACGGTCACCACCGCGGGCGCGATGGCGGCGTGTCTCCTCGCCGGCGGCCACAAGAGGGTGGACGTGGTCACGCCGTACGTGGAGCTCACCAACGAACGGCTGAAGCAATTCCTGAAGGCGCACGACATCGACGTGGCGGCGCTCGGGACCTTCGACATGCTCGACATGTTCGACCACGCGAAGATCGAGCCCTCCGAGATCTACCGCAAGGTGCGGGAGATCACGACGCCGCGGTCCGAGGCGGTGTTCGTCGCGTGCACGCAGCTGCGCGCGCTGGAGGTGCTGGACAGTCTCGAGCGCGACCTCGGCAAGCCGGTGTATTCCGCGGTCCAGGCGAGCGCCTGGGAGGCGTACCAGGCGATGGGCGTCGACCCCGGCATCACGGACTGCGGCGGCCTCCTGCGCAGGCTCTCGGAGCCGGGCGCGGTAAAGCAAGCGCCGCGGCGGCTGCGCAAGACGGCCTGAGACGCAACACCGGTTTTTTTTGCGAAGGCAGGCCCCCGGCCTGCCTTCGTTGCCTGGAAAGTGTGATCGTGAACGCTCGCGTCGAAATGTTTGACGTTGTGGTGGTCGGCGGCGGCGGGGCCGGGCTCGCCGCGGCCGCGGAAGCCGCGCGGCTCGGCCGCAGCGTCGTGCTGCTCGAGAAGAACCCCAGGCTCGGCGGCAGCACGGCGTGGTCGGTGGGCTCGATTTCCATCACCAACTCGCCGCACCAGCTGAAGCGCGGCATCCGGGATACGCCGCAAGCCCATTTCGAGGACTTGGGGCTGCTCGCCGGCCCCTATGCGCCGCGCGACAACCTGCAGTTGCGCCGCATCCTCGCCGATAACACCAACGATGTCTTCGAATGGCTGTGCGGGCTCGGCTTGGAATTCACCGGGCCGATGATCGAGCCGCCGCACCGCTGTCCGAGGATGCATCTCGTGCTGCCCAACTCGCGCGCCTTCCCGCACTACCTCGGCCGCCATTGCGCAAAGCTCGGCGTGGACATTCGCCTCGACACCCCCGTCGAGCGGCTGATCGTCGAGAACGGCCGGGCGGCCGGCGTGCAGGCGCGCGATGCCGGCGGATCAAGCGCCGAATTCCGCGCGCGCGGCGGCGTCGTGCTCGCCGCGGGCGACTACAGCGCCGGGCGCGAGCTCAAGGCGCGGTTCGCGGGCGAGGACGTCGCGGCGCTCGAGGCCGTGAACGTGACCGCGACCGGCGACGGCCACCGCATGGCGCTCCAGATCGGCGCGGTCGTGGTGAACGGCGACATCGTGCGCGGACCGATCATGCGCTTCGTGCCGCCGCCGCAGGACCGCTGGATCGTGAAGCTTCCGCCGTGGCGCTGGCTGGCGCGCTCGATGCGGCTCGCCATGGATCATCTGCCGGACGCCTGGCTGCGGCCGTTCGCCATGAGTTTTCTCACCACCGCGCTGGGGCCCTCCCCGGAGCTGTTCAAGAGCGGCGCGATCCTCGTGAACCGCAGCGGCGCGCGCTTCGCCGACGAGCTGGCGGCGCCGGCGCGCGCGGTGCCGCGGCAGCCGGACCAGCTCGCTTATATCGTCTTCGACCGGAAGCTCGCTCAGCGCTTCACCGCGTGGCCGTATTTCGTTTCCACGGCGCCGGGCATCGCTTACGCCTACCTCGACGACTACCGGCGCAACCGCAGCGACATCTGGCACCGGTATTCCACTGTCGAGGGTCTTGCGCGCGGGATCGGCGTTCCGCCGGAGGCGCTGGCACGCACCTTCGGCGACTACAACGGCACCGGGCGGGGCACGCGCCCGCCGCTGGATGCCGCTCCGTTTTTCGCGCTGGGACCGGTCAAGAGCTACGTGGTATTCACCGATGGCGGCCTCAAGGTCACCGAGCGGCTGGAAGTCACGCGCGAGGACGGCTCGGTGATCCCCGGCCTCTACGCCGCCGGCTCGAACGGCCAGGGCGGGCTGCTGCTCGAGGGCCACGGCCACCACCTGGGATGGGCGTTCATCTCGGGCCGCATCGCCGGGCGCAATGCCGCCTTTGAGGCAAGAAGTGATAAGTGATAGGTGATTAGTGACGGCCGACAACCGGTTTTACATACTCATCACTTATCACGTATCACCTATCACGCCTTTGGGATCGCAATGATCTTCATGTCCCAGACCGGCCTGACCGACCTGACCCGCGAAAAGGAATGGGACGCGTGGTACGTCGAGCACCTGCGCATCATGCTGACGGTGCCGGGCATCGCGAGCGCCCAGCGCTTCAAGACCGATTCGCCCGGCTATTCGCCGTCGCTCGCGATGTACACGGTCGCTTCCGCCGAGGTCTTCCGCGATCCGTACTACCTGAGCGTGCGCGGGATGGGCGAATGGCTGCCGCTCGTCCCGAAGCAGCATTACCACCGCAACTTGTTCGAAGGCCTGGATGCGGCCCCGGATGTGGCGGACGACAGTGTGCTGATCGTGGCCGACCGGGACCGGCCCGGACCCGGGCCGCAGGGCGTCACGCTGATCTGGCTGAAGGCGGTTGGGATCGATCTGTCGACGCCGTATCGCGGGATTGCCGTCGTCAAACGCGCAGCCGCCGACTCGCTGACGGCCGCCGGCAGCATCGGCGTTTACCGGCCGGTAACGCGGCGCGCCGTGCAGCATTAGGCTCAGCAGGGTGGACAGCCAGGTTGCATTGATCGCCGGCGCCACCGGCCTGATCGGGCGCCGCATTGCGGCGCATCTCCAGCGGCTCGGCTGGGAGGTCATCGGCCTCGCCCGCAGGCCGGTGCCTGGCGGCGCCGTGCGGCTGATCGGTGTCGATCTGACCGATGCCGGCGACTGCCGCAGCAAGCTCGCGGCGCTGGCCAACGTCACCCACGTTTTCTACACGGCGCGCTACGATCATCCCGAGGGCGTCGCCGAATCGGTCGCGATCAACGCGGCGATGCTGAGCAACCTGGTGGAAGCGGTCGAGCCGGCGGCGGCCGGCTTGCGCCACATCCACGCCGTGCACGGCACCAAGTATTACGGCCACCACCTCGGGCCCCTGGCCGTGCCGGCACGCGAGGACGATCCGCGCGCGCCGGCGCCCAACTTCTATTACGCGCAGGAAGATTACCTGCGCGAGCGGCAGCGCGGGAAACGCTGGACTTACAGCACGTCGCGGCCGCACACGTATTGCGATGCCTCGTGGGACGAACCGCGCAACATCGGGCTGCTCATCGCGGTCTATGCGGCCGTCCTGCGCGAGCTGGGCCTGCCGCTCGGCTACCCGGGAACCGCGAAAAGCTTTCGCGTCGCCACGCAGTTCACGGCGCTCCCGTTGCTCGCCCGCGCGCTGGTGTGGATGGCGACCGAGCCGCGCTGCGCCAACCAGGCATACAATATCGTCAACGGCGACGCCCCGCGCTGGTCGGAACTGTGGCCGCGTTTCGCCGCGTATTTCGGCATGCAGGCGGGACCGGAGCAGCCCGCCCGGCTTGCCGACACCCTGGCGGACAAGGAGGGCGTGTGGCAGGCCGTGATCCGGAAGCACGGGTTGCGGCCGACCGCGCTGCAGTCGCTCGTGCTGTGGTCGTATGGCAATTATGTATTCGCCCCGGAATGGGACATAATTTCCGACGGATCCAAGGCGCGCAGCCACGGCTTTGCCGGGATCGTGGACAGCGCAAAGATGTTCCTGGACATATTCGAGTTTCTACGCGCCAAGAAGATCGTTCCTTAAGAGGAGGGAAGCCGTGAATGTCATGAGATCGCGCTGCGTGCTGCTGGCCGCGCTGCTTGCCGCCGGGGTTGCGCAGGCCCAGGTTTATCCAGCCAAGACCATCCGCTGGATCGTGCCGTGGCCTCCGGGCGGCGGCGCGGACGTGCTCTCGCGCATGTTGAGCCCGCACCTGTCGGAGGCGCTCAAGCAGCAGATCGTGATCGACAACCGCGGCGGCGCGGCCGGCAACATCGGCGCCGAGATGGCCGCCAAGTCGCCGCCGGACGGCTATACCATCGTGTTCGCCTACTCCGGCACTCACGCGATCAACCCCGGCATCTATCGCAAGATGCCCTTCAAGGAAAGCGATTTCGCGCCGGTCATTCAGCTTGCATCAGTCCCGCAAGTGCTGGTCGTGCACCCGTCACTACCGGTGAAGACGGTGAAGGAACTCGTCGCGCTGGCGAAAAAGCGCCCGGGCGAGCTCACCTACGGCTCCAGCGGCAGCGGGGCGTTCAACCATCTCACCGGGGCGCTGTTCAGCACGATGACCGGGACCCAGCTCACGCACGTCCCGTACAAGGGCGGCGGCCCGGCGGCGGTGGCGCTGCTTTCGGGCGAGATCACGATGATTCTGGGCGAGCCCGCGTCCATCGTCGGCTTCGTCAAGGCCGGCCGCGTGCGGGCACTCGCGGTCACCGGCGCGAAGCGCGCTCCCGCTATGCCGGAACTGCCGACCATCGCGGAAGCGGGGGTGCCCGGCTACGAAGCGACGTCGTGGAACGGCATGCTGGCGCCGGCGGGAACGCCGGCCGACGTCATCAAGCGGCTCAATGCCGAGTTCAACCGCATCGTCGGCACGCCGGACATGAAAAAGCGCATGCTCGACAACGGCTACGAGCCGGTAGGCGGGCCGCCGGAGAGATTCGGCGAGTTGATCCGCGCCGAAATCGTGAAGTGGGCGCCGGTGGTGGCGGCCACGGGCGTCAAGGTGGATTAGTCCCGGGAGCGGTCAGGGGAGAGGAGCGAGTTGGAACCGCGGGTTGTGTCTCGTGCTTGTCTAGCGCCTCCCGCTTCCCACCTCCCGCCTTCCGTCTCACCTATCGCGAGGGAGCATAGATGTCGAGTGAGCGCATGGGACTGCTGGTCGCGGGGTTCAACACTGCGACCGTGGCGGGAGACGAGTTCAACGACTGGTACGACACTGAGCACATCCCCGAGCGCGAACGCATCAAGGGCTTTGTGAATTGCGAGCGCTGGCTGGGGGCGGACGATCCGATGCTGTCGATCGCAACCTACGACCTCGAGTCGCTCGCGGTGCTGAAGAGCCCCGGCTACCGCGCGATCGCGGGCGCCAACCTGTCGCCCTGGTCGAAGCGC
>Ga0184615_10000745_pt1 | contig 17566 bp, 16 predicted proteins | sample PLM4_65_coex_FD_133134 | JGI IMG/M metagenome (GOLD analysis project Ga0184615, IMG submission 133134) | Groundwater sediment microbial communities from an aquifer in East River, Colorado, USA - PLM4_65_coex | ecosystem: Environmental > Terrestrial > Soil > Riparian zone | place: USA: East... | reverse complement strand
GGTATGATCGGGCAAGCCGGTTCGGTCAGAACCGGCGACTCGCGCCTCGACCGACGAGAGACAGACCGACGTGATCGTCGACCGCTTCAATCGGTTTTTCCGGCTGGTGACCCTCTTCGTGGCGGCGCTCTGCGTCGGTCGCGTCGTCTTCCTTCTGAAGTACCACAACACGTTCAGCGCCGCGGCGCCGTCCGACATCGCGCGGGCGTTCCTCTATGGGTTGCGCTTCGATCTGTCCACGGTGGCGATGATCACGGCGCCGTTTCTCGCGCTGCTCTTTTTCCCCGGCGTGTCGAGGAGTCGGGGCCTGGTGCGCGCGCTGCTCGTCATGCTCCTCGTGTGGTTCAACGCCATCCTGGTCTACGACTTCGTGGATATCCAGTACTACGCCTTCGCCCAGCGTCACGTGACCTTTGAGGCGCAGAGCGCGTTCCACGATCTGGGCACCCTGCTCGGCATCGGGCTGCACCAATACCTGCTCGACCTCGCCGTCCTGGTCGTATTCCTGGCGCTCTTTTCCTGGGTGTACCTGAGGGTCGCCCGCGCGTTTATGGCGTTACCGATGCCCGGCGGTGGATCCGGTCTCGCGCGGGTGCTGGCGATCGAGGCGCTCGTGCTGTTGCTGATGATCCCCATCGAGGTCGTGCTCATCCGGGGCGGCCTGCAATCCAAGCCGATGGGCGTGCGAAGCGCGTTCCTCAACGAGTCGGTGGAACTGGGCGCGCTGAGCCTCAACGGCCTGTACACGTCGCTGTTCTCGCTGGCCGACCGGCTCGACGGCCGGGATCCGATCGCGCAGCTTCGCGCGCTGGATACGGGAAATTCAGACGCCGAGCGACGCGAGGTGCTCCGCCGAATCGTCTCCGAGGATCGCGAGGCGAGCGACGGAGACTATCCGCTGTTTCGGCGGTTCGTGGGCGCGCCCGAGTCGACGAGGCGCTGGAACGTCGTCTTCCTGATCATGGAAAGCTGGTCGGCGAAGTTCATCGGCGCCCTCGGGGCCGATCCTGACGCCACGCCGTTCTTCTCCGAGCTGTCGCGCGACGGCCTTCTACTGACGAACTGTTTTGCGAACGCTCAGCGGTCGGTCGAGGGGCTGTCGGCAATCCTTGGGTCCGTGCCCGTCTGGCAAGGGATGGTCCTGGCGCAGGGGGGCGTGCTCATGCAGACGCGATTGGAGCCCGTCGGGCGCGTCTTTCGCGCCAGCGGGTACCACACGCTCTTTGTCCATGGCGCGCGGCGCGGGTCGATGGGGTTCGACGGGTTGATCAGGCGGCTCGGGATCGAGCGCCACGTCTCGCGCGAGGACTTCGAGATCACGCCCGTCACCGACGACGGTGTGTGGGGCATCTACGACGAGTACGCGTTCCAGCGGGCCGATGAGGAGATGCGCCGGCTGGAACAGCCGTTCTACACCGCCGTGTTCTCGCTCAGCTCGCACACGCCGTACACGTTGCCGTCGAAGGCGTTCGAGCGCTTCGGTCCCGACGTGCCGTTTCACGAATTCCGCAATTCGATGGGTTACGCCGATGACGCGCTGCGGCGCTTCTTTGAGACCGCGCGGCGCGCCCCCTATTTCGACCACACATTGTTCGTGATCCTCGGCGACCACACCGAGGGGCCGTCCACGGGCGGCCACCTGTACGAGGCGTATCACGTCCCGTGCCTCTTGTATGGCCCCGGTCTTGTGGCGCCAGGCCGCTACGATGGCGTTGTGAGCCAACTGGACCTCTTCCCGTCGGTGCTGGATCTCGTGAACGTTCGGACGCCGTTCACGTCGTGGGGCAAATCGATCTTCGCGCCGGGACCGAGGTGGGCGCTCCTGCCGCGGGGCGATCTGTTCGTGGCGGTCGAGGCGCCGTACATGCTCCTGTCGCGCCTAGACGCGCCCGTCGCGCTGTACGACATGACGGCGAACCCCGCCGAGAACATCCTCCAGCGCGACGCGGCGACGCGCGCCGCCGCCGACCGGCTGGGCCGGCAACTCCGCGCGTACCTGCGATTGAGCTACGACTTGATTCTGGCCAATAAGGTTCGGCCGCCGGAGGAACCGCGTGCGACGGCGAGCGTCAGCGCGTTCCCGGCGCGCCGGTGAACTCCATCCGGCGGACCGTGAGCTTGCACTTGTCCTTCGCGGGCCCCAACAGAATGACCTTGCTGTTGTAGCGCGCGGCGACCTGCTGGCCGATGGCCGTTCCCGGGCACAGTGGGCCTCGCCTCTCGGCTCGAATGTCCAGGGTCCCGATCGTCAACGAGTACGCCGACGTGTTGAAATTGGTGAAAAAGTTCAGCTCCGTGATGGTGGCGAGCCCTTCGGCCATCGGGGGGGCAGTGGGCTCGGCGCCCAGGGCGGGCGCGTCCCACAGCGCAAAGATGCCGACCATGGTCCAGACGACAGTCGCAGCGGCCTTCGTTCGCCTGCTAAATCCCCCCATCCCCCCTTTGACAAAGGGGGGTAAGGGGGGATTTGCCTCTCGTGTGGACAAGCCGTATGGCTTATAGAAACTCACTGGCATTGGTCGCATCGTCCGGCGATTCTACTGAAGGCCGGGGCGGATTGCAAAGTGGCGTGGCGCTACGGTACGATTCGGCCGTGCCGACCAGCCCGTCCAAATCGCTCGACACATTTCCCAACCCGAGTCCCGAGCGGGATTACGAGGTCCGGTTCGAGTGCCCGGAGTTCACCTGCCTGTGCCCCAAAACGGGCCAGCCCGACTTCGCGACGATGCGCATCCGCTACATTCCGGACCGGCTCTGCGTGGAGCTCAAGTCCCTGAAACTGTACCTCTGGTCCTTTCGAAACGAAGGGGCCTTCCACGAAGCCGTCACCAACGCGATCCTGAACGATCTTGTCGCCACGATCCAGCCGCGCTTCGCCGAGGTCGAGGGTGACTTCTTCGTGCGTGGCGGCATCCACACCGTCGTCACCGCCCGCCACCGCGCCCCGGGATTCAACCCGCAGCCATGACCGTCTGGGTCCGACTCCACGTGGCGGCGCTCGCCTTTTGGGTGGGCGTCATGCTGTTCTTTTCGGGCCTGCTCGCGCCGATCGCGTTTCAAACCTTTCCGCAGGCGCAGGCCGGAGACTTGATGAACAAGCTGTTTGCGCCGTATCACGTGGTGGGTTACGTCTGCGGCGGCGCGGCCCTGCTCACCGCGTGGTTTGCCGGCGGGTTGCGCGGCAAGGTCCGCAACGCGCTGCTGATAGGGTTGTTGGGTGCCACGCTCTATGCTGGACTGGTTCTCTCGCCCGAAGCGCGCACCCTCCGCGTCGAACTCCGTCAGACCGACACCGCAAGCGCGAACCCGGTGACCAAAGCGCGCTTCGACGCACTCCACCGACGGGCCGTAACGCTCAACGGCGCCATCCTCATCGGCGCAGTGACGGCGCTGGCGTGGGCGGTGACGTCGCCGCCGAAGCGGCAGAAGTAATACCGTCGTCTGAACCTCGAAAGAGACGTGTTTAAGCACGTCTGAGGGCTGATCCTGTTGCGAGGCGATTGATACAAAATGGGAATTGAGCTATATGTGATAGCAGGGCGAGTTAGAAGACGCCTTTTTCGGACGTCTAGTACATGTTAGGCACGATCGAGTATCAGAAGATGTTATGAACAGCGAAACCAAGCCCAGACCAGAGGAAGAATCCCTGCGTGTGCAACTCGCCGAGCTTAATAACCGGTCTCGGTGGTACAGCTCGGAGCTCTGGCAAGTGCCCTTCGCTTACTTGGGTCTCTCTGGCGTAGTTATAGCGCAGGTTGCAGACAAGGCTTCGGAATACCTGTCGCTGGTCTTCCTTGTGTCTGCGGTCTTCGGTGTCTTTGTCATTTGGCATATGTCCAGACTCCGAAGCAGTGAGCAGCGCGCGATCAAGCACTTGCAGGAGACAGAGAAAGCGCTCAATCTCTCAGAGACTGCACAGGCGGGAAAAGGGTGGAAGATATTTCAGGTCGCTGTGGTTGTCGCCGTCGTGGCGTACGCGGCTGCTGCGATTTATCTCGCAGCGTGCCGAACACAACACTGAAGCCGACCGGAGACAGCGTGGCGCCTCGCGGTCGCTCGTGGGGCCGGTGGCCGGCGGCTCAGTTCTGGTGGTTAGGCCGCCGCTGATTGCGAGGTTTGCTGTGGCGCTACCTGGTCGAAGTCGGCAAAAACGGTGGCAGAGCGTCCTCGTCTACTCGCCAACGAAGGCGAGTCAGGCAACGGTCAGACGCTCCTATCGCCAGTGGCGCCAGGAGCGCGGCCTCCCGGACCGGTGCGACAATCCTGGGTGCGCGTTTCACACCCAGCCGCTCGCGTGGAATGGAAAGCCGCTGCCGCTGATCCTCGATCACATCGACGGGAACAAGCGAGACAACCGGGCAGAAATGCTCCGATTCCTGTGCCCCAACTGCGACTCCCAGTTGCTCACCCGCGGGGGGGCCAACAAGGGCCGAGTAGTGAGCCATACGGGCAACAGTTTTTTGCTCATGTCGCGGGATGGCCGGAAGTCGTACACCTACTTTCCGAGTGGTGCGATACGTCTTGGCGGTAGCGCCAAGGTGTTGTTTCATCCTGCACGCGAGAAAAAGCCCTGAGCGCCTCCAGGAAGGCTCAGGGTTAGGTCTTGAATCTTGATATGGTGGCGAGCGGTCCGTGCAAAGTAGTAAAGGGCCAAAGCCTTGCAATCTGGTCCGGAGGACTTCATGATTAGCTTGGCTGGCTGGGTACCGCTGGACAGCAAGACTCAAGACCCCGGCCCGCGAACTTAGTCGATGTCTCAGATGAACCCGGACACGCTCCCCCCTAAAGTCTTCGTATCGTATTCCCATGACAGCCCTGAGCATAAGCGGTGGGTAACTGAATTGTGCTCTACCCTCGTGAGAAACGGAGTTGATGTCATTCTGGATCAATGGGACCTTGGCCTTGGTGATGATGTGCCGAAGTTTATGGAGCAGTCTGTACGCAGCGCAGATCGTGTCCTTATGATCTGCACTGAGACATACGTACACAAAGCAAATGACGGCAAGGGCGGTGTTGGCTATGAAGCGATGATTGTTACGGGGGAGCTAGTCAGAGACTTAGGCACGTCGAAGTTCATACCAGTTGTGCGTCAAAAATCAAGGCCGGTGGTATTACCAACCTCTGTATCGACTCGTTTTTACGTAGATCTAAGCGATCAGGGCCAGTTTGATGAGCAGTTGGACCAGCTCTTAAGAGAGCTTCATCAAGCGCCTGCCCAAACAAAGCCCCCTATTGGTATGAATCCTTATGCAGTTTCACCGTCGGGCTTAGAGTTGCCGGAGGAGTCGAAGCCCTCAGGTCCTTCCCCGCAGCCCCCTGAAGACGTAACCGACGCCAGCCTCACGTACAACGCCGCCCTTACCTTGGCTAAGCAAGGTGATGTTCTGGGCTGGAGGGAGCTTATTCGCAAAGCACGCCAATCTATTCAACCAACACTAGCAAAGTGGCGGATTGAATACGGGCAATCAGTGCCGACGGACGCAAAGGATCTAGTCGCTCAATCGCTTCGCGGAGTTTCTGCTTTTGCCCCAATTATGGCAATTGCCTTGGCCGGAGTGGGATCTGGGCGTGGGAAATTTGCTAATCAGCTGGGGCTTCTTGACGACATCCTTTATCCAAAACAGTGGGATAGGAGCGGTTATACAATTCGAGTAGACCTGCCTGAGTCAGCCGCTTTCGTCTATCAAGCCCTACATGGGGCGATGTGCCTAGAGACTGAGCAGCTTGGTTTGGCTCTAGACTTTATTCAAACACCATTTGAATTTCCTGGATCATCTTCTGAAACAATACCGATTTGGCAGAACAGTAAGGTCATGGGATGGCCAGGTTCCTTCGGAGGTGATTCTCGCAAAGCGTGGAATGCACTAGTCTCAATTCCTGAAGAATGGATTTGGGTTCAGCATCTATTTGGAGACAAGGACGAGTACCTGTCTGCGCTCTGTGCCTACTATATGGCGTTGAATATTTACGAATATGTCGCCTTCTTAGCCTCGGGAAAAGACATCCCACAAGATGAACGCTTACGCCTGGATATTCCCCTCTACTTCCAACTCGTAGGGGATGAGATACAGCGTAAAGCGTATCGCCTTTTGACTCAAGATGCCTCACAGGTTAAGGCGATTTGGGCTTCAATGGGCGTAAGTGAAACAAAGGTTAAAGAGCAGTGGCAGCCCTGGAACCGTATGTGTGTTTCTTGGCTTAGCCAAGACAATCCTCTTCTCTTCTTTCGTGGCCGTTTAGCTCACGTAAATGCCATTGATCACGTTCTATCGCGTGGAACCGGACCCTAAGGAATAAGTATTTTGATGGTTCTAGCCTCGACTGTTGACTTAGGGGCCGCTGTTTCGCTGCAGGCGTTTGCTGAGGCATAATAGGCTCATGGCCTCCAGGTCACCTTCGCGCGCCGCCAGAGCCGCTCCCCGAAGGCCGCGCGTACGTCGGGTCCGGACCGCGGCCAGACGACGTCCCGCGCGGTGGCGTCGGCGTGCGCTCCGGGCGATGCGGCGCGCGCCGCTAACGGTTCGGATCCTCGTCGGTGCGGTCGTCATCGTGGTGGCTTGGTCCGCGGTCAACTGGGGGTACCAGACGATCCGCAAGCCGACCGAGCTGTTCTTTCCGGTGAGCGACGCGCTCATCAAGAGTCCGTCCGAGACGTGGCGGACGTACGCGCCGCTTTTCAGCAAGCACTCGACCGCCGTCATCACACCGGAATTTCTGGCCGCGCTCGCCCAGGTCGAAGGCGGGGGCAACCCCGTGGCGCGGACGTACTGGCGGTGGCGTCCGGCGCGGAATCCCTTCGAGCTCTACCAACCTGCGTCGAGCGCGGTCGGCATGTACCAGATCACCGACGGGACGTTCCACGAGGCGAAGCGCTATTGTATCCACGACCACGTGGTCGTCGAGGATGGACCTTGGGACGACGTGAGATCGTGCTGGTTCAACAGCCTCTACACTCGCGTCGTGCCGAGCCACGCCATCGAGCTGACCGCGTCCCTGCTGGATCGCGGCGTCGCGAGGGTGATGGGGCGCCAGCGGATGGCCGTCACGCTCCAGCAGAAGCAGGATCTGGCTGCCGTGATCCACCTGTGCGGAGCGGGGGTGGGCAACGCCTATGCCACGCGCGGCTTCCGGTTGACCGCCGGCCAGCGGTGTGGCGACCACGATGTCAGCGCCTACCTCGCGCAGGTCAACGGATTGAAGCGGCGGTTCGCCCGGCTGGCTGCTGCCAGCTCGTCAGCGCCGCGAACTCCTGATCTTCTGATGCCAACCACGACCACGAGACAGCCCTTTCCGCACCTGACCCCGGCCATGTAAAATGATAGGGATAAAGAAGTGAGCTCGAAACGTCCTCCCGGGTTGCCACGATGAGGGTCACGACTATGAAACAGTTCAATTTGTTCTTATCCATTATCATCGTCATCGCATCGGTTATTTTATGCCAACAAATTATTTCAAATTCAATTTCCAACCAAAAGAACAAAAATGATTACGCTGAACTCAACCATGTTAAATACGGTCTTTTCAGTATTGAAGAATGGAAGCGACAAATTACCGTCATTCTTGCCGAGGAGATCAATAAGCTGTATTTGTCACGGACGAATGAGCGGGTGCTCCGACAACATATCGAAGTTCTGTTGAATACACTTATTGATAAAGTCGACAAGACAATCAGGGAAGGGAACGCCGCCTCCGCGGGGGGTCGGGTCACACAATCCTTTATAGATATTTTTATCAATCTGGATGATATTAAAAAAGGCATTCCTGAATATGCGGATGCCGTCATTCATGAGTTGACGAAATCGAAGACAAGGCGTCAGATCAAGACCATGCTGAACACACAGCTTGAACAATATTCTAAACAAACCTTTGATACACCGGCGACATCTCAATTGAGCCGCATCCTTCTTAGGGCTGATGCTCAGGATATCGAAGGCGCGAGGATCAAGCTCAATGAGGACATTTCGGTTCAGGAGGACCTGATTGTTAAGGAGGTTATCCTGTTGATCATTCTGTCGGTTATCCTTTTTGCCTTGTCTGGTTTTAGCAAGCAACCCATGGTCCCCTCCCGGTATATACTCCTCGTTCTGTCTCTTATCATACTGCTGATAGCCGGCGTCACCACGCCCACGATCGATATGGAAGCAAAAATCTCACAGATGAGTTTTATGTTGATGGGGCATCCCATCCATTTTGAGAACCAGGTATTGTATTTCCAAAGCAAAACCATTCTGGATGTATTTTGGATTATGGTTACTCATCCGGCTATTCAGATGAAATTTGTCGGGGTCTTGCTGATTACCTTCAGTATCATTTTCCCCCTGTCAAAATTAGCCTCGTCACTGGGATATTATTACAATTATCATCATGCAAGGGCGACCCCGGTGATCAAGTTTTTTGTCTTAAAATCAGGGAAATGGGCCATGGCTGATGTCATGGTTGTTGCCATATTTATGGCCTATATCGGATTTAATGGGATTATTACCAGCCTGTTCGGTCATGTCAGCTCAGCACGCCAGGAACTGGTGATCGTCACGACGAATGGCACTTCCCTCCAGCCGGGGTATTACCTGTTCCTGACATACACCCTGTTGGCGTTATTTTTGTCAGGATTCCTAACCAGAAAACGTGAAGCACAGGAGCGTAAGAGTCCATAGGGTCGCCGGAGTGGTCAGCCCTTGACTTGTGACAGCCTCATACTCAGGCCAGATACCTGAAAGACGGCGAAGCGCGGGATGCCGAGAGTTCTGGATTCCCGCCCGCGCGGGAATGACGACACCTGCTGTCACGCCCGCGCAGGCGGGCGCCCAGGCGGCCGTGCTTGTGACGGCCGGACATTGTATTAGGGGTTCTTACTCAGTGGCCCTGAGTTGCAGCGCCATTTCCAGATTCGCCCGGGCGTCGTCGTGTCCGGGATCTCGCGCCAGTGCTTCGCGAAACGCCGCCACCGCCTCGTCGACGCGTCCCTGCTCGGCGAGCACGATCCCCAGGCCGTTGAAGAGGCCGGGGTGGGGGGCGAGCGCGATCGCGCTCCGGTATTCGACTTCGGCTTCCGCGAAGCGGCCCCGCCCGGCCAGCACCTCGGCCAGGTGGCTCCGCGCCGTCGCGTCGTTCGGGTTGATCGTCAGCCCCGCGCGGTAGGCTGCGATCGCCTCGTCCGTCCGACCCAACCGCACCAGCGTCAGGCCCCGGTTGAAATGGCCCTTGGCGGACGAGGGGTTCAGCCGGAGGACCTCGTCGAACTCGCGCAGGGCGTCGTTGTGCGCTCCCCGGTTCAGGTGGTGAAGGCCGAGGTTCGTGTGTGCCTGGAACGAGGCCGGGTCGACCGAGACCGCGTGCCGCCAGAGCGTGCCGGCATCCCGCCACGTCTCGGCCTGTTGCCAGGTCAACGCCCCCAGCAGCACGAGCGCCCCCGCGACGGCCGCGCCCCCGGCGACGAGCAGCGGGCGCCGGGCCTCGACGCGCGTCCAAGCCGCGAGCAGCGCCGCGCCGATCAGCAGCGCGAGCGGCGCCCCGGCGAAGTATGCGTAGCGATCGGCCGTCAGTTGATTGCCCTGGGGAACCAGGCCGAGAACCGGGGCGATCAGGATTGCGTACGCGAGCGCCCCGGCTGCGAGCGCGGGCGCGCGACGTCTCCCGATCCAGAGGCCGACGGCCACGGCGGCCACGACGACGGCGCTTGCCGCGAACCGGGGTTCGAACGGGTCGATCTCGGACGGCAGCGGGTCGAAGACCGACAGCCCGAGCGGCGCGATCGTCTTGAGGGGATAGAAGGCCAATCCGTACAGTGCCTGCGCCGCACGGGCCACCGGGTGGTAGGGCTCGGCGCCGGTGAGGCCGAGTCGTGCGCGCGCGAGCGGAGCTGCCGCCGCGACGAACGCCGCGGGGATTGCGTAGGGAATCTTCTCGATCCACACGCGCCACGGGCGCGAGGTGCCGCCGAGCCGTCGAAGCGGGTACCAGTCAAGCAGGAGGAGGATGGCGGGGAGCGTGACCGCGATCGGTTTGGCGAGGCACGCGAGGAGGCCCAGCGCCACGGACGCCGCGAGCCACCGGCGTCGGGATGCGTCGCCGACGCCGGGGTTCGCGCCGTGGGCGCGGAGGTACGCGGCGACCGACCCGGCGAAGAACGCTCCGGCGAGCGGATACCCCTGCGCCGAGGCCCACGCCACGGCCTCGACCCGCAGGGGATGGACGGCGAAGAAGAGCGCGGTCGCCGCGGCGCAGACGCGCACGCGCGCCGGGTGCGGCGACCGCGGTGTCAGGAGGAGGACGGCGATCCCGTAGACAAGCCCCGCCGTCGTGGCGTGAACGAGCCACGACCCCGCGTGGTAGACCCACGGGGTTGACCCCCCGATGGCGAACTCGACCGACGCCATGAGCCACGCGAGCGGTTGGTAGACGCCCCGATGAAAGGTCGTTGCCATCCACGTGAGCTGCGCCCATCCGAACCCCCGAAAGGCCGCGTTGTTGACGAAGTTGGCCTGGTCGTCCCAGTCGATGAACCCGTTTGACAGCACGGGGAGGAAGGCGATCAGGGTCGCGGCGACCACGACCACAGGGGTGGCCCATCGCGCGACGGGGCGCATCATCCCCGCCACCGCAGCTCCACCACCTTGAGGAAGGCTTCGATCGCGCTGTTGTAGCGGACTTTGGACGCGCCGCGCGTGCGCTCGCGGAAGATGATCGGCACTTCCACCACCCGGAGGCCGCGGCGCAGGACCCGGTACGTGCCCTGGACCTGGAAGATGTAGCCGTTCGCGAGCGCTCGCCCCCCGATGACCGGTTCCAGGGCCGACCGCCGAAAGCATTTGAACCCGCTCGTCCAGTCCCTCACCGCGCGGCCGAGCAGCAGCCGGGCGTAGCCGTTGGCGGCCGCGCTCAGCAGGTGGCGGTGGGGCGGCCAGCCGACGATGCGGGCGCCCGGGATATACCGGGACCCGATGACCAAATCCGCGCCGCGCCGGCTCTCGGCCACCAGGCGCGGGAGATCCGCCGGGTCGTGGGAGAAGTCGCAGTCCATTTCGATGACGCGCTCATAGGGCCGCGCGAGCGCCCAGGTGAAGCCCTCACGATACGCCGGTCCCAGACCCTCCTTGCGGGGACGGTGCAGGACGGCGATCCGGTCGGATCCCCGCGCCAGCCGGTCGGCCAGCTCGCCCGTTCCGTCCGGCGAGGCGTCGTCGACGACGAGGAGATCGGCGTCGGGGAGGGCGCGGAGCACCGCCGCGGCCATGGGCTCGATGTTCTCGCGTTCGTTGTACGTGGGGATGATGACGAGCGAGGAGGCCGACACGTCAGATCCCGGCGAGCGCGCGGACCCGGTCCCACGCCGAGTAGGGGCGGTCGGAGAGGCCGGCGACCAGCGCGAGCATCTTGCGGCGCAGCGGCTCGTCGCGCTCCATCGCGGCGAAGACGCGGTTTCTGATCCAGCCGATGAACGGGTTGCCCGTGTTCCAGAAGAAGGCCATCTCGTCGCCCAGCCGCTGGAGCACGATGGCGCGGGGCCGCCGCAGGCGCTCGTAGAGCGCGAGCGCCCGCCGGCTGAAATTCCCCACCTCGAAGCACGAGGCCAGCACGGCGTCCAGCGCGACCGCGTCCTCCAGGGCCTGGTTGCGTCCCTGGGCGACATGAGGGTTGAGCGCGTGCGCGGCGTCGCCGATCAGGACCGCGCCGTCGGCGACCCACGCGCGCGGCACGACCTTCACGCAGGGCATCCACCCCACCTGGTCCCAGCCGGACAGCGCCGCGAGCGCGGGCTCGACGGCGGGGTCGATGGCGGTCAGCCGCGCCTTGAACGCGTCGAGGCCGGCCGCTTCGAGGCGGGGCCGGTCGCCCGCGGGCCAGAGGTAGAACAGATACACCGAGTCGACGCCCAGCGGAAACACCCCCAGAATTTCCCGCCGGCCGACGTAGTACCGTCCGTCGGGACCGAAGCCGGGCGGGCGCGGAAGAATCAAGGTCAGGTACCCGTCGCGGTAGGCGTGAACGCGGGCGCGGATCCCCAGCGCGGTGCGCACGGGCGAGGCGGCGCCGTCGCCGCCGACCACGACGGCCGCTTCGATGCGCCGCCGCGCGCCGTTCGACACGACCTCGACGCCCGCGACGCGCCCGCCGTCGCGCACCAGGCCCACCACCTCGCAGCCCCAGCGCATCTCGATCCCCGGCGTCTCGGCCAGGCGCCGCCTGAGCGGCGCCATCATCGTGGACGGCCGCGCGATTAGCGTGTAGTTGTACGGTTCGCGGAGCACGCCGTAGTCGATGGTGACCAGGCGGGGACCGCCGATCCGGTGGAAGTGGAAACGCTGGGTGCGCGACACCTCCCCGGCCGGAAGGCCGTCGAGCAGGCCCAGCCGGTCCAGGATGCGCAGGCCGTTCGGTTGGAGGAGCTCGCCCCGAACGGGATCGCGCGGCCCGTCGGCGTGGCGGTCGAGGACGGCCACCCGTCGTCCGCGGGCGGCCGCAAGGAGCGCGAGCACGCCGCTCCCCATCCCCGCGCCCACGATCGCCACATCCACCTTCGTGTGTATCGGCATGCCGTTCCTTAGAGTCTGTGAGTAAATCCCTTCCCGTCGTTGGGCGGCCGATCCGCGGCGCATCGCTGCGTTGCTCCTCCTCAGCGTAGCGCTCTGGCTACGCCTCGTCGTCGCGCCTTGCGCTGCTTGCGGCTCGACCACCCACCTCGGTCCAGGGATTTACTCACAGACTCTCCGCCCGCAGGCCGCCATTGTAGGGGCCGGCCCGCGGGAAAGCAATCGCCGGCCGCGTCGCGCCCCGCGTTTTGACAGCGTTCGGCCGGGGCGCGTAGAATCAGCGTCCCCCGGAGTGTGTCCGAGTATTGAGGGGGAAGGAGGACGCATGGCTCTTGAATTCATCCCCGTGGCCGAGCTGGCGGAGATCCCGCCGGGGCGGTCGCGGGTCGTCCGCGTGTCGGGCGCGGCGATTGCACTGTTCAACGTGGACGGGGTCGTGTACGCGATGGACAACCGCTGTCCCCACGAGGGCGGGCCGCTCGGCGATGGGGAATTGGAGGGCGCGACGATCGAGTGTCCCTCGCACCAGTGGCGGTTCGACGTGCGCACCGGCGCGTGCGCGCACGACCCCTCGGTCCGCGCCAAGACATACGACGTGCGCGTCGACCACGGGATGATCTTCGTCGAGGCGTCGCGGCTGCTGGCTGCTCCGCGCCGGCACCGCGAGGTGCTCCGCCGGGTCGCCGCCGGGGAAGCGCCGGCCGCGATCGGCCGCGATGTCGGGCTGTCGCCGCAGGAGGTCGAACGGACCGCCGAAGCCGCGCGGGTGGGCGAACGCCTGCTCTATTTCGGCGATCTGTATCTGCGGAAGGGGCGCGTGGGCGGAACGGACCTGCGCGGCGTGCCGTACCGGGGGATGAAACCGCCGGACGCGGAGATGCTGGCCGCGCTGGACGCGCTCGCCCGCCTATTGTAGGCGGGGTCCGGGCGGCCGGTGGCCCGGCCTCTTGTCAGGCCGAGGGGCCGACCCAGGTCAGGAGACGGGCGTGCCGCGGTTTGCTGACCGGTGCGGCCCGGCGCTGCCGGTTCGAGAGGATCACGGGGTCGACGATTTCGCCGCAGGACACGCAGCGCCATCCTCCGAACGTGATCTGGCCGGTTTCATCCAGCAGATCGGTGAACCGGTCGGTGACCATCAGTCCGCTGCAGCGGCGGCACGGCATACATCCCCCTCGGAGCCTGTCCATGAGCGGCCATCTGCGGCGTTGTCAGTCGGCCTTGCGTGCTCACGTACGACTCAGTACGCTCCGCGCGCAAGGCCTCCTTCCGCCTTGCATCTGGCGGCTCCTGAACAGGCTCCCACACCCAGATGCTCGGACGGGTTCCGCTGGCGCGCCGGGGTCGGGTTTCGGAGCCGACCGCGGCGCCCTTACCGGGTAAGACCGATCGTGGATGGTTTTATTCCGCGGGCCGGCTCGGTCTTGACAAGGCGTTCGGGCATTCGTTAGCATCGCGCCATGATGCGTCACGGCCGGTTCGCCCTCCTCGCGCTGTGGCTCATCGCCGTCGCGGCGCCCGCGTGGGGCGCGCCGCCGCTCGAATCCGTCCTGCCCAACGGCCTGCGCGTCCTCCTCATCCCGGAACCCAAGGCGCCCGTCGTGACCGTCCAGGTGTGGTACCGCGTCGGCTCGCGGGACGAGGTCAGCGGGAAGACCGGCCTGTCCCACCTCATGGAGCACATGATGTTCAAGGGTACCGAGCGCCACGGCAAGGGCGAGTTTTCCCGGCTCATCGCCGGTCGCGGCGGCACCGACAACGCCTTCACCTCGCAGGATTACACGGCGTATTTTGAAACGCTGGCCGGCGATCAGGTCGACCTTGCCCTCGAACTGGAGGCCGATCGGATGACCGGCCTGGCCGTGTCGGACGACGAGTTCACGCTTGAGCGGGACGTCGTCAAGGAGGAACGCCGCCAGCGGACCGAGGACGATCCCCACGGCGCGCTCACCGAACACCTCTCCGCCGTGGCTTACTTGGCGCACCCCTACCGCTGGCCGATCATCGGCTGGATGGACGACCTCGACCGCCTCACCGCCGCCGACGTCCGCGCGTACTATCGTCTGCACTACACGCCGGCCAACGCGACGCTGGTCGTGGTGGGCGACGTCGAGCCGACCGCCCTCATGGGCCGGATCAAGACGCTGTTCGGTCAGGTCGACGGCGGGCCCCGCTCGATCCGGCCGGCGGTGATCGAGCCGCCGCAGCGCGGGGAGCGCCGGGTGACGGTGAAGAGGGACGTCCAGTTGTCGTCGGTGATGGTCGGCTACCACGTCCCCAATTACAGCCATCCCGACAGCTACGCCCTGGCGGTTCTGGCCGGGCTCCTCGCCGAGGGGCGGAGTGCCCGGCTGTACCGGACGCTGGTGTACGAGCGCCAGATCGCCCTGGAGGCGGGGGGGGACTACACCGCCCTGTCCGCCGATCCGCCGCTCCTGTACGTCTACGGCACGGCCCACCCCACGACCGCGGCCGCCGACCTGGAGCGCGCGCTTCTCGACGAGGTTGGACGGCTCAAGACCGCGCCCCCCGGCGAGCGCGAGCTGACCAAGGCCAAGAACCAGATCGAAGCGCAGTTCCTCCTGGGGCAGGATTCGAGTTTCTACCGCGGCATGCAGGTCGGGATGGCCGAAATTGTCGGGGCGGGCAAGGCGTACCTAGCGAATTTCGTCGCGAACGTGCGGAAGGTCTCCGCGGAGGACGTGGTCCGGGTGGCCAAGACCTATCTCGTCGAAGACGCCCGAACCGTCGGCACGCTGATTCCCTTGCCCCTCCCCGCGGCGCCGGCGGCCGGGACCGCGCCGTGAGGCGGGAGGCGGGGCGTCGGCGGACAGCCGGCTGGGCGTGGGCCGTGGTCGTCATGGCGGTGGTCGCGTGGGGGCGACCGGCGGTCGGGGCGCCTCCCCTGAAGATCGAGCGGTGGACGATGGCCAACGGGCTCGTTGTGCTGCTCGTGGAGCGTCATGCGATCCCCGCCGTCGAGGCCCACCTCGTGATCAAGGCCGGCGCCGTGACCGACCCCGAGGGGCGCGCCGGCCTGGCCGCGCTGACCGCCGGGCTGCTGCTCAAGGGCACGGCCGCCCGATCCGCGGTCGAGATCGCGGAGGCGATCGACTTCATCGGCGGCAGCCTGACCGCACGCGCGGATGACGACGTCTCCACGCTGACCCTGACCGCGCTGAAGAAGGATCTCCCCGCGGCGCTGGACGTGATGGCCGACGCGCTGATTCGGCCGACGTTCCCGCCCGCGGAGGTGGAGCGGGCGCGCCGCGAGACGCTGTCGGGCATCCGCGCGGCGAAGGACGACCCCGAGGACGTGGCCCAGAAGGCGTTCGCGCCGCTCGTGTTCGGCCCCCATCCGTACCGGAACCCGGTCGAGGGGTTGGAGACGACAGTGCCCACCCTCACCCGCGAGGAAGTGGTGGCGTTCCACCGGACCTATTACCGGCCCAACAACGCGATCCTGGCGGTGGTCGGCGATCTGGGCGCGCCCGAGGCGCGCCGCGTGGCGCAGGCGGTGTTCGGCCGATGGGAGAAGGCCCCCATTCTCCCCTTGACCGTCACGCCGGCGCCGCCGGTCGCGGACCAGACCGTGGCGCTCATCGACAAGGACCTCACCCAGGCCACGATCATTCTGGGGCACCTCGGGATCGCGCGGACCGACCCCGATTTCTACCCGGTCACGGTGATGAACTACATCCTGGGCGGCGGAGGGTTCGCGTCGAGGCTCATGACGACGATCCGCGACAACCGGGGACTGGTGTACGGAATTTCCAGCGGGTTCGACGCGAAGCGGTATCCGGGCGCCTTTTCGGTCAGCCTGCAGACCAAGACCGCGTCGGCGGGGGAGGCGATCCGGGCGGTGCGGGATGAGCTCGCGCGGATGCGGGCGGATGGGGTGACCGACGCCGAGTTGGACGCCGCCAAGGACTACCTCGCCGGGAGTTTTCCGCTGCGGTTCGAAACCAACGCGAAGCTGGCGCGGTTGCTGGGCCTGGTCGAATTTCACGGCCTGGGGTTGCGGTATTTTGAGGACTACCCACGCGCGATCCGCGCCGTGACCCGCGACGACGTGCGCCGCGTGGCCGCCGCGCGGCTCGACCCCGAGCGTGCCGTGCTGGTCGTGGTGGGCCGGACGCGGGAGCTGGTACTCGAGCCGGCACTACTGCACCCGGCCGCCGCGTCGCCGGCCGCTCCATCTCCATAAAGAAGGGCTCATGGATCTCGGCGACAAATACCACCGCCTGCACGACGTCCTTCGCGACCTCGACTCGGTCTTGATCGCGTTCTCCGGTGGGGTCGATAGCACGTTGTTGGCCAAGGCGGCCTTCGACGTCCTTGGGGAGCGCGCGGTGGCGGCCACCGCGCTGTCGCCGACGTATCCCGCCCACATGGCCGAACAGGCCGGCGTGCTCGCCCGGCGGATCGGGATTCGCCACGAGTGGGTGGAGTCCCGGCAGATGGCCAGGCCCGACTTCGTCGCCAACCCGGCGGATCGCTGCTACCACTGCAAGGACGAGCTATTCGAGCGGTCGGAGCCCCTCGCGCGGGCGCTGGCGCTGCGCCACGTCGCCGAGGGCACGACCGTCGACGACCTCTCCGATCACCGGCCCGGCCTGGCCGCCGCCCGCGAGCACGGCATCACGAGCCCGCTGGTAGATGCGGGGTTGACGAAGGCCGAGATCCGCTTGCTGAGCCGCGGGCTGGACCTGCCGACGTGGGATCAGCCGGCCTCTCCCTGTCTGTCCTCGCGGTTTCCCACCGGTCTGCCGATCACCATCGAGCGGCTCTCGCAGGTGGACCGCGCCGAGGCGATCCTCCGCGACAAGGGATTCCGGGAGTTTCGCGTCCGCCACCATCAGGACGTGGCGCGGATCGAGGTGGCGCGGGACGAGTTCGCGCGGTTTCTCGACGAAGCGCTGCGGGCCGAGATCGCGGCCGCCCTTCGCGCGCTCGGGTTTCGCCACGTTGCGCTGGAGTTGTCGGCGTTCCGGTCGGGCAGCCTCCATGGCTAGGAGCCTGTCCATGAATGGCCATCT
>Ga0184615_10000742_pt1 | contig 17584 bp, 16 predicted proteins | sample PLM4_65_coex_FD_133134 | JGI IMG/M metagenome (GOLD analysis project Ga0184615, IMG submission 133134) | Groundwater sediment microbial communities from an aquifer in East River, Colorado, USA - PLM4_65_coex | ecosystem: Environmental > Terrestrial > Soil > Riparian zone | place: USA: East... | reverse complement strand
TCGTGTTCACGACCATCATCACGTTGTTTGCGGCTGCAATCGCGATCGGAGTGGTGTATAACAGCGCGCGCATCGCGCTCGCGGAGCGGGCGTGGGAGTTGGCGAGCCTGCGGGTGTTGGGCTTTACGCGGCGAGAGGTCTCGCTGTTCCTGCTGGGAGAACTGGCGATCGAGCTGGTGGTGGCCATTCCCCTGGGTCTGTGGCTGGGGTACGTGCTGGCCGTGATTCTCGTCGATCTCACGCACTCCGAGACCTTCACCGTGCCGATGGTGATCGCGCCGCGGACCTACGCGTTCGCGGCGCTGGCCATTCTCATCGCAGGAATCGCGAGCGCGCTCGTGGTGCGCCACCGCGTGGATCATCTCGATTTGGTTGCCGTGTTGAAAACGAGGGAATGATGGCAAAACCCGTGGCGCGCATCCTCGGCGGACTGGTGCTCGCGGCCGTGTTGGCCTTGCTGGTGATCAGCTTTTTGCCGCAACCGGTGCCGGTCGACGTCGCGCCGGTGGCGCAGGGGCCGTTCGAGCAGACCGTGGACGAAGACGGGAAAACCCGTGTGCGCGAGCGCTACGTGGTCTCGGCTCCGCTGGCGGGCCGTGTGCTCCGCATCCAGCTCAAAGAAGGCGACGCGATCGAGCGGCGCGGGCTGCTGGCGGTGATGGTCCCGGCGGCTCCCGCGCTGCTGGACGTCCGCACCGAGCGCGAGCTGAAAGAGCGGTTGGCCGCGGCGGAAGACGACCGTTCGCGGACCCAGGCGGTGGTCGAGCGCGCCAAGGCGGCCCTGAAGCAGGCCAAGACCGACCTCCAACGCACGCAGCAACTCGCCAAAGAGAACCTGGTCCCTCCATCCCAACTTGAGCAGACCGAGCTCGCGGTCACCATTCAAACCAAGGAGCTCGATGCCGTTGAGTTCGCGGACAATGTGGCCGGGCACCAGGTGGACCTGGCACGCGCCGCGCTGCTTCGTGCCCGCAAGGGGACCGACCCCGGGGCGGCGCCGAACAAGCTGGAGGTTCGCTCGCCCGTGGCCGGGCGCGTCCTGCGCGTGTTGCAGGAAAGCGAGGCGGTCGTAGCCCTTGGCGCTCCGCTGCTGGAGATCGCCGACCCGGCCGATTTGGAAGTCGTTGTGGACGTGCTCACGACGGACGCGGTGCAGATCAAGCCAGGAATACCCGTCAGGATCGAACGTTACGGTGCCGGCACGCCGCTCGAAGGCCGCGTGCGCCTGGTCGAGCCCTCCGCGTTCACGAAAATCTCGGCGCTCGGCGTGGAAGAGCAACGCGTGAACGTCCTGATCGACCTCGTGTCGCCGCCCGAGCAGTGGAAGACGTTAGGTGACGGCTACCGCGTGGAGACGCGAATCATTGTGTACCAGGAGGAGAACGCCGTGAAGGCTCCAGGCGGTGCACTGTTCCGAGAAGGCAACCAGTGGGCGGCGTTCGTGATGGACGGCAGTAAAGTGCGGAAGCGCATGGTGGAGGTGGGGCACCGCAACGGCGTTGAGGCGACGATTGCCAAGGGGCTGGAAGTGGGGGAAGAGGTGATCGTGTACCCCAGCGACGCGGTGAAAGACGGCGTCCGGGCCAAACAACGATGAGTGCGTTCCCTTTCTTAACCTCTACCCATCGGGCTTATGTTGACGGCTTGACACCGCGTCCCACGCTGGAATACAAGTGAGGCATCACAGCAAGGCGGAGTGGGCTCAAAAACCTCCTCCTTCTCCGGCAGCGGTGGGTCTTGATAATTCGTGATCCTTGGGGCAGGCCCGCGAGGGATCAAAAAAGGAAGGTTTTTTAACAGTCCATATGTCGCCTTCTTTTGTGGATTCCGACGATTTGTCGCATTACGCTCGACGGAGCGCCACAGATCCAGGCGGTGGTCGTTGTTTAGGTTGACAGGCGATAGCCAATTGGCTATTATCATGACACCGGCATCGTAAGTGTAAGACCGGTAACGCCGCCCAGCGTCATTTTTACCCACCCAGAGCCCAAGGAGGCCAAGCATAAATGGATGACTAATGCGAATAGAGTTTTACCAAACGCCCAGTGGTCGGAACCCGGTTGTCGACTATATTCGTGCGCTCCCGATCGAGGAGCGCACCCTTGTAGACGCAGTTCTTGAGGATGTAGAGACTCACGGGCTTGCGGCGCAGCTGGTCTCCATGCGGCAGATTGAGGGGAAGCTATGGGAGCTTCGGATTCCGCCACGCACGCGGATCTTTTATGTAGTTGTGGAGCGAGACCGGATGATTTTATTACACGCGTATAAAAAACAGGGGCAGAAGGCGCCGATGCGCGAGATCGAGACCGCGCGACGGCGCATGGTTCAGTTTTTTTGATAACCACGCTATGAAAAAGACAGCACCGCGTACAAAGTCATTTACTGCATACCTTAAAGAGAATGAGCGCGACCCTGCCTATCGCGCGGCGCTTGACCGCGCGCGCCTGCGGGTGGAGATCGCACGGGCCATTAAAGCCGCGCGCGAGCGCGCTGGCCTGACCCAAGAGGAGCTGGCCGAGGAGTTGGAGTTGCCGCAGTCCGTGGTCGGCCGCCTTGAGAGTTTGAAGGATAAACGGCTCCCGAGCGTTGACCTGCTCGCGCGGATCGCGCGCGCGACGAACCAGTCGCTAGCCGTTGATTATGGCCCGGTGCGGGTTAAAGTGCTCGCCAGCTAGAACCCGTACTCCCTTCTTGCGCGTTGCTTGACGGAGCGTCCTCTAAGACCATGACCGGGAAAGCAATCACGGAACTGTTCGAGCGATTGGGTCGACTCTCCGCTGCCACCAAGCAGAATGCAGGAAACGGTTCGTCCTGGGAGTACGCGTTCCCAAACGGTGAGACGTGTCGGTATCTAATTCGTGGGCTCAAGTCCCACGCAGAAGCGGAAGCGAACACCTTCAGCAGACCTTCGAAATCGATCATCGCCGGGCACGGGCCCGCACGCCTCAGTTTTCCGGCAAACCGCCGCCGACTCCTGAGTGGCAATAAACACCCCGTTTGGGGGGTTGTGTCTCCTCCTCTGATTGCTCCACAATCGATTCGTATGTGGTCAGGCTATCTCGTCTCTTGCATCAGACCGGATCGCGTCAGCGTCTGAAATTTTTGACGGGTTCACGGAGGCTGCCCATGGCGCTACGAGCCAAGCCACCGCAATCAGAGAGCATCGAACGCCTCGTCCACGTGCCCGCGGACGGGGTCACCCTGGAAGGCGCGCTGGTCGTCCCAGTGGAAGCGCGGGGTGTCGTGTTGTTTGCGCACGGCAGCGGGAGCAGCCGGCACAGCCCGCGAAATAATTACGTCGCCCGCGTCCTGCAGGCCGGAGCGCTCGGCACGCTGTTGATCGATTTGCTCACCGAACGAGAAGACGCGACGTACGAGACCCGCTTCGATATCGACCTCTTGGCGCATCGACTGACCGCCACCACGGAGTGGCTTCGGGAGCAGCCCGCCACGCAGCACCTCGACATGGGTTATTTTGGCGCGAGCACGGGCGCGGCGGCGGCGCTGCGGGCCGCGGCCGACGTGGGGTCACGGATCAAGGCGATCGTCTCCCGGGGCGGCCGGCCCGATATGGCGGAATCCGCGCTGGATCGCGTGCAGGCACCCACGCTGCTGATCGTCGGCGAGCGCGACGACGTTGTGATCGAGTTGAATCAGCGCGCGTTCGAGCGGCTACGCGGGGTCAAGGAGCTCGTCATCGTGCCGGGGGCGACCCATCTGTTCGAGGAGCCCGGCGCCCTGGAGGAAGTCGCCCGCCTAGCCGCCCGCTGGTTCGGTCGATACCTCGATTCGACGCCGTCCGGCACCCGCTGATCGGGTTGTTCGTGGGTTGTGGTGGAAATCGGGACGCCGCGGCCTTACCGCTCGGCGTGCGGCGCGCTGCGTGTGGGGCTCGTCGGTCGGCGGCGGGCCGGCTCGGTCGACACGGTCTGGGCCCCGAGGGTCGCCATGACATGTCGCTCCGCCTCGACCCAGTCGTCGAGGTCGTGTCCATCGACTTGGCCCCGCTTCTGGATGAGTTCGTAGGCCTTCTTGGCGATTTGCCGGTGGAGCCCCGGGTTGTTGATCGATGACATCGGGTTTCTCATGAGATCCTCCCTGACCGGATGGTTGCTCGAATGTCTGCCGCCTTTGCATCTGAACGACGCGTCCAGCCGAAAACACTACCACATGTCCCTTCGCCGTGCCATGCCACGGAGAGAGGAGGGGGAATGATTTTCAGAGGGGAGGGACATCACCCGAAAGGATGAGGGAGACGCCCCCCGGCATCCCCCGTTTGCTCATTCGAATACACCCATCGCGGAATGGACACCGTCCGGCGAACTGCGCCATGCTACGAGCAGGAGCGGTGATTGCCGATGGTGTGAAGGAGGGACCCCATGCCTGTCTATGAATACGAATGCAATGCCTGCAAGAAAACCTTCTCGGTGGCGATCACGCTCAAGGAACACGAGGGTGGGGGCGTGGTGTGTCCCGGCTGCGGGTCCAAGCAGGTGACGCAGTTGATCAGTTCGTTCATCGCCAAGACCAACAGCAAAACCTGATCGGTCGTCAAGGATCGGCGGGCGTTCGGGTGGGGGGAGAAGGGAAGGAGCGGAGCATGCCGTTTCGAAATCGAGACGAGGCCGCGCGGCGTTTGGCCGACCGGTTGGCCGAATACCGAGGGCGGCATCCTTTGGTGTTGGGCATCCCGCGCGGCGCCGTCCCCATGGCCGAGATCATCGCCGAGGCGCTCGGGGGGGATTTGGACGTGGTGTTGGTTCATAAGCTGGGCGCCCCCGACCAGCCGGAACTGGCGATCGGCTCGGTGGACGAGGGCGGCGCGGTCTATCGGGGCGCGTATGTGCGCGAGCTTGGCATCAGCGAGGAGGAGATCGCGCGGGAAGCGCGGGCGCAGCTCGCCGTCCTGCGGCAGCGGCGAGCCCGCTACACGCCCGTACACCCGCCGATCGATCCGGCCGGGCGGACGGTGATCGTGGTGGACGACGGGATCGCCACGGGCTCCACCATGATCGCGGCGCTGCACGCCGTGAGAGCCAGGAAGCCCGAGAAACTGATTGCCGCCGCGGGGGTGGCGCCGCGGGAGGTCGTCGAACTGATCGAGAAGGAGGCCGATGCGGTGGTGTGCCTCGAAACGCCCGCACTCTTTTACGCGGTGGGGCAGTTCTTCGAGGAATTCCCCCAGGTCACCGACGAGGAGGTGATGGCGATCTTGCAACGGAGTCGGGCGCAATCAGCCGCGCGCGGGGGCGGATGACAAGGGCGCGCCTCGCGCGCAAAAGGAGCCGGGTATGAGCACGCACGCCAAAGGCACCACGCCTCGGGAGACGCCTCGAGAGCGTCGGAAAGACCGGACCATCCAGGAGTCGGTGCACGACACCTACCGATCCCGGGGCAAGCTTCCGGAGCCGACGGTTTGCCCGCAGTGCGGCGCCGTCTTTCACAAGGGGCGCTGGACGTGGGCGGAGCGACCGGCCGAGGCGCACCAGGAGATGTGTCCGGCCTGTCAGCAGATCCGCGACCGCTTTCCGGCCGGGTCGGTGATGTTGAGCGGCCCGTTTCTCGTGGCGCACCGCGAGGAGATTCTGAACGTGGCCCGCAACGAGGAGGCCGCCGCCAAGGCCGAGCACCCGCTGCGGCGGATCATGGCGATCGAGGAACACCCCGATCGCGTCGTGATCACCACCACCGACACGCACCTGCCGCGCCGCATCGGGGAGGCGCTGCGGAGCGCGTACGACGGCACGCTCGATCTGGGGTACGCCGACGAGGACCGGTTCATCCGCGTGAGCTGGATACGCTGAGAGTCTGTGAATAAATCCTCGGACCGAGCTAGGGGGCTGAGACGCAAGCAGCGCAAGGCGCGACGACGAGGCGTAGCCGGAGCGCTACGGCGAGGAGGAGCAACGCGGCGATGCGCAGCGGATCGGCCTCCCAGCGACGGGAGAGGATTTGTTCACAGACTCTGATGCAAGCCGAGGAAGCGTGAGGCGCGTCAAAATACCTCTTTTGGGGGGTTGAGCCCACCGTCCGATTGATCCAGAATCAGGGCGCCGGTGTGGATTGCCCGGCGTCGGGCGCCTCGGCCACGGAGAATCGATCGGTGAAACCCGTTCAGACGTTCACGGTGGTGCCCTCGCTGCCTCCGCGCGTGGAGCGTCTTCGGGATCTGGCCTACAATCTCTATTGGTCGTGGGACCACGCCACGGGGGACGTCTTCCGCCGCCTGGATCGGGAACTCTGGGAGGAGACCCGGCACAACCCCGCCCTGATGCTGGGGCGCATCGATCAGAGCCGGCTCGCCGACGCGGCGGAGGACGGTGGATTTCTCTCCCACTTCGACCGCGTCTGGAAGAAACTCGACGCCTACCTCACGAGCAAGCAAACCTGGTATCAGACGACTCGACGCGATGGCTGCGCGGATTGCATCGGCTATTTCTCGGCCGAGTTCGCGCTGACCGACTGCCTGCCGATGTACTCCGGCGGGCTGGGCATCCTGGCGGGAGATCACCTCAAGTCGGCCAGCGAGTTGGGGCTGCCAATGGTCGGCGTCGGCCTCCTCTATCAACAGGGATTTTTCGAGCAATACCTCAACGCGGACGGCTGGCAACAGGAAGCCGCGATCGACAACGATTTCCACATCCTGCCGATTCAGCCGGTGCGCGATGAGGGCGGGAAGTGGATGACCGTCCTCGTCGATTTCGCCGGACGACCCGTGACCGTCCAGGTGTGGCGCGCGCAGGTCGGACGCGTCCCGCTCTACCTGCTCGACACCAACACGGACGTGAACCGCCCCGAGGATCGCGACACCACGGACCAGTTGTACGGCGGCGATCTCGAGGTCCGGCTCAAACAGGAGTTGGTGCTCGGCATGGGCGGCCTGCAGGCGCTCGCGGCGTTGGGGCTCAAGCCCACGGTCTGCCACATGAACGAGGGGCACTCGGCCTTTCTCGCGCTCGAGCGGATCCGCCGGCTGATGCGGGAGCACGGCCTGTCCTTCGCCGAGGCGCGGGACGTCGCGGCCGCGGGCCACGTATTCACCACGCACACCGCGGTGCCCACCGGGAGCGATTACTTTCCGCCGGACCTCATCGATCGCTACCTGGGCGGAGTCGCCAAGGACCTCGGGTTGTCCCGGAAGGAGTTCCTGGCGCTGGGGCGACAGAACCCGGACGACGAGCACGAGGCGTTCTGCATGACCGTCCTCGCGCTGCGGCTCTCGGCCCACCTCAACGCGGTGAGCCGCCTCCACGAGACCGTGTCGCGGAAGATCTGGGGCGGGGTCTGGCCCCACGTGCCGCTTGATGAATCGCCGATCTCGCACGTGACCAACGGGATCCACGTGCGGTCGTGGATTTCGCGGGACATGGACGAGCTGTTCAATCTCTACCTCGGCGAGAACTGGATGGAGCGGCCGGGAGACCAGGCCGTGTGGCAGGGTCTGGAACGCGTCCCGCCGGTGGAGCTGTGGCGCGCATACGAGCGGCGGCGCGAACGGCTGGTGGCGTTCGCGCGACGGCGGCTTCGCGCGCAGCTCCAGGCCAGGGGCGCGACCGAGACCGACCTGTCCTGGGCCGACGAGGTCCTCGATCCCGACGTCCTCACGATCGGGTTCGCCCGCCGCTTCGTGGTGTACAAACGTGCCACGCTGCTACTGCGGGATCCCGACCGGCTCGCCGCCCTCGTGAACAACCAGGACAAACCGGTGCAGATTCTCTTCGCCGGGAAGGCCCACCCCCGCGACGACGCCGGCAAAGAATTGATCCGCCGGATCGTCCACCTGTCCCGGCAGGAACGGTTTCGCCACCGGATCGTCTTTCTGGAGAACTACGACATGGAGGTTGCCCGCTACATGGCGCAGGGCGTGGACGTCTGGCTCAACACGCCGCGCCGGGGCTTGGAGGCGAGCGGCACCAGCGGGATGAAGGCGGCCGCCAACGGCGTGCTGAACGTCAGCATCCTCGATGGTTGGTGGGACGAAGCCTACCGGCCGGATCTCGGCTGGGCCATCGGGCGGGGGGAGACGTACACGAGCGAGGCCGAGCAGGACGACGTCGAGTCGCACGCGCTCTACGACCTGCTGGAGAAGGAGGTCGTGCCGATGTTCTACGAGCGCGGCGGGGACCACCTCCCCCGGCGGTGGATCGCCCGGATGAAGCTGGCGATGGCGACGCTGTGTCCGGTCTTCAACACCAACCGGATGGTTCGCGAATACGCCGAGCGTTTTTACTTTCCGGCGGGAGAGCATTTCGAGCGGCTCATTGCCACCGGGTTCTCGCGGGCGAAGAATCTGGCCGCGTGGAAGGCGCGCGTCCAATCCCACTGGCCCGAGGTCCGGATCGAGCGGGTCGAGTCCGCCGGCGCGGCCCAACTGCGGGTCGGCGACAAGACGGACGTGAAGGCGCTGGTCCGGCTGGGCTCGCTTGCGCCCGAGGACGTGTCGGTGGAGCTGTATCTGGGACGGGTGGACGCCCGGGGCGAGATTGCGAACGCCGGGGTGACCCGTATGGACTTCAAGGAGCGATCGAAGGACGGCGTCTCCTTGTTCGGGGCGTGGGCCGTTCCGTGCAGCAAGAGCGGCCTTCACGGCTACACGGTGCGGGTCGTGCCGCGGCACGAGGACCTTTGGAGTCCGTGGGAACTGGGCCTCGTCCGGTGGGCTTAGGAGCCTGTCCATGAACGGCCATCTGCGGCGTTGTCAGTCGGCCTTGCGTGCTCACGTACGATCCAGTACGCTCCGCGCGCAAGGCCTCCTTCCGCCTTGCATCTGGCCATCCCTGAACAGGCTCCAACACCCAAATACTAGGACACACTCCTAGGCCAAAAAGTTAGACGGAGACGATGCAGATTGTTGAGCGATCCGCGTTTCCTGTGCTGTGTGAGGCACTGCAGCGGCGTGGCTACGAACTGGTCGGGCCCACGCTCCGCGACGGCGCGATCGTCTACGATCGACTCGCCTCGGCCGACGACCTGCCGATCGGATGGACCGACGCGCAGGAGGCGGGGACCTACCGCCTTGCGCGCCGGAGCGATCGCGCGCTCTTCGGCTACGCGGTCGGCCCCCACTCCTGGAAGAAGTATTTTCTTCCCCCCGCGCTTCGCCTGTGGCGGGCCGAGCGACGGGAGGGGGGCTTCGACGTCGTCGCGGGCGACGACGAGCCGCCGCAGCTCGCGCTCATCGGCGTGCGCTCGTGCGAGCTGCACGCGATCGCCATTCAAGACAAGGTCTTCGTCGAGGGCGCGTGCGTCGATCCCTACTACCGCGCCCAACGTGACCGTGTCTTCATTCTCGCGGTCAACTGCGGCGTGGCCGGCGGCACCTGCTTCTGCGCGTCGATGAACACGGGGCCCAAGGCGACGTTCGGGTTCGACCTCGCACTGACCGAGGTGCTCGAGGGAGACCGCCACACCTTCGCGGTCGAGGTCGGCACCGCGCGGGGCGAGGAGGTGCTGCGCGAGGTGTCCTCGACGGTCGCAACCGCCGGGGAGCGGGCCGCCGCGGACGCGGTCGTCGCCCGAACGGCGGCGTCGATGGGACGGCGTCTGGACACGACGGACATCAAGCAACTGCTCTACGACAACCTCGACCACCCCCGGTGGGACGAGGTGGCGGCGCGGTGCCTGACCTGCGCCAACTGCACGATGGCCTGCCCGACGTGCTTCTGCACCACCGTGGAGGACGTCACCGACCTCTCGGGCGACCACGCGGAGCGCTGGCGGACGTGGGACTCGTGCTTCACGATGGACTTTTCGCACCTGCGGGGCGTGGGCAGCGTCCGCTCGTCGTCCAAGGCGCGGTACCGGCAGTGGATGACGCACAAGCTCGCCACGTGGATCGACCAGTTCGGCGTGTCGGGGTGCGTGGGGTGCGGGCGCTGCATCACGTGGTGCCCCGTCGGGATCGACATCACGGAGGAAGTTCGCGCCATCCGAGAGGGAACAGGGTGACATCGCCGGATGGGCAGCCATCCCCCAATCCCTACATTCCGTCCCTCGCCGACATCGTTGAGAAGCGTCGGGAGACGCGCGGCACCTACACCTATCGGCTTCGACTTCGCAATGAGGCGACTCGGCGGGCGTTTCGGTTTCGACCGGGCCAGTTCAACATGGTCTACGCGTTCGGCGCGGGCGAGGTGCCGATTTCGATCGTGTCCGATCCCGACGAGTCCGAGTCGCTCGATCACACGATCCGGGTCGTCGGCAGCGTCACCGGCGTCCTCGATCGGTTGGGACCGGGCGACATGGTCGGGCTTCGCGGCCCGTACGGAAGCTGGTGGCCCCTGGAGGAGGTCCGGGGCAAGGACGTGGTCCTGGTCACGGGCGGCCTCGGCTGCGCGCCGGTGGTCGCGGTTATCAACTACATCGTCCGGCGACGCGACGCGTACGGCACGCTCAAGATCCTCCACGGGATCAAGACGCCCAGGGACCTCGTGTTCCGCGAACGATTCCGGGCGTGGGCGCGGCACCCGAACACCGAGGTGTACCTGACCGTCGACCGCCCCGATCGGACGTGGCGCTACCACGTCGGGATGGTGACGAACCTGTTCAGCCAGGTGCGGATCGACCCGGCCAGGAGCGTGGTGATGATGTGCGGCCCGGAGGTCATGATGCGGTACGCGGTGCGCAGCCTGCTCGCCAACGGAATGCCCGCCGACGGCGTCTTTCTCTCGATGGAGCGCAACATGAAGTGCGCGGTCGGGTTCTGCGGCCACTGCCAGCTCGGCCCCGAGTTCGTCTGCAAGGACGGCCCGATCTTTCGCTACGACCGCATCCGCCGATGGTTCGAGCACCCGGACGTCTGACATGGCCGCGCCCAAACCCAAGCTGGCCGTCTGGAAGTTCGCGTCCTGCGACGGCTGCCAGTTGACTCTGCTCAACTGCGAGGATGACTTGCTAGCCGTCGCCGCGCGACTCGTGATCGCCGACTTCCGCGAGGCTTCGCGGACGGTAGTCAAGGGACCGTACGACTTGTCCCTGGTGGAAGGCTCGATCACCACCTCGAAAGACGCCGAGCGCATCCGCGAGATCCGGACGGCGTCGAAGCTCCTCGTGACGATCGGCGCCTGCGCCACGGCGGGCGGCATCCAGGCGCTGCGCAACGTCAAGGACGTGAACGAATTCATCTCGCTCGTCTACGCTTCGCCGGCGTACATCGATACGCTGGCCACGTCGACCGCGATCGCGGACCACGTTCGCGTCGATTTCGAGCTGCGCGGGTGCCCGATCGATCGCGTGCAGATGCTCGAGGTCATCGGCGCCGTGCTCCAGGGGCGCCGGCCGCGCACGCCGTCGCACAGCGTGTGCGTCGAGTGCAAGCGCGCGGGAACCGTGTGCGTGATGGTGGCCCACGGGACGCCCTGCCTCGGCCCCGTGACGCATGCCGGCTGCGGGGCATTGTGCCCGACGTACTCGCGCGGGTGTTACGGCTGCTTCGGGCCGATGGAGACGCCGAACACGAAATCGCTCAGCCGGGGGTGGAGTCGCCTCGGCGCGTCGGAGGCGGACCTTGCGCGGGTCTTCCGCACGTTCAACGCCGACGCCGAGGCGTTTCGACGCGAGGCCGACGCCCATGAGCGTTAGAACGATCAAGGTCGACTACCTGGCCCGGGTCGAGGGCGAGGGCGCGCTCGCCGTCACGATCAAGGACGGCGCGGTGACCGACGTCACGCTCGATATCTTCGAGCCGCCCAGGTTCTTCGAGGCGCTGCTGCGCGGGCGCCGGTTCGACGAGGCGCCCGACATCACGTCGCGCATCTGCGGGATCTGTCCGGTGGCGTACCAGATGAGCGCGGCGCATGCGATGGAAGACGCCTGTGGGGTGACGGTCGACGGTCAGCTTCGCGCGCTGCGGCGGCTGATCTACTGCGGGGAGTGGATCGAGAGTCACACGCTGCACGTGTACATGCTCCACGCGCCGGATTTCCTCGGCTACGCGAGCGGGATCGAGATGGCGAAGGACCACCCGGCGATCGTCGAGCGCGGCCTCCAATTGAAAAAGGTCGGCAACGACATCATCGCCCTGCTGGGCGGCCGTTCCGTGCACCCGATCAACGTGCGGTTGGGCGGATTCTTCAAGGCGCCGACGAAGGCGGCTCTCGCTCCATTGGCCGAACGCCTTCGGTGGGCGCGCGACGCGGCGCTGGAAACCGTCCACTGGGCGGCCACGCTGCCGATTCCGGACTTCGAGCGGGACTACGAGTTCGTCGCCTTGTCCCACCCGGATGAGTACCCGTTCAACGAGGGCCGGCTGATGTCCAACCGCGGGTTGGACATCGCACCGCGTGAGTACGACGATCACTTCGTCGAAACGCAGGTGCCGCACTCCAACGCCCTGCATTCGACGATCCGTGGGCGCGGATCGTACGCCGTCGGCCCGCTCGCGCGCTATAGCCTCAATTTTGACAGGCTGTCGCCGATCGCCCAAGACGCAGCCCGCCGCGCGGGGCTGGGGTTGGTCTGCCGGAATCCTTTTCAGAGCATCGTGGTGCGTAGCGTGGAGATTCTCTATGCCTGCGACGAGGCGCTGCGAATCATCGAAAGCTACGAACCGCCCGAGGCGCCCTTCGTCGACGTGTTGCCGCGCGCGGGCGTCGGCTACGCGATCACCGAAGCGCCGCGCGGGATCCTCTACCACCGGTATCGGATCGACGAGCAGGGTACGATTCTCGACGCCAAGATCGTGCCCCCCACGTCGCAGAACCAAAAGATGATCGAGGAAGACCTCCGGGGCGTGGTCGAGGCCAATCTCCGTATGTCCAAGGAACGCTTGACGTGGCGCTGTGAGCAGGCGGTCCGCAACTACGACCCGTGCATCTCGTGCGCGACGCATTTCTTGACGTTGAGGATCAACGAGACGTGACCCCCCTCGCTAGGGGGGAGGGGCATGGAAGGGGCGATTGGGAGGAACCGACATGGTTCGCATCGTGATCATCGGAGCATCGATCGGAGGAATGCCGGCGGCCTATGAATGCCGGAAACTCCTGGGGAGGCAGCATTCAATTACCGTGATCTCGAACGTCGACTTCTTTCACTTCGTGCCATCCAATCCTTGGGTGGCGGTCGGGTGGCGGACGCGAAAAGACATCAGTTTCCCGCTGGCCCCGGTGCTGAAGAAGAAGGGCATCGAGTTCATCCACGCCGCAGCCGACCGAATCGAACCCGACCGCAATCGGGTGATCACGGCGAAGGGCGAGGTGCCCTACGATTACCTCATCATCGCCACCGGGCCCAAGCTGAACTTCTCGGCCGTGCCCGGCCTGGGACCCAGCGGCCACACGCAGTCGGTGTGCACGGTCGATCACGCCGAGCAGGCGTGGGGGGCGTATCAGGCCTTTCTGAAAGATCCCGGTCCGATCGTGGTCGGCGCCGCGCAGGGGGCGTCCTGCTTCGGTCCGGCGTACGAGATGGCGTTCATTCTGGATGCTGATCTGCGCAAGAAGCGGGTTCGGCGAAAGGTGCCGATCACGTTCGTCACGTCCGAGCCGTACATCGGCCACATGGGGCTCGCGGGCGTGGGCAAATCGCGCCGGGTAATGGAGGACGAATTCGCGGATCATAACATCACGCCGGTCACCAACGCCGCGATCAAAGAGGTGCAACCGGGCCGGCTCGCGCTGGAGAGCGGGCAGGAAATTCCGTTTCGGTACGCGATGTTTATCCCGCCCTTCGCGGGCGTGGACGCCGTGGCGGGGACGCTGGGGCTCTGCAACCCGAAGGGCTTCGTGAACATCGACGGGCACCAGGCCAGCCCGACGCACAAGAACATCTACGCGGTCGGGGTCTGCGTCGCGATTCCGCCGGTGGAGCAGACCGCGGTGCCGACCGGCGCGCCCAAGACCGGGTACATGATCGAGTCCATGGTGTCCGCGGCGGTGCACAACATCAAGGCCGACATCGAGAACAACCCCAAGCGCGAAACCGCGACCTGGAATGCGATCTGCCTCGCCGACATGGGGGACACCGGCATCGCGTTCGTCGCGCTCCCGCAGATGCCGCCGCGAGAACTGAACTGGGCCAAGAAGGGGAAGTGGGTGCACCTCTCCAAGATCGCGCTGGAGAAGTACTTCCTCCACAAGATGAAGCGCGGGGTGAGCGAGCCGTACTACGAGAAGGCCATCCTGCAGGCCCTCGGGATCCGCAAGCTGGAGCGGTCCGCGTGACGGGGAAGCGGCTCGATGTCGGGGGCATGCTGGTCATCGGAGTCGGCAACCCGTACCGGGGCGATGACGGCGTCGGGCCGGCGGTGGCGCGGGCGGTGGCCGATCTCGCGCTGGAATCGGTCACCGTCCTCGAACACAGTAGTGAGGGGGCCGGGCTGCTGGAGATGTGGGAGGGCAGGGACATGGTGATCCTGGCCGATGCGGTGTCGTCCGGCGGGATGCCGGGAACCGTGCACCGACTCGACGCCTGCGCGACGCCGATCCCGGTCGGCCTGTTTCATCACTCCAGTCATGCGTTCGGCGTTGCCGAGGCCGTGGAACTCGGCCGCGCGGTGGGCCGGCTTCCACCGCGGCTGCTCGTGTACGGCGTCGTGGGGGAACGCTTTGCGTCTGGAAACGGGCTGACCGGAGCGGTGGAGGGAGCCGTGTCAGGTGTCGTGGACTGCATCGTCCGTGACGTGCAGGCCATGGCGCACCGGACGGGGTGAGGCGCGATGCACGACGCCGCGCAGATCGCCGACCTGATCCGCAAGATCGAGTCCGTCATTGAGGCGCAGCGCGCCGCGCGGTGGCGGATCCTGATCCGCGGCGCGGTGCAGGGCGTCGGTTTTCGTCCGTTCGTCTATCGCTTGGCGGATGAGTTAGGTCTGTCGGGGTGGGTGAACAACTCGTTGCAGGGCGTGTGCGTCGAGGTCGAGGGCGGCGAGGAGCGGCTGCGGGAATTCCTGGCGCGCATCGATCAGGACCGCCCGCCGCACGCGGTGATCGACGGCCTCGACCGGACCGAGGTCGAACCCACCGGCGAGGCGGGATTCGCCATTCGGCCCAGCGAGGGAACGGGTCCGGCGACGGCGCTCATCATGCCGGACCTCGGTCCGTGCGCCGCCTGTGTGAGCGACGTGACGGACCCGACGAGCCGCCGGTATCGGTACCCCTTCACGAGTTGCACGCGGTGCGGACCACGCTTCTCGATCATCGAAGCGCTGCCGTATGACCGTGCCACCACGACGATGAAGGGGTTTCCGATGTGCGCGCCGTGCCGCGGCGAGTACGAGAACCCGCTCGATCGGCGCTTCCACGCGGAGCCCAACGCCTGCCCGGCGTGCGGTCCGCGCCTGGAGTATTGGGACGCCGACGGCCGCGCGCTCGCCGCGCGCCATGATGCGCTCATCGCCGCCGCGGATGCGATCCGGGCGGGGAAGATCGTCGCGGTGAAGGGCGTCGGTGGGTTTCAGTTGCTGGTCGACGCCCGCGACGAGCGCGCCGTCGTCCGGCTGCGGGATCGGAAACACCGCCCCGACAAACCCTTCGCCCTGCTGTTCCCGTCCCTCGACTCGGTGGAATCGGCGTGCGTGATCTCCGACCTGGAGGCGAGCTTGTTGAGCTCGCCTCGGTCTCCGATCGTGCTGCTGCGGGCCCGGCGCGGAGCGTCGTCCGTCTGCCCGTCGGTCGCGCCAGGCAATCCGTGGCTCGGCGCGATGCTTCCCTCCTCCCCCCTCCATCATCTGCTTGCGCACGAACTGGGCTTCCCCGTCGTGGCCACGAGCGGGAACCTCGCGGACGACCCGATCTGCACCCGTGAAGCCGACGCGCTCGTCCGCTTCCGGGGCCTCGCCGACGGTTACCTGGTCCACGACCGCCCCATCGTGAGGCACGCCGACGATTCCGTCGTGAGGGTGGTGATGGGGCGCGAGTTGATCCTCCGGCGGGCGCGGGGCTACGCGCCGCTCGTGCTGGAGGTCGGGAAGGCGACGCCGGGCATCCTCGCGGTGGGCGGTCATCTGAAGAACACCGTGGCGCTCACCATGGACCGCCGCGTGGTGCTCAGCCAGCACGTCGGGAATCTCGACACGGAGGAGGCGCGACGAGTATTCCGAAGTGTCATCTCGGATTTCGTGCGGCTCCACCGCACGACGCCGGCGCGCGTCGCGTGCGACCGGCACCCCGACGACGCCGCGGCGCGCTACGCGGGGCAGTCCGGCGCGCCCACGGTCGGCGTCCAGCACCATCACGCCCACGTGCTGTCCTGCATGGCTGACAACGAGATCGCTGGGCCGGTGCTGGGCGTCGCATGGGACGGGACGGGGTACGGACTCGACGGGACGATCTGGGGCGGTGAGTTCCTGCTGGCCGACGAGATGGCGTTCCGGCGCGTCGGCCACATCCGGACGTTCCGGCTCCCTGGTGCGGCGCAGGCGGTCAAGGAGCCCAGGCGGTCGGCGATCGGCCTGCTGTACGAGCTGTTCGGGGACGAGCTCCTCGCGATGACGCACCTGCCGCCGATCGCAGCCTGTGCGGGGGGCGAGGCGCGCGTCCTGACCCGGCTGCTCGCCTCGGGGGTGAACGCGCCGGTGACGTCCAGCGCGGGGCGGCTGTTTGACGCGGTCGCGTCGCTCCTGGGCGTTCGGCACCGCGCGACGTTCGAGGGGCAGGCGGCGATGGAGCTGGAATACGCGGCGGAGGGGATCGTCACCGAGGCGCGGTACCCGTTTCACCTCGACGAGCGGGGATCGGTCCTGGTCGCGGATTGGGAGCCGATGATCCGGGCGATCCTGGACGACGCGGCGCGCGGCGCGGCGGTCGGTCAGCTCTCTGCGGCGTTCCACAACACGTTGGCCGAGATGATGGTCGCGGTCGCCCGGCGCGTTGGGCGGGAGCGCGTCGTCCTCAGCGGCGGCTGCTTCCAGAACGCGCGGCTCACCGAGCGCGCGGTCGCGAGGCTCGCCGCCGAGAGATTTCATCCGTACTGGCACCGGCGGGTTCCGCCGAACGACGGGGGCCTCGCGCTGGGCCAGGTCGTCGCGGCGCTCGCCGGGTAGAGGAGTCACGCATGTGTCTGGGGATTCCGGGTCGCATCATCGAGATGAATGGGGCCGATGGGGTGTCCTCCGCGGGGAAGGTCGACTTTGGGGGCATTCTCAAAGAGGTCTCGCTCGCGTTCGTCCCCGAGGCCCGCGTCGGCGACTACGTGGTCGTCCACGTCGGGTTTGCGATCGCGCGGCTGGATGAAGCCGAGGCCTCGCGGGTCTTCGAGTACCTCGACGGGATGGGCGAGTTGAGGGAGCTTGGCGGGGAGACGGGATGAGGTTCGTTGAGGAATACCGCGCCGCGGGCGCGGCGCGGGCGTTGGCCCGCGCGATCCGTCGCGTCGTCACGAAGCCGTGGACGCTCATGGAGGTGTGCGGGGGCCAGACCCACGCGATCGTCCGGTTCGGGATCGACCAGCTCCTGCCCGAGGGCGTCACCCTGGTCCACGGTCCCGGCTGCCCCGTCTGCGTGACGCCGATCGCGCTGATCGACGCCGCGATCGAGCTCGCGGCGCGGGATGACGTGATCTTCTGTTCGTTCGGCGACATGCTGCGCGTGCCGGGCTCGGCGAAGGATCTGTTCGCGGTCAAGGCGCTGGGCGGCGACGTGCGCATCGT
>Ga0184615_10000741_pt1 | contig 17587 bp, 16 predicted proteins | sample PLM4_65_coex_FD_133134 | JGI IMG/M metagenome (GOLD analysis project Ga0184615, IMG submission 133134) | Groundwater sediment microbial communities from an aquifer in East River, Colorado, USA - PLM4_65_coex | ecosystem: Environmental > Terrestrial > Soil > Riparian zone | place: USA: East... | reverse complement strand
CGATGCGCGCGAGCGCGGCCGACACGATCTCGCGACACGAGACGTCGCCGCTCTCGACGTGCAGCGCGAGCTCGCCGAGGCCCGCATTGAACAGCTCGCTCACTCGAGCACCTTCGGCACGATCATCGCGCTCTCGTCGTGCGCCGGCGCGTTGCGCACGACCTCGGCGACCGGCAGCACGTCGCGCACCTCGTCGCGCCGCAGCGGCGTCGCGATCTCGAGCACGTGCGTCGTAGGCGGAACGCCCGTCGTGTCGAGCTCGCGGAGCTCGGCGACGTAGCCGAGGATCGCGTCGAGGTCGCGCTGCATGCGCGGCACCTCCTCGTCCGAGAGGCGAAGGCGCGCCAGCCGGGCCACGTACAGCACCGTCTCGCGGGTGATGTTCATGGCCGGAAACTAGCAGACGGGCGGTCCGAGGCCGCCGTCGGCGGCGCCCGCAAGCGCCGCGACGCAGCGGACAAGGCGAGCGTCGTTGGTAAGACGGGTGCGAGCGAGGGCCGTCCCGAGCGAGCCCCGCAAGCGCCGCCACGCGGCGCGCGCAGCGAGCCGAAGGCGAGCGTAGTTGGTAAGACCGGCGCTATCCGCGCCCATTGTCGAGCGGATCGCGCAGGCGCCGATGCCCGAGCTTGCCCACGCGCACGCGGTCCCAGGCGGCGCGGCCGGAGACCGCGTTGGCGTGGGCGAATTTGATCGCCTGTCCGCGCGCGAAGGCGCGCGTGTCCGCTGGGGGCTCGGTGCGCGCACGCTCGACCTGGGCGGGGTCGGAGATCCGACGCAGGAGCCCGCGGCGTTCGAGCCGTCGCGCTCCCCCGCGCGGGCCGAGCTCGTGGAAGCGCAGGTCGATGCGCCGCGCGCGGAACGCCCGCTCGCGAAGGACCAGGTCCGCCGCGGTGCGCGCGCCGCCGTCCTGCATGACCTCCGCGCCGCGCTGGCGCAGGGCCTCGCGGTCCGCCGAGTCAGGCACCTCCGCGCGCACGAGCCGGCGCTTCGCGAGCCAGTCGATGCGATCCGCGAGTGTGTCGGGCGAGCGGCGCAGTCCGTCGAGTGTCTCCTGCCACATCGCGAGCACGCGCACCTTCCAGATCGCGAGGGGCTCGGGATCGCGCGTGAGCCGCTCGCGCACGGCGTCGAGGATGCGGGTCTGGATCTCGAGGGCGCTCGCGTGCGTGCCGTCCGCGAGCTCGAGCCGAAGCACGAGCTCGGGGTCCTCGTTGATCGCCTGCAGCGCCTCGAGCGGGCGCGCGAGCACGGGCCAGCCGTCCGGCGCGCCGCCCTCGATCACCTCGAGCGCGAGCGCCGTCGCCCCGACCCGCAGCGCCTGCGCCCACTCCGACATGTTTGCGTCGCCGATCAACAGGTGCAGCCGCCGCCGCGCACGCAGTGCCGACCACGGCTGGAAGAAGAGATCGCGCATCTCGTAGAGCGGCCGCGCATCGTCGTCGGGGAAGATGCGCGCCAGCGCCTTCAGGAACGGCGGCCGCTGGGCAAGCCGGAAGAGCGGGCCGCCGTCGAAGGCGAGCGCACCCGCGCCTGTGTAGAGCGTGCGCGTCACCAGGAACGCCGTCAGGTCGCGGCGGATCGCGCGGAAGTGGAAGCGGTCGTAGACGGCGGAGTGGAGGCGCATGAGCGGATAGAGCGGCGCGGCGAGTCTCTGGACCCGCCGCGCGAGCTCGCCCGGGTGCTGCTCGAGATCGCGCGCGAAGCGCTCCATCCAGGCGAACAGCCGCTGCCCGAGAGCGGGGCGCACGAGGCGCAGCACCGCGCCGGTGCCGAGCAGCACGGCGCCCGCGCCGAGCACGAAGACGAGCAGCCCGATGCGCAGCGCGAACAGCCACGCGACCGCGGGCAGCGAGACCAGCCACAGCACCAGCCAGACCGGCACGAAGAGCGCGAGCCGCCACGCGCCGAGCTTGTCCTCGACCCAGTAGCTCTCGTGCGAGCCGAGCGTGTTGCCCTGGCTGTCGACGCTGTTCTTGCCGATGCGCGCGCGGCCGCGGAAGCCCGCGAGCTCTAGCTGGCGGTTCACCTCGTCGCAGAGCTCTTCGACGAGCTCGTCCTTCGCGCGCTCGTGCGCGAGCAGGGTGAACGGGTCGCGGCACTCGGGGCTCGCCATCTCGACCAGCCCGCTCTCGAAGTCCTCGGCGGTCGCTTCGTAGTGGAACGTCCCGCCGTTCTCGAGGAACCGCCCGCCCTTTTCGCGCAGCCACGAGAAGCCGTGTGGAAGCGTGCGCGCTCGTCCGAGCAGCGCCGCCTCGAAGCGGCGGTAGAGCTCGAGGTTCGTCGGCCGCGCGCGCTCGAGGCCGCGCGGATGGAAGATCAGCGCGTACTCCGTCTCGATTCCGAAGACCCGATCCCGCATTAGAGGAACCCTAGCGCCCCGAGGCGCTCCGGAGGAAGCTCTGCCCATGCCCGAGCTTCCCGAGGTCGAAGTCACGCGCCGCCAGCTCGCCCCCCTACTCGTCGGCCGGCGGATCGCGAAGGTGCACACCACCCGGCCGAGCTACTTCTTCCTCACGGCGCCTGCGCGGCTCGAGCGCGAGCTGCCGGGCGCGCGCGTCGCCGGGCTCGAACGGATCGGAAAATACCTCCTCGCCGGGCTCGAGGACCGCCGCCGGCTGCTGCTCCACCTGGGCATGACGGGGCAGCTCTTCGCCGAGCACGCGAGCTCGGTGCGCCTGCTCTCCGCCGCCACGCGCGCCTCGCTCGCGCCCGACGAGCAGAAGCGCTTCCGGCCCGACGCCCACACCCACCTGCGGCTCGAGTTCGAAGACGGCGGGCCCGAGCTGATCTTCCGCGACGTGCGCAAGTTCGGGAAGGTGCGCCTGCTCGCGCCCGGTGAGAGCGATCCGCGCCTCGACAAGCTCGGCGTCGACGCGCTGGCCGCGACCGGCGAGGAGCTGTTCACGGCGACCCGCAAGCGGCGGGTCGCGGTGAAGAGCGTCCTGCTCGCGCAGGAGGTGATCGCGGGCATCGGGAACATCTATGCAGACGAGGCGCTCTTCCTCGCGAAGCTGCGGCCGCGCCGCGCGGCGGGTCGGCTCACGCGTCGCGAGTGCGCCGAGCTCGTCGCGGCCGCGCAACAGGTGCTCCTGCGTTCGATCGAGACCGGGGGATCGTCGATCAGCGACTACCTCGCGCCCGACGGCAGCGACGGCGCCTATCAGGACGAGCGCCGCGTCTACGCGCGCAAGGGCGAACCCTGCTTCGGCTGCGGCACGAAGATCAAGCGGATCGTGATCGGCGCCCGCGGCACGCACTTCTGCCCGAACTGCCAACGGTAACTGCGGGCCCCGCGCCACTCGCTCTACGCTCGCCTTCGGCTCGCTGCGCGCTTCGCTTGCAAGACTCGCTGTGCTCTTCCCTTGCTATCCTCCGCGCCGTGAAGCTGGTCGTGCACTACGCGGAGGTCGGGCTCAAGGGGAAGAACCGCCCGCGTTTCGAGAAGACCTTGTGCGAGAACCTGGAGCGGGCGCTCCGGCCGCTCGGACGCGCGAAGGCGCGGCGGCTCTATGGGCGGATCCTCGTCGACGCGCCCGAGGGCGCGGCGCCCGACGCGATCGCCGAGCGGCTCGGCCGCGTCTTCGGGGTGGCGTACTTCAGTGTCGCCACCACCTTCGAGCCTACCCGCGAGGCGATCACGGCCGAGGTCGACGCCTTCGTGGCGAGCCGTTCCTTCGCGAGCTTCGGCGTGCGCGTCCGGCGCGTGGACAAGGCGCTGCCGTTCCGCTCGAACCAGCTCGCGGGCGAGCTCGGCGCGCGCATCCAGTCGCGCACCGGGGCGCGGGTCGACCTCTCGGACCCCGAGCTATGGATCGACCTGCACCTCCTGCACGGCGAGGCGATCCTCCTGCACGAGCGAAGGCCGGGTCCCGGCGGGCTGCCGGTGCGCTCCTCCGGACGCGCGCTCGCGCTCGTCTCGGGCGGCATCGATTCGCCCGTCGCCGCGTGGCTGCTCGCGAAACGGGGCTGCGAGCTCTCCTTCGTCCACTTCCACAGCGCGCCCTGGACGAGCGACGCCTCGCAGCGAAAGGTGCGCGACGCGCTGACCCGCCTGGCCGAATGGACGGGGCCGGCGCGGCTCTTCATGGTGCCTTTCGCGGAGCTCCAGCAGGTGCTCGTGCGCGAGGCGCCGGCCGAGCCGCGCATCGTCCTCTACCGGCGCTTCATGGTGCGCATCGCCGATGCGCTCGCGGAGCGCGAAGGGGCCCTCGCGCTCGTGACCGGGGACAGTGTCGGGCAGGTCTCCTCGCAAACGCTCGCGAACCTCGACACGATCAACCGTGCGGCTACCCTGCCGGTGCTCCGACCGCTCGTCGGGAGCGACAAGAGCGAGATCATCGAGCTTGCCAAGCGGATCGGGACCTACGAGATCTCGATCGAGCCCGACGAGGACTGCTGCAGCTTTCTGATGCCGCGGCAGCCCGCCACGTGGACGCGGCCCGGGCCGATCGAGGCGATCGAGCGGGGCTTGGACGTGAAGACGCTGGTTGAAGCGACCCTGTCGCGCGTAGAGCAGGAGAGGATCGAGCCGATCTCATGACCGACACGGAAGCCGAAGCGGCGCCCCCCGAAGAACTCGACAGTTTCGACACGTTCGCACCGGAGATCCGACGCGCCGTCGGCGAGATGGGTTGGACGAGCCCGATGCCCGTGCAGCGCCGCGTCACGCCCGTCATGCGGCGCGGCAAGGACCTGATCGCGCAGGCGATGACCGGCAGCGGAAAGACCGGCGCCTTCGGCCTGCCCTCCCTCGAGATCGTCGATCCGAAGCTGCGCGCGCCGCAGGTCCTGGTGCTCGCGCCCACGCGCGAGCTCGCGCTGCAGATCGAGAACGAGATCAAGCTCATGGGCAAGTACATGAGCATCGAGACGATCGCGGTCTACGGCGGCACCGCGTACGGCCCGCAGCTCGAGGCGTTCGGCCGTGGCGCGCAGGTCATCGTCGCCTGCCCGGGGCGCCTGCTCGACCACCTGAGCTCCGGAAACGTGAAGCTCGACAAGCTGCGCGTGCTGGTCTTCGACGAGGCCGACGAGCTCCTGTCGCTCGGCTTCTGGCCCGACATGCGCGAGCTGCAGAAGTACATCCCGAAGAACCGGCTCACGGGTCTCTTCTCCGCGACCATGCCGCAGCGCGTGGTCTCGCTCGCGCGCGTCTTCCTGACCGAGCCCGAGTTCGTCTCGCTCACCACGGGCGGCGTGCGCGCGCCCGAGGAGATCGAGCACTGGCACTTCATCGTGGCGGCCAACGAGAAGGAGAAGGCGCTGCTGCGCATCCTCCGCTACGAGGACCCCGATTCCGCGCTCGTCTTCTGCAACACCCGCGACGACGTCCGCTTCGTCTCCCGCTTCCTGCAGCGCAACGAGATCGACGCGGACATGATCCAGGGCGAGATGACGCAGGCCGCGCGCGAAGCGGTGATGAAGCGCATCAAGGCCGGCGAGCTGCGCGTGCTGGTCGCGACCGACGTCGCGGCGCGCGGCATCGACATCAGCGACCTCTCGCACGTCATCTCGTACACGTCGCCCGTCACGCCCGAGGTCTACACGCACCGCACCGGGCGCACGGGACGCGCTGGCAAGTCGGGCACCGCGATCTCGCTCGTCTCCGGCCTGGACATCGGGAACTTCCGCTCGCTCCAGAAGGTGAACCGCATCGTGATCCCGGAGCGCAAGCTCCCGACCGAGGCGGAGGTCGCCAAGCGCGAAGCCGAGCGGCTGGGCGTCGACATCGAGCACCACCTGCGCGACATCCCCGCGGCCGATCGGCCGGCGCGCGAGGAGACGCACCTCGCCACGGTGGAGTCGCTTGCCGCGACGCCGCAGGGCCGGCGGCTCCTCTCGGCGGTCTTGTTCGAGTACCTCGAGCATCGCCACGTGGCGACGCCGGCGCGCGAGGTACCGCTTGGCCGCGCGGAGACGCGCGAAGTACCGGCTGGCCGCGCGGAGGCGCGCGCGGTACAGGCCGACCGCGCGGAGGCGGGCGCGGAAGAGGCCACGCCCGAAGGGCGCGACGACGATTCGACCTCGCAGGGCGGGGATGAACCGTCCGGTCCGTCGCGACCGCGCCGGCGGCGCCGCCGCCGCGGCGGTGAGCGCACGTCGCGCTAGGTTCTCGGCCGTGCGCTCTGCGGCGGCGATCCTGCTCGGTGTAGCGCTTTCGGCTTGCGCGCTGCGGCCGTCCGACCGGATGGAGGAGATCGCGCCCGCGCTGGGCGACCTCGCGCGCGCCGGCTTCGAGTTCGCGCCCGACGTGCGCTTCGTCCACGATCCGATGACCGTCTGCGACCGCATCACCTGCGCGGACCTCGTCCTCGTGTCGAATCGACGTACGATCCGGCTCGCGAACGGCGCGTTCTCGAGCCCGTCGATGCTGCGCGCGAGCCTGCTCGAGATCTGGCCGCGCTACGTCATGCCGCGGCGCGGAAACGTCGCCGACCTGGCGCGCGGGGCGCTGCTCGTGGCCAAGGAGGGCGAGCGCGCGGGAGTCACTGACCCGGAGGTCCTCCGGGAGGCGCGCTTCGCGTACCGCCAGCTCTGGCACGAGGTCTCGAGCGCCGATCGCGCCAGCCTCCCGGCCCCCGACTCCCTGCCCCCGCAGGGGCACTAGCGCATTGCACACACCCGGGCCGATCGGGGATATGCTCGCGTCCCACGCGCGTGCGTGGCTCAGCCATGTCGAAACCCCAGCCCCAGACCGCCGCCCCCACGACCCGCGAGCGCATCCTCTCGGCCGCGGCGCGGCTCTTCGCGGAGCTCGGATTCCCGAGCGCATCCATGCCGGCGATCGCGGAGCAGAGCGGGATCACCGCGGGCGCGATCTACCGCCACTTCGACAGCAAGGCGGAGCTCCTGCTCGAGGTCGTGCGCCACGCGCTGCGATCTCCGCCGGTGTCGGTGCGCGCCCGCGAGCACGGCGGATTCGACGCGACGACCTTGCCGGAGGTCGCTGCGAGCTACACGGCCGCGGATCTGAAGCCGATGCGGCAGCTCTCGCTCGAAGTGCACGCCGCCGCTAGCCGCGATCCGAGCGTGGAGCGGCTGCTCTCGGAGTTCGACGAGAATCTGACGCGCCAGCTCCGCGAGGGCATCGAGCTCGCGCAGCAGCAGGGCCTGGTCGACCCGGCCCTCGACCCCGCGCTGAGCGCGCGTTTTTACGGCGTGTTGATCATGGGGCTGAACCACATGGACACGCTGCACCCGTCGCTGGTCGGCGATCCCGTGTGGCGCGAGTTCGTCTCCGCGCGCGTCGCCGCTCTGCTCGGCCTGTCCCCTCCCGTCCCGTAACCGGCCTTCGTGTATGCTGCCGCGTTCACGGACGCGGGAGGCGAATTGAAGTCGCGCAGGCTGGGACGAACGGGGCTCGTGGTCTCCGAGATCTGCATGGGGACGATGACCTTCGGCAGCATGGCCGACGAGAAGGAGAGCCACGCGATCCTCGATCGCGCCGACTCCGCGGGCGTCGACTTCTACGACGTGGCCGAGATCTACCCGGTTCCGCCCGATCCGCGCTGGTCCGGCCAGAGCGAGGAGATCGTCGGGCGCTGGCTCGAGAAGCGCGGGCGACGGGAGACGGTGTTCGTCGCCACCAAGATCGCGGGGCCGAGCGGCGGCTGGTTCCGCGCAGCCGTGCGCGGCGGGCGCACCGCGCTCGACCGGCACAACGTCGAGCGCGCGGTCGACGCCAGCCTCCGGCGCCTCGGCACCGACTACATCGATCTCTACCAGACTCACTGGCCCGATCCCGACATGCCGAGCGAAGACGTGATGGAGGCGCTCGATCGCGTCGTGCAGGCGGGCAAGGTCCGCTACGTCGGCTGCAGCAACGAGACGGGCTACGGACTCACCAAGAATCTCTGGGCGTCGGACCGCGCGGGTCTCTGCCGCTACGAGACGATCCAGAACAACTTCTCGCTGTTGAACCGCCGCTTCGAGGACGAGCTCGCGAACGTGTGCCGACGCGAGAAGGTGAGCCTCCTGCCCTACAGCCCGATCGCGGGCGGCGTGCTCTCGGGCAAGTACGCGGGCGGCGCGTGGCCCGAGGGCGCGCGCTTCTCGGCCTACCGCAAGGACGCCGTGCGCGGCGCGGTCATGTCGCGGCGCTTCGTGAACGAGAAGACGCTCGCGTCGACCGAGCGCTTCGCGAAGATCGCCGCCGACGCGGGCCTCCCGGTCGTGACGCTCGCGGTCGCCTGGTCGCTCGCGCACGACTTCGTCGGCTCGACGATCATCGGCGCGACGCGCGTGGACCAGCTCGACGACTCGCTCCGCGCCGCCGACGTGAAGCTCTCCGACGACGTGCTCAAGGCCTGCGACGCGGTCACCCGCGAGATCCTGTACCCGATGGGGTGAGCCGCGCGGGGATGAGCCGCGCGAGCTTCTGCGGCGCGAGCACCGTGTAGATGCGCCGGATGCGCCCGTCCTCGTCGAGCTCGCCCTGCGTGATGAACGCGGGCGCGAACCGATCGCTGACCGGCTCGTCGTAGGTGCACACCACCGCGGGCGCGCCGTTCAGCGAGCGCACCTCGATGCGCGGGAGCTGCTGCTTGCGCAGATCCGCGATGCCGGCATGGAAGCGCGCCACCTTGTTCGCGCCGATCACGGGGACGCCCGCCGCCGGGTAGCGCCCGTTCGTGTCGTTCAGCGTGACGACGTCCGCGGTGAGCAGCGCCTCCATCCCCGCGACGTCCTGGTGGCTCATGCAGCGCAGGAAGCGGCCCATGACCTCGAGCGTCTGCTGGGTGAGCTCGCGGCTCGGCGGTCGCCGGCGCGCGTCGTACGCCGCCATCGCCTTGCGCGCGCGGTGGTGCAGGACGCGCACGTTCGCCTCGGAGAGGTCGAGCGCCGCGGCGGCCTCGCCCGCGGTGTACTCGATGACGTCGCGCAGCAGGAGCACCGCGCGCTGCGCCGGCGTCAGCGCCTCGAGCGCGAGCAGGAACGCGATCGACACGCTCTCGACGAGCTCGTAGCGCCCGGTCGTCTCCGCCGGCTCGTGACTCGGCTCGCGCTCGGGCTCGACGAGCAGCGCGTCCTCGACCGGCTCGGGCAGCCACGGTCCCTTGTACGCGCGGCGCTTGCGCCGGCGCAGCTCGTCGCGCGACAGGTTCACCGCGACGCGCACCAGCCAGGGTCGCCAGGGCGCGTCGCGGTCGCGCGGCGGCCGCTCGAGCGCGCGCGCGAAGGTCTCCTGCACGAGGTCGTCCGCATCCGCGGCGCTGCCGGTCATGCGATAGCAGAGCCCGAAGAGGAGCCGGCGATTCTCGGCGAAGATCCGCGCGAGGTCCGCGGGCTCCGTGCGCGCTTCGGGCATGGCGGGGGTCATGCTGCCACGCCGAGTCTGCGTGCGCCCGCCGCGGAGTTCGCCGCCGCGCGCGCGCTCGCGAACGAGCCGTCGACGAGCATTCCCTCGGGGCCGATCCAGTCGCCGGCGAGCCACAGGTTCGAGATCCCCGCGACGTCGCCTGGCGTCCGTCCGCGAAGACCTCCGCGCTCGGCGCGCGGCAGGTCGTGCACGACCACCAGATCGCGCATCAGGCGGCGCGTCACCAGGTGCGCGCGCCAGCCGGGCTGCATGCGATCGAGGATCGCGTCGAACTGAGATTCGAGCTCCTCGCGCGAAGGTGACTCGGAGGGCGCGAGATAGCGCGCGACCTGGACGAGCGCGGCGCCCTCCGGCGCGAGCTTCGCGCTCGCGGAGTGCACCGAGAAGTACGTCGCTCGATCGATCCCGAGCGCGAACGAGCGCTGCGGCGCGGGCAGGCGCGCGAGGCCGACGTCGAGGCACGCCGCGCGCACGGGCATGCAGTCGGCCGCCGCCTTCGCGAGCACGGGGTTCTCGCCGCCGTCCACGAGCGCGCTCGCTTCATCTGGACCGAGCGCGAGGATCACCGCGTCGGCTGGAACGAGCTCGCCGCCGTCGAGGCGCACGCCGCGCGCCGCGGTGTCGTGCTCGACCTGCGTCACGCGAACGCCGGAGCGGATCTCCGCGCCGGCGCTCTTCGCGCTGTCCGCGAGCGAGCCGATCATCGTCTCCCAGCCGCCGTCGAGATACCGCACACCCGCGCCCAGCCCGAGCCTCATCTGGTCGAGCGCATCTCCTGCCGAGATCTCGCGCGGCGCATGCGCGTACGTCGTGACGCGGACCAGCGCCTCGACGATGCTCCGGACACCCGCGTGGCGTACTTCTCGCTGCAGGTACGCTTCGAGCGAGGTCGCCTTCTCGCCGGACGTATCGAGCTTCGGCAGCCGCGCCATCAGCCGAGCGAGCTCGAGCTTCTCCGAGAGCGAGAGCAGCCCGGTGGTGAGCAGCGAGACGAAGCCCCCCGGCAGCGCGTGAAGCTGATCGCCGCGCATGCCGAGCCCGCCGTCGGTGGGCGGCGAGCCGCCGGGCGGATCGATGCCGAGCTCGCGCAGGCACGCCATCGCCGCGCCGCGCAGGTACAGCGCGTGCGGGCCCATGTTGAACAGGAAGCCGTGGTCCTCGCGCGTGCGCGCGCGGCCGCCCGGCTCGGACGTCCGCTCGAGCACGGTGACGCGGGCGCCCGCGCGCGCCGCGAACGCACCCGCCGCCAGACCGGCAACTCCACCGCCTACCACTACGACCCGCACACCGCTCGCCATCTCGATCTCCTCGCGCGGAGAACTTCCGCTCGACGTATCCACGCGCCAGGCGACCGATTCGTTACGCGATCCCGAACAGCTCCCGGAGGTACGGGTTGGCGAAGGTCCCGGCCGGATCGAGCTCGCTGCGCAGCGCCCGGAAACGCTCCCACTCCGGATAGAGCCGCGCGAGCTCGGCGGCGGTGCACGTGTGCAGCTTCCCCCAGTGCGGCCGGCCCTCGTGCGCGCGGAAGACCGCCTCGCAGTCGGCGAAGAACGCGTCGGGGTCGAGCTTGGCGTCCTGGTGGAGCGAGATCGCGACGCTCGCGCGCCGGTGCGCGGTCGAGAGCCAGGCGGAGTCCGCGCCGAGCGTGCGGTACTCGACCGGCCAGACCACGTCCGGCCAGCGAGAGCGCATGCGCTCGCGCACCGCGCGAAAGCACTCGGGGCCCGCCTCCGCCGGCACGGAGTACTCCATCTCGTTGAAGCGGAGCTCGCGCACCGAGGGCAGGATGCGCGCGCTCCAGTCGATGCGCTCGCCCTTGCGGCCCGCGACCGACTCCGGCTCCGCGTCGGTCGGCTGGAGCGCCTTCTGCTCGGCGAAGTCGCGGTGCGGGTACCACCAGAACTCGAAGTGGCGGTGGCGCGCGATGTTCGCGTCGAGCTCCGCCAGACACGCCTCGGTGTCGGCGCGCCAGACGCGCTCGTGCAGCCGGTACGCGGGCACGAGGCGCAAGGTCAGCGTGGAGAAGATCCCGAGCAGCCCGAGCGAGACGCGCGCCGCGTCGAGGCGGTCCGGATCGCCGTCCGCCGTCAGCTCGAGCGCCTCGCCGGACGCGAGCACGAGCCGCGCGCCGACCAGCTGCGACGAGACGTTGGCGAGCCCCGGCCCGGTGCCGTGGGTACCGGTCGAAACGGCGCCCGCGAGCGCCTGCACGTCCACGTCGCCCATGTTCTGCATCGCCAGCCCGTGCGCGAGCAGCGGCTCGCCGAGCGCGTGGAGCTTCGTCCCGGCGCGGACCACCGCCTCGCGCTTCGCCGTGTCGACCGACTCGATTCCCTGCAGGTCGTCGAGCGAGACCAGCAGCCCGTCCGTCTGCACCAGCGGCGTGAACGAGTGCCCGGTGCCGGCGACGCGCACGGTCCTTCCCGCCGAAGCGGCCTCGCGCACGCCCGCGCGCAGCTCCGCCTCGCTCTTCGGCCGCGCGATGCGCTGCGGCGTGAACGCGACCCGACCCGAGAAGTTCGACCAGCCCTCGTCCGCCATCCCGGCAGTCTGCACCGCCGTGGGCCGGAAGCTCAATTACCTGCCACCACATGCCGACGCGGATGCAAGACCCTCGAGGAGGGGGACGCATGTCGACAACGCCGTCGATCAAGGCCACGGGCTTCCAGGGCGCCGCGGACGATCTGAAGGTCCACCTCGACTCCGGCCGGCTCCCGCGCGCCGAGCTCGAGGCGCGGCTCGAGCGCGACGACCTGCGCTACCTCGACAAGCCGCTCGCGGCGAGCACGTGGGTGCCGATCGAGACCTACCGGCGGGTGGTCGAGATCCTGATCGAGCTCGAGGCCGACGGCGCGCCCGAGCTCTACCTGCACGGGCGGGGGGTGCGCTCCGCGGAGCGGCTGCACAAGATCGGACTCTATCGCCAGTTCGAGGCGTCGGTGGACACCTGGGGCGCGCGGGTCGGAAAGATCGCGACCACGATGGCGGCGGTGATCTACAACTTCACGCGCTGGACGTTCGAGACCGGCGAGACGCACGGCGACTTCAAGATCATCGTCGACGAGGCACGCGACTTCCCCGAGATCGCGCGCTTCACCACGCAGGGCTTCATCGAGTACACGTCGAAGGCCGTGTCCGGCGGGGACGTGCGCGTACGAAGCGAGCGCGCGACGCCGGATCGGGTCGTCTACACGGGTCGCAAGCCCCGGTAGATGCGCTCCGGGAGCTCGCGCATGTCGGTGAAGATCTCCGCCCCAGCGGCTGCGAGCGCATCCGCGTCGTTGCGCGCGGCGTAGCCGAGCACGCGCATGCCGGCGGCCACGCCGGCTTCGACGCCGCGCGGGCTGTCCTCGACCACCGTGCAGCGCGCGGGCGCGGCGCCCATGCGCGACGCCGCGTGCAGGAACAGATCGGGGAAGGGCTTCGCGCGCGCGACGTCGGCCGCGGTGAAGATCCGCCCCTCGAAGCGCTCCCACAGGCCCGTCTGTCCGAGCGTGACTCGCATCTTGTCGATCCGCCCGCTCGAGGCGACGCAGGTCGGCGCGGCGATGCGCGCGAGCGCTTCGTGGATTCCGGGCACGGGCCGGAGCTCCGCGCGGAGCGCCGCGTCGAGCCGCTCCCAGAAGCTCGGCTCGAACGCGGGCGGCAGCGGCCGGCCCAGGCGCTGCTCGAAGATCTCGACGCACGCCGTCCAGGAGCGGCCCATGTAGTCGCGCATCGAGGAGGCCATCGTCGTCGCGAGCCCGATCTCCGAGAGCGAGGCCGCGAGCACGCGATTCGCGATCGGCTCGCTGTCGACGAGCACTCCGTCGCAGTCGAAGATCACCAGCTCGATCGGCGCGGCGCGCTGCACCCGCGCAATCCTAGCGCGTCGTGTCTCCGGGCTCCGGCTTGCGCTCCGCCGTCAGGCGCGCGACGCACTCGATGAGCTGCGCGCGGTCGATCGGCTTGGTCAGATACTCGTCGCAGCCCGCCGCGAGGCAGCGCTCGCGGTCGCCGCTCATCGCGTGCGCGGTGAGCGCGACGATCGGCGCGGCATAGCCGCCTTCGCGAAGCCGCCGGGTCGCCTCGTAGCCGTCCATGACGGGCATCTGCATGTCCATCAGCACGAGGTCGTAGTGCTCGCCGGTGTCGAGCGCCGCTTGCGCGCGCGCGAGCGCCTGCGCGCCGTTCTCGACCATCTCCACCTCGACCCCCGCGGAATTCAGGAGCGCGCGGATCAGCCGCTGGTTGTCCGCGCCGTCCTCCGCCACCAGCACGCGTGCGGGCCGATCGGAGCCCAGCCGCTTCGGGGCGCTGCTCTCCGGCGCCGGCGGCGGCAGCGCGACGGCCGGTGCTTCGATCTCGAGGCGGAACGTGCTGCCGCGACCGGGCTCGCTGGTGACCGCGAGGGTGCCGCCTAGCAGCCCGGCGAGTCTTCGGGAGATCGCGAGCCCGAGCCCGGCACCGCCGAAGCGACGCGTGTGCGAGGTGTCGACCTGCCCGAAGGGCGCGAAGATGCGCTCGAGGTCGTGTGCGGAGATGCCGAGCCCGGAATCGGCCACCTCGAAGACCAGTCCCGACTGCGAACCGGGCGGGCGCGCGACGCGCAGGCGGACGCTCCCGACCGAGGTGAACTTCACGGCGTTGCGCAGCAGGCTCGACAGGATCTGACGCAGGCGGAGCGGATCGGTCTCGATCGCATCGGGACACTCCGCGCCCACCTCGCAGGTGAAGCTCAGGCCCTTTGCGAGCGCGGTCTCGCGCACCATCCCCGCGGCCTGCTGGACGACGTCGCGCAGAGCGCACGTGCGGAGCTCGATCGCGAGCCGGTCGGCCTCGAGACGCGAGACGTCGAGGATCCCGTCGATGAGATCGAGCAGCCGCTCGCCGTTCGAACGCACTGCGGCGGCCCAGGCCTCGCGCTCGGACTTGTCGCCCTCGCCGCCCAGCAGGAGGTCGGAGTAGCCCAGCACCGCGGTCATCGGCGTGCGGATCTCGTGGCTCATGTTCGCGAGGAACTCGGTCTTCGCGCGGCTCGCGGCCTCGGCGCGTTCCTTGGCCACCACGAGCTCGGCGTGCTGCGCGCGCAGCGCCGCCGCGTTCGTTTCGAGATGCTCGGCCATCTCGTTCACGGCGCGGGCGACGTCGCCGACCTCGTCGCTGCGCGTGATCGAGAGCCGAACCGCGAAGTCGCCGCTGCCGATCCGCGCGGCGGCGCGCAGCAGCTCGCGCATCGCCTCGACCAGCCCGCGCGAGAGCACGAGGCTCGCGCCGAGCGCGCCTGCGAGAGCGATCAGGCCCGCGGCGAAGAGCAACGCGCGGGAACGGCGCAGCGCCTGGCGCTCGGCATCGAGCTTCGACTCGACGCGCAGCCAGGTGTTGCTGACCGCGCGCACCGGCAGGCTCAAGGTGTCGACGTCGCCCCGCGGGTCGAGCTCGAGCGCAACGCGCGCGCCGCACAGCTCACCCCAGGCGTCGAGCATCTCCGTCGCGATCGGCTCCACGGCGAAGAGCCTGCCAACGACGTCCTCGCCCGCGCCGATCTCGACGCTCACGACTGCGAACAGCTGTTCCCCGCGCGCGAGCAAGCGCGGTCGCGGGTCGCCGAGCAGCGCGGCGTTCGGGGCCTCGTCGCCGGACACCGCGAGCAGCCGCCCGTGCGTGTCCACGAATGCGAGCTGACTCGCGCCGGAGCGCCGCCGCAGATCCTCCGCGAAGTGCGCCAGGGTCGGCGGGTCTTCGACCTCGAGGTTCGCGCGCAGCTGGGGCGTGCCCGAGATCGCGCGGTAGCGCTCGGACAGGCTCTCGAGGTGCGCGTCGGCGAGCGTGCTCGCCGCCGCGGCAGAGCGCTCCAGCCGCGCGACGGCGGCGGTCTCGAGGTCGCGCGCGAGCGTGCGATCCTGGAAGAGCAGCGCCAGCGCCGTCGCGATCGCGGCCGTCGCGCACAGGATCGCGATCAGTCGCGCGCGCAGTGACACGGGCCGCTAGTGCGCCGCGCCCGCGGCGAGGACCAGGTTGGCCACGGCCGGTGCGTTGGCGCCGACCTCGACGAGCTCCGAGGCGGGGGGCAGGCGCCGGTTCCAGGTGCGCAGCCGGTACTTCCCGGGCGGCACGTCGCGGATCACGAACTCGCCGGTCGCGCCGGCGACGGCGAACCAGCTCGAGGGCGCGACGAAGATCGTCGCGTTCATCGACTCGTGGATCGAGCAGTAGATGCGGACGACCCCGGGGTACTGGAACGTCTTCGAGCGCGAGTCACCGCGCGGGTAGAGTCCGAGGTCGAAGTCGTTGGGCGTCGAGTACGAGAAGACGTTGTGGAAGATCACGTCCTCGTTCGGCATCACGACCGTCTCGCCGGCCGCGATCGCGAGGAACGGCGGCGAGAAGTTCGCGTCCTTCTGGTGTATCTCGAGCGCGCGCCCGGGCAGCGGGTAGGCGAGGGTGCCGTCGACGCCCTCGAGGTAGACGACCAACGGTCCCGCGCTTTCGAGCGCCGCGCCGGCGACGCCGATCGCGACACGGCCGCGCACCTCCCCCGCGCGCGCCAGCGCGAGCGGCGCGAGCGCGAGCAGCAAGGCCGCGAGCGCGAGCCTAGAACGTGACACCGATCTCCATCCCGAAGAAGTTCGCGTCCTCGTCGTTGTCGAGGATCTCGGCGTCGTCGATGCCGTGCACGAGCGCGATGTTCTGGAGCGCGTACTGCGCCTTCAGCACGATGCGATCGCCGAGCGGCAAGCCGAGCGCGACCGCGTAGGCGTCGAGCGCGCGCATGTTGTAGCCGAGCGAGTCGTCGTAGCGGAAGTCGAGGAGGTAGCCCTCGTCGTTGTCGTACGTGCCGAGTCCGTTCGCGCGCAGCGCCAGATACATGGGCGCGAGCGAGGGCGAGATCATGCGCAGCTCGATCACGAGCTCGGCCAACCAGTAGATCAGGTCGCGGTCGTAGACCGACGCGCCGTGTGAAGCGATACCGGCCTTTCCGCCTGCGAGCCAGAGTCGCGCATCGGGGAAGTGGAAGATGGCGTCGGCGCCCACCACGGTCACGTTGCGCAGCTTGTTCGGCCCCGGCGCGATCACCTCGCCGTGATCGAAGCTCGGCAGCGAGCTGCCGTCGCCGAACGCGGAAGGAATCGCCTCGCCCAGCCAGAGCGAGGCGACCGCCGGCGAGCTGTCCGAGCCGAGCGTGCCCGTGCGGAGCGCGCTCGCGGAGAGGTGCAGCCACTCCGACGGGTCCCAGCTGAGCTTCAAGGTCACTTGCTTCGAGGCGTTCTTCTCGCGGTTCAGGCCGCCCTCGCCGTCGGTCACCGACGCGACGTAGCCGAAGTGCCCGTTCGCGGTCTTGCCCCACAGCTTCACGCCCTCGTCCCAGAACCAGGGCGGGGAAGCCGTGAGCGCGACGAACGGATCGCTCGGGCGTCCCTTGCCGAAGCGCAGGTAGTTCTCGCCGAAGGGGATCTGGAAGCGGCCGACCTCGAGGTTCATCCACTCCTGGCCGAGGAGGCCGCGGAAGTCGCCGTAGAGGTCGCCGATGTTGTTCATGGCGCGGCCGAGGCGCACCATGTTCCACTCGAACGTGAAGCCCGCGTCGCGGTACACCGTGACGTCGCCCACGCGCGCGTCGCTGCCGAGGTTCGCGTCGAGAAAGAGCCGCGCGTCGTAGATCTGTGTAGACGTCTCTTCGTAGAGTCCGTCGCCGTTGCCCTGCAGGTAGTTCAGGTCCGCGCTGCCCGAGAAGCGCAGGCGCTCGGGCCACTCCGCGCCGCCGCCTCCGCCACCGCCCGATCGCGTGGCCTTCGAGGTCTCGAGCTCGGCGATCCGCTTCTCGAGCTGCCCGACCGTCTCGTAGAGCCGCTCGAGCTCGGCGGAGCTCGGGTTGGGATCCTCGGCCCGGGCCGTGCGCGCGAAGAGGGCGCAGAGCAGCGCGAGCGCCAGCGACACGGTGCGTGAAGCCGTCATCGGGAGCCCTCCTGACCGCGCCCGACACCCATTTCGAGATCGACGCGCATGGCCTCGTCCGGAACGACGTCGATGCTGCGCGCGACGGGCGGGAAGCGCGGGTGCCACGCGTGCAGCTTGGTCGGACCCGGCGCGAGGTCGCGCAGCTCGAAGCGGCCGGTCGACGTGAGCACCGCGAACGGTCCCGCCGCCGCGAAGACACCGCCTTCGACCTGCGGCCGGTCGAGCAGGAACAGCGCGTGACCGCCGGCGTCCGCGACCTTCAGCTCGAGCGACTCACCGGGCGCGACTCGCTGGACCACGCCGAGCGACGGACACGAAACGGTGTGG
>Ga0184615_10000739_pt1 | contig 17607 bp, 21 predicted proteins | sample PLM4_65_coex_FD_133134 | JGI IMG/M metagenome (GOLD analysis project Ga0184615, IMG submission 133134) | Groundwater sediment microbial communities from an aquifer in East River, Colorado, USA - PLM4_65_coex | ecosystem: Environmental > Terrestrial > Soil > Riparian zone | place: USA: East... | reverse complement strand
GGCTTCTCGGTCGCGGAAGGGCACGAGGTCGCGCGGGAGGTACGTCACCAACTGCTCCACCACTTGCCGCATCTCGGCAGCGTGACGGTCCACGTCGATCCCTATGGCCAGGGCGGAGAGCGACACCACCGGATCGGTGAGCACACCCATGACGGTCTGCCCACCCATTCCCACGACTGATTGGCCGCGGACCGACCCCCTGGCACTGGCCCGGGGCGATCGCGCCGTCGTCCGGTTCCGGAACATGAGCCCGGAGGCGCATCCGATGCACTGCACGGGCCGTCGTTCCGCGTGCTGGCGGTCAACGGCATCCGGTCTCGGCTCCCGCGCGTTTCCGATCCGCTACCTGGCGGCGTCCGCGGAAACGCTGCCTGTTGACGATCGGCGCGTCGATACCGTGCTGATGACGTGGACGCTGTGCAGCATTCCGGTGCGCGCGCGGCGCTCGCCGAGATGCGGCGCGTTCTCCGGCCGGGCGGCCGGCTCGTCTTCATCGAGCACGGACGCTCGCCCGATCCATCGGTACGGAGGTGGCAGGATCGCCTGACGCCGCTGTGGGCCCGCAACGTCCGCGATCGGCGCCATGACGGCGGCACCAGCAAGTCGTGCCGCCATGCCGGGCGCCAAACCGGCCGCGAACGGGCCAGGGCACGGCGCTCAGGGCACGCCGCCCGGGCTGGAAGCCCGGATCACTGCGAACCGATCTGCTCCCGCAGGGTCGTGAGGCGCTCGTCCCGGCCGAGCATCCGGGCAACGAGGAGCAGCACCGCTGCCAGGTACACCAAGCCTTCGATCTGCATCATCACGACGCCGGCGGTGCTCTGGTCCTGGAGCGCCGTCAGGCCCCAGAGCCGAGGCATCGCGGCGTAGTGCGGGTAGATCAGGGTGGGGTAGAACGCGAAGATCAGGCCCAGGACCTGGCTCTGGAACGCGGCAGGAATGACGTACGCCACCCGCCACGCGTCGTGGATGCGGGCGCCGAGCCGCGGCGCAGGGTCGATCACCGGCCACCAGAAGAGCAGCGCGGTGACGAAGAATGACAGGTGCTGGGCGTCGTGCGCGAGGCTCGACGCGAGCGAGGCCCCGTATGCGGCCGGCAGGTGCCACAGCCAGACGGTCAACACGTGCAGCGGCCACGTCAGCGGCATCCAGGTGGCCCGCCTCAGGCACCGGCGGCCCACGGCGCCCGGCTCCAGCAGCCGGCCGACCCGACTGCGCAATCCAGCCGGAAGTCCCCAGAGCACGACGGGCAAGGGATTCCCGAGCAGGAGCAGCGGCGGCGCGATCATGGCCAGCAGCTCGTGCTGGCTCATGTGCATCACGAACAGCATCGAGCCCAGCGTGCCGATCGGAGAGAGCAGCGCCAGCACGACGGCGAGCAACCCGCCGAGGTAAGTGGCGAGCCGCCACACCACCACCGATGACGCCCCCCGCGCGCGCAGGCGCACCCATCCCACGCCGTAGACGACCGTGAGCGTCGTCACGACGGCGACGACGTCGGACCGCCACGTCCACGACGACAGGACCGCCGTCAGCGGCGGGTCCACGTCCGGCGCTCCGCCGGGCCATCAGGCCCGAGTTCCCACAGTCCGCACGACCATCGACGCCACATCAGGCCGCCACGAGGACGGCGACCAGTCCCAGGAGCATCGCCACCCAGGCGGGGATCATCGCCCACAGCCCAAATGACCACGCCCGAGCCGGAGAAATGCCCTCGGCAGAGTCGTGGAGGTGTCGAAGGCGAGCCTCGCTCATGATGGCTCCGGTGAGGCCGAGAGCGATCGAGCACATCCACACCACGGCCCCGGTGCCCCGCGTCCGTACGTCGTCGATTCCCGACGGAATGAGGTAGACGAACACCACGACCCACGCCGGCAGCACCGCGAGGATACCGAGCGCCCATGAGAAATAGACGCGATCATGCGCCGGGCCGGTTGGGCGCCCAATCCAAGCCCGGGTCCCGATGATGCCGACGAGTCCCAGGAGGACCGAAATGGCGCCCACCACGATCGGTCCGCCCGTCCCGGCTCCCGTCATCGTGACAGCTCGGGGTCCCCGACGGGCCTGGCGCTGTCGTCGTCCCTCTCCTCGCGGGCCCAGCGGAAGAACGCCAGCGTGAACGGAATGACGAAGACCACGTGCCCGGGGACCCACATGATGGCGCCGCCGGCCCGCTGATCGGCGAGCGCGTCGAGGCCCCAGAGTCGGGGCGCGGCCCCGTAGTGGGGGTAGAGCACCGTCGGCGCCAGCGTGATCAGCGCGGCGACGACGACCATCGGCGCGCCGAGCACGAGCACGTAGAGCATCTGCAGCGGTGGAGCCAGCCGGGGAAGCTCCGGGAGCGGGCTCATGATCGGCCACCAACCCAGGGCCGCCGAGACGACGAAGCTGACGTGCATCAGGGCATGCAGGGCTCGGACCTCGAGCGCGGCGTTGTAGAGCAGCGGCCCACCCATGAAGCCGAGGATGCGACGTGGCTCGACCACATTCCCGGGTTCGCGCAGGAGACGCAGCGCCGTGACGTAGGCCACGGCGAGGGCGACCAGGCCGCTGACGGCGTCGAGTGGAAGCGACCAGTGCGTGTCCAGGGCAGCCCGGCGTCCACCATGAGCCGCGTCAACCCTCCCGATAGAAGGTCAGGATCAGACCCATGATCACCATCGCGGCCGCCCACACGTGTCCGGGTAGCCGGTTGTCCGGCGGTGGCAGGCGCAGCTGGAGCCACCGGCTGCAGCCCAGGACGACGCCCAGGACGCCGAGCGGCGTGTGCGCGACCTCCGTCAGGAACTCCGCCTTCAGATTGAACATCGCGTGGGAATGCGTCAGGAGCAGCGCCCCGCCGGCCAGGCAGAGGAGCGGAAAGACGTAGGCCCAGCGGGCGGATCTGAGCCGACCCGCTCGCACCAGCCATTCGACGGCTCCGAGCGCCACGACGAGCGCGACGCTGATCCGGTGCTGCAGGACGTCGGGAAGCAGCAGCGTTTCCCAGAAGCCGGCCGGGCCGAGCGGCCACGCCCGGGGGTCGTTGCGCACGAACATGAACGCGGCCAGGCCGAAGAGCAGCAGTGGCCAGTGGCGAGCCCACGACCTTCGCCGGCCGCGCTCGAAGCTCGCCAGCAGGCCCATGGCGAGCACGAACAGGCCGGCAGTGTGGTGGTTGTACTCCGACCACGCGTATTCGGCCGGCTGGCGGGGCGCTGACGCCTCGGTGATCGGCGCGGCTGTCGCCAGCAACTCAGTGATCGGTGGGGATGAGAGGCGGGGGACCCGCGGCTGGAACCGGGCGGCGACCTCGGACAGCGTGGCGCGGTCCTCCCGGACGTCGATGGCCGGCGGCAGCGAGGTGAGCGAGGCCGCGGCGAGCAGCACCGCCACGACCACGCCGATCTCCGTCTCGACGAGCCACCGCACCCGGGATGGCGGCAACTCCCCGGCTCCCGCGCCGAGCCGGCGGACGAGAACGTTGTTCCATCCGCCGAGCAGCAGTGCCAGCGCCAGCAGGACCACCTTGCTCACGACCATGATGCCGTAGCCCGTGCCGAACAGACCCCCGATCGACCCGACGTAGAGCACGGTCTGGGACAGGCCGGCCGCGAGGAGGACCAGCACCGCCCCGACCGCCATTCGAGAAAACCGTCGGAGCACCGCGAGGCCGAGCGCGTCCGTACGCTCGCGCTTCCACGCGAGCCAGAACGCCAGCAGGTGCACGAGCCCGCCGACCCAGAGCGCGGCGGCGGTGCGATGCAACACGTCGAGGGCCATCAGGACGAGACGGCCGTCGAGCCGGGCCAGCGAATGGGAGGCCCAGGCCGAGGCTCCGACGAGCGCCGCCGCCGGCAGGGCGAGGATCACGACCTCGTGACGTGCGCGCGGCCGGCGCGCCAGCCCGGCCGCCAACCCGGCGAGGAGCGCGGCCGCGGCGATGCGCAGGACGCCAGCGACGGCGTACTCGGTGGCGAGAAAGTCGAGGATCGGCCATCGTCCGTCCGGTGAGGCTAGCGCCCACGGCTTCAGGCCAAGGCCGACGGCCGTGGTGGCGGCGAGCGTGAGCGCGGCCGCAACGACCAATCGGAGCGAGCGCGCTCGCGCCCGCGCTTCCAGCGGTGACGGTCCAGCTTTCCCCGCTTGAAGCAGGGAAAGGAACGCGACGCCGCCGGCGGCGATCGAGAAGGCGACGAGCCCCACGCCGCGCAACAGGACGTCGAGGAACCCGGCGAGCAGGGTCATCGGCGGGGGTCATTTCGGTGGTCGTGGTCGAACGCGTTGATCAGGAAGACGTGGCGCGCGTCGATCTGCCCGATGTAGATGACGAACAGCTCGATGGCCTCGCCGGCGCGCAGCTCGCCCTTCATCTGAGGGACGAGCACTTCCTGCAGCGCGAGCCAGTACCGTTGGCCGCGCTGTTCCACGTCCAGCTCGCGCCGAAAAGCGCCGGCAACATCGGCCCCTGCCATCGCAGCCGACCACGCCTCGATCAGGCGCCGAGTGTCCGGTGCGAGGGGGCGGAACCGACCCGTGTACGTCACCCGCACGCGGAAGGGCACATCAGGATTGAGGATGATGCCCGGCCGGCCGGGGTATTGGCCGACGATGGCCTCGAGCGTGGACGGCTGGTACCGCGACGAGTCGAACGTCTGCGCCACGGCCACCGTCGCGAGGATGCCGAGTCCGACGAGGGCAAGGCACGCGAGGTGCATGGCACGGTGCAGCGCGGCCCGACGCCTGCGGACACACCATCCGGCGGCGATGAGCGTCGCGACGGCGAAACCAATGAGGGCGAGCCGGGCGAAAGGCAACGCCGGCAGCACGTCGAGTTCGAAGGCCGCCTGCCCCCCACCTGACGGTCCTGAGGCGTCGACGACGACGCGCCAGCGGCCGGGCGACGGTAGCTCGAGGACCGCGTGATGCAAAAGGACGTTCCCGCCCGCCCTCGCTCGAGCCTGACCTGGGCCTCGGCGCCAGGAGCCTCCACTCGGCGCGCGATCGCTCTTACCGTGCCGTCGAGGACGGCCTTCCCGGAATCCGGGAACATCACGGCGACGCTCAGATCCAGGCGTCCGACACGCGGAGGCTGAGGCTGAGTCCAGGCCGAGACGTGGTACGGCCCCGCCGTCACGCGGTTCAGCCGCAGCGTGCCGCCGTTCGCGCCCACGGAAGACGGGAGCGCGAGGAGCAGCGCTGCCACGATCGCAGCACCCTGCGCGGACTTCAATCTCTCACCCAACCCGCCCCGCGCTCAGCGCGGCCGAACTTCGAGGTGGCCAAGGGTCGCTTCGCCCGGCGTGACGCCGTCGCGCGTCGTGATCTTGAAGCGGCCCGTGGTCAGCGCCCGGAACGTCCGGCCGGCGTCTGTCACGGGGTGGCGACCGGCTGGCCGGCCGCCGTACCGAGCAGCCGTTGCTCGAACTCCCGCACGGCGAGCGAGTAGGGCCGGTGCTCCACGGCGCCGGTCCGCCGTCCTTCCATCGGATACTTCCGCTCCGCCCAGCCCGGGATCCCCTCTTTCAAGACTTTCATGTTCGAGTACCCCTGCCGCTCCAGGAACTTGTAGGCCAAACTGGCCTGATGGGTTGGGCACGCTCAGTAGAGGACGACGAGCCCCTGGAGCGGAATCTCCTTGAACCGGCGCTCCAGCTCCGTCAGCGGCACGTTCACCGCACTCTTGATCCGCCCGTCGCGAAACTCCTCGGCGCTGCGCACATCCACGATGGTGATCAAGCGAGGCGCCGACTGCATGACGCGCAGCTCGGCGACGCCGATGAACGTGACGCCTTCTTCTCCTCCTGCCGCGGCGGCAGCGGGTGCTGCGAGCGAGAGCGCGAGCGCGACCAGGGGTAGAAAGGTCGAGGGGCGGTGAAACACTCGCCGCATATGAGTCTCCTTTATGACCGTTCCCGGATGCGGAGGATCGGGGGCGGCTCGAGCTGGATGGTGGTGTGGTCGATTCTGAACTTCTCGTGGAGGACCGCGTGAAGGCGGTCCAGGAGCTGCGTACTCCTCGCCGCATCGTCCACGAGCACGTGCGCGCTCATTGCGTGTTTGCCCGAGGTCAGCGTCCAGATGTGCAGGTCGTGGACACCGCGGACACCGGGCACCGCCTGCATGGCGGCGGTGACCTCGGCGACGTCAACGTGGGGCGGCGTGGCTTCGAGAAGGACGTTGACAGCCTGTCGCAGAAGCTTCCACGTCCTCGGAACGATGAACAGCCCAATCGCGGCCGCGACGAGCGGATCGGCAAGACGCCAGCCGGTCGTCGCGACGACGAGTCCGGCCACGAGGACTCCGATCGAGCCCAGGGCGTCGCTGAGGACTTCCAGGTACGCGCCGTGGACGTTGAGGCTCTCCTGGGAGCCACTCCTGAGGAGCCGGGCACTCACCAGGTTGACCGCCAAGCCCAATACGGCCACCACGATCATCGGTCCCGCCATGACGTCCGGCGGCTCGATCCACCGCCGGTACGCTTCGACGAGGATGGCGGCGGAGATGCCGAGGAGCACCACGGCGTTCACGAGCGCGGCCAGGATCTCCACCCGATAGTAGCCGTACGACTTCGCCGGCGTCGCCGGCTTGGCGGCGAACCAGATCGCCACCAGCGCGAGCGCGAGGGAGGCCGCATCCGTCACCATGTGCCCGGCGTCGGCGAGCAGCGCCAGGCTCCTCGACCAGAGACCGACGCCCATCTCGACTAGCAGAAAGGCGACGGTGAAGGCCAGGGCCCACGCCAGCGGGCGCGTGTGGCGCCCGGCGGCAGTCACTGACCCATGCCCGTGAGCATTCATCCCCGCCACCCGCGACGCCTGGAAGGGCAGGCGGTAACAGCCATTGGACGATCCTGCGCTGACAGCGTGATCTCCTCCATCGCGAACGATCCTCGAGATTCGGGCCGTGAGTTTGCTGGCCGACGCGCGCGGCGGGGCTGCTCAGGAACGCGGCGGAACGAACGGAGAGCCGGTGACGCCGGCGTCCGGGTGAACAGGAGCGGTGGCAACCAACGGGCCGGGCGTCGATATGAACCGCGGGCAGGATTCCTCCACGAGAAGTCCAGGGCTCGCGTGCACGTGTTGCCTCTCGTGCGCCTCTCCGAGCCCTTCATTGCACGCCAACTCCACGGCGGGGATCGTCGCGATGGCGATGACCAGCAGCCACCAGAGGATCTGACGTCCGGTTCGAACGAGCGGCCAGCTTCGCATGGTGTCCGAGTGAGTATATCGGTCGCTCGGCGACCGGGGCAACTGTCGGCGCCGCCCCTGCGGCTGGACGAGCGACCAGTCGGCGTCGTCGAGTGATGTATCATCAGGAACTGATATGACTGACCGCGGCCTCCTCCTCCGGGCGAAACTGCTGCGTGGTCTCGGCGATCCCTCGCGCCTGCGCGTCCTCGAGGCGCTGCGAGACGGACCCCTGAGCGCGGGCGAGATCGTCGACCGCACCGGGTTGAGTCAGCCGAACGCCTCGATGCACCTGCACTGCCTGGCCGAGTGCGGTCTGGTGACGTGGCAGCGTGACGGGCGGTTCGTCCATTACCGTATCGCCGACAAGCGCGTCGTCCGCCTCCTGGATCAAACGGAGGAACTGCTGCTCCAAGTGGGACCGCTCATCGAAGCCTGCCCGCGCTACCGCCAACCATGGCGTGCGCCTCGCCGCCGTGCGGCAGGGGATGGCCGGCGATGAAGGAGACTCTCGAACTCACGGTAGCCGAGCTCGACTGCGCCGACGAGGCGCAGCAGATCGAGGCGGCGCTCGGCCGCCTGGATGGCGTCGCCGAGGTGCGGACGGTCGTCAGTGCCCGCCGGGCTCTGATCGCCTACGAGCCCGACCGCATCGCCCCGGACGTCATCCGGGGGGCGATCGCGGCGCTCGGGATGACCGTCACCGATTCCCGCGCCCCGCTCGCGCCTCGCCCGCGGTCGCTGCCCGATCTTCTCGGCTGGGGCTTCGCCGCGATCGTCGCCGCCGTCGCGCTCGTCGGGATCGCCGGCGAACGACTCGGCGTGGTCGACGCGGTCGTCGACCGCATTCCCCCGTGGCTGGCGCTGGCCGCCGTGCTGGCCGGCGGCCACCCGATCTTTCGCAACGTCGTCCGGGCTCTCCGCAACCGCAGCGTCACGTCTCACGCGCTCATGACCCTCGGCATCGTGGGCGCCGTGGCCATCGGGCAGTATGCCGCCGCCGCGGTGATCGTGTTCTTCATGCGGCTCGCCGATTTCATCGAGGGGTACACGACCGAGCGCGCGCGCCAGGCGATCAAGGAACTGCTCAAGCTCGCTCCCGAGACCGCGCGCGTCGTGCGGGGCGGGCGGGAGGAGGAGATCCCGGCCGGGGAGGTCAGCCGGGGCGAGATCGTCCTCGCCAAGCCCGGCGAACGCATCCCGGTGGACGGGACGGTCACCGAGGGCCGCGCAAGCGTCAACCAAGCGTCGATCACCGGTGAGTCGGTGCCGGTCGAGAAGCGGCCCGGCGACCAGGTGTTCGCCGCGACGATCTGCGAGCGCGGCGCTCTGCAAATCCAGACCGTGCGCGTCGGGCGCGACACGACCTTCGGTCAGATCGTGCGCCTCGTCGAGGAAGCGGAGGCGGCCAAGGCCCCGGTGCAGCGCTTCGCCGACCGGTTCACCGCCTACTACATCCCGTTCGTCATCCTCGTGGCGGCGGCGACGTTCGCCCTGACGGGCAACGCCACCGCGGCCGTGGCCACGGTGCTCGTCGCCTGCTCGTGCGCGATCGCCATGGCGACGCCCATCACCGTGCTCGCTGCGGTCGGTCACGGGGCCAGGCGGGGCATCGTCATCAAGGGCGGCCGGTATCTGGAAGCCCTGGCCAAGGTCGACACGATCGTCATGGACAAGACCGGGACGCTGACGATCGGCCGACCCGAGGTGACGGATGTCGTGCCCTTCGGTGCCGCGCCGGAAGACGAGGTGCTCGCGCTGGCGGCAGCGGTCGAACGGCGCTCCGAGCATCCCCTGGCGACGGGAATCGTCCGCGCGGCCCGAGCGCGAGGACTGCGCCTGTTGGAAGTCGAAGACTTCGAAGCCCACCCTGGTGAGGGCATCGCCGGGCGCATCGACGGCCAGCGCGTGTGGGTCGGGACGGAGCAGTTGATGACGCGGACGGGGATCGACCTCAACGCGGCCGCGCGTGAGCGTGTCGGTCGACTGGCGATGGAGGGCAAGTCGGTGGCGCTGGTCGGGCGAGAGCGCCATCTCCTGGGCGCCGTCGCGCTCGCCGACACGCTGCGCGCAGAGGCCGCCCCCGCGCTCGATGCCCTGCGCGCGCTTGGGATCCGCCACCTGCTTCTGTTGACGGGCGACCGTCCGGAGGCGGCGCGTGCTGTGGCCGAGCGTCTGGGCCTCGAGTTCGAGGCCGGCGTCCTCCCCGAGGGCAAGATCCGGGCGATCGAGCGGCTCCAGCGGCAGGGCCGGGTCGTCGCGATGATCGGCGACGGCGTCAACGACGCGCCGGCGCTCGCGCAGGCCGACGTCGGCATCGCGATGGGCGTGGCCGGGACCGACGTGGCGATCGAGGCCGCCCACGTGGCGCTGATGCAGGACGACTGGCGTGCCGTCCCCGAGGCGGTCCGCATCGGTCGCCGCGCGTTCCGCACCATCAAGCAGAACCTCTGGTTCACGGCGGCCTACAACGTGGTCGGCATCCTCCTGGCGGCGACCGGGTGGCTGCCCCCGGTTCTCGCGGCCGCCGCCCAGTCACTTCCGGACGTGGCAGTGATGCTGAACTCGGCCCGCCTGCGCGGCGCGCGCTGACCGCACGCACGGTGCGTGCGAACGAACTCGACCCCCCAGACCTCCTGGCGGCTCGGCCTACTTGGCCTTGCGCCAGCCTGGGGCACTGCGTTGCTGGGATGTGCGCTCAAGACGGCCCACGATTGAGGGGAAGCGGCGCGGAGGCCCGGACCTTCGCCCACGTGGTCATGGGCCCGGCGCCGGCCGAGGGCTGGGCGCGCTCGACAGGACGGCGGCGAGGCGGCGGCGGCTTTCCTCGCTCGCCCAGTCCCGGCGTCCGATCGCCCGTCCGATGACGTGCAGCCGCCGATCGAGAAGATAGACGGCGGGTGTCCCGGTTATCCGGTACGCATTCGCCACCTCACCATCCGTGTCCAGGACGACGGGCGCGGTATAGCCCCGCGTCGCCACGGCGCGCTGGACCGTCTCGCGGCTTTCCCTTGTGTTGACGAGGAGCACGGTGAGGCCCTGGCCCTTGAACTCGTCGTGGAGCTCGTTGATCGAGGGCAACTCCCTCGTGCAGTGCGGTCACCAGGTGGTCCAGAAGTAGAGCATCACCATGCGACCCTGGAGCTCGGGGAGGCGAATGTCCGTGCCGTTCAGCCCAGGCAGGACGAACGGGGGCGCGGGCATCGGCCGCACTGGGACGTCCATCGCGAGAGCCTCGACCAGACGCCGCGCCTCGTCCTGACCGGCCACCGACCATCCAGCCACCGCGACTGCCATCGAGAGCGCAAGCACCCCGACCATCAGGCTCCGATTCATACTCGTCTCCCCCAATTGGTTCCTTCGGCGGGCGGCCGGCGTGGGGCGGGCCGCGCTACGACGTCGGCGCGGCGGGCGCTCTCAGATCCGTAGCGGCGCGTGCAGCAAGACGTGTGGCAGTCGGGCGAAGGTGGGCGACCGCTCGGTGCTGAGCGTTACGACACCGGGCGCGCGGGACGGCACCGCCAGTGAGGCTTCGGCCATCGCCTGGCCGATGGCGAGGCAGGCCGGTCGCGCCTCGATCACCTCACACGAAGAGACGTGAGGCGTTGCCTGGCTTCTGTCTCCGGGCTGCGGGTCGGACTGGAGCCCTGGCGCGTCTCGCTCGGCGTACGCGTGAATCGGTATCACACACGCGTGGCCGACGAACACCAGCATCGCAAGCGCGACGAGAACTCCGCCAAGCGATCCCGGACGCCGCCCCGGCCGACTCACAGCCCGAAGCTACCGGGGACCGCGCGCCAGTGTCAAGAACTGCTATTCTACCGGCACGTACCCGTGCTCTCTGAGCAGGCGCATGTTCTCCGGCGAGCGAACGAAGCCGAGGAGCGCCCTGGCCTCGTCGGCGAGTCGTTCCGGCCGAAACACGAACGCCAGCGTCTTGACGAGGGGGTAGCTCCCCCCAGCCACCGCGTCGACCGTCGGTGCGACGCCGTTGAGCGCCAGCACCCTGATCGACAGGCGCTCGGTGGTGAGCGTCCCCAGATCGGTGAGTCCCAGGGCAAAGCGCTGCGTCGCCAGGGCGCCGACCATCTGTTTTTCGCTGTACAGGACCGTCGCGTGCTGCGCCCGCACACCCTCCGCATACGCGCGGTCGAACCCCGGCATGGCTCGGCTCAGCACCTGGACATCGCTGTCGCCGCGCTCGCGGGTCAGCAGAGCGACCCGCTGGCCGCCGCGCCAGCGCGTTTCGCCTCCTCGATAGATCGCCAGGAGTTGATCGCTGGTGATCCGGTCTTCGCCGACCGAGGGATGGACGCCCAGCACGAGCGCCGTCCTGGCATAGGGCAGCACCGTCAAGCCCAGTTGCTGTTCCGTGTCTCTCAGCGGCCGGGACACCAGCCCGACGGGGACCGCCCCGCTCGCGGCCAGCCAGATCCCGTTGGTCGATCCGACCGTTCTCACCTCGACGTTGATGTCGGGATGAGCTTCGTGGAACGCCGTGACCAGGAGCCGCATGATGGGGGCGTTGGACGCGCACCCGGCGAGCACGAGGGGGTCGGAGGGTGCCGCGACACCCCCGGCGGGCGGCAGGACTACGAGCGAGAGCGGGAGACGACGATCGGCCGCAGATCGGCTGCGAGAGGTTGACACGAGCGCTATCGTGCAGCTACGGTGGCAACTGACCGATGAGGGTTCGCTCGCCTCTCTGCTTCGTGCTCGTGGCGTTTGCCGTCCTGGCAGCCTTCGGTCACGTCTGTGTCCTGCCGATCCACTCGGATGGGGTCGACGAGCGCCTGGCCCAGCATGCGACCCCCACCAGCGAGTCTCACGGCGACAACGCCTCGTGCGAGGCGGTCTCAGGGGGGCCCTCCTACGACACGCCGACGCCGATACCGGTGATGGTGGCCGCCACCGTGCCGGCGATGCCGGCACCCGTGTCGCTGTTGCTTGCTACTCATCCGGTCCTCTCCCGCTCGTCTCCGCTCTTCCTCGTTCATCGCGCTCTGCTGATCTAGGCGCGCTCCCCTCGCTGTCGGACCTGGTCGCCCCCGTCGCGACCGGTAACGCACGCCAAGAGGAGACACGCGTATGCTCGTTCGCTTGCTCGTGGTGGTGACCCTGCTCGCCGGATTGGTCGGGGCGGCGGGGGTGGGGACGGCCCTGGCGGTCCCGGCCTTCGCCCGGCAGTACGACGTGCAGTGCAACGTCTGTCACACGCGCGCGCCGCGCCTGAACAGCTTCGGCGAGCAGTTCCACCTCATGGGCTTCCAGATGCCCAGCGCGGCCCGGCCTGGGGGCCTGTTCGACGCCGTCCAGGAGGAGGGGCCGGCGTGGGCGGTGCTCAACAGCGTGGCCGTCCGTGCGGTCGGCGGGTTGTTCGAGTACTCCGAGTCGCCCCGGGAGACGGAGAAGAAGCTCGCGCCGCCCGACGAGGTCGAGATCTTCATCACCCGCGCGCTGACCCCGGACGTGAGCGTCTACGCCGAGCTGGAGTTCGAGCCCAACGCCGTCGCCTTCAGCCGCGACCGCGGCTATTTCGAGCGCGGCCACACGTTCGGCCTGGGCAAGGAGGCCTTCTTCATGGCCAACCTGGGGCGGCTGCTCGGCGCCCTCGGGGCGCCCACGATGGAGATGGGCGGCATGACGATGGTCGGCCGCCACGGCGGTTTCAACATGCACGGGCCGATGATCATGGCCGGCAAGATCGACCCCTCGACGAACTTCTCGTACGCCACCAACCGCCAGCTGATCCTCGACACCGAGCTGGAGGTCGCCAAGGAGCCCGGCGAGGACCGCGGCGAGGTCGAGCGGCTGCCGGTGGTGCCGTACGCGTTCACCTCGAAGTTCTTCGGCCTCTTCAAGAACCGCGACGAGGGCGAGCCCCAGCTCCCGACCGACCAGGTGATGTACAACACGACCGGCAGCCCCGGCGCCGACTTCCACGCGATGTTCCAGAACAACCTGCTCCTCGGCCAGGCCGGCTTCCTGAAAGAGAACGAGGGCTTCAACACGTACGGGATGTTGCGACTGGACCTCGGCGAGCGCGGCGGCTTCGCCTTCAACGTCTCGGCGCTGGTCAACTGGGGCTTCGGCGTGGCCCGCGCCCCGGACCCCGACGACACCGAGCTGCCTGGCGACACGCGGATCGACCGCTTGCGCTACGGCCTGGCGGCGAACGCGCGGTGGAAGGCCCTCGACGTGTACGGCGCGGTGATCTGGGATCGCGTGTTCAACGTGCCGGGCGCGCTGCGGCGCGACTTCGACCGGACGGCGGCCGGCCTGACGCTCGAGGTCGACTACCTCGTGCACGAGCAGGTCATGCTCTCGACCCGCTTCGATCAGCTGTGGGCCGGCGGGCTGCGGGAGGACAAGCGCGATGGCACCGTGATCTCGGCCCAGGTCAGGTACTACCCCTGGCCCAACATCGCGTTCTTCATCCGCGACAGCGTCAACGTGCGTTCGTTCGTCGAGGACAACCCGCTGCGCAGCTGGAAGAACCAGGTCTTCGTCGGCATCGACTGGGACTTCTGAGGAGGCGGTCTTGAAGACCACGTGCAAGCTCATGCTGCTGATCGCGGCGCTGGCGGCCTTCGCCGTGTGGAGTGTCAGGCCGCCGCTCGGCCTGGCCGATCCGAAGAACGGCGAGCCACACGAGGAGGAGAAAGGCGCCCACGCCCACGTCCCCGCCCCGCTCTCGTACGCCGACGCGCACATGCCTGTCGAGGCATGGACGGACGCGGCGCTCATCGCGCGCGGCAAGGAGATCTACGCGGCGAAGTGTGCCGTCTGCCACGGCGATTCCGGCGACGGCAAGGGGCCGGCCGGGGCCGCCCTGCCGCTGAAGCCGCCGGACCTCCGGGACCGTCACGCCATCGATGAGATGCGCGACAACTACTGGTTCTGGCGCGTGAGCGAGGGCGGGGCGGAGGAGCCGTTCAAGTCCAAGGGCTCGGCGATGCCGCCGTGGAAGGGCGACCTCTCCATGCAGGATCGCTGGGCCGTCATCGCCTACCAGCACACCTTCTCCGGCCACAAGGGTCCGCACGTGCCCTGGGAGCACCCCGAGATGGTGCAGGTTGGTCGCGATATCTTCGCGATGGCCTGCATCCAGTGTCACGGTGCGGCCGGCAAGGGTGACGGCTCCGTCGGGGCGACGCTGTCTCCACGGCGCGCGCCCCAGCCGCGCGACCTCACCGCCGAGCAGTTCAAGTTCCGCTCGACGCCCTCGGGCCAGCTCCCGACCACGGCCGATCTCGTGCGGACCGTCACCGAGGGTGTCCGCGGTGCCGGGGGGCCGCTCACGCTCGGCCTGCGGGGGTACCGCATCATGCCGAGCTTCCGTCACATGCCGATCGAGCAGCGCCTGGAGCTGATCGAGTACGTGAAGAGCCTCAACCGCGCGTTCTGGTCGCGGACCCGGATCGAGACCGTCGCGGTCCCGGCCCCGCCGCCGGTGACGCCGGAGCGGGTCGCGCGTGGCAAGCAGCTGTACGCCGACGCGGAGTGCCTGGCCTGCCACGGCGAGCGTGGGCGTGGCGACGGCGCGTCGGCGCCGACGCTCAAGGACTCCCGGGAGCTGCCGATCGTGGCCACCGACCTCACGCAGCCGAACCGCTTCAAGAACGGCTCCAGCCCCGAGGACGTCTACCGCACGCTGATGACCGGCCTGGCCGGCACGCCGATGCCTTCCTATGGCGATTCGCTCGAGCCCGACCAGGCGTGGGATCTCGTCTACTACGTCCTGTCGATCGGCGGCGGCCGGCCGGCGGCGGCGGCCCGGCCTTGACCCAGATTCCGAACGAGGAGGAGTGAGACATGCGCGTGAGAGCTGCCCTTGCCGTGGTGATCCTCGGTGGATGGTTGGTGGCGGCACCGGCGGTGGCCGATGAGGCCCCGATCTCCGGGGCCGTGAAAGCCGTCGATGCTGCCGCTTCCACTGTCACCCTGGAGTCCACCGCGAAGGGGAAGACCCGCACGGTGGTCGTGCATCTGAAGCCGGGCGCGAAGGTCGTGAAGTTCACCCGGGCGACCGAGCCTGGCAAGACGGGATTCGTCGAGCAGCCGCTGTCGCTCGCCGACCTCAAGCCCGGCTGGATCGTCAGCGTCGAGACGAAACACGAGGGCGGCAAGGAGGTCGCCGACCTCGTGAAGGTCGTCCTCGAGCGATGATGCGACGCGGCGCCACGCTCGGCCTGATGGCCATCGTGGCCAGCGCAGTGACCGCGCTGGCGCAACAACCTCCCCGTCCGGATCAGCCCCCCCGGGCCACGCCCGCGACGCCTGGTGGGAACCCGCACGCGCAGCACGGCACGCCGAAGGACTGGCGGTTCACCTGGCCGAAGGGCGACGTGGCGAAGGGGCGGGCCGCGTTCGCCAGGTTCGAGTGCTACGCCTGTCACGAGGTGAACGGCGAGACGTTCCCGGTGCCCCGAGAGCCCGGCAAGGTCGGCCCCGAGCTGAGCGTATCCGGGCGCCGTGATCGAGCGCAGCAAGGGATACCAGGCGGCCGACGGCTCATCGAAGATGCCCTCGTTCAACGACTCCATGACCGTGCAGGAGCTGATCGACCTGATCGCCTACCTCCGAGCGTTGACGCCAGCGCCGGGCGCTGGCGGTCACGGGCGTCATTGAGGGCTTGATGACAGAGGTGTGGGTGGTGCGCCGGGTCATCTGGCCCTTGCGGGGACGGCAGGCTGGGCACGCCTTCGTGACGCAAGGGCTCTGCGCATGGCTGCGGTGGGCTGACCGGACCGGCGGCGAAGCGTGGCCCACGCTGCGGAGTGACGTCACCGAACGGTGGGGCCGCGACGACTGGGGCGAGCTCACCTCGCCCGAGGAACGGATGGTTTCGTGGATCTGGATCGGCGGCCTCGTGCCGACGCTCGGCGCGCTGCTGGCGGTGCTGCCAGAATGGTGGAAGGCGGCGTGAAGCGCGCCGGGCGGTGGTCGATCCTGGCCGGCCTTCTCACGCTCTTCATTGTGCTGGGTTATCTGGGCGCGGGCCAGTGGGGTCGCGACTCGGTCACGCCCGCGCCGCTGATCGTTCCCACGCTGAGTCACGAGGCCCAGGCCGGCCGCGAGGTGTTCGACCGGCTCTGCTCCGCCTGTCACGGCGCCAATGCCTCCGGCAGCGCCGCCGGCCCACCGCTCGTGCACCGAATCTATGGGCAGGTCCATCATGCCGACGCGGCCTTCACGCTAGCAGCCCGGCGCGGTGTGCAGGCGCACCACTGGCGCTTCGGTGACATGCCCCCGCAGCCGTCGGCCCGGGGGGACGAGATCAGCCTCATCGTGCGCTACGTGCGAGAACTCCAGCGAGCCAACGGAATCGAATGAGTCGGCTGGGCGCTCATGGATGGCCACCGGGCATGGCGCTTCCGGCGGGCAATACACGCGAAGCAAGACGGAGGCAGCCATCGAGACCCCCGACACCACACCTGGGGCGCGTAGGCCCCACCACGGTCACCGAGATCGGCCTCCGAGCCAAGCCGACTGGCCTCATATCGCGGGGTTACGCACTGTCAGCCATGGCACCCGGCGTGCAGAAATACGACTCGCGATGAGATCGATGCTTCGTAGTCGGGATCGCAAAGTGCTAGGGCTCGTCCTGGCAGTGCTGGTCCTCGCCATCGGGTTCTGCGTGTTCGACGGCGACGAACACGGGGGCGGCCACGCGGGGTTGGATCTCTGCCTGGGCATGCTCGTGACATCGCTGAGCGTCACGCTCGTTTCCCGACTGCCGCTGATCGGGTTGGCCAGCGCCGATCGTCTCGCCGCCGTGCCCGAGTTCTCGGCACGCGTCCCCGCCCCGCCGCCGAAGACCGCCCTCTCCTAAGTCACAAGACGGGTCGCTCGACGAGTCCGCAGTTCGTCCCGAGGGGGCGGTCTGGGCGCCGCGGGCGGAGCATGGAGAGAGGGAAAACCATGTGGGGACGGGGATGATTTCGACACGCGTGATCGTGACGGTTGCCGTGGCCATGCTGGCGAGTGCGGGCGGCGCCGATGCCCGCTCTCACCCTGAGGGCCGGCGCGGTGTCCCGGCGATGGTCGCCCGCGTGCTGCCGGCGGTGGTGAGCATCACGACGCGGCAGATCGAGCGCGATCAGTTCGACCAGCCGGTTGTCACCCCAGGTCTCGGCTCGGGGATCATCGTCGACCCCCGGGGCTACATCCTGACCAACGACCACGTCGTCGGTGGCGTCGAGCAGATCAAGGTCGGGCTCAGTGACGAGCGGACGTTCCGCGCCACGCTGGTGGGCCGTGATCCCTTCACCGATCTTGCGGTCCTCAAGATCGAGGGCAAGAACCTGCCGGTCGTGATGCTTGGCGACTCGCGCCGCCTGGCGATTGGCGAGACCGTGGTGGCGATCGGCAATCCGCTCTGGATCGAAGGCGGAGCCACCGTGACGGCGGGGGTGGTGAGCGGCTTAGGACGCTC
>Ga0184615_10000738_pt1 | contig 17610 bp, 13 predicted proteins | sample PLM4_65_coex_FD_133134 | JGI IMG/M metagenome (GOLD analysis project Ga0184615, IMG submission 133134) | Groundwater sediment microbial communities from an aquifer in East River, Colorado, USA - PLM4_65_coex | ecosystem: Environmental > Terrestrial > Soil > Riparian zone | place: USA: East... | reverse complement strand
TTGGCGGGCTACCACCGCTTCGGTGGCGAGGCAGCCATTCCCGATCTCGATCTTTTCCACGCGTCTGCCGCACTCGAGGCCCGCGTCACATCCGGCAGGCCGTCCGTGCTGGTGGACGCAGGTGGCGGTCTCTACAACTTCAGCCCAGGGTCGACCGATCCTGGCGTGCACGCCGGGTTGGGCATCGAGTTCGACGTGAGCCCCATGGTGTCGCTCGGAATCACCGGCAGGGTACACACGGTGTTCACCACCGGCTCGAACACCACTTTCTCCAGCCTGCAGGCCGGAGGCCGGATCAGGTTCTAAGCGGAGGGACGTATGGCGATCCGGCTCGCCGCAGTGGCCTGCACCTTGAATCTTGCTCTCACACCGGCCGTCGGCGCTCAGCAGAACCCGTGCGACGGCCGGATCCTCTCGCTCGCCGGCGGTGGCCAGCCCTACGCCAGCCGAGGGGACCGGTGTGAGGGGACCTACAAGCAGCAGGTCGGCGCGGGGCTCTTCCTCCGCTCCATCTACCAGTCGTTCGGGAACTTCGACCTGACCACCTCGCGCGATCCGCTGGTGATCGAATGGTCGCCGCCTCACGGCCGCGCAATCACCGTTCGCGCCGACGGGTGGGTGGGCGGCGAGCCCTACCGCATGGACGCGGCGCCATCGCTCGACAGCCGGTCGTTCACCTGGCAGACCCGGGTGCTGCGGGCCCTCTCCTCGGGAAGCCGCCAGCCCCTGACTCGGAGAGAGCTGGCGGTGCAGGCCTGGACCGACAGCGCCGGCGTCCCGCTGTTCCTGCCGGTCCGGATCTTTCAAAGCGAACGGCCGAATCCGTGCGGCCCCGTCACGTTCGTGCTGTGGGCGATGAGCCGCCCCGACAGCGTCTACGTGGATGTGGGCGCCGTGAATGCCGCAGGAGCCGTGCGTTCGCTCGGCCGCCGAGAATTGGGCCGCCAGCCCTACCCATTGAACGGACCCCTCGCCTTCGAGCTGCCCGAGATCAAGGGTCCTGGCATCTACCGCGTCAACCTTACCGCGCGACTGGGAAACGACCCCTGGGCCCGCCAATACCTGGTCTACATCGCCGATGATGCCAGACTCTCCTGCTCCTGAATCGACTCATCCGGCGAAGCGGCCGGCTGCCCCGGGTGCTGCCTCCCGGATGCCGGCGGCGCCGGCCCTGCGCCGGGTCGACTACGAGGATTTCAGGTTGGTCGTCGAGGGAGCCGGCGGCGAATACCGGGCCTCGGTCGTGGAATCGCCGGCGGGAGAGAGCGCGGCGCCGGAGACGATTCGCTGGTCGTCACCGGCGGAGTGGCCCCACAGGGAGAGCGACGTCCGCCGGGTGGGCGCGTCGTTGTTCGACGCGTTCGTCTCCGGCCAGATCAGGGATCTCTATCGCGCGAGCATCGCGCTCACCAAGGAGAGACACAGCGGACTTCGCCTCAAGCTGCTCATCGACCCGCCGGAGCTGGCCCGGGCGCCATGGGAACTGCTCTACGACGGGCAGAATCGCTGCTACCTCGGCCTCTCCTCCAAGACGCCGATCGTTCGTCATCCCAAGGTTCCCCAGGCGGTCGAGCCGCTGAGGGTCGAACCGCCGCTGCGGATTCTGGGCTTGATCGCCAACCCCCGCGAGCCGGGCCTGCCTTCGCTGGATGTCGCCAAGGAGCGCAAGCTGATCGACACCGCGCTGGCCGAGGCGAAAAAGACCGGCCTGGTCGAGGTGAGGTGGCTGGACGGCGGAACCTGGGAGGACCTCCAGAAGGCGATGTGGCAGCGCTGGCATGTCTTTCACTTCTGCGGCCACGGCGACTACGACGCTCAGGCGGGGGAGGGCTATCTCCTGCTCGAAGACGCCGAGGGCCGGGCACATCGGCTGGCCGCCACGGACCTGGGCCTCCTGCTCCGGGGAGAAGGCGACGTGAGGCTGGCAGTTCTGAACTCCTGCAAGGGCGCTGTCGGCGACACCAGTGCGTCGTCCTCCAGCACGGCGGGCGCCTTGGTGCGCGCCGGCATGGGCGGGGTGGTGGCGATGCAGAACCCTATCAGTGACCAGGCCGCTCTGACCTTCGCCCGCGTCATGTATCTGGCCATCGCAAGCGGTCTTCCGCTCGACGCCGCCGTCAGCTCGGCACGGGTGGCCATGAAGCTGGAGCATGTCGCCCCGATCGAATGGTGGACGCCAGTGCTCCACATGCGCTCGACCGATGGTGCTCTGTTCAGCGTGCCGTCCTCCTCCGCCGTCTCGCACCCCGAGATTCCCGGGATGGAGTACCTGGGACCCGACCTCGACCGGCGGCTCGAGAGGGCCCTGGCCCGCCGGCGGAGGCAGAGACGACTGCTCTACTCCTGGATGCTGGCGCCCATTCCGCTCCTGGGTTTCCTCATGGCGACACCAGTCTCGTCGGACTTAATGAGCGCGGACATCGAGGCGTCCGGGGCCACGTTCACCCTGTCGTCCGAGCGCGAACTGTTCTCCGATCTACCCCGCTTGCAATCGTTCAGCGCGTCCGGCTTCCGCCAGGTGTTGCTGCCTGGCGCAGCGTTTCCTTTGAGACCCGGACCCGACCAGGAGGCTCGCGTCACTGCGGTGGCCGCGGATGTCGGCAGCTGGATCTCCCTCCAGCCTTGGACGCTGCCGGGAGGCTCCGAGATCACGTGGGATCACCCCCGCGGTGCGGGAGCGGGGGAGTATGCGCTGTCGGTGGCCGCCGGCGCCGGCAGATCCTTCCATTTGGGCCTGGTCTTTCGGATCAGATTGTCCCGGTTTGGAGCGGCTCCCGAGCTTCACGACTACGGCGACAGCTCGGCGATGGAGCTCGTTACCTCGGACACGAGCTTGAATCTGGTGTTGCAGTTGCAGCAGCCTGCCATGATGAGGGAGCCGCGCCTCACTGTCGATAGTCTGCAGATGCTGCGCCAAGGGTTCAATGATGCCGGTCCACTGGCCGAGTCCACGGTCCTGACCGCAAGAGTCCACTTCGACGGACGCGATACGGTGCTGGACGCGACCCATCTTGGCCTGACTGGTCTACACCAGGCCGACATGGACAAGGTGCGGCTGATTGATCGTGGCATCGCGTTCACGATAAGCGGGTCGGTAAAGCGGATCACCATCGGCGGCAAGGCGCTTGCGTTTCCCTCGAGGCTGCAATGGCGGATCCGTGAGCAGCCGTTGTCTCTGTGGCTGGGTGCGTTGACGTATACCCTGATTCTCCTAGTCGGAGTGCTGAGCTCGAGGAGGAGTCATGTTTCGAGAGCGACGGCGAAGTAACCTGCTGACCACGGGCATCGGCTTCACGCTGGGGCTCTCGGCATGGGTGAGTTCGCTTGAGGTCGTGACAGCGCAGGCTCGAGTGCCCGGGAACACTGCGGCATGCCGGCCGCCCAGCAGTACCGCCCCCGACGAGGCGCTGCAACTGGCCGCCAGGCTCAAGACCTACGTGGACGGGGCATTCTTTCAGGACGGCACCGGCATCGTCATCGGCGCTCGGGGTGGTACGCTCTATGTCGCTACTGCGGCGCACGTGGTGCTCGACGCCGGCCAGCCAGTGGACTCGATACATGCCTACTTCTACACAGACTGCTTCAAGCCGGTGGCAGCCAAGGTCTGTTCCCTGATCGACCCGAAGCGTGACCTGGATCTCGCGGTGCTCTGCGTACCGGCGGCAGCGGCCGCAGGTGCAAGGCCACGCTCATTCTCCCGGTTGGGCAACGTGCGCCGGCTGGGCGCCCGAACACCGGTGTACCCGGTGGGCTGCCCGGGCGGAGAATGTTGGGGAGTCGGCCAGCCGGACAAGGTGCTCGTGGCCGGCCCGAACCAGCCGCGGATTCTCTTCGCCACCTTCTTCGTGGCCCCCGGCCATTCGGGGGGTCCGCTTTTCAACGAGTGGTGGGAGGTGGTGGGCATGCTGACCAAGCTCGGACAACCGCTGTCCGAGGCGATCCCCATTGACTCGGTGTTGAGCGCGGCGTGCGACACAGGGTGTCGAGGGCAAGAGGAAACGCTCGAACGGCCGTTCGTGCCTCGAGAAGGCTACCGGCTGAGTCTGGGCCTCAACGGGCTGTTTTCGTCGGCGGATGCGGAGCCCGGCAGTCGCTTCCCACCCGGGCGGGCCAACCTGATGTATCGCATCCATCCGCTGCTCGAGCTCCACGCCGGCAGCATTCGGCTGACGCCGGAGAATTTGAGCGTCACCGGAGCAATGGTCGGCCTGGGATTGAACCTCCCGTCGAAGGGACGGGTGTGGCTCAATCCCTTCCTCGAAGGTGGGTTCGGCCGTGTCGAGGGGAGATTCGACGCCGGCGGACACTTCATCGAGGACAACGGAACAAACCGGTACGTTCCGTTGTGGCGACAGGTGAAGGATGACGGGCTCGGGTTTGGCGCCGGAGTTTCGCTGCAAGCAATGTTGCTGCCGCACACCATTGTAGAGGTCATGGCGGGGCATTGGAGGTTCAGCCGTCCTGCGAATGCCCCTCGAATGCCCGACATCGTTTGGGGAGCAGGTCTGCGGCTCGGCATCTGAGCCCGACTCGCCGGCATGTACACGCAATCCGTGGTTCGGAGAGGCCATGCCGCCCCCCCAGGGGCCAACCGACAATCGGGCATCTCCGGTCGACGCTCTTGCTTCCGGCGTTCCCGAAGCACATAATCGGCATTCTGGCCCCCCCAATTCGAGGTCATCGGCCATTCAGCCGCGATACAGGCAAACAACCGGAGGATGCCATGTCAGATCAAGGCACAGCGAATCCTACCCCGGAAGGAAAGGGAGAATTCCGGTCCACCACCGAGCCCAGGTCGGGCTTCATTCGAGGTGAAAAGCTCCCGCCGACCGAGGTGCAGTTCTCCAACATCGATGGCGAGGCGATTTTCGAGGGCGACATCATTCTCGGCACCACCGAGGCCCTCGAGCGAAGCGCCAAAGACCGTTCCCCGCTCGACCTGTCGGCCAAGGGCGTCGCCATCACGGGCAGCGGGTACCGGTGGCCCAAAGCGACCGTGCCGTATCAGCTCGCGAGCACGCTGCCGAATCCCAAGCGGGTGACCGACGCGATCGCCGTATGGGAGGCGAAGACGAAGGTTCGCTTCATCCTGCGCACCGGGGCAAACGCCACCAAGTACAAGGACTACCTCAGCTTCGAGACCGGCGGAGGCTGCGCGTCGTACGTGGGAATGCAGGGAGGAAAGCAGGTGGTCACCCTGGGGCCGAACTGCACCATGGGCAACGCGATTCACGAGATCGGTCATGCGCTGGGACTCTGGCACGAGCAGAGCCGCGAGGACCGCGACAAGTTCGTGACCATCAACCGCGCCAACATCACCGCCGGAATGGAGCACAATTTCGATCAGCATATTACCGACGGCGACGACATCGGCGGGTACGACTACGGCTCGATCATGCACTATCCGGCCACCGCGTTCAGCCGAAATGGAAAACCCACGATCGTGCCGAAGAAGACCGCAAGCATCGGCCAGCGGGACGCGCCGAGCGCGGGAGACATCGCCGCGGTGAAACAGCTCTATGCGTGACGCGTGACGAGTGGGCCGCGTATCGGGAACGATCGCCTTTCTGCGATTGCGCAAGCCGCTCATCGGCGTGTCGGTGTACGTGCGTCTGGAGGACGTGGGTCGCGCCGACGCGGCGGCGGTGCCGGTGGCCGAGCAGGTGATGCGCGACGCGACCATCGCCGGCGAGGCGAGCCGTCTCCGGTTCGAGATCCCTGCCGCCGAGCGGCGGCCGACCGGCGAATACGGAGTGCGGGTTCACGTGGACGTCGACGGAGACGGCCAGGTGAGCGTGGGAGATTACACGAGCACGCAGAGTTACCGCGTCAGAGGCACCGATGACGCGGTGCTCGCGATCACGGTGAGCGAAGTGGAATAGCCGGGGGGGAACCCGCGTGACAATGCAACCGGATCCGAACCGTCCCGGGCTCTGGACCAACACCGACTGGGTGCCGGGAGCCGGCCCAGGCACCTTCGCGGTGATCATCGGCTCCAGCAGCTACTCCTACCTGATCGGCGGATCCGGCACACCGCCCGCGGCAGAGCCCTACGGGCTCAAACAGCTGAACGTCTCCGCCTACACGGCATTCAAGTTCTTCGACTGGCTCTCCCGCACCTATCGCCACAGCGAGGCGCCGCTGGCGCAGTGCTGGCTGCTGCTGAGCCCGACTCCGGCGGAGCGTCAGTTCGAGCCAGGGATACCCCCCGCTCCGCAACCCACGATGCGGGAATGCAAGGGGGCCATTCTCGAGTGGTTCAGCGCCATGGAACAGCTCCCTCCGGAACACGCCGAACAGAGTCGCTCGCTCTTCTTCTTCAGCGGACATGGGCTCGAGATCGCCACCGACCGACAGATCCTGCTTCCGTGCGACTACCTCAGTCCCCCGGGGCCGGTCCTCAATGACGCCATCAGCACCTACAACCTGTACGGCGGTCTGCGGAAGCTCGCGATTGGCGAGCAGCTCTTCATGCTGGATGCCTGCCGCAACGATCACGCCGAGCTGCGCGAGGCCGATCTGAAGGGCGCGGACATCCTCAACGTGTGGCCGGCCTATCAGTCGAATCCCGACCTCATCGCACCGCTGGTCTACGCCACGGCGTCCGGACAGCAGGCCTGGGAGCCGAGCTCTCCGCAGGGAGGAATCTCGCTGTTCGGCCAGGCCCTGCTCGAGGGACTGAAGGCGGAGAACGGAATGTCGGCGGACTGCGTCAGCGGGGTCTGCAGCATTCAGCTCCTCTCCCTGGTGCCCTTCCTGACACGCCGGGTGCAGGAGCTGCACGCGAAGCGCGGCTCTCGCGTGCGGCAACCGATCCGACTCGGCGGGAGCGTCGCGGACATTGCCATCACCGAAGTGCCGGCCGCCCCGGTGACGGCCACCTATCGAGGAGGTCCCCCGCCCGGCACGGCGGCTGCCCCGCCACCGCCGGACGACAGGCCGCCGGACTTCGTGCCGATCAAGCTGCCGCCGGAGGGCGTGGTGTCGCGCCCGGCGAAGAGCTTTCAGGAAATGCACGCCGTCTTCCAGAGTGAAATCGTCAGCGAGATGTGGATGAAGGCCGAGCTGATCCCGCTCGCCGGGGCAACGCCGAACGCGAATCGCCCCCCGTCCTATACGCTTCGGGAGGTCGAGCGCCGGGCCGACGGCCTGTCGTTTCGCGTCGAGCTCACCGTCGACGGGCTCGGCCCGCACTGGCTCGAGCTCCGCCTGGGCCATGAGCGCTTTGCCTGCGTGCTGCCGGACGATCTCTCCGGTCGCCCGATCTACGAGCTCGAGTTCTCGCGCGAGGAAGGCACCGGGCTGCTCCGGCTCGAAGCCGGCTTGTCGGAGCACAACACCGGCATCCTCCGTGACGCTGCACGCCTCGCGAGACGCTACCGGCGCGCTGCCTTCGGTGACGCACCGAGCATCGCGGATGCGCGGCAGCTGACAGACATCGTGATGGACAAGGTGCAGTCGCCGCTGGCTGCCACGATCGCCGCGCTTGTTCTCACCCGCACGCCCCGCAGCAGTCTTCCACTCGATTGGCTGCGAAACCTCGCCGGCACCGGCCCGCATGTGCTCCACGAATCGTTTGCCAGGCGCCCCGACGGTCCGGTGCTCCTGGTCGAGCAGCTGCTCCGGGAGACCGGCAAGGCCGCGCGGGCGGTCAAACCGAGCGCTCAAGGCGACCGTGCCCTTCCATTGCGCGCGGCGCAGTCCGCGCTGGGTGACGAGATCGTACACGCGCTGCTCAGCCTGGAGACGCGCGGACTTCCCCACACCGGGGACGGCCTCACCTATCTCAAGAGACAGCTTGGCGAGCTGCTCGCGTCCGGCATCGGGCCGGGCGCCGACGGCACGCCCGAGGATGAGGACCGACGCCGACTCGAGCGGCTGCACGAGCGGGTCACGCTCGCCATGACCGTGCTCCGAAGTGGAGGGCTGTTCGCGTCGTTCATCGGAACCGCGCCGACGGTATCTCCGGCTCTGATTCAGCCCTGATTCACCCCGCTGCTGTCGCCCGGACTGCAAGTCCATGCAACTGTGTCCGGGCGGCAGGGCAGCATCGCGGCTTCCCCTGCAAATGCCGTCCTGCCGTTTGCACCCATGGTTTGCGGTGCGGCTCGCCACGGTCTTCGCGTTTCGGTGTCCTGCAACGACTTGACTCCGTTCCGGCGGGTGGCACATCGATTGCCCATCGGGCTGTATTGGTGCGATCGAGTCGCTCAGCAAGGACGCCTTCATGTTTGCTCGTAGAGGTCAGATTCAGACGCTGCCGGTTGCGGCCCTTCTCCTCGTGTGTGTGTGTGGGGGCGGTGACTCCACCGGTCCGGACGACCCCTCCGGTCCCCCGATCGTCACGAGCATCAACGGCGCCACGCAACCGTCCGGTCCCATCGGCAGCACGGTCATCATCGAAGGGAGCAATTTCGGCGGAACCCAGGGGACGAGCCAGGTGCTCTTTTCCAATGGGTCCGGCGGCACGATCCCCGCAATCATCGCCAGCGCGAACGACTGGACCAGCACCTTCATCGTGACGGCGGTCCCCGCCGGGGCGTCCACCGGCAACGTCGTGGTACAGACCTCGCTCGGGAGCAGTACCGCGGTGCCGTTCACGGTGACCCAGAACGCGGTATTCAGCCCGTCCACGATCAACTGGTCGACCACGGCCGAGCTTCCCGCGGCAGTCAGCGGGCACGCCCTCGCGTTCGCGCAGCTTGCCGGGCCATCCCCGGTGCGGGTCGTCTATTCCGTCGGTGGCGCGGACAACAGCGGAGCACCGGTCAATACAGTGTACATGGCCACGACAGGCGCGGGCGCCACCGTGAGTGCCTGGACCGCGACGCTGCCGTTCCCGAACGCCGCCGCGTTTCATGCCGTCGTGGTGGCGACACCAGCCAACTCCCGCATCACCGGGACCGGATTTCTCTATGTCATCGGCGGCGCGACGGATGCGGCCGGTACGCCAGGCTCCACGGTCTATCAGGGAGCACTTGCGGCCGACGGGACGGTGAGTGCCTGGACGACGGTCACCCCACTACCGGCCCCGCTGCACTCATCGGGCGCGGTCATCTTCCACGGCGATCTGTACCTGGTCGGTGGGGCGACGACCGGCAACGGGCCGGTCGCAACGGTCTACCGCGCACGCCTTGACGCGGCCGGCGGGTTGGGCGCCTGGCAGCCTCAGTCGTCGCTGCCATTCCGGCGGGCCCATTTCGGGTTTGGTTCGTTCGGTGGGTACCTCTACGCCTTCGGCGGCGATAGCGGGGTGGTGGCGCCGCACAGCGGAAGCCAATCCCAGACGAGCGTCGCCGACGTGGCGTTCGCCCGGATCGACCTGCGCACCGGCAATCTCGAATCTTCCGGGTGGCTCACCGCCGGCAACAAGCTCACCAAGAGCGTGAGCAAGCACACGGCGGTGGTGGCCGGTGGCTACGTCCTCATCACCGCCGGCCTCTACAACGGAGCCTCGAGCGGATCGACCGAGGAGAGCTACACCCAGCTCAACGCAGACGGCACCGTCAGCAGTTTCAACGGGGCCACCGGCTCGAACACCATCGAGTCGTTGGTTTCGGGGGGCAACCTCTTCAACCACGCCGCCGTGGGGTATACCGATGCCACGGGGGTGTTCCATGTACTCGTGGCGGGTGGGGACGACGTCAACACGCCGGGGACCAGGCATCGAGGTGTTTTCTTCTACTAGGCTCCCATCGCACGGCGCGTTGTCTCGACGAGGAGGCCGCAGCAGTCGCTGCGGCCTTTTCGGTTTCTCGCGGCGAGCCGCCGCCGGATTGGTCGAGCCGCGATACTTTGCAGGATCCGTGGACGCAGATTGACCAGCGGTTTCGACAGGAGAACGCACCCCGGTGACTCGAGTGCAGACTCTACTCCTTCGCGCCGCGTACGTCGGACTGCTCATCCTCGCGACGCTGGCACCCTTTCAGTTCGATCTGAATCTCCGCGCCGCGCTGCAACGGTTCCTCGCCGCGCTCCATCCTGACTACACCCCGGGACACGTCGTGGATGCGGTGCGCAACATCGCCCTGTTCGGCGGCTGGGGCGCGCTCTGGACCGTCACCGCGCCCCCCGGCACGTTCCGGGAGATGCTGGTGCCCCCGATCCTCTCCGGCCTCGGGTTGAGCGTGGCCCTCGAGCTGACCCAGGCCCTGCTGCCGTTCCGCAATACCAGTCTGCTCGACGTGGTGATGAACGGTCTGGGCGCGCTGGCTGGGGCATACCTCATCGTGGGGCTGGTGGCCGCGATCCGCTTCCGCCGGCACGACAAGTCCCACGTGGGGCTTCCTGGTGCCCTCTTCGCCGGGGCATACCTCACCGCGCTGGGCCTCGAAGCGATCTTCGCACCCTTTCGACTGACACCAATTTCCGGCGTGTCCGGCGGTCCGCTGGGGCGGTTCCAGGCGTCGCTGGCCCAGTTCGACTGGCGCTCCGGGTTCGACTTTCCGGCGGGCGACATACTGCTTTTTCTCCCCGCGGGATTCCTTGCGGTGACCGCGCTGGTAGAGATGGGCTGGCCGCGACCCAACGCCCTTCGGCTCACCGTCGCCGGCGGGGCGCTGATCTGGGCCGGCGCCGAGCTGCTCCATGGATTCCTGGCCCTACCGATCCAGCTCGGGGCCGCGCTCACCCACGTGGCCTCCATGGCGGCGGGCGCGGGGATAGCCTTCCGGTTCCTGCCGGGAATCACCCGCGCCGTCCGGGGTCGAACCCGACCGCGGTACCTGTTCTGGTGCTACGCCGCGCTGCTCCTGCTGTGGGCCTGGCGCCCCTATCTGCTCGCCATGGCGCCCGACGTCGCCGGCCAGTTCTCCCTGGGCCGCCTGGTGCCGCTGCAGGGAAGCGCGCCCCGCCTGGACTTGTACAGCGTCGCGGACATCGCGGAATCGTTCTTCCTGTTTCTCCCTCTGGGAGCCTTGCTGGCCGTTTGGCCGCTGCGGCGCCGAGGCTTCCTGAGCGGATTTCTTCCCGGGATCTGTCTCGCGACGGTGGGGGAGCTGGGCCAGCCCTTCATCGCCGGCCGCTACTTTGATGTCACCGACATTCTGGTCGGAACGGCCGCCATGGGCATTGGCTGGGCCGTGGTGCGCCGCGCCGGATTCACCCCTTACGGCGAAATGCTGCGGGCGCCGACGGCGGAAGGAGTCGCGAGCTGATGCGCGCGCTCACCTACCACGGGGTTCAAGATCTCCGGGTCGAGCAGGTGCCCGACCCGTCCCTCCTCGCGCCGACCGACGCGATCGTCGCCGTGCGCCTCGCCGCAATCTGCGGCTCCGATCTCCATGTCTGGCACGGCAGAGAAGCCGGCCTCGATCAGGGCACGGTGATGGGCCACGAGTTCCTCGGAGAGGTAGTCGAGGTCGGTTCAGCCGTGTCCCGGTTCTTACCGGGCGACCGGGTCGTCAGCCCCTTTACCACGAGCTGTGGCGCCTGTTTCTACTGCAGCCACGGGCTGCCGGCCCGCTGCACCCGGGGACAACTCTTCGGATGGGTCGAGCGCGGTAACGGCCTGCACGGCGGACAGGCGGAGCTGGTGCGGGTGCCGCTGGCCGATTCGACCCTGCTACGCATCCCCGACGGTCTCGCGGCCGAGCCCGCCTTGCTGCTCGGCGACGTGTTGGCGACGGGCTACCACTGCGCGGTGATGGGAGGCGTCGCTCCGGGCTCGAGCTGTGCGGTGATCGGTTGCGGTCCGGTCGGACTGATGGCGGTCCTTGCGGCGGGGGAGCGGGGCGCCGGCCAGGTCTTTGCCCTCGATGCCGTTCCGGAGCGGTTGGCGCTGGCGGCCCGGCTCGGAGCGCTGCCGATCGATCTGCGCGAAGGCGATGCGATCGAGTCGATTCGAAGCGCCACCTCCGGTCGCGGCGTCGATGCGGCCCTCGAAGCGGTCGGGTCACCCGATGCCAGCCGGATCGCCTTCGAGCTGGTCCGACCCGGAGGGACCATCGCCGCCGTCGGAGTCCATCACGAGGCGGCGTTCCCCTTCTCCCCCGGGGCGGCGTATGACAAGAATCTGACCTACCGCATCGGCCGCTGCCCGGCCCGGCACTATATGGAACACCTGCTTCCGATCGCACGGAAGCGGGAGCGCGACCTTGTCGCTCTTTTCACCCATCGCATGCCCCTCGACCAGGCGCCGAAGGGCTACCGGATCTTCGACGCCAAAGCGGAAGGGTGCATCAAAGTCGCCCTCCACCCCTAGCTCCCTAACTCGCTAGCTCCCTAGCCCCTGCCTCAATTGACCCCAAACGGGCTCCGGCATTATACTTAGGGGCTATGGCCCTGCCGAACGAGTCGATAGCTCGGAACCCGATGCTCCTCCTCAGCGGCACGGCCAACCGGCCGCTCGCGGAGGAGGTGGCGACCGAGCTCAACTCGGTGCTCTGCAAGGCGACAATCAGACGTTTTGCCGATGGCGAGATCTTCGTTAAGATCGACGAGAATGTCCGGGGGCGGGATGTGTACATCATCCAGCCGACCAATCCCCCGGCCGAAAACCTGATCGAGCTGCTGTTGCTCATGGATGCCGCCCGGCGGGCAAGCGCGGCGCGGATCACCCCGGTGATTCCGTACTTCGGCTACGCCCGCCAGGACCGGAAGGATCAGCCCCGGGTGGCGATCAGCGCGAAGCTGATGGCCAACATCATCTCCCAGGCGGGAGCGGACCGGGTGCTCGCGATGGATTTCCATCAGCACCAGCTGCAGGGGTTCTTCGACCTGCCGGTGGATCACCTGTACGCGGCGCCGGTGTTCACGAGCCACTACCGCCAGAAGGGGCTCAAGAATCTGGTTATTGTCGCCTCGGATGTCGGGGGCGCCAAGATGGCGCGGGGGTTCGCCAAGCGGCTCGACGCCAGCCTCGCGATCATCGACAAGCGCCGCACCGCGGCAAATGTCGCCGAAGCGGTGAACGTGGTCGGCGATGTCGAGGGGAAAGACTGCATCATTCCCGACGACATGATCGATACCGGGGGCACCATGGCCGAAGCGGCCCATGCCCTGAAGCGACTCGGCGCCAAAGACATTTATCTCTGCGCCACCCACGCGCTGCTCTCCGGGCCGGCGGTGGAGCGGCTGACCCAGGCGCCGATCAAGGAAGTGGCGGTGACCAACACGATTCACCTGCCGCCGGAAAAGCAGTTCGACAAACTCAAGGTGCTCTCCATCGCCGGACTTCTCGCGAAGGCGATCGGATACACCCATAGCGATCAGTCGGTCAGCGCGCTGTTCGATTGAAGGAAGGAACCCGGACCATGGCAACTCAGGCAACGCTTCTCGCGACTCCCCGCACCCGCGCCGGCAAGGGGGTGGCTCGCTCGCTCCGCCGCCAGGGCAGGATCCCCGCGGTCATCTACGGCCGTGGACGCGACCCCGAAGCGATCGACGTGGACACCACCTCGCTGACCCGGCTGCTCGCCCAGATTGCCGCGGCCACCACCATCGTCGACGTGACGGTCGAGGGGCGGACCCCGGTCAAAGCGCTGATCCGCGAAATCCAGCGCAATCCGGTCCGGCCGGCCGACATCATCCATCTCGATTTGTACGAGGTGCATGCCGACCAGAAGGTCACCATCGAAGTGCCGGTGAAGCTGACCGGCGTTCCTGATGGGGTGAAGAACTTCGGCGGCGTCCTCGACCAGAACATGCACGACATGTCGATCCGGGTAATGCCGGCGAACATTCCCGAGCACATCGACGTGGACGTCAGCGCGCTCGCGATCGGACAGTCGATCCACATCTCGGACCTGCCCCAGCAAGCCGGGACCTACGAGATCATGAACGACCCCCGGCAGACGATCTGCACCGTCGTCGCCCCGCGGGCCGAGGAAGTCGTCGCGCCGGTCGCCGAGGAAATCGCCCCGGTGGAGCCGGAGCTCATCCGGAAGGTCAAGCCGGAAGAGGAAACCGAAGCCGAAGGCGAAGGGAAGAAGTAACTGCCGCGGGCCGTTCTGGGCCTGGGCAATCCAGGCTCCGAATACGCGGACACCCGGCACAACGCGGGGTTCCTGCTGGCGGACCGCCTCGCCGAGCGCTGGCGGCTCGGGTCGTTCAAGCGGGAAGGCCAGAGCAGGGTTGCGGCGGGATCCAAGGACGGGATCCCGGTCCAGGTGATCAAGCCCCAGTCGTACATGAACCGCAGCGGGGCCGCGCTGGCCGCGCTGCGTGGGTCGGAAGCCTTCGATCCCTCCCGGGACCTTTTGGTGCTGGTGGACGATGTCGCGCTTGACGTCGGCCGCTTCCGGCTCCGTGGCGCGGGGAGCGCCGGCGGCCACAATGGGCTCAAGAGCGTCGAGGGCGTGCTCCAGCGGCAGGACTACGCCCGGCTCCGGATCGGCGTGGGGCCGCGCCCGATGGAAGTCGATGATCTGGCGGACTTCGTGCTTGACCGCTTTACCCGCGACGAACGGACCGCACTCGACGCGTTGCTCGACCCGATGGCCGAAGCGGTGGAATGCTGGCTGGATGAAGGTATCGAGCGGGCGATGAACCGGTTCAACCGTTGACCCTTTCACTGTTGCGTGCCTCATGACGACAGTCCAGCTTCCCCTCTTTTCCCTGATCATCGGCACCATCGGCCTACTCGCCACCTGGCTGACTTACGCCGGAATCCGGAAGCAGCCCGACGGCAACCAGGTGATGCGTGACCTCGCCGCCGAGATCCACGCCGGAGCCCTCGCGTTCCTCCGGCGCGAGTACACCGTGCTCCTCCCCTTCCTCGCGATCGTGGCGGTTCTGCTCGGCCTCGCCATCAGCATGAAGACCGGCGTTGCCTACGTTGCGGGTGGGCTATGCTCCATCATCACGGGATGGGTCGGGATGCAGGGTGCGACCCGCGCCAACGTGCGGACCACGGAGGCGGCTCGCGCCAGCGGCCAGGCGGCGGCGCTCCGGGTCGCGTTCTCCGGCGGGGCGGTCATGGGCCTCGCGGTCGCCGCGGTCGGGCTCGTGGGCCTCGCGCTGGTCTTCCTCGTGCTGGGCAAGGTGGAGCTCGGCAGCGACGCGCGGGCGTTCTCGGAAATCATCACCGGATTCAGCATGGGCGCGTCGTCGATCGCGCTCTTTGCGCGGGTGGGCGGCGGAATCTTCACCAAGGCCGCCGACGTGGGCGCCGATCTGGTCGGGAAGGTCGAGGCCGGAATTCCGGAGGACGACCCGCGGAATCCCGCGACGATCGCCGACAACGTGGGCGACAATGTGGGGGACGTAGCGGGTCTGGGGGCCGACATCTTCGAGAGCTATGTCGGCGCGATCGTCGCGACGGTAGCACTCGCCGCCACATCGACGCTGATCGCCACCGGCGACCGAATCTCCGCTATGCTGCTGCCGCTGAGCTATGCCGCGGCAGGGCTGGTCGCCTCGCTGATCGGCATCGCGATGATGCGAATCCTCGCCAAAGGGAACCCCGCCGCGGCGCTCCGTCAGGTCACCATTCTCGCCGCGGTCCTGTTTCTGGTCTTCGCATACTTCCTGACCAAGATGTTTCCGCTCAACCTCTCGACCGCGGAGGGCGGAACCAGCAGTCTGCTGGGCCCCTTCTGGGCCGTCGTAGCCGGCACTGTCGCCGGCATCGCGATCGGTCTGGCCACCGAATACTACACCTCCTCCAAGCCTGTGGTCCGGATCGCGCAGTCCTCGGAGACCGGGCCGGCCACCAATATCATCGCCGGTCTCGCGGTCGGGATGCAGTCCTGCATCATCCCGGTGCTGCTGCTCTGCGCCGCGATCTACGTGTCGTTCGAGGCCGCCGGTCTTTACGGGATCTCCATCGCCGCGGTCGGGATGCTCGCCACCGTGGGCGTCACCATGACGGTGGACGCCTACGGCCCGATCTCGGACAACGCCGGCGGCATCGCCGAGATGAGCCACCTCGGCCCCGAAGTGCGGAAGATCACCGATGGGCTCGACGCCCTCGGCAATACCACCGCGGCCATCGGCAAGGGGTTTGCGATCGGGTCCGCGGCGCTCACCGCGCTGGCTCTGTTCGCCGCCTACACCTCTGCGGTCGGACTCAGCGGGCTCGACCTGATCAATCCCCGGGTGGTGATCGGGCTGTTCATCGGGGGAGTGATGCCGTTCTTCGTCGCCGCCACCACCATGACGGCGGTGGGCCGCGCCGCGCAGGGCATGGTCGAGGAGGTGCGCCGCCAGTTCCGCGAGATCCCCGGCCTGCTGGAAGGCAAACCCGGCGTCAAGCCGGACAGCGCCCGCTGCGTAGACATCTCGACCAGGGCCGCGCTCCGGGAGATGATCCTTCCCGGGGTGACCGCGGTGCTGCTGCCGGTGGTGGTGGGGTACTTCATGGGGACCCTGGCGCTGGGCGGCCTGCTTGCGGGCGCCACCGTCACCGGGGTCATGATGGCGCTCTTCATGGCCAACAGCGGCGGCGCCTGGGACAACGCCAAGAAGTACATCGAGGGGGGCGCGCACGGCGGCAAGGGCTCCGATCCGCACAAGGCGGCCGTGGTGGGCGACACGGTGGGCGATCCCTTCAAGGACACCTCCGGGCCGGCCATGAACATCCTCATCAAGCTGATGAGCGTGGTTTCCCTGGTGCTGGCGCCCTGGTTCGTCGCAATGGGCAAGTAGCCCATCGCTGATGCTCCGCCTCGGAATCGTCGGCCTTCCAAACGTCGGGAAGTCCACCCTTTTCAATGCGCTCACGTCGGCGGGAGCGCTGGTGGCGAACTACCCGTTCGCGACCATCGAGCCCAATACCGGCGTAGTACAGGTGCCCGACCCCCGTCTCGAAGTGCTCGCCGGCATCGTCAACCCCGAGCGCACCGTCCCGGCCACCGTGGAATTCCTGGACATCGCGGGACTGGTGAAGGGCGCGAGCCAGGGAGAGGGGCTCGGTAATCAGTTCCTGGCTAACATCCGCGAAGTGGACGCCATCGTGCACGTGGTGCGCTGCTTCGAGGACGACGACGTCCAGCACGTGATGGGCCCGGTGGACCCGGTACGCGACCGGGAAGTCATCAACATCGAGCTCGGCCTCGCCGATCTGGCCGCGGTCGAGAAGCGGCTGGACAAGGCGGTGCGCACCGCCAAGAGCGGAGACCCCCAGGCGAAAATCGAGGCCGCGCTCCTGCCCCGGCTTCGCGACGCGCTCGCCGCCGGCAAATCCGCCCGCATGGTCGTCCCGACCGAGGAGGAGCGTCCCGCCTATCGCGCCTTCAATCTGCTCACCGCGAAGCCCGTGCTCTATGCCGCGAACCTGGCGGAGCATGAAATCGCCGAGGGCAATGCCCATACCAGGGCGCTCCAGGACGCGATCGACCGGGACGCGGAAGTTGCCGAGATCGTGACCTTCTCCGCGAAGGTCGAGATGGAGCTGGCCGAGCTCTCGGCCGGCGACCGCGGACCCTTCCTCGAGTCCCTCGGGATCGCCGAATCGGGACTCGACCGGCTGGCTCACGCCGCCTACCACCTCCTCGGATTGATGAGCTACTTCACCGCCGGCGAGAAGGAAGTCCGCGCCTGGACCATCCACCGGGGCGACAAGGCTCCCGCCGCGGCCGGAGTGATCCATTCCGATTTCGAGAAGGGATTCATCCGGGCGGAAACGGTGGCATACGACGAATTCGTGCGGGTGAACGGGTGGAAGGGGGC
>Ga0184615_10000737_pt1 | contig 17648 bp, 25 predicted proteins | sample PLM4_65_coex_FD_133134 | JGI IMG/M metagenome (GOLD analysis project Ga0184615, IMG submission 133134) | Groundwater sediment microbial communities from an aquifer in East River, Colorado, USA - PLM4_65_coex | ecosystem: Environmental > Terrestrial > Soil > Riparian zone | place: USA: East... | reverse complement strand
CGACGAGACCGTTAAGACGGCGATGGAGAATTTGACTGAGAACGCCAATGCGAATATGCCGGTGGGCACTACGCTGGCGCTGATCGAGCAGGGGATGAAGGTGTTGTCCGCTATCCATATGCGGATGCACCACGCGATGGACCAGGTCATCAAGATTCTCCATCGCATCAATCGCATGTACGTGACCGATGAGGAGATCAAAGACGACACCGGCGAGGTCATGGCGTTCCGTAAGGACTTCCAGGGACCGATGGATGTCATCCCCGTATCCGATCCGCAGGTCTTCTCGGACGTTCAGCGCTTCGCTCAGATTCAGATGGTAGCGCAGCGGGCACAAGGGAATCCTCTGTACGATCAGAGAAAGGTCGAAGAGCTTATTCTCGAGCGCACGAAGATCCCGAATGCGAAAGAGCTGCTCATTGCCGAACCGAAGGCGCAAGAGCTCAACGCGGTCAACGAGAACGTCGCTGCCTCCCTAGGTCGACCTATCGCAGCGTTCCCCGAACAGGATCACCTCGCGCACATCCAAGCCCACTTGGACTTCCTTACGAGTCCGTTCTTCGGGTACCTGGCCGTCATCGCCCCGAATTTCGTACCGGCTATCTTATCCCACCTGAGGGAGCATATCGTTCTGTGGTATGTCAATGAAGCCTACGATATGGTTAACGCTCAGTTGGAAGGCGAGATGAAATTCGATCAGATCATCAAGGAAAAGGATCCGATGGTACAGAAGGAGCTGGATCGACTGCTGGCGCAGATCTCCCCAAAACTTATCGAGAAGGGAAAGGCTCAGTTCGAGAAACTTCCACCGATCATCGAGCAGGCGATGGGAGTCGCGAAGCAGTACGCTCCACAGCCGCAAGACCCGGCCACAGCCGTTGCCAAGATTCAGCAGGAGACCGAGGTTCAGAAAGCGGCGGCACGGTCGAAAGACGCGCAGCTTAAGGAACAGTCGACGACGCAACGCGAAGCGGCCAAGCAGCAGGCTACGACCGAACGTGAAAAGCAGAAGGTTTACAGTGCGGCGGAGATTGCCAAGTTCAAGGAACAGCATGCCGATGCACGCAATCAGACGGATAACGAGATCCGAGAGCGGATGAACCAGCAAGATAATCTCACGGCGATGACCATCGCAGGGGCCGAGCTGGAATCAGCCGAGAACACGGACATGTCGACTGGCCATGGTATCAACCCTGAATAACGAGGTAAGTATGCGCGAACTGACTGGACATCGAGTCAACCCTGCGAATGAGAAGTTGAAGATCGAGGTTTTGGATGAACCGGGATCGGGTGGAGCAAGTCATCTCTACCATATCACTGGGTTCAACAGCTCTAGCAATCCGAGTGACCCATGGACGAAGCGGCATGGTCAACCAGCCGAGCACAGTACAATCCTGTTTCAGAACGGCCCTATCGCCGAAGTAGGAGTGAACGGGCTGACGCACGAGGCGCTCCTGGCAATCCTGATCGACCGCTTGGAAGCATTCCAAGCCGGTCCTTATAAGTCGGACGACAATCAGGAAGCCCTTACTCGATTGATCGGCGCTCAGTATTGGCTTCAGCAGCGAACGCTTCGGCGCATGGCTCGTGGCGTTGAAGGAACTCATACGGTATAACGACGCTCACTTGAGTCGTCGTAGGTAAGGTTTGGGAGGCACCTGTCTAAGTCCTCTCCTTTTTTGGAGTTCGGATATGAGAATCAAGAGTTTGCAGAAACCGAGCCATGCCGAGAAAGAAGGAACCGTCTGGATTTCTCCCGATGGGGTTTCTCCACCTTGGATCCGAGTATGGAACGGAACTGAGTGGCAGAATTCGGGAGAAGATGAGTCCGAGGAAAAGGAAGACCTCGAAGAGAACGAAGACATGGAGGGAAATGATCCACCAACCGAGGAATCGAATGATGAGCAAGGCATGCAGACAGAGGTATCAGATAGCAACCGGGGAGAGCAAGGGGCAAGCGGAGAGCCTATCCCCAAGCCGCAGCAACGCGGGAAGCGCGGGAAAGTACTCAAAAGGGGGAAAGGCAAGTAAGTCCGGGTCTAAGAAGATGCCGGGAAAAAGCTGCTAACCTGTAGGCGTTTTGCGCCGAACACACAAGCGTGGTAGTATATGGCCGCAGTTGAGAAGATTATCGGAGCCATCGAAGCTCGCAAGATCAAGGAAGCAGTAGACGGTATCTCTCGTCCACTCACCAAAGACTCTTACGGGCTGGGTAGACTTTCCGGTATCCAGGAAGGGTTAGCAATTGCGACACAGATAATCAACGAGGTAATTGGAGCAGATGAGCAATCGCAACCAACAGCTAGCCGCAGCCGCAAAGGCTGAGGGTCGGCTTTTTGATTACGCGTCACTCGATGACGCGTTTCCTCCCGTAGACTGTGGTGTCAAGCCTTACGGGGACAAAGTGATTTTTCAGATTCGTACTCCGAAGAAAGTTTCGGCCGGGGGCATCATCCTGGTTGACGACGTTCGGGATACGGAGGAATGGAACACTCAGGTTGGGAAGTGCGTGGCTCTCGGGCCAACGGCTTTCAAGAACCAGGACACCTTGGAGCCGTGGCCTGAGGGGGCATGGTGCAAAGTCGGCGACTATGTTCGCGTCCCGAAATGGGGCGGTGATCGCTGGCGCGTTCCAATTCCTGATCGTCAAGGAGAATTCTCCCTGTTCGTTGCTTTCAAAGAGCTTGATATAACGGGTGAAATCACCGGCGACCCCCTCAGCGTAGTAGCGTACCTCTACTGACTTCAAGCTGAACTGGAGTTTGAACATGGCGAAGAAACTAGGCAAAAAAGAAAAACAACTGGTCATGGTAGGACCAGGTGCGGAGGATGATGAAGACGAGCTTCCCGAAGGCTCGGAGGATCGGGACGAAGACGAGGAGGATGATGAGCCGGGGGAATCCAAGCGGACTGCCAAGAAAAAGGACGACGAGGACGAAGACGATTCCGACGAAGACGACGAGCGAGTTGGTCATGGAGAAGACGACGAGGAGGAAGACGCGGATGGGAACAAGGACGACAAGAAGCAGATTCGCGAATCTCGAAAGGCTCGTCGCGAGCGTCAGCGAAAGGCACGGGCACGAAACGAACTTGAACTGAGCTTCTTGAGGTCCAGGAATGAAACCCTGGAAAAGAAGTTGAACGAGGTTGCCGCCAAGGTAGATCGTTCGGAGCTTGGATCCATCGAGCAGCGCATTGGATCCCTTAACGGTCAGCTGAAGGTTGCCGATCAAGTATTGGCGAAAGCCTACGAGGATGGAACGGGCGAAGATGTTGTTGAAGCCCAGAACATTCGCGACCGCTTGAAGGAAGGAATCGGCAAGCTGAATCAGTTCAAGGCTGAAGCCACCCGTCGAGCGACTGAAACAGCCGACAAACCTGAGATCGACCCGAACCTCGTATTTCATGCTAAGCGCTGGATGTCCGACAACGGTTGGTACAATCCGAACAGTGATGATAAGGACTCTCGTGCAGTCTCGAACATCGACACTCGACTGGTACAGGAAGGATATGATCCTGCCTCGGCTGAGTACTGGGATGAACTGACCGCTCGTGCGAAACGTCGCCTCCCCCATCGGTTTACCGGCCGGCGCTCGGAAGCGGATGACGATGACATCGACGATGACCAGCCGAAAGGCAAGGAGAAGAAAAGCTCTGGTCCCAAGTTCTCCACTGGAGGGAGAGAGCGTCCACTTCGAGGAAATCAAGTGTACGTGAGCCCCGAACGAAAGCAGGCTTTAATAGACGCTGGAGTTTGGGAAGACAAAACCCTCCGCCAAAAATACCTTCGACGGTACGCGGAGTATGATCGCGAAAATCCTCGTGGTCAACGTCGATCAGCTCGCTAACTGGAGTGAGTTTCAATCATGGCTAAGCTAGTAAGTAGAGACTCGAGACTGAAGAGAGGTTCTGAGGATTCGCGTGTTAATCGCCACTCGAAAAAAAGGTCGGTTAAGAAAAAGCGTGAACTTTCGGACTCCAAGCGTCTTGACATGTTCAGGAAGCAATTTTTCCAGGCTGCGTTGCCTGACCTTCCAAAGATAAAGGGTTTTCACGTTTGTTGGCTCACAACCACAAACCCTCGCGATCCCATCCATGGCCGCATGCGCCTTGGATATACTCCGATTCGTGCACACGAAGTTCTCGGTTACCAGGCTCTCAAGCTCTCCTCGGGAGACCATGCTGGAGCCATCGGGGTCAACGAAATGGTTGCGTTCAAGCTGCCCCTCCATTTGTACAGAGCGTACATGAAGGAAGCGCATCATGACCAACCCCTGAGCGAAGAACGGAAGTTGCGGGTTGCGGTTGATATGGCAAATGAGTCCCTCGAGTCGCAGGGGCTGCGCCGGAAAACCCGAATTGTTGAGGAAGAGGGCAACTCTGAGCTGGGAAGGGCCCGACGTTCTCCCGATTTCGCAGAAGAGATTGGAGAGGACTGAGGAACATTTCCGACACTCGGAGATTCTTTCAAAATGTCTGCAGTAAGCGCTCCATTTGGCCTCCGGCCGTCATACCACCCTTCGGGAGTCATTCGCCCGAAGTTGTGGACTCTTGCCAACAGTTACGCCGAAAATGTCTTCATGAATGGACCGGTGAAGATCATCGAAGCCTCGGGAGTTCTGGGGAATGCCGATCCAGCCGAGCGGGCTGTTGGTGTTTTTCAGGGTGTCCAGTATACGGATATCACTGGCCGTCCCATCGTCTCGAACTGGTGGGTGTCGGGTACGACCGCACAGGCCAACACACCCATCGATGTCTACTACACGGATGATCCGTGGATCACATATGCGATCCAGGCGAACGGCTCTCTGGCCGCGACCGCCATGGGTCACTACGCAGATTGGACTGCCTTGTCCGGTTCGACCGGTACGGGTCTTTCCACTGTGATGCTGGATACAGCCACTCTTCTGGCTACCATCAACGGTCTTCAGATCATTGGCTTCACACCCGCCCCCGACAACGTGATTGGCGACGCCTTCACTATCGTGGACGTTCGCATCGCAGAACACCAGTATCTGGCCAACAGCCCGACGCTGGCATAAGGAGAAAGAACCATGGCAAACCCAATGCGGAGTACAGATTTCCGTTCCATCGTTGAGCCGATTCTCAACGAGACCTTCGACGGAATCTACGATCAACGGGCCGATGAATGGAAGCCGGTCTTCAAGGAATCCAAGGGAACTCCACGCACGTACCATGAAGAGCCTGTGCTCTATGGCTTCGGTGCAGCGCCGGAACTTCCGGATGGCGCTCCGGTCACGTACCAGTCTGGCGGGGTGCTGTTCATTCAGCGTTACGTCTACAAGGTATTCGGCCTTGCCTTCGCTCTCACGAAGGTGCTGGTCGAAGACGGTGACCACATCCGTATCGGCACGACTTATGCCGAGCACCTCGCTCAGTCACTGATCGAGACGAAGGAAACTCTCACGGCGAACATCCTGAACCGTGCTTTCAATGCTGCCTTCGTCGGTGGTGATAACGTTGCCCTGAACGTGAACAACCATCCGATCATTGGTGGGACGTTCAGCAACCTGCTCACGACGGCTGCGGCCTTGTCGCAGACTCCCCTGGAGCAGATGCTGATTCAGATTCGCAATGCTGTTGACAACAACGGTAAGCGCATTCGTCTCACTCCAATGCGAATCGTCACTGGGCCGTCAAACGTCTTCCAGGCGGAAGTGCTTCTCAAGAGCATCTTGCGCGCTGGTACGGCGAACAATGACATCAACCCGATCCGGTCCATGAACATGCTCAAGGACGGGCAGGCGAACATGAGCCGCATCACTTCTACTACCGCCTGGTGGGTGGAGACCGATGCTCCTCAGGGCTTGAAGATGCTGATGCGTCGCAAGCTGGATCGCAGCATGGAAGGCGATTTCGATACGGATAGCATGCGCTACAAGGCCACTGAGCGCTATATCCCCGGCTGGACCGATCCCCGTATCATCTACGGGACTCCCGGTCTCTAAGTCGTAAATCCTCTTGGGAGCCCGGAAGTAAACGGGCTCCCTCGTAGGAACCACATGTAACTGGTTCTATTTAGGAGTCTTTCAATCATGTCTCTCAATTCACTTTTAGTGACTCGTTTCCCTGGCGGCGTTAATGCCTCCGCCGATAACACGATCTGGGGTGGCAGCATGCCTTTCCCTGATCCTACTCTTTTCCATGTCTTCGATGAAGACTTCGATTACTTCCTCGCTGCCGATTGGACTGTCACTGAAACACAGGCTGGAGCTACTCAAGCCCTGACGGCTGGTAACGGAGGTCTGCTGCTCCTGACGAACTCGGCGGCGGATGACGACATCAACCAGGTCCAGAAGGTTCCGGCCGCTTTTTTGCCGGTCTTCAATACTGGCAAGCGTTTCTTCATGAAGTCTATCTTCCAATTAGCCGATGTTCTGCAATCTGAGTTCGCTGTTGGGATTCAGCTGGCCAACGTCAATGGTACTGACCTGGCCGTGGCAACCGATGGCATCTTCTTCCTGAAAGTGGATGGAGCGGCTACCGTTGCGTTCTACGTTCGACAGGCGAACGTGGCAGCTAACTCAGTGAACTCTGGAGCGATTGCCACCTTGGTCAACGCAACCAGCGTTGAGCTGGCGTGTTTCTATGATGGAGGAGACCGATTCTATTACTCGGTGAATGGGGTTGTGACCGGATACGTTACGGTCTCGGCTGCGATCATGCCGAATGTCGTGCTGGCTCCTATCATCTCCCTGAGGAACGGGGAAGCGGTAGCCAAGACTTTTACCGCCGACAAGCTGTTCGTCGCCCAAGAGCGTTAACCGAGTCGGGGGAGAAATCCCCCTTCTCTTAGGAGAGAAAGATGCGACCTATCACGATGCTGGCGGTGGGGGCGGTAACTTCCGGACCAATCCCCCTGGATCAGGACATTTCCCCTTTCAGTGTCACATTGCAAGTATCTGCAACGGCTGGGGCTATTGTGGCCACTGTTGAATATACCGGTGACGATGTGTTTGCGGTCGGCTACAATCCGGCCACCGGAAATTGGTTTCCACATACGGACATTACCGCCGTAGTCGGGGATACGATGGGAACTCTCATCAGTCCAGTGTCTGCGGTACGATTGGTTAATGCGGGAGCCGGTACAGCTCAACTGATCGTTCGGCAGGCAGGCATATGAGCTCGGTCGGGGTCGAAGGCCCTGGAATGCAAGGACCTTCTGGTCGACGAGCCGAAGGTCCTGGTGTCATCGGTTCTGGGATTAGTGGAGGAGGAATTCCGGCTAACGCCATTACAACCGAGGACGGTCAAGGGATCACTACCGAAGACGGTCAATTTCTTGTAACGGAGCCCTAAGATCATGACTAGATTATTTTCAGCAATTCTCCTGGTCCTGGCTTTACCTGGACTGGCGCTTGCTCAGGTTGCCATCAGCGCTCTTCCGGCGGGGGCGGCTTTGGGTGGAACTGAGCCCATCCCAACGGTTCAAGCGGGGGTTACAGTAAAAACGACCCCCGCTGCAATAAGCACCTATATAGCATCCACCCTGTCAATCAGCTCTGGGACGTTTACTGTGACCTGGAATACAGGTTTTACGGTTTCTCAGGCTCAGGACTATATCTGGTACAAAGCCGGTAACATTGTGGTTTTGAAAGCCACGTCACAAGCGAATGGCACGAGCAATGCTGTCACAACGACGACGGCGGCCGGGGCCGCTCCTGTAGCTATTCGCCCTCAGTTTGCTGATACCATTGTGAACACCGTAGTTGCTATTCAGAACAACGGAAGTGCCGTGCAAGGTTGTTTGAAAGTAAACGCGGATGGCTCGATGGCAATGGGTATTTACGCTGGTATCAGCGGAAACCTGTGCGGCTTTAACACGTGGACGGCCAGCGGAACGAAGCTACTGGGACAAGGTTCAAGCGGTGTGGGCCAAACTTTTGGGGTGTACGGCGTTCCTTGACGAACACTGTTCATCTATCGGTCGAATGTGGTAGGTTTCTTACTGGAGGTTTTATGAAAGGCTTCAGATCTACGGGGAACGGGCCACGGTCCGGTTTCTCATTCCCGTCCAAGGGTGGATTCGGTCCTAGCTCTGGCAAGGTGAAAAGTATCTCAGGGTACACTCGTAAGAGTCCGAGGAAGATGATGAAGAAAGCCATCGGAGGTATTGTTGAAGACAACATCGTCGAAGCCCCCGGTTTCTCGGACTTCTCGAAAGGAGGAGTCCTAAAGAAGGCTGAAGGTGGTAAAATCTCGGCCAACGATATGCGGAAGAAACTGGGAGCACAGTTTACTCAGCGTGAATATGATGAGATTCAGAAGAAGTCGGCTTTGAAGAAATACGGACCTCAGCTAACCAAACGTGAATACGAGGCTACTCAGAAGAAAGCGAAAGGTGGAAAGGTCGAAGGAGTCAGTGATCCGATGTCTGCTACTGAAGCCATGAAACATTCCCGGGGAGGTCGAGCTTTCAATCGAACTCCGAAGATTGGCAAATAAGACGTCACCGACGTATAATGCCCATGACACACAACATCTCGAGTCTGCTGTACCAGCGGGCTAATGTTTTCTCTGGAGAAGACTTTGGCAACCAGCGGTACAGTTTCGACTACCATCTTCACCACTAGAAAGGTAATTGATCATGCCTTTCGACGTTGTAAGCTGAGTCCACAGCAGATAACGTCCGAGCACCTCGATACGGCTAAGGACCTTCTTTGGCTGTTTCTTTCTACTCTCGCGTCCAAGGGAATTGCTCTTTGGGCAGTCGAGAAGCAGATTATCCCTCTGTATGGGTACGTGCAAGATGTGCCATTGCCGGTTGGAACGGTTGATCTTCTCAACGCAAACCTCAGAAACATGGACCGTCCTGGCGGTACCTATACTTCTTCCGAGGGAGTTGCTGACAATGCTTTTGATTCTGATATCGAGACAGCTTGCCTTCAGGTTACACCAGCTGGATGGATCCAAGTCGAGTATGAGAATGCCGCTCGGTTGACCGGGTTCGGAATTCTTCCGGATGCGACTGGGACCTGGGACATTTCGATTCAAGTGTCGGATGACGGAATCACCTGGGAGAATTCGTACACGAATGCAGCTCTCGAGGTCGACGAGCAAGAATGGTTCTGGATCGACGTGCAGGGTCTTTACACGAAACCTTTCTGCCGGCTGAAAGCGAATGGGGCTACCGTTCTTGAGGTTGCGGAATTCTACACCGGCAACAATCCAAACGAGATCCCTCTTGCCCTGATCAACACGGACAACTACGACAGCCAGCCTAATAAGGCGTTCCCAGGACGTCCTACGGAGTACCGCTACGACAAGCAGCGAGTGCAGCCGATCATGAACCTGTGGCCGGCTCCAGGGCCCGAGTACACGTTTTACCAGGTCACCGCGAGGGTGCAGCGCTATATACAGGACGTTGGGACGCTCACCCAGGAGTTGGACATCCCCCAGCGGTGGTTCTTAGCAATCATCTGCGAACTCGGCCGGCAGCTCGCCTACGAGATCCCCGAGGTGAAAGCCGATATTCTCCCCGGAGTCTCGATGGAATCCGAGAAACAGATGAAGATCGCCTGGGACGGAGAGAGCGATTCGTCGGCCGTTCAGCTCCGCATCAACATCTCGCCGTATACGAGGTGATCTATGCCAATCTACCTTAACACTCGAGGGAACTCAAACATCGGTATCGCGATCTGCGACCGATGCAAGTTGAAGTTCCCGATCGGAGAGTTGAGTCCAGACCGGAACACTCCGGGGTTGATGGTCTGTGAAGCTGACAATGACGTCTTCGATCCGTGGCGCCTGCCCGCTCGCCCAACCGAGGATATCACTTTGCCGTTCTATCGCCCAGATGTCCCCCTGGGAGTTACACTGGAGAGTGAGGACTCATTGGTTCGATCCATTGAGGACGATGAATACCGTGGGACGCAAGAAGACGAGTTTCGTGAGGTGTTTCCATAATGGCTATTGAGAAAGTCAAGATCACGCAACTCTCGGCGGCTACTCTCCCCCTGAGTGGGACTGAGGCACTTGAGGCTGTTCAAACGGGTGATAGCGTCCAGCTCCCCGCTCGTGCTTTCGTATTGCCCACCGATTCCTTGATCACTATCTCGGCGATGGGTGGAGCTATCCCAGGGTCTCGTCAGCTCGTAGATAGTCCTACGGCTATCATCATTGATGGCGGTCCAGGGGGGGCCGTTTCGATTCAAGTCACGGATGCTCAGACCTTACCGCTGGGGGTTCAGACTGAAGCTCTCCCGGCTGGTAATACCAATGATCTTGCTTTAGACCCATCGGTTGGATTTCTGGATATTGACACCACGTTGGGTAACGTCACACTCACCGGGATGATTGCTGAGTTCGACGGTCAGATTGTTGTCGTCTCGAACTCGGCCGGAGGAAATCTCCTGACTCTAGCTTCACTAATCGGGTCAGCGGCCGACAATCAGTACCGTCTACCAATTGATGTCACGCTGACTTTGAATGACGGTATCTCATTTAGATATTCTGATGCTCTAGGAGTTTGGGTACGTCTATGAAGAATCTTATCCGTTCGGCAATCCTGGGACTGCTCGCCTTGCCCGGCGGGGCAGCATTGGCGACTACTTTTCAGCTCTTCTCCCCGGCCACGGGAATACTGAAAGGAAACGCTAGTACTTATGTGACGACAGCGGCGACGGCAGCCGATGTCATCTCCTTGTGGTCTGGAACCTGTAACTCTACTACTTTCTTGCGTGCGGATGGTAGCTGCAACGTTGCGGGCTCCGGTACAGTGTCGAGCATCACGGCTAGCGCTGGAATCTCAAGCAGCCCCAATCCGATTATTGCAACCGGTACGTTATCACTCGACCTGACCTACTCTCCCACCTGGACGGGTATTCATACGTTCAGTGGGACGTATACTAATTTGGCGCAGGACGATGTTGATCATACAGGGTCAGCGGGTAATTGGAGGTTTCATCAGACTGGGTCTGATTGGTCCATCCAGCAGTGCGATACGTTTAACACGGATTGTTTGTCGAAACTCCTGTTCTCGGCCACAGGGAATCATAGTACTTTAGGTTCTGGGGGAAATACTACTCTTACTTCGGGAAGCGGTTCTCTGGTATTCTCGAGTGGCAATGCTTTACTGACTTCTGAATACTTAGCCATAGCAGCCAACGGAGGTACTCCGGAGACTTTGATATCCCCTGGAGGGCTCCGTCTTTTCGGATTGGGGGCTGTTTGGCAGTCTATCCGAAACAATACGGATGATGTTGAGATGGTTATAGGGTCGGATATAACCCACACATTTCTTGGGAGCGTCTCTGAACATCCGCTTGAGATATACTCTAATGATACACTGCGAGCTAGATTTCCAGCGTTGGGTGGGTTTGATGTTTTGTCTGGTAATTTGCAGCAAAACGGTGTAAGTGCCTGCCTATCGAATGGCACCAATTGCCCGGCCGGTTCGGCGGGGGCTAATCCAACAGCGACCATTGGCGCGACAGCGGTTAATGGTGTGGCGACGACGTTCCTGCGGTCGGATGGCGCACCGGCGCTTCCGGCTACGCTTCCTGCTTTGTCGGGGGTGAATCTTACCGCTCTGAACGGTACGAATATAGCCAGCGGCACGGTCGCCGTGGCGAGGGGAGGCACTGGAGTAGGTACGTCGACGGGGACCGGTAGTGTAGTTTTGAGCGCATCTCCAACCTTGACTGGTACTACGACGGCGGCCACTGTGGCTGCGACCACAGTTACTGTTGGTGGGAATAATGTCTGCCAATCTACCGGGACCAATTGCCCGGCCGCCGCCTCTGATGTCCCTTCTTACTCACGTTTCACTACCACCGGGAGTTCATGCACCGCTTGGCTTGGGGCTAAGATCAACATTTCAAGTTGTGCTCGCACCTCGGCTGGTCTTTATAACGTTACCCTAACAAGCGGGGGTGGGGGAAACACCCCCTCGTGCGTGGTGTCGAATGCAGATAACACACAGGCGGGAATTGCCTCAGCCACTTCAACAAGTAGTACGAATGTTCAAGTGCAAATGCGGGATGGGTCAGGTACGGCAGCAGACGTTGATTTCTTCATCAGTTGTCATAATGCCCCGTAACCGTTGAGGAGCATAACGTGAAAGAGCTTCTAAAAGAACTTTTTCCTCCCGATATACCACCTATCGCGCGTTGGCGCTTGGCGGTGTTCGGGTGTTGTGTCTATACCGTGATGTTTGGATTCTGGTCCGTTAGTCCCTATGGCTTTGCCTGGGCTGGGGACCAAGAAGCCTTGGAAACTAAGGTCGATGATATTGAAATCATCCTGTTAGAGCAAAACCTGTTTGATGCTAAGGAGAGTGAGTGTGCTTCAACCACCGTGGAAGCGCGTCGATTTTTCTCACGTAGAGTAGCGGCACTGAGCAGAGAATACCAACGACTGGCAAAGGTACAAATAGGTATCCCGCCGTGCAGGGGTGGTTAATTTTCCATACGAGGTTTTATGAACACAATTCCATGGTATAGGTCGCAGATCATCCAGCAACAGCTTGTTGCTTTGATCGCTGCTGTCATCGGTTTGCTGGGTATCGCAACGGACATCGATATTGCAGCAACGGTTGCAGCGGTGTTCGCGGCAATTGCGGTGCTCGTACCGGTCGTTACGATTTTCACCAGGATCTTCAAGCCATCTCCCAACCTGACGCTCGCGGCGGAGTTGAAGGAAAAGGAACTGATTGCTAAAGGTAAGATTAAGAAGGAGGGTCTATGATCCGGATTTATAAATCTACCGCCATACGAGAAGGAGCTCTTGCGATTGTATTCGCTCTGACCTTTCTCATGGTTTACGGATGCTCAACTTTGGGGTTTCCATACCCGGAGACGACACAGGAACGCATCGCAGCAGGATACACTACGGCAAAAACCCTCATCATTACGGGCGATACCCTGCTTGAGGCGCAGAAAATCGGCTCCAAGGATGCGAAAAACATCCGTCAGGCAGTCGAGGCAGGCCGAGAAGGTCTGGATATCGCCGACGCGTTGCAAGCCACGGACTCGGCCGGCGCAAAGAATCGTGTGGAGGTGGCTATCGCCTCCCTCGACGCCCTCGAGGCTTACCTGGAGACAAGGAAATGAACGGAACCGATGACATCTTGATGGGTATCCGCCTGCTGAACGAAATATTGGCATCGGCACAGATGCTGGGTCTGAGCATCCAAACCAGCCGGGATACCGGAGTCAAGTTAGACCTTGCTCCGTTCCGTGCTGGGTATGCAACCGCATTGGCCAAGTTTGATGTCGACATTGCTCGTGCTGAATCCGAAGGACGATAGGAGATCTAAGTGGCAACTGCAATGACCTTCAACTCGCTTCGTACCGATCTCAAACGGTACTTAGAGCGAGGATCAGTAGTCGACCCTGAGGTGTACGCTCAGCTCCCGACTCTCATCAACCTGGCTGAAAGAAACATCGCCCGTGGGTTGAAGGTCTTGGGAACGCAGAATGTCGTGACCTCCGTTCCTCCAACTGGTGGGCTGATTGCTGGTACTTCAGTGTATCAAAAACCTGATCGCTGGAGGAGCACCATCAGCATGAATTTCGGGTCTGGGGTAACCAGCAACGACCGACTGTTCATCTTCCCCCGCTCATACGAATATTGCCGTTCGTACTGGCCGAACTCGGACACTCGAGGAATCCCTGAATTTTACTGTGACTATAGCAACAGTCACTGGTTGATTGTTCCAACGCCAATAGCCGCCTACCCCTGGGAGATCATCTACTATCAACAGCCTCCGTTGCTTGACGCTGTGAATCAGACTAACTGGCTTACGGACTATGCTCCTGACGCGATACTGTACCGTACCCTCCTCGACTGCGAGCCGTTCTTGAAGAACGACGAACGCATTGCCACGTGGGAAAAGCTCTTCGGAGCCTCTATGAGCATGCTCGATTCCGAGGATATGCAAAGAATCATTGATCGTTCGGTCGTTCGGACGAAGGACTAAACCATGAGTTTCTCAGAACTTTTCGGCGGGGAGCCACTTCTTCCTTCGAACAACTCTCTGCTAAAATTGACCATTGCCGTGGATACTCCATTGCAGTGGCCAATCGAGCAGCAGATTGGAGGTAACAACGTAGTCGCCGATATCATGGAGATTACGGCTTCAGTCGCGGGACTGTCCATCTCTTTCGCAGATGCTCGGGTGGTTTCTCAGGGGTTGACGACCTACGTGAATAACGTGGGGGCTGAGACCTTCACAGTCGAAAGCGCAACGGGCGTGGTCATTGCGTCGATTGCCTCCGGTGAGGTTTGGGCTATCTACCTAGATGACAATACGACCGAAAACGGTTCGTGGAAGATCTTCGAGTTCGGAGCGGGTACGTCGTCGGCTAATGCCGCTGCGCTCGCTGGTGCGGGTATCAAGGCTATTGCTACAACCCTGAATCAGATGATGGCGATCAATTCTCAGAACGCCAATTACGCTATCGTAGATGGAGACAGGGCAAAGGCGGTTCAATGGACTGGTGCAAGCGGCACGTTCACGCTCCCGAATGCGGTCACCCTGGGAACTGACTGGTTTGCTGCATTCAAGAACTCGGGTACGGGTAGTGTCACTATCACTCCTTCGGCTGGAACGATTGATGGAGGCAGTAGTCTGATCCTAGCGGTGGATGAATCGACATTCATAGTCTCGGACGGGACAAACTACTTCACGGTCGGGTTCGGTCAAGAAGTCAACTCGGTCTTCGATTTCGTTTCCCTGGATGTCTCAGGGACTGGAGATTTCCCTCTGACCGGAGCATCCTTGAATCGTATCTCGTATCGGTTCACTGGGATCTTGACTGGTAATCGCAACATCATCGTTCCAGCGGCTGTGCAGCAGTACTGGGTGGATAACCAGACGACCGGAGCCTTTACGTTGACGGTGAAGACCGCCGCCGGGACGGGGGAGTTGGTTCCACAGTCGCAGCGACGTATTCTGTACTGCGATGGCGTGAACGTCGTTTCGGCTGAAACCTTCATCATCGCAGCTCCGGTGCAGATCAATCAGGGTGGGACTGGGGAGATTACGGCTCCTGCAGCTCTTACCGCGCTCGGCGGGGCTGCACTGACGACGACGATGACGGCAGGAAACGGTTTGACTGGAGGCGGGGATCTTTCTGCTAACCGGACCTTTGATGTCGGAGCGGGTACGGGCATCACAGTTGGAGCGAACGATGTCGGGCTGGATACGACTAACACTCGAAACGTAGATCACGCGGGAGTGTCGATCACAGCAGGAAATGGTTTGACGGGTGGTGGGGATATCACGGTCTCTCGTACTCTCGACGTAGGCGCTGGGCTCGGTATCACTGTCAACGCCAATGACGTCCAGCTCGATACAGCGAACACTCGAAACGTAGACCACGCTGCGGTCTCGGTTACGGGAGCAACGTCCGTCACTGGTGGTGGTGCGATCACAGCGAGTCAGGTCTTGTCTCTCTTGAACGACGTAGCCTCCCCGGGCAACAACTTCGTCTACGGTACGAACGGCGGGGGTACGAAGGGATGGTATTCTCTGGCCGCTATCATCCCAACGGTCTTACTAGCTACGAATGGGTATATCTCATTTGGTGGGCTTACCATTCAGTGGGGTACGTCAGCTTCGGTGGGGGCGGGTGGAACATCGGCCGAAGCCTTCGCCGTTACTTACTCTGCAGCCTATATGGTAGTGATAACCGGAACGAACACGGGGGGTGTCGCCCAAGCGGCCGATGTCGTCACTGGGTTAGGAACTACTGGATTCACCATCAACAACGCGGCTTCAGTCAGTCGCACATTCTATTGGATCTCGGTGGGAGCAACTTAGGAGAATATCGTGCTTAAACTAAATGTAGGTCAGGTTACTCTAGTAGCGAACACGGCTACGGAGATTGTTCCTTCCCGGAGTGGGAGGAAAGAGTTGAGAATGTTCGGATTCGGAGGTAGCAGTAACCAGGCGGCTTTTGGCTCTACCAACGGGGTTACTTTAACTAACGGTTTCAAACCCCTTGACAGTTCTCTCACCACGGTCACTTTGGCCGGAATGGAAGACTCAGTGTTTGGATTTTGTGCAGTTGCCAAGGTGATTCAATTTCTTGAGATCTACGAAGACGGGATCTAACATGACGATGTCGACTCCAACTCCGATTCGGTCCCAAGCGGGTGTCAAGCGTGATGGGACTCGTTTCGAGGGTGATTTCTATACCGACGCGGGTTGGTGTCGGTTTCAGCGTGGGTTGCCTCGCAAGATGGGGGGATACTCCTCCCTGACGGCGAGCTTGCCCGAGTTCGTGTACGGGATGACCTCGTTCTCTCGTTCTGGGGCCATCTATCAACACATGGGATCGGCAACGAAGTTGACTCAGGTGCGGTCGAACTATGCCGGCAACTTCATGGGTCAATCGGATCGGACTCCCGCCGGGTTAGTAACCAGTCCGAACCTTTTGTGGCAATTCGACACGATGATTGACCCTACGGGAGTTGATCCATCTTTACTAGCTCATGGGGCTCAGAACTTAGCTGAGATCGACAGTTCAATTGAAAGCCCGATCTATGCGGGAGACGTAGATGGAACTGGGGTTCTTACCGCCACTGGGATGGATCCTCAGAGCGGTGGAATCGTTGTTCTGTACCCGTATCTACTGACCTACGGTAATGCCGGACGAATCGACCAGAGCGTGGCTGGTGATTTCATGACTCCAACTCCTGATTCATCTTTCGTCACCGCTCAGAAAATTGTGAAAGGTTTATCGTTACGAGGGGGTGGTGGCGGGCCGTCTGGGTTATTCTGGTCTCTCGATTCTTTGATCCGAGCAACTTTCGTTACGGATGACCCGGCTGAGGCGAATTTTGCCTTTGACACCATTGCAGATGACATCTCAGTTCTTTCATCACGGTGTATCATTACTCACCTGGGGATCTACTACTGGGCGGGGGTGGATGGATTCTATATGTTCAGCGGTGTCGTGCGTGAAATTCCGAACAGCTTGAACGTGAATTTCTTCTTCCAGAACTTGAACTTCACTCAACGTCAGAAAGTATTCGCGTACAAGGTTCCACGGTTCGGTGAGATCTGGTGGTGCTTCCCGCTCGGCAGTGCAACCGAGTGCAACCATGCAGTGATCTACAACTACCGTGAGAACACCTGGTACGATACGCCATTGCCGAACTCGGGGCGCACGGACGGAATCTTCGCGAAGGTGTACCAGAAACCGTTCATGACGGGCTTCGATTTGAACGTATTGCCTACTCCTGGGTACGTTCTGTGGCAGCACGAGACCGGAGTGAATCAAATCCTGGGAAGCTCGGTTGAACCGATTCGTTCGTTCTTCCAGACGGGTACGATTAGTCTACTCGACACTGAACAGCCTATGAGCAAGTCTCTCAGGGTGGAGCGAGTCGAGCCCGACTTCGTTCAGGTTGGACCGATGAATCTGACTGTCATTGGACAAGCGAACGCTCGCGCGGCCGACATCGATACTGCAATGAAGACATACCCTGATGTTGCCACGACGGCCGACGAACAGACCGTGACCTTCAAGGACGCCGTGCGCCGATTGTTGCGATTCAAGTTCGAGTCGAACGCGGTGGACGGTGATTATGAGATGGGTAATTGTTTGGCTCACGTGGCTCCGAACGACGGACGGGTGACGGGATGATCAACATCCAGTTAATCGATCCACGTAATG
>Ga0184615_10000736_pt1 | contig 17661 bp, 17 predicted proteins | sample PLM4_65_coex_FD_133134 | JGI IMG/M metagenome (GOLD analysis project Ga0184615, IMG submission 133134) | Groundwater sediment microbial communities from an aquifer in East River, Colorado, USA - PLM4_65_coex | ecosystem: Environmental > Terrestrial > Soil > Riparian zone | place: USA: East... | reverse complement strand
TGAAGGACTGGGCTCTCCAACAAGCGGCGGCCGCGCGATGCGTCGAACGCACTCGCCGCGACCCGTGACCCAGGCGGTTGGCCCGTGAAAAAAGAACGGCACATCGCTGCCGAGCGCGGCTCCGATCTCAGCGAGTTGGGCTCTCGAGCAGCGCAGCCCCCAGAGACGATTCAAGGCAACCAACGTGGCGGCGGCGTCGCTGCTCCCCCCACCGAGGCCCGCCCCGATCGGGATCCGTTTGGTCAGGCTGATCGTGGCACCCGTTGCGATTCCCGCCTCTTGGGCGAGAGTCGTCGCCGCCTCGTACACCAGGTTTCCGGGCCCCGGGGGCAGTTCGTCCCCCACAACACGGACTTCCAGGCCTCGGCGGCGAGGTTGGACGGACACGTCGTCATACAAACCAACCATCTGCATGACCGACTCGATGTCGTGGTAACCGTCGGCCCTCCGCCCTCCTACGCGCAGAAACAGGTTGATTTTCGCCGGCGCTCGAAGTGAAATCATCCTCCGCGAAGGGCCACAACCATCATCACAACGAGGGGCAGCACGGCCAAGCCGAGCCCGGCTGCGATGAACCGCCACCGCAGCGTGGATTGGCGTTCGGCCCAGGCTTTCAGGCGATCCGCGGGATGGTCGGGAGGCCGAGGGCCCACGAGACGATCATAGGCCCGGCGAAGAGGGAAAAAGATGAGGGAAAAATAAACGAGCCAGAAACCGATCCGACTCAACAAATCAAACAGCATGGCCACGCTCCGGTAGCTGGCTTACGATATCGCAGCAGCCGGGGAAGAAGCAATCGTCAGGAAGGAGGGGACACACGGAACGGTCCGCTTATTTGATCCCGTACTTATGCGCTCGATACCGAAACGATCTAAAATTCAACCCCAGGAGCACGGCGGCGTCTTTCTTGACCCCGTTAGTTCGTTGAAGGGCCTTCAGGAGGAGGTCTCGTTCGATCCGGCCGATCAGGCCTTCCAGATCGAGTCCTTCCACAGGCAGCGCCATCGACAGCGTCTCGTTGGAGGAATGCGGCAGACAGTCACGGAACTGCTCGGGACCGACGGTATCCCCGGACATGAGGGCGACCACCCGCTCCATCACGTTCTCCAACTCGCGAACGTTGCCCCTCCACTCTTGTGCGCAGAGCAGATCGAGCGCGGAAGGCAAGACGCGGGTGATCGACTTTCCCATCTCGCGGTTGAACTTGTTCAAGAACGCCTCGACCAGCAACGGGATATCCTCGGGGCGTTCTCGCAACGGGGGGAGGCGAATCGGGATGACATCCAGCCGATAATAGAGATCCTCCCGGAAACGCCCCTCCGCGATGGCCTTCTCCAAGTCGCGGTTGGTTGCGGCGACGATTCTGACATCGATCTTTATATCGCGAGTCCCACCGACACGTCTGCATTCTCTCTCCTGGAGCACTCGCAACAACTTCACCTGGATGCCCAATGGGGTCTCGCCGATTTCGTCGAGAAAGATCGTGCCCTCATTCGCGATCTCGAAGAGTCCCTCCTTATTATTGGTCGCGCCGGTGAATGATCCCTTCATGTGTCCGAACAATTCGCTTTCGAGCAAGGGTTCGGGCAGCGCGCTGCAGTTGACCGTGACGAAGGGGCGATCACACCGCTTGCTGTTGTAATGAATCGCCCGGGCCACCAGTTCTTTCCCGGTCCCGCTTTCGCCAAAGATCAAGACATTGCTGGTGGTATCCGCGACTTTTCTGATCAGGTCCAGCACTTTGGTCAATTTCTCGCTTCGCCCGATGATCTGACCGAACGCCGAGCGGTCCCGCACTTCCTGCTTGAGGCGGGCGTTCTCTGCGAGAAGCTGCTTCTTCTCCAAGGCGTTCTTGACGAGGAGCTTGACCTCTTCGATCTTGAACGGTTTAGTGAGATAATCGTACGCGCCTTCCCTCATGGCTTCGACCGCGGTATCGGTCGACGCAAACGCGGTCATCATGAGGACCACGGTCGAGGGAGACGCGGCCTTCACGGCCTTGAGCACGTCAATGCCGCTCAGACCCGGCATCTTGACGTCGGAAATCACCACGTCAAAAATTTCTTTCTCGATAGCGGCCAGGGCTTCCGCCCCGTGGGCAGCCACCGTGACCGAGTACCCTTCTTTTTTGAGCACAATCGCCAAAAACTCGCGCATGCTCTTTTCATCATCGACGATCAGAACCTTATACACGGTGTCTCCAAGCGAGTTGATCGAACGCACCCCGTACCAGTTACGGTACGGGATCAGAATCGCCCACGATGCGCTCCTCTTCTACGGGTATCCCCGAGCATACCGCTCCGCAAACCCTCCGGTGCGACCCGCGTCCGCATTGGGGAGCATCGCTTCCCGTTCCTTCCCATGCCGAGTGCCGGCACCGTCGTCGTCAGCCTTGCCGGAAGGCACCCTCACGATGACGCGTGTACCTCTGTGCCACTCACTCCGCACCTCGACCTGGCCTCCGTGCTCCTCAACGATACGATGCACGATCGCCAACCCCAATCCGGATCCCCCACTCTTCGTCGTGAAAAAAGGGAGAAAGACGCGCTGAAGATCCTCTGGACGAATGCCATCCCCGCTATCGCTGACCACCATCTCGACCATAGCGGCCTTTCCCTGCTCACCCGGCCCGATCGTCCGCAGACAAACGGTCACTCGCCCCCGCGACGAGATCGCTTGAAGCGCATTGAGCAAGAGATTCCACACAACTTGTCGGAGTTGATTCGCATCGGCTCTGACCCACAGCTCCAAATCGGGGAGCTCTTCTTTTATCTCCACATCGTCCCGATAGTCGTGATGCGTCCTCAACAGGGCCAGCGTCTCGCGCACCAAGAGCGTCAGGTCGCATGAGCGCTTGTGAGAGGACGCCGGACGGGCATAGAGGAGGAACTGGCCGATCAGATCATTCAACCGCTCTGACTCGCGAACAGCGATCCCCATCAGTGTGTGGTGTTCCCCTTCGAAACGAAAGTCTTGCTGTAACACTTGCATCGCACCGCTGATCGCGGCCAGCGGATTCCGAATCTCGTGGGCCAGCCCGGCGGCCACCTCTCCCACACTGGCCAACCGTTCGCGCTGGCGGACCGTGTCCTCCAGAGCCTTAATCTCAGTCAGGTCCTGAAAGATCCCGATCATCCCGGTTGGCTCGCCATCCGGCTCTTTCAGCCACGAGAGGGTCATGCCCAACAGAAGACGGCCGCCGTCGCGCCGGACGGTCTCGCGTTCAAACCGATATGGGATTTTCTGAACAGGCATCCCGGCATAAAACGACGGCCCATCCGTCCATCCAAAGAGTTCCCAGCACGGTCGGCCCAACACATCGCCGATCGAGAGGCCAAGGATCGCGTATCCGGCACGGTTGAACGACGTCACACGACCTGACAGGTCAGCGGTGAACAGGCCACCGCTCATACTCTGCACGATGTTTTCGTGGAACGCCGAGAGCGCGCGAAACCCGCTCTCCCGCTCGGCCAATCGCCTCGTGGCGGTTGTCGCGGCCGCGACCAAATGATTGCTCAAGAGAAAAACGGCTAGAAACGCCAAGACGTTGAGGATGACGGGCAGGAAAACCTGACGCTCGTCCCACCACATGACAAACCCACCGGACGTGAGGCGCCCCCACGCCAGCACGGCATAGATGGAGCCGGCAAGAACTGTGGCGCCCAGGCCACCTGCGCGGCCCAGAACCATCGTGCCCGCGATGATCACGATCGGATAGAGGAAGGTAAACGGGCTTTCGACACCGCCGGTCGTCGCAACAACTGTGGTGATGCAGGCAAGATCACCGGTAAGTTGGATCGCCGCGAACCAGCTACCCCATCTCGGCCCCATCCACTTGAGCGCGAGGGCGTATACGATCGTCAGGCCATACGTGCCGATAATGAGGGAGGAGAAAAGGGCATGGGCACCGCGACCGCGGGACCCCGTCTCTAATGCCAAGAAGAGGCCCAGAAACACGGTCACCACCACGACACGGAGACCGATCAGCCATCTGAGCTTCGCGTGGATCGTCTCCACCACCGCGCGACCCCGTCTTAGCCGACGACGGACCCCATCTGGAAAATCGGCAGATACATCGCGATCACGATAAAACCGATCACGATTCCAAGGAAGACCATCAACATGGGCTCGAGCAGCGATGTAAGGGCGCCAACCGCCGAATCGACCTCGTCATCATAGAAATCGGCGATCTTGGAGAGCATGGCATCAAGGGCCCCGGTCGTTTCACCCACCGCGATCATCTGAACCACCATGGGCGGGAAGACCTTGGACTGACCGAGGGGTTCCGACACGGTCTTCCCCTCGCTAATACTTTGGCGCGCCGTGATCAGCGCCTCCTCCACCGTCTTGTTCCCCGAGGTCTTGGCCACGATACTCAGGCCCTCGAGAATTGGAACCCCGCTGGAAATGAGGGTGCCGAGCGTCCGCGTGAATTTCGCAACCGCGGCCTTCCGAATCAAGTCCCCGAGAATCGGAATCCTCAGCGCCTGCTTATCGACGAGCTTCCGGCCCGCCGGGCTGCCGTAGAAACGTTTGATGCCGTACCCACAGGCCACAGCCCCCATCACGATATAAACAATATTGCTCTTCATAAACCCACTGATGAACATGACGATCCGGGTCGGCAGCGGTAAGACCCCTCCGAAATCGGTAAACATCGAGGCGAAGATGGGAATCACCCAGACCATCAGGACACTAATGACGACGACGGCCACACTGATGATGACCCCGGGGTACACCATCGCCGACTTGACCTCTTTCTTGAGCTTCATCGCCTTTTCGATATGCTTGGCAAGTCGATTCAGGATGGTGTCGAGGATACCGCCCGCTTCGCCGGCTGCCACCATGTTGACGTAGAGATCGTCGAACACCTTGGGGAATTTCCGCAACGCGTCCGCGTAGGTGGCCCCGGATTCCACGTCGGCCCGAACCAGACCGATTGTCTTGGCCAAGGTCTTGTTTTCGGTCTGGTTCGAAAGAATTTCAAGGCACTGAACCAGAGGAAGCCCCGCATCGATCATCGTCGAGAATTGGCGGGTGAAGATGACGATGTCTTTGTCACCGACACCACCGCCGAAGCTTGGGAAACCCGACTTGCGTTCACCGGATTTTGGCTGTACCGATGTCACAAGGATATTCTGCTTTCGCAGTTGGGCGATCACCTCTTCGCGAGTCTTCGCCACCAACTCGCCCTTCTGGGCCTCTCCCTGGCGGGTTCGGCCACTCCATACAAACGTCGTTGCCATCGGCGCCTCCCCTGCGACTCAGCGTCCCGCTATTTCACCGCCCCAACGCGTCGAGCACCCGGGGGGCTCGCACCCCGATCCATCATCGAGAGAAGCTCCTCGGGTACGCTGGACCGCGTCAAGGCTTCGTCGTAACTGATCAGCCGTTTCGTGTACAGCTCATGCAGCGACTGATTCATCGTCTGCATTCCGAATTTGTTTTGTCCGGTCTGCATCGTCGAGTAGATCTGGTGCACCTTATCCTCGCGAATAAGATTCCGAATCGCGGGATTCGGAACCATGACCTCCATCGCCATCACACGACCCTGGCCATTGAGTTTCGGCACAAGCTGCTGGGAGAGCACGCCTTCCAAGACAAAGGAAAGTTGCGCACGGACCTGCGGCTGCTGATGGGGAGGGAAGACGTCGACGATCCGGTTGATGGTTTGCGCGCAACTGTTCGTGTGCAAAGTCGCCATCGTCAGATGGCCGGTCTCAGCGATCGTGAGCGCCGCTTCGATCGTTTCGAGGTCCCGCATCTCACCGATTAACACGACATCAGGATCCTGCCGAAGGATGTATTTCAGGGCCGCTTTGAACGTTTTGGTGTCCGAGGTCACCTCCCGCTGATTCACCAACGAAGATTTGTGCGGGTGCAGAAACTCGATGGGGTCTTCAATGGTCATGATATGGTCGTGACGCTCGGTGTTGATCCTGTCGATCATGGATGCCAGCGTGGTCGATTTCCCACTCCCTGTCGGACCGGTGACCAAAATCAGGCCGCGTGGCCGTTTGAGCAATTCGCCCACCACCGGCGGCAATCCCAATTCCTCGATCGTCTTCGTTTGTACAGGAATCACGCGGATCGCCGCCGCAGCGGCCCCGCGCTGGGTGAAGACATTGGCTCGGAAACGGCTCAACCCCTTCAGACCAAAGGAAAGATCCAGCTCATTCTCTTCCTCGTAGCGATGCTTCTGCGCATCGGTGAGCACGCTGTAGATCAGCTGTTTCGTTTCCGCCGGGCCCAACACGGGATAATTCATGGGCACCAGATGACCATTGAGGCGCATCTGCGGCGGACAGCCCGTCGTGATGTGGAGATCCGACGCACCTTTCTCGAGCATCTGCTGCAGGAGCTGATAGAGATTCGACATCTGTTACGACCCTCCGTGTCACACGCGTGGGCAAGCGTTAGTCGGCGAACGTCGCGCCGACGACTTCTTCCACCGTCGTCAATCCATCACGGACCTTTTGCAGCCCACTCACCCGCAACGTTCTCATGCCCAACTCGATCGCCTTCCGTTTGATCTCGTCGGCGGTTCCTCCCTGAAGGATTAACTCCCTGATGCCCTCTCCCACGGGCATAACCTCATAAAGGGCCACTCGGCCTTTATAGCCGTTGGAGGAACATGTCGGACAGCCCTTCCCGTGGAAACATTTTAGCGAGCCGACCTCGGAGGGAGCGAATCCCGCACTCACCAGCGTCGGCTCTGGAATCTTAACCTCTTCTTTGCACTGAACGCAGATCCGCCTGACCAAGCGCTGTGCCAAGATCAGGACCACCGACGACGCCACCATGAACGGCTCGATCCCCATATTCAACAAACGATTGATCGTGCTGGGTGCATCGTTGGTGTGAAGGGTGGAGAGAACGAGGTGGCCGGTCAGCGCGGCCTTCACGGCAATTTCGGCCGTCTCATAATCACGGATTTCTCCCACCATCACCACATCGGGATCTTGCCGAAGAAAGGAGCGTAATGCCGCCGCAAAATTGAGGCCGATGTCGTCTTTCATTTGGACCTGATTGATCCCCATCAGGTTGTACTCCACCGGGTCCTCGGCGGTCATGATGTTGATATCCGGCTGGTTGATCTGTTGCAGGGCCGAATACAGCGTCGTGGATTTTCCACTACCCGTCGGCCCGGTGACCAACACCATTCCATAGGGGCTATTGATGGCCTTCATGAAATCATCGAGCGCCGCGGACTCAAAACCCATTTTGGTCAAGTCGAGCGAGAGATTGCTCTTATCCAAAATACGCATCACCACTTTTTCCCCGAAGAGACAGGGGAGCACCGAAACACGGAAATCCACATCCCGCTTCTTCCCCAGCTTGAGCTTGATCCGGCCATCCTGGGGAAGCCGACGTTCCGCAATGTCAAGTTTCGCCATGATCTTGACTCGGGAAATCGCGGCATTTCGAATCTTCAGGGGGAGATTCATCACCGTCTTGAGCGCGCCGTCAACTCGAAATCGAACGCGAAACACGGTCTCGTACGGCTCCATGTGGATATCACTCGCGCCGACCTTAATGGCATTGATCAAGAGCCCGTTGACCAGCTTGATGATGGGCGCTTCAATACTGGCGTCGCCGGTCTCATCCTTCTGCTCCTCGACCACATCGACGTTGTCCAGCGCGTCGCCGACGATGTGATCGAAGTCCTCCACGTCGACCGTCGGTCCCTCATCGGTCCCTGCCGTATCGTCTCCGGCCAGATCATCGACGGTGTAATCTTTGGCGTCCAGCATCATCGCCCGTTCTGGTTTGGCCGGATCCGCCGTCTGCCCGTACGCCGCCTGGAGAGCGGCCACAATGGCGGACTCGCTCGCTACCACCGGCTCAATCGTGTAGCCCGTGAGAAACTTGATGTCGTCCAACGCGAAGACATCGCTGGGATCGGCCATCGCCAGGGTGATGACAGAACCGGCTCGCTTGAGAGGGAGCACTCGATACTTCTTGATCGTCTCACGCGGGATGAGCTTCAAAAGCCCTGGATCGACAGTGATCTGGGAGAGATCAACCGCCGGGATTCCGAACTGTTGACTGAGAAAAGTGAGGAGCTTGCCTTCATCGAGAAATCCCATCCGCACAAGGATACTGCCGAGCCGTCCCCCGCTCTTTTTCTGAGCGATGATGCCTCGCTGGAGCTGCTCTTCAGACACCAATTGGGCCGCCACAAGTAAGCGACCCAGCTTCTCATTGGCTACAGCAGAGGGAGGTGTCGCTGCCATTGTTCCGATCAGGTTAAGGTTACGGGAACAGTCTCGTCGCCTGTCCGGCGGCGCCATCGCTTCCGTGAGTACGCCCCACCGCTCTCTGAATCCCGGAGAGGATGCGCATGTCGCTGTACTTGAGGGATTTGTTCACCGGAGTTTTTCAGTAACCGTCGCGCCAAAGCGGACGAAAGTCTAGTCGAGGGGGTGGCCTTTGTCAAAAATCCACCGCACGCGGGTAGGGACTCCACCACGAGATGATTGAGGAGTGATTGCCACGGCCATCCAGCACCGGAACGAGTAACAACGGCTCCGACCGGCAACAGGGGGTCAGCCGAGCAGCGCCCGTCGCATAACGTCGATCGGTGCCCGCCGGCCCGTCCAAATGGAGAAGGCCAGTGCCCCCTGGTGAACAAGCATCCCCAGCCCACCCGCGTGACGCGCCCCCACCTCTTCGGCGGCGCGTAACAGCGCGGTCGGGCCTGGGTAGACCAGGTCGTAAACCGCCAGAGAACGATTCAGCCAGTCTAGCGGAAGGGGAGAGGGATCATTGACCTTCATGCCCACCGGCGTCGCTTGAATCACGCCACGGAAGAAACAACTCGGCGGCAAACCCGAAGTCGACGTCACGACCGACCAATCGAGGGAGGAAAACAGTCGGCGGAGGCGCCTGGCCAGATGACGGGCTTTGGGAACGGAGCGATTGGCAATCGTCACAGCCCGCGCCCCCCCAAGCGCCAAGGCAACCATCACGGCTCGGGCCGCGCCACCGGCACCAAGCACCAGAAACTGCCCTCCTCGGACAGAGACATTGGTGTCCTCTTGGAAGGCTCGCAGGAATCCCCGCGCGTCGGTATTGTGACCAACCAAACGTCCTTCGCGTTGGTGGATGGTGTTCACGGCGCCGATCAAGCGGGCCTCAGGCGACAACTCGTCCAGGTACGGAATCACGCGCTCCTTATGGGGAATCGTCACATTGGCCCCCGCAAACCCCAGGGCCACCAACCCACGAATCGCAAGTCGCAGGGCACTGGGCCGCACGGAGAACGGCACGTAACAGTAGTCCAGGTTCAGCGACGCAAACGCCGCATTGTGCATCTGCGGGGAGCGACTGTGGCCAACGGGGTCGCCCAAAAGCGCCACCACCCGCGTGGTGCCAGTCACCCGAAGCAGCGCCGGAGCAGAACGAGACCGTGTCGTCATCAGATCGTCTCACCACCACCCAACATGCGGATGCCTCGAAACAGGTAATGTATACCGGAGGCAATCGTCAACCCCAACATCACAACCAGCACCATCGGAACGAATCGCGGAGCAACCGGCCCAATCATTCCGAGAAGGACTGCCACCACATACATCAGCTGCGCGACCGTCGTCGCTTTTCCCATCAATGTCGGCATGATATTGACCCGCTCCCGCAATAAATGGACGACCAGGGTCCCGATACTAATAATCACGTCTCGGCTGACCACAACGATGGTCACCCAAATCGGGATGACCCCGACCACCGACAACACCACGAAGGACGCCACAAGAAGGAGTTTATCCGCCAGCGGATCCAGGTACCGCCCCAAGGTCGTCCGCTGGTCGAGCACCCGCGCAATCATCCCATCCAGCGCATCTGTGAGCCCCGCCCCCAGAAAAACAAGTAGTGCCCAAAACGGATAACCGTAGATAACCAGATCAACAAAAATCGGAACCAACAAGATTCGAACAACGGTCAAAAGATTCGGGATATTCAGAGCACCGCCCAAAGACACCTTGACCATCACGTTCCCGCCATGGAGTGTCGGCGGCAATTCACCCCCTGTGCGGACAACGTGTATCTCATTATGGGGAATCCAATCACCCAACGAGCGGCGGGAGCGACGAACAGCGCGCCGGGCAATGGCGCGGCTATGCATTTCAACATCATATCAATTCAATGTCCTGGTGGACCAGCGGCCATCGAGGGTGGGAACGGCGACCCCAGTCGAGAAACACCCCCTTGCGAGGCACTCTTGAACTGGCTATAATGCGGCCCTAGCGTCATCGGTCGGATAGAACATGTGCGTCTAGGAGAGTATGAGATGTTAATGGAAATCCACCAGGTAGAAGGCTTTGATCCCCAGCGGCGGTCGTTTAATCGAAACGCCGAAGTCCATCGAAGCGATCAGGGGTTGTTCGGCCGATTTCATTACGAGGGACTTCGCATCGAGACCGGAACGCATTTTGAGATCCATCTGGTGATGGCCGATCTGGTTAACCGACTCCAAGAGCTCGGGTTCACCCAGCTCCGCTCGCGCGTGAACTTCAAGGGCTCCCGTTATTTGGCCGAACGCCACCCCTGGGTTGATTATCCGGACAAGGTGGCTCGGTAGGCCGTCAGAAAGCCCGCAGTCGACCGCTCCCTTCTCTACCCTCTGCGGGGGCCAGCCGTCGTTTCTTCCTCCCCTCGAACAGGATCGACCGCAAGATCGAGGCTCTTCTCGATTCCCCTGAGGAACCCCTTAAATTGTTCCACCAACTCGATCTGGCGACGTCGCCACGCGATAACATCCTGTTCGATGGCGGACCGCTCTTCCCGCGCCTTGCGCGTGAGATTGTCCGCCACAACTTCCGCTTCTCGGACACGGAGTTCCGCTTCCCGCTGGGCCTGACGCTTCATCTCATCGACCATCCGCTCCGCCGAGACGAGCGTCTGACTGAGCAGGTCCTCCTTCCGCTTGAGTTCATCCAGCGCCGCTTCAAGGGCTTCGATACGGTCCTTGGCGTGGTGACTTTCCTTGGTGAACTCCTCAAAAGTGTCGGACAATCCCGCGAGAAACTCATCGACCTCGCGTCGATCGTACCCCCGGAAGGCCTTTCGGAAACCCATCTGCTGGATATCCCCTGGAGTCACTTTCATCTCGATTCTCCTTCCCCCCTCCCCGCGCCGTGCACGGAGGGTCGTGCCCCCACTCGAGGGGCGAAGCCGTGGACCTTAATGGAGCCGCAGGGCCGCTTGCTGAAGCGTCGCCACCAGGAACCGTTGGAGAAAAATAATCACCAAAATCACAACCAGAGGCGAAAGATCGACACCCAGGCCGAACCCTCCGATCGCGCGTCTCACCGGATAGAGGACCGGCTCAGTCACCTTATACAGAAACTGCACGATCGGATTATACGGATCGGGATTGACCCACGACAAGAATGCCCGAATGATCAGCACCCACATATAAAATGTGAGCGCCATATCAATCACCGTCGCCAACGCCGAGAGAAAATTCCCCGCTACGAACATGCACGCTCCCTCTCGGACGAGCCCCCGCGGCCGCGTCGATCCCGTCTTCGAGAACGGGTCGGCTCGGGCGGCCGACCGCTACGCTGGTAAGGCCTCCGGTCCACCGTTTCTCGCACCGAAGATCGCCCTCCCGATTCGAACCATGGTCGCACCCTCGGCCACCGCGACCTCGAAGTCCTCGCTCATCCCCATGGAGTATTCCGCCATCTTCACTCCCGGAACTTCGGCCTCCACCATCTGTCCGAGTCGGCGCAGCTCCCGGAAGTAGGGTCGTGACCCTTCGGGATCCGTCGAAGCGGGGGGGATCGTCATGAGGCCTTCGACCTGCACATGGGCGCGTCGCGCCAGTGCCTTGATCAAAGGCTGCAATTCCGAGGGATCGACACCCCCTTTCTGGGGCTCGTGTCCGACGTTGACCTGGACCAACACCCGCTGACGCATACCGGCCGCAGACGCCACCGCCTCAATCGCCTCGCCAAGTCGCAGCGTGTCCACCGAATGGATCACCTCGAACCGGCCGACCGCCACACGCACCTTATTCGTCTGCAAACGCCCGATCAGATGCCACACCCAGGAACGCACCCCCTCCTCCTGTTGCCGATTTCCTCGCGGGTCTGATTCCGGTGCGACACACGCCATCTTGGCCACGGCTTCCTGGACACGGTTCTCTCCGAACTCCCTCACACCGGCGGCAGCCGCGGCAGCGATGGCCGACACCCCCACGCCCTTTGTCACGGCGATCAATCTGATTGACGCCGGGTCCCGCCCGCTGCGTTCGGCCGCCCGCTTGATCCGACACCGCACATCGGCAATACGCTGGGCGAGATCGGGGGCACTCATCGACTCATCGTATCCGGCACCCGAACCGCACTCAGCATTCCCTGCGGCGAACGCCCCTCCCGGCGATACGAGGAAAACAGGTCGGCCTCACACCGGGTACACAGATCGACCGTGTGGATACGGTCCACCTCCACACCCCGCTCCTCCAGTTGGGAGCGAAGAAACGCCCGGAGATTGAAAAACCCCCGCCCCCCTGAAAACCGCTCGATCCAGCGCTGCCAGCCGGGAAACCGCGTCTCCAAGAGATCTAGCACCGCTCGTCCCACCTCGAAGCAGCACACACCGATGTGCGGGCCGATAGCAACCTCCAGCCGATCCGGCCGGGAGCCAAATCGAGTCGTCAGGCAGTCCAATGTGGTTGTCGCGATCCCCATCAGCGCGCCGCGCCACCCCGCATGGACGGCGGCCACCGCGCGGCCATCCGGATCGTGAAACAACACGGGCGCACAATCGGCGGTCGTCACCCCGATCCATCCCCCGGCGTCGGCGGCGGCCAGCGCGTCGGCATCGGCGGCCGAGGCCTCCGCTTGGAGGGTCACCCAATCACGGCGGGTCGCATCCACCGCCAGGATACCGTCCTTATGAACTTGGTTGGCGGTTACCACCGGGACGCCGTCGATCGTCCGGTTCACTTTCGAGAGAAATGTCTTGGTTCCGAATCGGTGCGGCGCGCCGAATCCCGGCAGCGCCAGCCAGATCCCGGCCGCGCCGCGCTGGACGAGATGCGAGGGTGCGCGTGCCATCCCGAACTAATCCAACTGCTTTCGGAGAAACGTCGGGACATCCCATTCGTCTTCAGTCAACCCATCTCGGGATTTCACGGCGGACGGTCTTCGGCCGGCCGGCGCGCCGTCATGCGAGGGGCTACGCGGCGACGCGAGACTGAGGGGGGCGGCGAACGCCGTCAGGACGGCGACCTCGCTGGAGGACGTGCCCCGCGCGTCGGTTGGCCCGTCGAATCCGGTCGCAATCACGGTCACGAGCACTTCGTCCTGCAACTGATCGTTGATGACGGAACCAAAGATGATGTTCGCCTCCGGATCAGCCGCTTCCTGAACGATCGAGGAGGCTTCGGTGACTTCGTGCAGGGACAGGTCGGGCCCTCCGGAAATGTTGATCAAGACGCCCCGAGCGCCCTGAATCGACCCGTCTTCCAAGAGAGGGCTGGCGATCGCTCGTTGCGCCGCCTCAACCGCGCGGTGCTCGCCTCGCGCGCGGCCCATTCCCATCACGGCGCGCCCCATGTGGGTCATGATCGCCCTGACGTCGGCGAAATCGACATTCACGAGTCCTGGAATCGTAATGACATCGGCAATCCCCTGCACCCCTTGGCGTAAAATATCATCGGCGACCGCAAAGGCGCGTGTCAAGGGCGTGCCCTTTTCAACCACGCTGAGCAACCGTTGATTGGGAATCACCAACAGCGTGTCGCACGCGGTTTTCAATGCTCGGACGCCCTCCTCCGCTTGCTTCATTCGGCGGGCCCCTTCGAAGACGAACGGTTTGGTGACCACGGCGACCGTCAGTGCTCCGACCTCTTTTGCCAATTCGGCGATGACGGGCGCGGCCCCCGTTCCGGTTCCGCCACCCATCCCGGCCGTGATGAAGACCATGTCCGCTCCAGCCAGGACCTCGCGAATCCGGTCCGCGTCTTCGAGCGCGGCGTCTTTCCCGACTTGGGGGTTGGCTCCTGCCCCCAGCCCCTTGGTCAAGCGCGCTCCCAACTGGATCTTGGTCGGCGCCGGCGATGACCGAAGGACTTGGAGATCGGTATTGGCCACGACGAACTCGACTTGGCCCAAGCCGCTCGCGATCATCGTCTTGATCGCGTTGCACCCTCCCCCCCCGACCCCCAGTACGATGATCTTCGCCGGCATCGCGTCCTGCGCCTCTTCCTCGAATAGAAACATGTGCTCCCCCTCCCTGTGGTTAGAAGAACTCCTGCGCCCAGTCCTTCATCCGCCGAATCACCCGTGGCATCAGCCCGCTGGCGCTGCGCTGGGGACGCAGCGGTTCGCGATTCTTAGCGCCAAAAAGGATCAACCCCACACCGGTGGCGTACATCGGGCTGTTGACGATATCGACGAGCCCTCCGACATCGGTCGGGGCGCCACGGCGGACCGGCAGATCCATCACCCGCTCCGCCAGCTCCGCCATGCCGTCCAGCATCGAGGTGCCCCCAGTGATGACCACCCCGGCCGCGACCCGCTCGTCATACCCCATCTTCCGCAAGTCCTGAGCCACCAAGGAAAAGATCTCCTCGGCGCGAGGCTCGATAATCTCGGACAAGAGCTGCCGTGACAGCACGCGCGCGGGTCGCCCCCCCATGCTCGGCACCTCGATCGTCTCGTTGTCGCGCACCATCGAGGTCGAGGCGCATCCGTACCGGACCTTGATCTTCTCCGCCTCGTACGCGGGGGTCCGGAGGCCCACCGCGATGTCATTGGTCACGTGATTGCCCCCGATCCCGAGCACCGCCGTGTGCCACACGCTGTTGTCCACGATCGTCGCGAGATCGGTCGTCCCCCCGCCGATGTCGACCATCGCGACACCGAGCTCCCGTTCCTCCGGCGTCAAGACGGCCTCGCTGGAAGCCAAGGGCTGGAGGATCAGATCCACCACCTCGAGCCCCGCCCGGTTGATGGAGCGGACGATGTTTTGGGCCGAGGTGACGGCGCCGGTGATGATGTGCACCTCGACCTCCAGGCGCGTCCCGAACATGCCGATTGGATCCTTGATCCCTTCTTGATCGTCGACCGCGAACCCCCGCGGCAGGACGTGCAAGATCTCTCGGTCCATCGGGATCGCCACGGCTTTCGCCGCCTCGACGACTCGCTTGATGTCGGCCGCGGTCACTTCGCGGTTCTTGATCGCGATCACCCCTCGGCTGTTGAACCCCTTGATATGCGACCCGGCAATTCCGGTATAGACCGAGTTGATCTCCACCCCCGCCATCAACTCGGCCTCCTCCACCGCCTTCTTGATCGACTCGATCGTGCTCTCGACGTTGACCACGACGCCCTTCCGCAGCCCCCGTGATGGATGGGTCCCGATGCCGATAATCCTGACGTGCGGACGCTCGCCCGGCAACGCGCCACTGGACACCTCACCAACGATCGCGCAGATCTTCGTCGTGCCGACGTCCAGTCCAACGATGATGTGCTCTCGCTTTGCCACGTCGACCTCCCTACCTCGCTTGCGTAGCGCAACGCAGGCGCGCCTTACCGCGCCGAGGCTGCGAGACACTGTTAACCTTCTTCCCGTCGGTCATTCCGACCCGGCGGACGTTGATCGCCGTTACGATCCCGCCTCGGACGCCACCACCACGCGATCGCGAAAACGCAAATCGACGACCCGGGCGCCGGAAGTCCGGCCTCTCAGGTCCTGCTGGACGGCGACATATCGCCGCCACTTATCGCCATACTCGCCGTACCCAAAGCGCACCCGTGAACCATCGGGGAGCATCACCACCGGGTCCCTCGGCGACGTCACATCGACGACCAGGTCCTCGGCTCGGAGCTCCGCAGGCGCCAGGGCGCGGAACGCTTCGAGCACCGCGGCGGCGGTCGCCAGACCCTCGGGGCGTTTCTCGGACGCCCCCACGATGATCGGGAAGCCGCGGTCGAGCAGGGTCGGTTCGAGGACCATGCCATTCCGATCGATCAGCACAGAGCCGCGGCCCATCCTCGCCAGGGCGGCCGGAATGCGTTCCTTGATGTCGATGACAATCGTACCGGGAAACCGCTTGTGGACCGCGGCCGATTCAATCCACGCGTGTTGCTCAAGACGTAACACGATGGGCCAGGCCTCAATGCCCCATAACCCCGCTGCCCTTGGGATGCCCGCCCATGCGCGCACGTTGGCCGCAGCCAGCCGTCCCGTCCCGCGCACCTCGATGTGATCGACGGCATCCCACCCCAGTTCGCGCCACGCAAGCGGCACCCAGCCGAGGGCCCACGCCGCGGCGCCACCGCCGATCGCAGCCAGAACCACAACCGCAGGCACCAGGCGGTTCTTCCCCCTCGCCCGCGTCACGTTCCGCGCTCCAGCGCCGCCGTCACGATCGCCTCCACCAGATCGTCAAACGCAATGCCGACCCCGCGCGCGATGTCGGGGAGCAAGCTGGTCTCGGTCAGGCCGGGCAAGGTATTGACCTCGAGGACGTAGGGGGTCCCGGCCTCGTCGACCAGGAAGTCCACCCGGCCGTACCCTTCGCACCCCAGCGCGCGAAACGCCGCCAGCGCCACCTCTAGCGTCCGGTTCGTGACATCGGGTGGCAGCGGGGCGGGGAAAACGTGCTCGGACATTCCTGGAGTGTATTTCGCAACGTAATCGTAGAACGCCGTCTTCGGCCTGATTTCGATGGCGCCCAACGCCCGCTCGCCGAGGATGCCGACCTGGATTTCCTTCCCGGCGATGTAGGCCTCGATCAACACCCGCCGGTCGTAGCCGAACGCCTGATCCAGCGCGGCGGGCAGGGCGGACGCCTGCGACACGATGCTCACCCCCACACTCGATCCTTCCCCGTTGGGTTTCACGACGACCGGGAAGGGAAAGGGGAGGAGCGGAATGGACGCGCCCCGAGTCACCAGAAGATACCGCGGCACCGGCAGTCCCGCCGCTTCGAACAGCCGACGCGAGACGACCTTGTCCATCCCCAGCGCACTCGCCAACACGCCCGACCCGGTGTAGGGGATCCCCAGCACCTCCAGCAGTCCTTGAATCGCGCCGTCTTCCCCAAGTCGCCCGTGCAAGGCGATGAACGCCAACTGGACTCGTTCCCGCTCCAGCCGTTCGGGCACGGCGGCGTCCACATCGATCGCCACCGCGTCGCACCCCTTGCGTCGGAGCGCCGCCAACACGGCCGCCCCGGTGTTGAGCGAGACCTCGCGCTCGGCCGACGGCCCGCCCATCAACACCCCGATCCGCAAGGGCGCGCTCATGCCCGCCCCACGATCTTCACCTCGAGCTCGAGGGTAATACCCCGCTCGCGCTCGACCCGACCTCCGACGTGCCGGATCAGCGCCGTGAGATCTTTCGCGGTTCCCCCGCCGGTGTTGACCATGAAGTTCGCGTGTCGCTCCGACACTTGCACGCCGCCGATCCGGTACCCTTTGAGCCCCAGTTCGTCGATAAGACGGCCCGCCGAGAGCTTCGGGGGATTCTTGAAGATGCAGCCAGCGTTCGGGAGGTGCAGCGGCTGGGTCTGACGACGGTACGCCAGGATCGCCTGCATCCGCGCGTCGATGGCCTCCTTGGGCTGCGCCCGGAGCACCACCGTCCCGCCGAGGAGGATGCCCGGCGGCACGTGCGAGCCCCGGTATCGAAACCCCAGACGGG
>Ga0184615_10000735_pt1 | contig 17668 bp, 14 predicted proteins | sample PLM4_65_coex_FD_133134 | JGI IMG/M metagenome (GOLD analysis project Ga0184615, IMG submission 133134) | Groundwater sediment microbial communities from an aquifer in East River, Colorado, USA - PLM4_65_coex | ecosystem: Environmental > Terrestrial > Soil > Riparian zone | place: USA: East... | reverse complement strand
GCTGGTGAAAAACGGCATGCCGAGGGAAAACAGCCCGGTGGCGGCCATGCTCATGGAGCATGACCAGGGGAGGGCCTATGTGAAGGCCCTGGAAACGGCGGCACTGGCAGCCTTGGCGGGCAATGGCGAGCAGAATCGGGTCATTGCGGAAAATGCCCTCGGTTACGTGGAGCTGTTAAGGGAGCATATCGCCAAGGAGGACGACATCCTCTATCCCCTGGCAGAGCGGCTCATCCCGGATGCGGCCCGCGACGCCGTCATTGCCGGTTACGGGGCGGCCGAAGCGCAGACCGCGGACGATTTCGAGAAACGGTATGCGGAGGTCGTTGAGAGCTACGAGGCGGAAACCCTGGGACATGCGGCATAGGGAGCTGTCTCGTCTAAGGCGTCTCGCCGATACATTTCGCAAAAAGAGCCCCTCCCGATGTTACTGGGAGGGGCTCTTTGCATTATCATGTTACAGCATCAAAGCTGTCGTTACAACTCGCACAGGTTGTCTGCCCGCCCGTGTCTCACCACTTGACCGTATAGCCGTTACTCCCGGAGAAAAAACTTGCGTCAATTGACAGATTTTCGTATAAATAAAAGTTAATAGTCAAATAAAACCCTTAGGTGTTCTGTTGCATAACTTTTTTCTTCGGAAAATATCCGTTTCCTTCATCATCGTGTTCCTCGCCTTGGGATTCGTCTCTTTAGGCATAAGGCTGCCGAGTCTTTCAGGGCTGTCATCTCCGGCAAAACCCAAGCCCCGCCCCCGCGCCATCGTCGATAATCAAATCAAAACCTGCAAAAACGTCATTAACAACATTGACACTTCTAGTGCCGTTGTTTGGCATGCACACGTGCAGTTGCCCGACATGAACGGGACCCCCGTCTTCACAAAAACCTCGACACTTCATTCATTTCAGTTCCTTCCGAAAAGATCTTCCCGAGCGCCTCCTTTCGTTTCCTGATCAATTCTCACCTTGGATTAACCCATATTCGCTCCGGCCATTCCGGTGTCGATCCTACATGCATGTTTGGATTCAGGCTTGATGTGCCCCATGCAGTCCTGTCCGAAACCTTTAAGAATGTGTGTGGATTTGGCATTCCAGCCTTTGGCCGTCATTTAAGGATGCCGGATTATTCCGCTGGAGTAACAAGCGACCTTTAAAGGAGCTGTCATGACCAGACTCTCGATCGTCATTCCTGTTTTCAACGCGGAAAAAACCATTGAGTCACTCTGTAACACCCTGATCGATCTCTACGGGACCAGATTCAACATTGAAATCGTCCTCGTCAATGACAACAGCCAGGACAGCACCCACCTGATCTGCCTGAGACTCAACGAAACTCACCGTGATATCATCACCTACATAAGGCTTGCCCGCAATTTCGGTGAACACAGTGCGGTCATGGCCGGTCTCAACCACGCCACCGGCGACCTGTGTGTCGTGATGGACGACGATTTTCAAAACCCCCCCGAAGAGGTCAGCCGGCTTGTGGCTGAAATCGAAAAGGGGTTCGACGTGGTCTATACCCATTACCGCGCCAAACAGGACAGTTTCTTCCGTAACCTCGGCAGCCGGTTCAACGACAAGATGGCAACGGTTATTCTCCGCAAACCCGCCAACCTCTACCTGTCAAGTTTCAAGATAATGAACCGCTTTCTGGTGAACGAGATCATCAAGTATACCGGTCCCGACCCGTATATCGATGCCATAATTTTCCGCTCCACGGCCAATGTCGGCAAGGTGGAAGTGCGACACGAAAAAAGGGAGCAAGGCAGGTCCGGTTACACGCTGGGAAAGCTCATCTCCCTCTGGGGGAACATGGTGGTCAGCTACTCGCTTATTCCACTCAGGATAATCGGCTTCATCGGGGTTGTCATGACCCTTGTCGGGTTTTATCTCGGAGGAACGACCCTCCTCGATCAAATTATTCCTAAGCGGCAGGACCCGAGCGAATACGAGACGCTGACATCGGTCATCGTATTTTTTCGGGGTTTCCAACTGCTTGCCATCAGCGTAGTGGGGGAATACGTGGGGCGGATTTACCTGTCACTGAACAGCGACCCGCAGTTCGTTATCAGAGAGAAGTTCTCTGCCCAAAGGAGACTCCGGTTCGCGCGCATACATAAGGAGCCTGACAACGATGTCAAAAACAAAATCTTACCCACCGCCTAGTGCTCCAAAACGCGAATTGCCCGGATCAACCTGCCTGCCGGATATCCTCGGGTTTGACGGGAAAACCGCCGGGGAGATTTACTTTTCCCGCACTACGGAGCAGGCCCTTCACCCGGACCGGTATGTCGACGAATGGGTCGCCGAGAGACTGGCAACGCCCCGTTTGAGCGTTGAGCCGATTCCCATTTCCGACATCAGCCGGTGGCACATAGAGGCCAACAGCGGCAATATATGCCATGATTCAGGAAAATTCTTCACCTTGACCGGGGTCAAGGTAAGGCATCGTTCCTCCGGTGGAGAACTGGAATGGGACCAGCCGATCATCGACCAACCCGAAATAGGTATCCTCGGTATCCTTGTGAAGAGGATCAACGGTGTGCTCCATTTCTGTCTCCAGGCAAAGGAGGAGCCCGGCAATATCAATTCGGTGCAACTCTCGCCGACGGTACAGGCGACCTACAGCAACTACACCAAGGCCCACGGAGGAGATCTTCCGCCTTTTGTGCGGCGCTTTTTCGACCCGCCACGGCAGGGGGTGCTGTTCGCCAAACTCCAGAGTGAGGATGGGGGAAGGTTCCTCTTCAAATCAAACCGGAATATGGTTGTCCAGTTGGATGATAACGAGCTGGAGGAGCTACCCAGCGAGTTCATCTGGCTCACTCTTCGCCAGATAGCACGGCTAATCCGCCGCGACAACCTGATCCACGCCTGTACCCGCAGCATATTGTCCTCTTTCGTCCTGCCGCCGGCTGATTATCGACTGCAGATGAACACGGACTGTCGGCAAACCACGGTTACTCTGGCGGAGGCGATACAGTGGCTTGACGATCAGAAGGCGGCAAACCACATCTTTGTCAAGCGTGAGGGGCTGAACACCCTGAAGGAATGGGGCATGGACCGGGAAGGGTACTTTTCCCACCTGGAAGGCCGCTTTTTCCGGGTCATCGGCATCGACATCAGGGCTGTCGGTCGTGAAGTCCGGCAATGGAGCCAGCCTATCCTTGCCAATACGGCACGCGGCATCATCGGCCTGCTGACAAAAGTCCATGGGGGGGAAAGATACTTCCTCATGCAGGCCAAGGCCGAAGTGGGGAATCGAAGCGCGGTCCAGCTGGGTCCAACGGTGCAGTTCACCCCCGGCAATTACGTCGGCAATCCAAAGTTGCCGAAACCGTTCCTGTTCGATGAGTTCTCCGGCGACGGCGCCTTCCCGCTGCTGTGGCAAAACCTTCAGGCTGAAGAGGGTGCGCGCTTTTTCCAGGAAACGCACCTGCACCGGATTCTGGCACTGCCCGAAGGCGCCGATCTCGACTGTCCTCCGGAATTTCACTGGTTGCCCGAGACCCAGGTCCGCTTCTTTCTCCATCTTGGCGATACCGTCAATTCCTGTGCACGGAGTATTATTTCATGTCTGTTGTAGGAGGCGTCACGTTGAGCTTTGGAGAATGTTGGTGAGAGCTGGATTAGCCGACATATTCAGGCATGGCATAAAAGGCATGCCAGGATTCATATTCTTTGCCGCCGCGGTTTCATGTGCCTATTTCGGGCCATTCCTCAACAACTTCTTTGTAGGAGACGATTTCTTCTCCATGGAGGGGGTACTACAGGGTCCAAGAACAGTGCTCGTGGGATACGACTATAACCTGCGTATTTTTTCCAATTCCTTCTGGTGGCCATTATACGCCCTGTTCCATCTCGACCCGTTCGGTTACAGCCTTTTCAGTCTCAGCCTCTATCTGCTTAATGCCATTCTTTTGTACCGTCTGCTTGATCGGCTGTTTGCAGATCATCAGCTGGCATTTCTTGCCGCAGGAATTTTCGTAGCCGGCGGGGTTGGTGCGGACGCTGTTTTGTGGCGCGCTGCCAATGCGACCCTCCTGAGCACCAGCTGTTACCTCCTTACTCTGCATAGCTACGTCTTGTTTCGCCAGTTGAAGCAACGGAAATACTGGTACCTTTCCTTGGTCCTTTTCCTGCTGGCAATCAACAGCAAGGAACAGGCAGCGTCTCTCCCGGTCATAATCGTGCTCCTGGAAGTTTTGATTTTCAAGGAGCGCCTTGAGAACAGGCAAATAATCAATAAAGTTGTTCCGTACGTAACCATCGTTGTGTTCTATCTGTTGGCCAATTACTTCATTATTCATCATCTGCTGCATGCACAATCCTTTATGGCAGGAATAACCAAGGTCAGGCCGTTGTATTCGCTTTTTGCCGGTTGGACGGTTTTTTTCCTCTCGCCGATAGGACGCTTGTCAATGAGCAATCCAGTGATATATGTAACGGCTGCGCTCATCCCCGTGAGCTATTTCGTCGTCAAGGACAAAAAACTGCTCCTCTTCGGGTATCTCTGGGTTTTTTTCACGTTTCTACCCCAGAGCCTCAGCAGCCAATCCCAGTTTCATGGTGATATGCTCTCCAATTCAATCAGTCGTCAGCTTTATCTTCCCTCGATCGGTTCATCACTGGTTTTCGCAACGCTTCTTGTTACTCTGCGGGAAAGACTGACACCGCGCTTACACCTGGCGACCTGTTTCCTCTTTCTTGCATTGTATATCGTGGTACAGTACGCCAGAGTACATGAGCGTGGAGAGCAATGGCAGCTTGAAGGAGAGTATGTGGCGCACTTTATTTATGAAGTGCAAAAGTTGCTCCCCGAACTCCCGGAGAACAGCTATGTTACAGTCACATATCCACCGGTTGGTAGGGCATTTACCCAGTCAGCATTAAGGGTTTTTTACGGAAATCCCAAGATATTCTGGAAAGATAGTGCAAAAGAGCTGCAGACTTTACCACCCGGCTCCTACGGCATTTTTATTGACTTTCACTGGGAAGATAATTGGGATAACGGAAAACCGGCAAGGGCCTATATCGTGGAATCACCGCTCCGAGGCTCATAAGCGAGCTTCCGGCTGGAAATCAACAAATGGGGCATGATGAATACCATCGGGACGCATATGGCGGGGACTTCGGCTGATAAGGTACGCGTAGGTATTCTCGGTTGCTCGGACATTGCCCGCCGTAAATTTATTCCGGCACTGCAGGGTTCAACAGGGGCGGTTCTCCGAGGGATCGGCAGCAGGGACAGGGGAAAGGCCGCAGCCGTCAATCCCGGAGAAACGTGTGAAGTGCTGGGGTACGAGGACCTCCTGGCGCATCCGGCGATAGATCTGGTGTATCTCTCGCTGCCGAATCATCTCCACGAGGAGTGGACGCTGCGCGCCCTGCAGAGCGGCAAACATGTCATTTGTGAAAAGCCGCTCGCTCTTTCTGCCGCCTCGGCCGAACGTATGCTCAATTGCGCCGGGGAGCGGGGACTTCTGCTCTACGAAAACCTCATGTACCTCCATCATCCCCAGCATGCAGCCGTGAAGGAACTCATCGCCTCGGGAGGAATCGGCCGGATTCAGTCACTCAGGAGCGTCTTTGGTTTCCCCTTCCCCACGGAAGGTAATTTCCGCCTCGATCCGGAGAAAGGGGGAGGGGCTTTCCACGACCTGGCCCGTTATCCTTTGAGCACGGCGCTGTATTTTCTGCGCGGCGATTCCTACCAGTTCAAGGGGTATGCCCTCGACCGCAACGGCCTCAATGTGGCGCTGCACGGCATTGCCCTTACCGCGGCCGGGGAACTGTTTTCATTCTCCATGGCCTTTGGTCAGCAGTACGAGTCGCACTACGAAATCATCGGCGAGCTGGGTAAGATCAGGGTGGAGCGGGCCTACACGACCCCGGCCGAACTGGAAAATCTCGTCCAGGTAAGCTGCGGCGAGCGCGACGCTTCATTCGCAGTTCCCCCCTGCGATCACTTCCGGCTCATGATCGAGCATGTCTGCGCCCTGGTGCGAAACGCCGGGGATTTCCGGGAAACGCACGAACGAAGCAGAAGGCTGGCTCGCCTCGCCGAGCAGATGGAGAGAGGGTGTCACCATGAAGAACTCCGGCAGTAGAGAATATAAAGAGACCCTGTCCCCGGTACGTTACTGGGACTACCTGGAGGATTACCGGCGCAACCGCGAGGAAGTGCTCGCCATTGTGGACGAGGTCTTTGCCTCGGGTCGCCTCATCCTCGGTAACCGGGTGGCAGAGTTTGAGCAGCATTTCGCCGCTTTCTGCGGCGTCCGTTTCGGGGTCGGGGTCAATTCAGGCACCGATGCCCTGTTTCTGGCGTTGAAAGCGCTCGATATCGGCCCCGGCGCCGAAGTAATAACGGTTGCCAATACCGCGGTGCCGACCGTGGCGGCAATCAGGGCGACCGGCGCCATGCCCGTCTTCATCGATGTGGAGGCGGATACCTTTCTCATGGATGTGACCAGGCTGGGGGGGGCCATCACATCCCGCACCAGGTGCATCCTGCCGGTGCACCTCTACGGACAGGCGGTCGACATGGAGCCTCTTCTCCAGTTGGCGGACAGCAGGAACATAGCGGTAGTGGAAGATTGTGCCCAGGCCGCGGGAGCCCTCTATGGTGAGCGGCGGGTCGGTAGTTTCGGTGCTGTCGGCGCCTTCTCCTTCTATCCCACCAAGGTTCTCGGCGGCTTCGGCGACGGCGGCATGGCCGTGACAATGCGGGATGACCTCCACCAGCGTCTCCGGCGGCTCCGCTTCTATGGCATGGAGGGGGGCTACTACGCGGAAGAGGAAGGTTACAACTCACGGCTCGACGAATTGCAGGCAGCGCTCCTCGATTTCCGTCTCACAAGCCTCGGTGGGGAGATTAAAAGGCGGGAAAAGATAGCGGCGGTCTATGACAGCGGCCTGGAAGGGGTGGGGGATATTGTCCTGCCCCGGGTACGGAATAACGGCAATCACCAGTATTATCTCTATACCATCAGAACCAGCCGGCGGGACAACCTCAAGAACTACCTGGAAGAGTGCGGCATCGAGACCCGCATCAACTACCCGACCCCGATCCATCTCATGCGGGGCTACCGCTTCCTCGGCTACGAAGAGGGTTCCCTGCCGGTGACGGAGCGCCTGGCGGGCGAAATCCTTTCACTCCCCATGTACCCCGATCTCTTGCCGGAAGAGGCGGGACGGGTCGTCGCAGCGGTCAGCTCCTTTTTCAGAAACCAGCGCCTGCCGTGAAAAAGGAAAAGGGATGAACGAGCGGGAATATGAACGGATGTTCAGGGTCGAGGACAGCCACTGGTGGTATGTCTCGCTCCACGAGCTCATCCTCGACTGCGTGGCCGAAGAGATGCAGAGCGGGCGAACGCTCCGGCTGCTGGATGCCGGCTGCGGCACCGGCCGGCTCTGCACCCTTCTTGAGAAATTCGGACAGGTGGAAGGGTGCGACCTGTCGCAACAGGCCATCGCCTACAGCCGGGAGAGGGGACTCTCTGCCGTTTTCTGCGCCGATCTCAATGGCGCCGACCTGGGAGAGGAGCGCTACGACGTCATCACCTCCATCGACGTCCTCTACCACCGCGCAGTCAAAGGTGATGCGGCGATACTCGCCAAATTCTACCGGGCGCTCAAGCCGGGAGGGCTCCTCATCCTCAACCTGGTAGCCCATGAGTTTCTCCGCAGCACCCACGACATTGCCGTCCATACCCGCAAGCGTTACACGCGCAAAGATTTCCTCCCCATACTGGCGGCGGAGGGGTTTGCCGTCGAAAGAGCAACCTACCGCCCTGCTTTTCTCTTCATTCCCATTGCCTGTTACCGGCTGACGAAGAGACTCCTGCCGTATCAGCGGGAAGCTGCACTGGTTGAGTCGGACGTCCGTCTTCCCTCACCACTTTTGAACCGTTTGCTTCTGTTCCTTGCAAGAGCGGAAAACCGTTTCCTCCGGCGCCATTCAGCGCCGTTCGGCTCATCACTCTTCGTTACGGCACGCCGTCCCCTCTGAGTGACGAGGTATTTCCCGATGAAAGTGGCTGGGAAAGAGCCTCCGGTAACGGCTTGGAAAGGCAATCAATTTAGTAGTTGACCAGCGGCAGACGTTTTGCAATAGTTAGCACTTGAATCCAACAAAACGTGGAGGGAATTATGAAACGCTGTGTGATGATGGCTATCCTTTTCGTCTCCATTCTGGCGGCATCTGCACGTCCCGCCCGAGCCGATTTTGATGCAGCGCTCAGGGCCTATAATGACGGCGACTACGCCACCGCCATGCGCGAATACAAGGCGGACGCCAGCGCCAGGGCCCATTTCAATATCGGCCTCATGTACGCTGAAGGCAAGGGGGTCAAAAAACCGGACAGCAGGGAGGCGATGAAATGGTATCGCAAGGCTGCCGAGCAAGGGTACGCAAAGGCCCAGTTCTCCCTCGGCCTCATGTATGCCATTGGCGAGGACGTTGCTGCGAACAAAAAAGAAGCGGCCAAATGGTATCGCAAGGCCGCCGACCAGGGGCACATCACAGCCCAGTACAATCTTGCCCTGATGTACGACAAGGGAGACGGTGTCAAGCGGGACGAAAAAGAAGCGGCCAAATGGTATCGCAAGGCCGCCGAGCAGGGGCACGCCGCAGCCCAATTGAACCTTGCCCAGATCTATGACAAGGGGGCAGGGGTTGAGCAGGATAAGAAAGAGGCTGCCCAGTGGTACCTCAAGGCGGCCGAGCAGGGAAACGCCCGCGCCCGGTTCAGCATCGCCCAGATGTACGACAAGGGTGAAGGGGTTGCAGCGGACAAGAAAGAAGCGCTGACGTGGTATCGCCGCGCCGCAGAGCAGAAAAACGCCAAGGCCCAGTTCAAGGTCGGCTTCATGTACGACAAGGGTGACGGTGTCCCGCAGGACAAGAAAGAGGCGCTCAGGTGGTATCGCAGGGCCGCTGAACAAGGGGTGACGGAAGGCCAGTTCAATCTCGGCCTCATGTATTACAACGGCTCGGGTACGGAAGAGAACAAAAAGGAGGCGGCCCGCTGGTTCCGCAAGGCCGCCGACCAGGGGGAAAGCGACGCACAATTCAACCTGGGGCATATGTATGAACAGGGTGACGGGATCAAGCAGGACTTGAAAGAGGCGTTAAAGTGGTATCGGAAGGCCGCTGACCAGGGCTTTGACCAGGCCCAGTTCAGACTCGGCCTCATGTATTATAACGGCCGCGGCGTCAAGCAGAACCGGACGGAAGCCTTCAAATGGATTGTCAAGGCTGCTGAACAGGGGCTGGATGAAGCGTTAAAAACCCTGGAAGTGCTCGGCAGGCACATGCCCATAGCTAAGCCGCACTAATCCACCAATTCCAAATCAAGGCGCTATCTTCGTTGGCTCGTCTTCGGCTCCTCAACGTACGTAGTTGTACGCCTTCGTCGCCTCAATCCTCGCCGCCTTGATTTCATCCTTGATTTGGAATTGGTATTACTCCCCGGGATTGCCCTCTCCCAGCATCCCCATCACCCTGGTCAGATTTACCCGCGCCACCAGATAATCACGGCGGGCGCGGGTCAGGTTCCCCCTTGCCTGGAGCAGATTGAGCTCAGCGTCTTCCACCTCCAGCCGGATCTTCACCCCCAGTTCGAACCCTTTTTCCGCCATGGCGAGCAGCCGTTCCGCCTGGTTGACGGTCCCGGAAAGGGCCCGGACTATCTCTCCCGCCTCCCTGACTCCGTTGACCGCGTCACGGGTTTCAAGGGAAATCGACTCCGCAAGCTTCCTCTCGTCGATCTCGATGCTCCGCTGTTCGCTCTCGGCCTGGGCAACCTTCCCCCGCGTTTTCAGGCCGTCAAAGAAGGGGAAGGAAAGGAAGAGCCCGACGTTCCAGGCCTGGCCGTTGCCGCGGGCATCCCCCACGTCAAGCTGGCGCCAGCCGTAGCCCCCCTTGAGGTCGAGGCGCGGTTTGTCGTCGGCATTGGCGATCCGCACCAGTTCCGCCGCAATCTCCTTCCGGCGCAACAGTTCCGCCAGTTCCGGCCGGCGTTTTCGCGCCGTTGCCAGGGTTTCGCCGTAGCCGGGGGCCGGCTCCACGACCGTCTCCAGGGTGCCGCTCACCTCAACGTCTTCCTCGATGGCGAGGAGGAACCTGAGCCGGTCCTTTGCCTGCCGGATCAGGTTTTTCGTGCGGATCACCTCGGGTCGGGCGTTTTCCACCGAGACCGCCGCCGCCAGGGTGTCGTAGTCGGTGGCGACCCCTTCTGCGTAACGCCGCTGCGCCTCGTCCAGATGGCGCTCCTTCTGCCCCAGGTTCTGCCCGGCAATGGCGGATTGCTCCCTTGCCAGGAGAATGTCGTAGAAGGCGATGGCCACGTCCCGGCGGGTGTCCTGCCGGGAGATGCGGAGACGCTCGTCAGCGGTCCTGAATCCCTTCTCCGCCGCCCGGATGGCGGCCCCGACCTTCCCCCAGGTGTAGATGGCCTGGGAGAAGCCGACTTCCAGCGAGCGACTGTCCTGTCTTGTGGGGAAAAAGCCGCCGGCGATGGCGCTCTGGCTGTCGTCCTCCTGCCGGGAGAGCTGGCCGGTGAAGGTCAACTGGGGGAGGGCCGCTGAACGCTCCTCCACGTACTTCCCCTCCACCTGGCGGAAGAACTCCTTTGCCTTCTGGATGTCCCGGTTGCCGCTGTCGGCAATCTCCAGCGCCTGATCGAGGGTGAGAACGCGGGTTTCAGCAGCGCGCGCGGTTTGAGGGGCAAATGATAGAAGCAGCAGAAAACAAAAGCAATTAACGCAGAGCTTCTGCGTTGAAGTCTTGACGATTATCATGACTGCACCTCTTTCCCCCGCCACTTCCGCTTCACCCAGCCGCCGAAATCATCCATCACGGTGTACATCACCGGCACTACCAGCAGTGTCAGCAGGGTCGAGGTCAGCAGGCCGCCGACCACGGCGCGGGCCATGGGGGCGCGCATCTCGGCGCCGGCGCCGATGGCGAGGAAGAGCGGCATCATGCCGAAGATCATGGCCAGGGTGGTCATGATGATCGGCCGCAGCCTGGTCCGGCCGGCAAGGATGACCGCGTCACGGCGGTTCATGCCGTCCCGCCGCTGCAGCACCTTGGCATAGTCCACCAGCAGGATGGCGTTCTTGGTCACCAGTCCCATCAGCATGATCAGGCCGATGAGGGACATGATGTTGACCGTGTCCCCGGTGATTTTCAGCATCCCGGCCATGCCGACGATGGAGAGCGGCAGTGACAGCATGATGGCGAACGGCTCGAAGAATGACTCGAACTGGGCCGCCAGGATCAGGAAGACGAAGACCACCGCCAACAGCAGCGATTCGCCCATGTAGCCGAATGATTCGGCCATGTCTTCGGCCTCGCCCGACAGGTTGACGGAGTAGCCGGGGGGCATGTTGATCCTTTTTGCGGCCGCCTCGACATGCTTGACCGCCGTACCGATGGGGAGGTTGTCCAGGTTGGAGCTGACCGTGACCTGGCGGGCCAGGTCGCGGCGGTTGATCTCGGTCGGGCTGGCTGCCGCCGCGGTACTGACCAGGCTTCCCAGAGGGAGCAGCTTGACGCCGCCGTTGCCGTCGGCTACGGAGACCTTAAGGTCGGTCACCTGCGACGGATTCCGCCGCAGGCTGGCCGGCAGGCGTACCCGCACATCCACCGCATCGCCGTCTTCGTCCTCATAGGTGGAGATGGCCTCACCCCCCACCAGTCGGCCGACTGCGCCGACTATGTCGTTGGTCGTGACACCGGCCGAAAGTGCCTTATCCCGGTCGACCTTTAGCCGGTACTCGGGGATGTCGTTCTCCAGGGTCATGGAGAGGTCGACGATCCCCGGCACCTTGTAGAGCTCCTCCTTCAGACGGGAACCGAGCTGCTTGAGCACCGTCAGGTCGTCACCCTTGAGGTTGACGTTGAGCGGTTTCTGAGCCCCGCCAACCTGCCCCACTTCCTCGATGGAAAAGGTTATCCCCGCCACCTTCAGCAGCCGTTCACGGATTTCCCGCTGGAGGACGAACTGGTCCTTCTGCCGCTCTTTCCGCTCCCTGAGCTTGACGTACAAGAGGCCGTCCCGCACCGTGCCGCTGTCGCCGGCGCCGATGGTGGCGTAGGTGTGATCTATCTCCGGAAACGTCCGGATCGCCGCCAGGGCGGCGTTCATCCGGTCCTCGGTCTCGGCCATGGAGGCGTCCGGCGCGGTCTTGAAGGAGATCTGAAATTCGCCCTTGTCATAGATGGCCATGAAGGATGACTCCAGGGTGCCGAAGATCATGATTCCGGCAACGAAGGAGGCGAAGGCCAGGGCCATGACCGACTTGCGGTGGTCCAGGGCCCAGCCGATGGCGCCGCGATACCTGTCGGCGGAGCGGTCGAACCAGGCGTTGAACCGCTCAAGCCAGCGAGCGATCCCCTTGCGCCGCCCCTGCAGGTGGATGGAGGGGTCGTGCCAGCGCGACGAGAGCATCGGGTCGAGGGTGAAGGAGACGAAGAGCGACACCAGCACGGCAAAGGCGACGCTGATGCCGAACTGGTAGAAGAAGCGCCCGACGATTCCCTTCATGAAGGCCACCGGGATGAAGACGGCGATGATCGACATGGAGGTGGCGAAGACCGCCAGGCCGATCTCGCTGGTGCCGAAACGGGCCGCCTCCATGTGGTCCTTCCCCTGTTCCAGGTGGCGGACGATGTTCTCGCGGACGACGATGGCGTCGTCGATCAGCATGCCGATGGCGAGGGAGAGTGCCATCAGGGTCATGACGTTGAGGGTCATCCCCAGGGCGTTCATGACGATGAAGGCCGAGATGACCGAGATGGGCAGGGTCACGCCGGTGATGACCGTGGAGCGCCAGGAGTTGATGAAACAGAAGACGATCAGCACCGTCAGGATGCCGCCGATGATCAGGGTCTCCTTGACGTCGGCCAGGGACTCGCGGGTCATGATCGAGCCGTCGCGGACCAGGGTGATGGTGACGCCGGGGGGGAGCTCCTGTCGTACCTTGTTCATGACCTTCTTCAGCGTGTCCACCAGTTCCACCTGGTTGCCGCCGGACTGTTTGTAGATGTCGAGGCCGATGGCAGGCTGGCCGTTGACCAGGGCCAGCTTGCGTTTCTCCTCCGTGCCGTCGCTGACATCGGCCACCTCGCCCAGGGCAATCGGCCGGCCGTTGCGGCTCGCAACCACCATGTTACGGTACTGGTCGGCCCGTTCCGGCTTTCCCTCGATGCGCAGTGGGTACTCGGCCGTGCCGCGGGTGATCCGCCCCAGGGGGGTGTTGGTGTTCTCCGACCTGATCCCGGTGACTACGTCGTTGACACCCAGGCCGAGGCTGTCCATACGCGCCGGGTCGAGATCGACGTTGATCTCCCGCTTCCGGCCGCCGACCATGTCCACCTTCCCCACCCCGGCAACGCTCTCGAAACGTTTCTTGACCTTCTTTTCCACCAGGGTGGTCAGCTCGCGGGGGGAGAGGCTGGTGGACTGCACCGCCAGGGCCGCGATCGGCGCGGCGTTGAAGTCCAGTTTCTGGATGATCGGCTCCTCGATGCCGCTGGGGAGGGTGCCGCGGATCGACGCGATCTTGGCCCGCACCTCCTGGGCGGCGTCGTTGACCTTCTCTTCCAGGCGGAATTGCACCACCACACTGGAAACGCTCTCGCGGGAGGTGGAGAAGACATGCTTCACCCCGGCCACCTGGTTGACCGCCTCCTCGATCCGCTTGGAAACCTCCCGCTCCACCGTCTCCGGCGACGCGCCGGGAAACTTGGTGACCACGGAGACCACCGGGAATTCAACGTTGGGAAACATCTCCACCGAGAGACGGCGGTAGGAGAAGATGCCGAGCACCACCAGGGCGAGGATCATCACCGTGGCGAAGATGGGGCGTTTGATGGATGTGTTTGAGAGAATCATGGAATAACCTCAAAAACCCGGTCGCCGTCCTTCAGGTTGAAGCCGCCGCGGGCAACGTAGGTCTCCCCGGCCCTCATGCCGGAGGAGATCTCCACCAGTTCGCCGCTGACTGCACCGGTGGTGATGCTCCGCAGCCGTGCCGTCTCCCCTTCGACGACGAAGACGCTCGCCTTGCCTGCGGCCGTGTCCCAGGCGGAGAGCGCCTTGCGCGGTATCTGGAGGATATCTTTCCGCGTGCCGGAGATGATCCGTCCCTTGGCAAACAGCCCACCCTTCAGCACTTCCGGTTCATTGGCGACTTCGGCAACGACCTTCAGCGAACGGTCGGCCGCCTGCACCTCGGGGTTGATGAACATGACCCTCCCCTGGAAGGTCTTGCCCGGCATGGCGTCCGTAGTGAAGAGGAGTTTCTGGCCGATTTTCAGCTTCGCCATCTCCGCCGAGGGGACGTTTACGGTCAGGTTGAGAAGGCGGTTGTCGACGATTCTGAAGATCGGCTTGGCCGCGGCCGCATCACTGGCCAGGTCTCCGACATTGACGTCCCGCAAAGCCACCACGCCACTGATCGGAGCATGAATCATCCCTTTTGCCTGGCGGGCCTTTGCCTGGCGAAGTTCCTCTTCGGCCACGCGGATCTGGGCCCGGGCAGCTTCAATGCGGGCGGTGGCGGCGGCTGTTTCGCTCCTGGCGTCGTCCACGCTCTGCGGGGTGGCTAGCCCGGCTTCCTTCAGCTTCAGGCTGCGGGCCAGTTCTCGTTCGGCGCGCGTCGCCGTAACCTGGGTCTGGGCGAGGTTGGCTCTGGCGGTTTCGATGGCTGCTTCAGCCCTCTTTACCTGGGCTTCGGTTTCGGCCACATCGATTCGCGCCAGTGGGGTACCCTTGCGCACCCGGATCCATTCGCTGACGTAGACCTGTTTGATCAGTCCGGGGATCTGGGTCTTCACGTCGGCCCAGAATTTCGGTTCCAGACTGCCGGTAACTTCCACCCCCTCCACCAGATCAGCAGTGGCCGCGGCAGCAACTTCCACCGCCACCGGCGGTTTGGCGGCAGCCTGCGCGGCGGCACCCTCCTTTTTCGTACAGCCGTTTGCACCAGCCAGGAGGGAGCATGCGGCAAGTATCACCATTAGCTTTTTCATCGCGGTCTCCTCAAAAATGAATCGCGTCAGACGTTTTTAGTTGCCAGTCCCTGCATTACCAGTCGAAGCATGCGCACCATCTGCTGCCGGTCGATGCGGGCCGGGCTGTGGCAGAGTTGCTCTTCCATGGCGGTGTTGAGGATGGATACGATGGCCCAGGCAGCGTCCGTACTGTCATTAGGCCGCAATTCACCGTTTCCCATCCCTTCCCGGACCAGGTCGTGGATGGTGTTCAGCATCCTGGCGAAGTAGGCATCGAAGTTTATATGGGGAGCCCCCTGGGGGGGGCCGTAAAAGATGGCGTAGATCAGGCGCATAACTTCAAGGTTTTCGATAACCAGGTCAAGCATCATGGCGCAGAAATGGCTGATCCGTTCCGCAACAGCTCCCTGGAGGGTCGTAGTGCGGCTCAGGGAAGCTTCGAATTCGGCAAAGGAGCTGTTCATCAGCTCCAGATAAATCCCTTCCTTGTTGCCGAAATAGTAATAGAGCACCGGTTTGGTGACGCCGGACGCCGCGACGATCTCGCGCACAGAGGTGGCGGCGTATCCTTTGCTGTTGAAAAGCTCAAGAGCGCCGCTCAACAGCCGTTCGCGCACGCCGCTATCCTGCCTTACGGATTTTTCTTCGCTCGCCATTTTCCCCCCGGTCTGTATACCTAACGGTAAGTAACATGCGTACGGGGAGTTTGTCAATAATTAATAAATCTACCGCCGGTAAATAGTGTAAACCTGCACAGTTAAGGAATGGATTGATTTTTTCTCCTCAACTTTATATAGTGCATCTGGGAGTCTGTCGGACTTGGGGAATCATTCCTAGGTCCGACAGGCTCCTAGGGAAACATTGACAAAGGACGGCCATGATAAGAAAAATACTGACCTTTCCCGACCCGGAGTTGAAGCAGAAGTCTCAGCCGGTGACGGTGATAAACGATAAGACCAGGGAACTGGTCCGGGACATGGCGGAAACCATGTACGATGCGCCGGGGGTGGGGCTGGCGGCCCCGCAGATCGGCGTCCACCAGCGGGTCATCGTGATCGACGTGTCCGGCAAGGATGAATCCCCCCAGTTGATTGTTGCCATCAATCCGGTTATCGTCCATGCCGACGGTGAAGCTTACGAAGAAGAGGGGTGCCTCTCCGTGCCCAAGTATGCCGCCAACGTGCGCAGGCATGCCAGGGTCGTGGTAAAGGCCCTCAACCTGGAGGGTGAGGAAGTCACATGCAAGGCTGACGATCTTCTGGCCATCGCCTTCCAGCACGAGATAGACCATCTGGACGGGATACTCTTCATCGATCACATCTCCCCCCTGAAACGGGAAATATTCCGGCGCAAGTACCGCCGCACCCTGGAAGATTTGCAGGAGGGGCGCTAATGGCGGGGCTACGCATCATTTTCATGGGGACGCCGGAATTCGCCTGTCCCACCCTGCAAAAGCTGATTGACCGGGGTGAAGAGGTGATCGCGGTCATTACCCAGCCGGACCGGCCGAAGGGGCGGGGCCAGCAGACCGTGCCGCCGCCGGTGAAGGTCCTGGCGGAGCAGCACGCCATTCCGGTCCTTCAGCCGGTCAAGGTGCGCCTGCCGGAGGTTGTCGACAGCATTCGCCAGCTTGCGCCCGACCTGATCGTAGTGGTCGCCTTCGGCCAGATCCTCCCCAAGAGCCTGCTGGATATACCGCGCTACGGCTGCATCAATGTCCATGCTTCACTGCTGCCCCGCTGGCGTGGCGCCGCGCCGCTCAACTGGTGCATCATCAAAGGCGATGCCGAGACCGGGATCACCACCATGATGATGGATGTCGGGCTCGATACCGGCGATATGCTGCTGAAAAAGGCGACCCCCATCGATCCGGACGAGAATACCCAAACGCTTCACGACCGCCTCTCGCTTATCGGCGCCGAGGCCCTGGCAGAGACCCTTGATCTCCTCAAGGCGGGCAAGCTGGTTCGCGAAAAGCAGGACGATGCCCTCACCTGCTACGCGCCGATGCTGAAGAAGGACGACGGCCTCATCGATTGGAACAAGGAGCCGCAGCAGATCAGGAATCTGGTGCGGGGGATGACTCCCTGGCCCGGCGCCTTCAGCTTTGTTGACGGCCGGATGGTAAAGATTTACCAGGTCAGGACCGCTGCGGGTGAAGGGTTACCCGGCACGGTGATTCATGCCGGCCGAGAAGGCCTGGAAGTCGCTTGCGCCGGCGGCAGCATCATCGTCGAGGAGTTGCAGCTGGAGGGCAAAAAGAGGCTTCCAGCCAGAGATTTCCTTGCCGGCTATAAGATCGTACCGGGCACAATTTTGGGAGATCGACCTTGACTGACAACCAGCCAGCAACCACCCCGCCGCGCAAACGCCTGTTTGTAGGGCTTATGGGGGTTACCTGTTTTTTGATCATCGGCTTCATTTACCTCTTCTGGTGGGTGCCGACCAAGGGCCTTGCCAACATCCACCCTGACCTGCCGCGGATGGCCGGGCTTCTCTTCGGGGTCCTGTCGGGGATCGCCCTGCTCGGAACCCTCCTCCTCGTCATGACCACGGCGCTGGGGAAGGATATCCTCTTCACCCGCTTCATGCGCGGCGTGGTGATCAAGTTCCTCCTGCCGGTCATCGAGTCCATCGGCGC
>Ga0184615_10000734_pt1 | contig 17669 bp, 25 predicted proteins | sample PLM4_65_coex_FD_133134 | JGI IMG/M metagenome (GOLD analysis project Ga0184615, IMG submission 133134) | Groundwater sediment microbial communities from an aquifer in East River, Colorado, USA - PLM4_65_coex | ecosystem: Environmental > Terrestrial > Soil > Riparian zone | place: USA: East... | reverse complement strand
GGTCGCCGCCCCGATCCTCGGCATCCAGGACGGCGACACCTATACCGGCCCCTACACCATCCGCGCCGCCGCGCTGCGCCTCTTCGAGCCGCACATTCAGGCCCTCCAGCACGATGGCTTCCTTGCGTTTGGGCTGATCTGCGAGCGCGACGGGGTAACCGAGCAGGTCTTTGTCCAGCCCTCCAAGCATCTTCAGGTCTGGACCAATCAGCCGGCCATGGCTCGCACCGTCTTTGCGCGCCACCGCATCCCGGAAGTCCCGGACCTCCGGGTCATGAATCAGTATCCCCTGGTGAGGGAGTCGATCCAGACCCCAGAGGGGAACGCCACCTGGCCGCTCGTGGTTGAGAACGTCCGAGCCGCTTTTTCTGCGCTCCCTCCACCCAACCGGTGAGCGGCTCTCTAACTATCACATGAAACTGACACGCCTCGGCCCTTCGGTTTGCTCACGGCCGGCACTACCAGCCGCGGCACGCCGGCTTGCGCGAGCGCGCCGCGGCCCCATCACCCTCCTCATACCTATGTCCGGCCACCTCAGCCTGTGAATGATTGGGCCGATGGATACTGACCTCACTCCCCCTCCCAGCGCGCGGGAGAGGCAACTCAGTGGCTACATCTTCAGCGTTTCGGCCGGGCTCGTCGGCGTATGCCTTACCGTGATCGGGCTCTTTCGGCTATTCCGACAGCCGGGAGAGGTGCAAAGCGTGGCGGACAACCTGGTGGCCATCAACGCCATGCTGTTCCTCTTCGCATGCCTGTTCGCCTATCTGGCCCTCCGATCCGATCGGGAGCGCCGCTGGCAGCGCCTGGAACGCGTGGCCGACGCACTCTTCCTCCTGGGCATCTTCGGGATGGTACTGATAAGTGGCCTTGTAGCCTACGAGTTTATTTGAGCATGTTGGGCAACCGGTGACATTGCGGACACCTTAGACCGGGTACATCCCGGACAGTTCCTCAGTCATGCAGGACGTACTCGCGCTCCCCGCGGCGTCGACCACCTCACGACTTCGACTTCAGATAGGTGACACCCTTCGCGGTTGCCTCTCGCCATGCACCCTCCGTGTCGGCCGCGAATTGCGGATCGAACGCACCCGCGGTCTGGATCAGGCTCTCCACGAAATCGTCATACTGGGAGGGATCGACCTTCAGATCGGTCCGGCCGTGGCGTTCCGCCACCCGGGAGAGCAGATTCGGCCCCCCCACTGGTTCCTGGTCATAGGCGAGGAGGAGTCCGATCGCATGCTGTAGCAGCTTGTGCTGCCGGGAGAAGTCCGTCTTCGCAAACATCGGCCGAGCAGCAGGGCATGCTTCGAAGAAGCGCTGGTAGAATGCTTCGAAGAAGCCAGGGATTTCCTGACACCGCTCGTAGCTGGCCTTCGCAAGGGCGGCTGCGCTATGGGGCACCGGGGTCCTCCTGGCTGGGGAGATGTGATGGCGTCCGGGTCAGGGCAGGATCAGAGACAACCTACACACCATGCAGCCCCACCGGCAGACCCAGCCGTGCCGTGGCTTATCCTCCTCCCCGCAACCGCCTGCCCTGCCCCACGCGCTTATCGCACAAGGTCCACGGCGTTGCTCCAAGCTGCCAGCTAACTACCGCATGACGCTGACACGCCTGCGACCATCGGATTACTACCTGCCTGTACCGCCTGCAGCGCCACGCTCGCTTGCGCGAGCGCGCCTCGGCCTGCAGCTTATGCGGGGTCGTGAGCCTTCAGGCACGGTCGGTCTACCCTCCCGAGACCCCCGGGAGTTCCGATGCCTGCCTCAGACCAAGAGACGCTTGAGCCCCTCTACGGTATGCTCAAGGGGTATTACCATGGGCTGGTGGACAGCGCCCTACGCGTGTTTGGCTTCTTTCTTGGTTAGGTGACACTGGTCCGTGCATGATCACAGCCATACTGGCCGCCTCTGTAGCTCTCACACCACAGTGCGCAGACATGCCGATGCGCGCGGGGACCACATGGACCTACCAGGCCCATGTGTCTTGGACCGTCGCCGGCTCGGCGAGAACGCGGGACACAACCCTCATATGGACCACGAGGATTCTCGCCAGCATTGACCGCGACTCCAGCATCGTGGCGGTCGTTGAGAACTGGCCCTCGACCCTCGCCTGGTGGGAGCCCTCGCACCCTCCAGACACGACCCTTCTTGTTTGTCTCAATCATCGCGTCTATCACCTTGGCAGGAGGCAGAATGCTGAGCGCTCGGCTCTTTCGGAAGCCGCTTCGGGCGCCTTGAGCTTGACTTCCGACAACTTGATTCTGGCGCTCCCTCTCCACGAGCGGCTGCTGTATGGCCAGGAACCTTCAGACCGCGCCGATACGTTCTACGGGTGGTTCGTGGAGGCTGCCGCCCCGATGCCAAAGGCACTCGTTCGCCTCGGCGCCAGCCCCACTGACTCCGTCTACACGATCGCCTATCGCACTGTCCCGGATCACCAGATTGTACAGTTCGCGCCCCGACTAGGTGTGACTCGCTACACATATGCTCATCATGGGACGGTTGCCACAGCCTCCGCAACGCTCGTGAGTGCGCGGTTGTCACCTTGAGGAGGGGCTTAGTGTCACCTAACTACCGCATGACGCGTGACGGCTTCGGCCGGCAGCCCATGCGTGGTCGTTAGGTGGCAGCCGCTGCTCCATCCTGTGGTCCTTGCCGATCCTGGTGCCTGGCCCGACATTGGGCGTGTCAGGGTCCGGACAACCGCGCAGGAGGTCGGTATGGCGCTCCCCAGGCTCGCGCTCCTCCCAGTATTCCTCTCCGGTCTTGCATGCGCGGATGGCAGCGCACCCAGCGGCACCGTTCTTGAGGCCCCTGCCCTCCAGACCCCTCGAACTGAGGTCCCCATAAGGCAGAACGACCCTGCAACGGGATGCTCCTTTTCCCCCACGCACGGCTACGGGTTCCAAGTCGCATTCACCTGGACTGCAGTCCCAGAGGCAGTGCACTATCACCTACTCCTTCATCACCTCGGCTCCGCTTTTCCCGTCCTGGACATCCAGGTAGAGGATCCGTCCTACCTTCTGCTCCAGTGTAATGCCTATGTAATCGATGCCAACCGTTTCGACTGGAAGTGGGCTGTTGCCGGAGTGTCGGCCGATGACGAGGAGGGCGCCTGGGCGGAGCAGCGCACCTATGAGTTTGAGCCCATCACCCTGCCTCCCGAGCCCTGAGGGAGTCCAAGCACGTCCTTTGCCACGCTGACACACTGCCTAACTACCGCATGACGCTGGCAGGGCGCGGGCATCGGCTTTCTGCGGCCTGAGCCACCTCCCCTGCCCAGGGCGGACTTGCCGAACGCGCCGCGGCCCTGCAGCTTCTGCGGGGTCGTCCGTCTGCCCCTACTTCCATGCATGTCTTACTGCCATGCTCCTCGTCCTTTCCCTCCGTTTGCCACGTGATGCGAGCCATACCGAAACCTCAGCCTGGTGAGTATCCGCCATACGCCGACATGTACATTCGGCTCCTGCCGGACGATGGCCTGATTCTGGATCACCTTTCGACCCAGGTCGCCCGCACCAAGAGCTTCATCGCAAGTATCCCCCCGACGCGGCTGCTGCATCGATACGCCCCGGACAAGTGGAGTATCAAGGATATCCTGGTGCACATCGTCGATGATGAGCGGATCTTCTCGTATCGAGCACTCCGTTTCGCCCGCAACGAGCACCGCAACCTGATCGGCTTCGACCAAGACGAGTATGCCCGCTATGCCGAGGCCGACATGCGGTCCGTGCAAACCATTCTTGAGGAGTACGATGCAGTCCGGCAGGCCACCATAGCCCTGTTCGCGAACCTCCCTGGAGACTCCCTGGGCCGGCTCGGTCACGGCACAGGTACCGCCAACGATGCCACAGTCCGCGCCCTTGCATACCACATTGCGGGGCACGAACTCCACCACCTCGACATCATTCGCGAGCGCTACTTGCCCTGAGCACGCCAGTTTTGGGGGGGGGAGGCCCGCTGCGGCGCAGACTAACTAGCGCATGAAGCTGACACGCCTGCGGCCATCGGCATTCTAGACACGAACACACCCGGTCGTCGACTCACGTGCTTGCGCGAGCCCGCCTCGGCCTGCAGCTTATGGATCGTCAGGTAAGCCCACCTACGTCTCCTCGCCCAGTCCCCAGGGCCCATGCCCCCTATAGTTCGCGCAGCCGTCCTGCTCATGTTCGGCGCCTTCACCCTGTACTCTGTGGGTGTTTGGGCGGTCGTCCTTACCAGGCGCCTGCGCCCCTGGCACGTTGGCTTGTTCTGGGCCGGCTTCTTCCTCGACTCCGCCGGCACGGAGCTTATGCGTCGGCTCGCGGGTGGCTTCCAATGGAACCTGCACACCGCCACCGGAGCCGCCGCCCTGCTCCTCATGTTGGGCCACGCACTCCTGGCCAGCGTCGCACTCCTCAGGCGTGAGGAGCACACCATCCGCACCTTTTACCGCGTAAGCATCACGGTCTGGGCCATCTGGTTGATCCCTTTCGTAACTGGCCTGATTCTCGGCAGAAGGCACAGTCTTTAGCCACGACTCGGTTGCGCGAGCGCGCCTCAGTCTACAGTTCATGCGGGGTCGTTCGACAGCAGGTGTTTCGCTCCGCAACACCGGCTTCCCCTGTGACGAATGCACGTCGGAGGGGGTCTAGTTCGAAGCGCCACCCAGGTCTCACCAATGCTCCGCGCCCTCCAAACCCGTCCGAGAATGCGCCTCACCCTGCTTCCTCTGGCCGCCCTCCTGGCCTGTTTCAACGCTACTGACACCAAGGCCGGCGAGCTGCGTATCGGCAGCTTCCACTACACCGCCCGGAGTACGGCTGGACGGCCGCTCCTGGTTGGCCGAATCACGCTCACCGAGGCGGCCGACTCCACTGTGACGGGAACGTGGGAGATCCGCTGGGGTCCAGGGGCAGACACCACGACCCTCGTCGGTCCCCAAGTCGGCTCCGGTACGCTGCTCGGGCGGCGAGACGGGTCAGTGCTGCTCCTGGACCTCAACCCGGGCAACGCGGATCACAATGTGATCCTCCAGGCTCACCCTCACGCGCGAGGATATGCTGGCATCTGGGACTGGACCACCTTCACCGGCCCTCGCACCTCGGGCACCTTCGTTGCCACCGACTAGCGCCGCCTGCCGTCTAACTACCGAATGAGCTGACACGCTTCGGCGACCGGTTCTCTCAGGGGACACACCACCGGCCGTCGACCCGCTCGCTTGCGCGAGCGCGCCTCGGCCTGCAGCTTATGGGGTCGTTAGGCTGCCTCCATCGGCGCCGGTTCCACTAACGCCCCCCGACCGCAGTAGTCGCTCTTTCGAGCGACCAGCATCCCCCTAGAACGAGTGATGGCAATCCCTGCTCCCGCCCCTGATCTTGCTGGGTCGGCAGGTACCCTGCGGAGGTTTCGCACTCCGCGTGTGGTGGACACGCCAAATACCCAATGGGAGGGTTGCATGAACGACGATGTGGTAGCCGCGGACGATGTGCGGCGGCGCGCCCAGCATTCCGCAGTTAAGGCTCAGATCGAGCGGAACGTGAATGCTGAGATAAAGGGTCAGGCCCAGACCGCGACCACCGCGCAAGTGGAGCAAGTGAGCCATGTTGCCCAGGAGCTGCGCGGGCGGGCAGTGTCCGAGACGCTCGCGACGGAACATGAAGCCGCGAGGGCGCGCAACGCGGCAAGGGTGTCCCAATTCGTGGACTACGCCTTCTATCTCCTCTACTCCCTCCTTGCCATTCGCCTGGGGCTGGCACTCATTGCCGCACGATCTGGCGCGGGCTTCGTCCAGTTTATTAACACCGTCACTTATCCGTTCTATGTGCCGTTTCGCGGGATTGTGCCCAGCCCAACGGCCGAAGGCGGGTTCACCTTAGCGGTGCCCGTCCTAATCGCACTCGTCGTCTACATGCTACTCCACGTTGGCGTCAACGGGATGTTCCGGCTCGCCGCCCGCCGGAAGACTACCGTGTGACCACCGCCACACGGCCGTCGGGTGGCTTGAGGGACAGACCACCCGCCGTCGTCTTGCTCGCTTGCGCGAACGGGCCTCGGCCTGCGGCCCATGCGTGGCGTTAGGCGACCTGACTTTGCCTCCTGGCCCTCGGCCATCCCTTACGGTCCCTACCGGTCCCACCTCACCCGCCAACTGTGAGAATCTGCCCCTGTTGGGCGCGTCCCTTACTCGAGCCCCTCAATCGCTCGGGGGTTAGCAGCTCGAGACCAGGGGGTTCCCGTGATAGCTGTGTCCTCTCCGTCCATGGCGGTCAACGACACGCGGGCCGTCGGACCGTACAGAATGGACACCAACAAGACCGTTGGGCCGACCACGACCATACGCCAGATCGTCAACCTGATTCGCGACGCTGCCAGCACCGCCCCAGGCCAGCGACTCAGTAACCTGATCCTCACAGCCCACGGAACGCCGGGCTATTTCGAGTTAGGAACAGGCCTCGGGCCGACCACGATGTCCCCTTTCGGGGACGTGCAGGGAAAGGTTACCAAGATCTGGTTTCGGGGGTGCCTGGTCGGTCGAATCGCCGGCCCGGAGACGGGGGGACATGGTGATGGGGCCGCCTTGCGAGCCTACGGCGTAAACTTCGGGAACGGTCACGAGTTCTTGAGTGCATTCGCCATCCTGACTGGCTGCTACGTGGTGGCGCCGACCGAAATGCAGGCCCGCAACCGGGCCACTTATCCGTCTGGCGTGATGGACAGCTACGAGGGGCTGGTGGTCTGTTACAATCCCGCCGGAGTCATCGGTTGGCGCCATCGGTACCCATCACTCTACGATCACAACACGGCGGCGATGACCGCCCGCACACCCAACGATGAATGAGGCCAGTCGTAACAGGGCCACGGTGGGTAGCTCGCCACGGGTAGACCCACATCCGGTGGTCGCCTAACTACCGCATGTAGCTGACACTCCTGCGGCCATCGGTTTTCTAAGGACACAGACACCCGTCCGCCGCCTCGTCCGATTGCGCGATCGCGCCTCGGCCTGCAGCTTACGCGGGGTCGTTAGGCGGCATCGCCGAGGGCAGTGCAGCCACCCCTGGAGCCGAAGCCTATCGCGTCATCTCCAAATTCCATTTTGCCTGATCCGGCGTACCATCGTCGTTGATATCGTATTCCGCCCCCCCGTTTCGCAGGGTCAGCCGATCTCCAGACAGGTCCATGTCGAACGCCCAGTACCACGTGGCCCCAGCCGGCGTCACCCGCATCAGATCGATCCCACGGATCTCGTAGGTCCCGATAAAGCCCACTGCAGGGCCCGTGACGGGAGTGACAGTGACCTTGAGGGTGTCGTCCGCAGCGAAGATCATGGTGCCGGTACCACCACCAGGGATCAGGTCAATACTGCCCAAGCCCTGTGTGCTAACGTACTCGCACTTCACAACTTGCCACGTCCCGACCAGCTCGCCCTGAGATGGTCCCCCACCCCCGTCCCCACCGCAGGCCAACCCCAAGGTCAAGCCACATACCGTTGCAGCGAGCATACGCGTGTTCATACCCCCTCCTTTACACAGCCATACGGCGGGACCCGCCGTCCGCGAATTTCGCCGCTAGCGGGTGAAGGGAGGCTGAATGGCCCCACAACCTCTCGATATGTTCGGTCCGGCCCTCCTCCGCGCGCGGGACGCCTGGCTACCATCAAGCAGGCTTCCCGGATGGGGACCTCCAACCGCTGCCGTTTAACTACCGCATGAAGCAGCCAGGCCGCGGCCGTCGGTTTCTTGGCCCAGATACCACCGGCTGTCGCCTCGCTCGCTTGCGCGAGCGCGCCTCGGTCATCAGCTTATTCGGGGTCGTTAGCCTGCGAAGACCGGCACACCGCGACACTGCTTGCGAAGTCGGGCTCCAATCCCTACCCTAGGATCGCGCACTCTTCACGGCGCTTCACACAACTGGTCAGAGCAGCGGGACACCAGGGCATGAATTCACCTACGAGCGCTTCACAACGCGCCAACCCCGGAGGGGCGAGCAGGATTCTCGCTTCGATCAATCCGTTCTTTATCGTGAAGGACCTGCAGGCCTCGATCGGCTACTACATCGAGCGCCTCGGCTTCCAGCTCGACTTTCAGGGTCCAGACGAAGACCCGTATTATGGCAGAGTGAGCCGAGACGGTATCGGCATCATGCTCAAGGCCATCCTTCCCGACGTGCTTCCACGTCCAAACCGCACCCGACACGAATGGGCCCGCTGGGACGCGTACATCTACACCCTGGACCCCGACGCGCTCTTCGCCGAGTTCAGCCAGCGGGGTGTGTCGTTCGTAACTGAGTTATCGTTCATAGACGAGGGCCTGTGGGGCTTCGAGGTCACTGATGCCGACGGGTATGTCCTTGCCTTCGCTCAGGTCCGCAACAAGTGATGGTGGGACGCCGGCGACCCTCGTGGTCATGCCCTTCCGCAGCATCCTGCTGGTCCTTTCGCTTCTAGCCATCCCCCGCCTCGGGTGGAGCCAGGCCGCCTGTCCACGCCCTGCGGCCGGGGCGATGCTCGACCATGTGATCGTGGTCGTTCCCGACCTGGACAGCGCCCGGGCTCACCTCGCCCCCTTGGGCTTCCGCTTCAAGGCCGGCCGACTCCACCCCAACGGACTCCTGAACCTCCACCTCAAGTTTCGGGATGGCAGTGAGCTCGAGTTGATGAGCCTCGCCGGACCGCCGGGCGACGCCAGTGCCCGCGACTATGCGCGGCTGCTCCGGGCGGGAGCCGGAGGTGCCTACGTCGCGCTACGCGCCCAAGACCTCACGGCCGTCGCCCAGGTGGCCGACCGCCTCGCCCTCTCGTACCGCCGCACTCAGGCCGGGGGATGGCAGTTCCTCGGCTTTCCGCCGCCCTCCCCGCTGAGTGCGGTTTTCTTCGGGACCGGCTGGAGTGCCCCCGCCGACCCGGACTCAGTCCTGACCCACCCTAACGGGGCCCAAGGGCTTCGCGAGGCCTGGGTGCAGGGGGGAGCCCCCCTGGAGCGCCTTCTGCAGGCCCTGGGTGCGCTCCCCTGTGATACCGTGCAGCTCGCCGATGGTCGTCGGGGACGCCGGTGGGCCCTGGCGTCCGGCGCCCTGGTGGTCCTCCCCCCACCAGCAGGCACCATCCCCCGGCCGGTAGGGGCACTGCCCGGCACGATGGGCCTCAGCGAGCCTCCTCCACCCGTCCAGGTCTTCCCAGGCTTCTGGATCGGGTTCACGTCAGGGCGGCTTGCGCCGGCGAACTAGCGCATGACGCTGACACGCCTCAGCCATTGGTCTTCCCTGAGATAGACACCCCGCCCTGCGGACCAGGTTGCGCACTCGCGCCGAACCCTGCAGCATTTGCGGGGTAGGTTGATGACTTTCGCGCTTTCTGACCATGGATCCCAGTCTCATCTTCCCGAACCAGGCATCCTTTCGTGCCTGGCTTCGAAAACACCATAGGACTTCTGACTGCCTGGTCCTGCGCATTGCCAAGAACCATGCGGCGCACCTGGGTATTACGTATGCCCAGGCCCTCGACGAGGCCCTGTGCTTCGGCTGGATCGATGGCGTCCGCCGCGGCCTGGACACCTGCAGCTATTCCGTCCGGTTCACTCCCAGGAAGCCTCGAAGCATCTGGAGTCGAGTGAACGTTCGCCATGCAGAACGTCTCATCCAAGCCCGACGCATGACCAAGGCCGGCCTGGCTGCCTTTCACGCCCGGACGGAGAGCCGAACGGGCCTCTACTCATTCGAGCAACGGCCAGCACAGCTCGGCAAGGCCCACCTGGCCGCGCTGAGGCGCGATCGGCGAGCCTGGACCTACTTCCAGCAGGAAGCACCCTGGTACCGCCGGACGAGCAGTTTCTGGATCCTCAGTGCCAAGCGCGAGGAGACCCGGCAACGACGGTTAGCGATCCTCATTGCCTGCTCCGCCAAAGGGGAGCGGATTCCGGCCCTCCGGCGGCCCGTGCCCAGCGCCATCTAACTACCGCAACAAGCATCGCTCATGCTCCTCCGCGCGGCCCTGATCTGGCTCTGCCTCCTGATCCTCGCCAACATCAACGGGGCCGTCAGAGAGTTCGGGATCATTCCCCACACGGGGCCACGAACCGGGCACATCATCAGCACCCTCCTGCTCTGCGCCGCTATCGCCGCTGTCGCCTGGCTCTCGATTCGCTGGATTGGCCCGCCCTCTCCCCCCGACGCCCTTGGGGTAGGCCTCCTGTCGCTCGGTCTTACCCTGGCATTCGAATTCCTCGCCGGGCATTACCTGTTCCACAAGCCCTGGAGTGACCTTCTCGCCGATTACAACCTCGCCGCCGGTCGTGTCTGGATACTGGTCCCCATCGCCGCTCTCCTGAGCCCGGAATGGGCGCGACGTTTCCGGACTTGAGCCGCCCCCCCACGCCGGTGTTACCACGCCTGGTCCATCGGCATGACAAGGCATGCACTATCGAGCGTCGCCTGGCTGCAGAGCGACGTTACCTTGAGAGTTGGCACCTCCCTCGGTCCGTAAGACTTCTCGGGGCCTAACTGGCGAATCAAGCCGACATGCCGCGGCCATCGGTTCCCTTGGAGACAATCACTCTGCCCTGCCTGGGCAGGCTTGTGTAAGCTCGCCTCGAACTGCAGCTTGTGTGGGCTAGTTGGCCGACGCCCTGTGTCCAGCCACCGCGGAAATACGCTGTCCCAGGAGTGCACCCCATGACGCGCCGCGCCCCCACTGCCATCGCCGCGACAATCGTGGCTCTATGTCTTGGCTGCAAGGGTCAAGCTACGAAAGCCACCACCGCAGACACACGACAGCCACTTGCCCTGCCGATCGAAGCCCAGGACGCCGTGCGCGCAGAGATGAACGGCATGCTCACGTCTATCAACCGCATACTCGTCGCTCTCCCCCGACAGGACACGGTGTCAATCCGACAAGCGGCCGCAGCTTCAGGGCTCGCCACTGCGGCCGATCCGCTCCTCGAGAAACTGCTGCCGGAACAGTTCCTCACTTGGGGCACTCAGACGCATCAGGGCTTCGACGAACTCGCGGCCTTTGTAACAACTACCTATGCCCCCGATAGTGTGCTCCTCCGACTGGGTGCCATTACCCAGCGGTGCGTAACCTGTCATGCGACCTATCGGCTTGCGACCCGGTAGCGGCGCCCTGTCCCTCCGAGACACGGCATCACCCTCCTGTGCTTCGGCATAACGAGGATACGGTCAGACGTCGGCCAAAAGCGTCGGACGGTACGCACGACTATCTTCCTACTACCCACCTCGTTTCCGCTGCTGGTGCGCTCGCGCCAACTCCGGTATCCCCCACCACCGGAGGACCTATGTCCCCCCCGAAACCCCAGCAACGACACCTCACCATTCGTGGTCGGGCCTTGCACTTTGTCTCCTACGAGGGCAGTCGGGGCAATCCCCACCGCGCCCAACTGCCCTACCCGGCTATGTGGTACCTCATGGTCGAAGGGCGCCGCTGCCCCGTGTTTCCGTGCGACGCCAGCCTCACCCCGGCAGACCTCGATGCAGCCCTTGTGGCGTGGGCGGACCACAATGCCCAGGGTCCGGTGGAGTCTTCACGTATCAGTCGAGTCGGGCCTGTTCGGCCCAACGAAAACTGGTGGGGTCCCAGCTGACCGGCGGCCCGGATGCCATTTACCACCTGACCTTCGCCTCCAAAGGCAGGTGCCGGCGCGGGGTTGTTACCCGCGGCCGTCACTGTAACGCCGGACCCCACATTTGCCGCATGATTCGCCAGTCCCCAGTCGAGCTTCGCTCCAGGACGCTCAGACTGATGTTCCGTACCGTTTGCTCGCTTCGCACTGAGTCCTTCACGTAGGTCCAGCTGACCGTCGAGGTGCCGCGCGCCACTGCCAGCCGGCCACTGGCCAGGACCTCTGTGCCGTCCCAGGTGAACCCAGTGATCCGAGTGTGGGACCCGTCTTCCGGCCACCAGTAGGCCCGGATCGCCCGGTGCCCCTGAACAGGCTGACGCCCAGGCGGCAACAGGACGGCTTGGGTATCCAGGGTCGCGAGCACCCCCACTGTGTCATCCGCGAGCCATGCCCTCACATAGGCGGCCTGCACCTCCGCGATCCCCACGGAGTCGGCCTTGCTGAGCACGGAGCCTAGCCCTGGTCCGCCACACCCTCCTGTCGCCATGACTAACCCCAGTCCTACCATCCACCTGCGGGCTCTATGTTCGCTCATACCTGCCTCGTTTGCCGGCTAGCCTGCCTCGGGGAGTCCGGGCACTCTTGACGTGCCTTGATCTCTACTGAGCTCGCAGGCGACTGGCTATCAACGGATTGCGCACGGGTGAACTCTGAAGGGGTGAGACTGGCCGCCGCGGCATGACTACCGTAAGAAGCTGACACGCATCGGCCATCAGTTTTTCCCCCTATCCGACCTAACCCTTTAGATTCTGCACTAGTGCGCCACCCTCCACGGCGCCCCTATTGCCGAGGACTTCCATGGCAGACATCAATGACTGTGTACCCGGCCGTCGCGTCACTGTGGTTCGCTCGGGGGTAGCGCGCGTTCAAGGCAAAGTGGGAACGATCGTCGAGATCTCCCGCACAAGGCGACCACCAACCGGCCCCTTGCGCGAGACGGTCACAATCGACGTACCTGGCCATGGCGAGGTCGTAGTGGCCCCCGGGGACCTGGAGATCATGCCGGATTAGCCGGCACTATGGCGATGCCTGTCGTTTGTGTTGGCGTACCCCAGCGCCACCCATCTCCTCGCCCTTCTCCTCGATGGGCTGAATTGACATGGCCGAACTCAAGACCCAGCGCACAAGGGCCAGTGTATCTGCCTTCCTCGCTGGGATACCGGACCCCGAGCAGCGGAAGGATGCTAAAGCGCTCGCGGCGCTCATCCGCAAAGTGACCGGGGAGACTCCCGCGATGTGGGGCAGAAGTATCGTGGGCTATGGGGAGATGACCTATACCGGGAGCAATGGACGTACCGTGGACTGGTTCCCCGTGGGGTTAGCGCCCCGGAAGGCAGCCCTCACGCTCTACCTGATGGGCGGACTCAGGGTCCATGCGAACCTCCTCAAGGGCCTGGGCCGCCACAAAGTCGGCGGGGGGTGCCTCTACCTGGCCCGATTGGCCGACGTAGACCGCGCGGTCCTGGCCCGCCTTATCACTGCGAGCTACGCGCTAAACACCCAGGAGACGCCAAGAGCCACCAGGAAACGTCCCAAATCCCGTAAGCGCGCTGTCTAACTACCGCATTGAGGCGTGACGGCCTCGGCCATCGGCTTCTCTGGGCTGAGACCGCCGGCAGTTGCCATGCTCGCTTGCGCGAGGGCGCCTCGGCCTGCAGCTTATGCGGGGTGGTCAGCCTGCTGTGAGTACCCGGGCTCCGGCCTTCACTCCCGGCGCACTGGCCTCTGATCGCCAAGTATTGCGCTGCTTCCCCACGCCTCTCCCCATCGAACCGTGACCCACCCGTCGCCACCGGCTCCGTCATCCTTGCCGGATGATCTCGGCCATCCACAGGCATGGCACGTAGCCCAGCGGATGAGCCTCAAGGCCTTCACCGTGATGCCACTCCTCCTGGCGACCCTGTTCGGCGGAATGGCTCTGTACCACTGGGTCGAGGACCTTCCCTGGCCGGACTCCTTCCTGAATTCCGCGATGCTGCTGGGTGGCATGGGTCCGGTAGATCGCATCGCGACCACGCCCGGCAAGTGGCTGATTGGCGCCTATGCCCTGTTTGCAGGTCTCGTGTTCATAGTGACGGCCGGTATCATGCTGGGCCCTGTGGTGCATGCGGTGTTGCACCGCTTTCACATTGAGCGGGACCAGGCCGCCAACCCCTGAGCCTGCGCTGCAACCGCCTTCGGCCCTGTGGGCCGGTCCCTAGCGGCCCTCCGGACCGGCCCACACCTTTCCCGGAGATGCATCCTTTACCTACCCCTTCCCGGGAGCCCATATGCCAACCTACATCTCGCTTCTGCGCTATACCCAGCAAGGGATTGCTGCCGCCAAGGGTGGTCCAGCGCGGCTCGATGCCGCGAAGGCGGCCTATCGGAAGGCAGGTGGAGAGCTCAAAGCGTTCTACCTCACCATGGGACAGTACGACATGGTAGTGATTGCGGAGTTACCGAATGATGAAGCCGTAGCGACCCTCGCGCTCGGTCTCGGAGCCGCCGGCAACATCAGAACCGAGACCTCGCGGGCCTTTACCGAAGCAGAGTATCGGGGGATAGTCGCCACCCTTCCCTGACGGATACACGGCCGATGCCCCGCCCACCGAGTCTCGAGGGAATCATACTGCCGGCCTGGGAGACCAATGCCCGCATTACCCGCCTATTCCTCGCCGGCATGCCGGCCGCGATCTGGGACGAGGTAATCCCCGGCGCACCTCGCCGCACCCTCAGGATGATCGCGGGACATATCCACAATGCCCGGTGCATGTGGGTCCGAACCCTCGGCAAGCCCCACGGGATCCGCGTCCCCAAGTTGGTGGACCGCAGGTCAGTCAGGAAGGCGGACCTTGTCCGGGCGCTTCGCCAGAGTACCGTCGCGATCCGGGAACTCCTTCGGCTGGGGTGCGCCCAAGGGGGTCGGGTCCCGCCCACGCCCGCGTACGTATGGCGCAATCTCGCCCTGGATGTCGGGCATGTTCTCACGTATTTCGTCGCACATGAGGGGCACCACCGGGGGCAGCTGGCCCTCCTGGCCCGGCAGTTCGGAGTTCCCTTCCCGAGGGCGGCCAGGAACGCCCTTTGGCAATGGAAGCCGCTTAGGCGCCACTGACGGCGGCGCCTGACGCCTTGAAACAGCGCGGCCACCCCTCCAGCGGTTCGACGCCGAGGTCGATCTCTGCCACCATCGGCTACTAACCCGGAGCGAACAGGTGAAGACGACCATTCCCAAAGCGAACGCAGCCGCGCCCAACCGCGGGCCGATCGCCGCCGCGCTGCTGGTGCTCGCGCCCGTCGGTCCCGGCCTGCTCGATCAGGCAGTAGAGTCCACGACCCTTCGTCCGACCGACGTGGTCGTCACGATCAGCAACGATACCCACTACGATGGCACCTACCGGGCGCGCGGCATCTCGCGAATCTGCGGGAGGCTCGACCTGATGCTGCCGCACCGGGCCAACTCGTTCGTGGTCGAGTTTCCCGATGACGAGCCCGATCTCGACGTCCGAGCCCTGTCCTTCGATGCCGACACCCTCCTGCCCGGGTCGACGATCGCGAGCTTCTACCTCAGCGTGGGGATTCGCACCCCTGAGGGCGGCACCCCGCCCGCGTTCGTGGTGCGCGCCCGGGAGCCCAGGTTCGCCGAGCCGGGCACCGTGACCCGGGCCAGGGCCGCCAGTCGGGACTCACTGACGATCGACGGGATCGCGACCAGCGGGACCAGGGTCAGGGTCCGCGTGACGGTCGTCTGCCAGCCCAAGCCATGACCACCGCGGGCAAACCCGAAGGAGGCGAGGCCTCGGGGGCTATCTTCTGTCATGCCTCCTCGCTCCATCCTCGTCATTACCGGTGCCTCCGGTTCCGGCAAAACGGCGATTGTCGCCGCCTTGGCGGCTCAGGCTGCGCCCGGTGTTCGATATCATCACTTTGATGCCGTGGGCGTGCCAGATCCGAGGGCGATGACGGCACAGTACGGGTCCCCCGAGGGGTGGCAGGTGGCGGTCTGCCATCAGTGGATCACCAGGCTCGCCACCGACCCAACGGACAGCATCCTCGACGTTCTGGAGGGGCAAGTCCGGCCTGGCACCGTCCAGGAAGCGTTTCAGAGGCATCGGGTTCGCCGGGGACGGATCCTGCTTCTCGACTGCTCCCCCGCCGCGCGGGAAGCCCGCCTCGTGGGTCCGCGGAATCAGCCTGAGTTGGCTACCACCCGGATGACCGCCTGGGCCGCCTACCTCCGCGGCCAAGCGGACGCACTTCACGTCCCGGCCCTGGATACAACCGACCTGAGTCTGCCCGAGGCCGTCGAGCGGGTCCGCCAGCACGTAACCGCCCTCGCGGTGGCCGAAGACTAGCTTGCTTGCGCGGGCGCGCCGCGACCTGCAGCTTGTGCGGAGTCGTTAGGCGTCCTTGCGCTCACTGCCTTCAGGGTGGCCCTCCACGCCGAGCCCCGTATGCGAACGATCACCCTGGTCGCCCTGCTCCTTCCTTTCGGGCCTTGGCTCCTGGCCCAGGCACCAGTGCGCCGCCCTCCGGTCATCGACATGCAACTTCACGCGCTCTGGTGGGAGGGCACTGACCTTCCCGACGCCTGTCGTGGTCTGGCGGCAGACGCCTGACCACCGCATGAAGCCGGCTGCCTCGGCCGCCCTGAATCCCGCCCACGCACGGCCGCAGGAGTAGATCTGCCCTTGTACTTTGTTTAGCAAAGTACTTGACAACGCCAGCTCCCTGGCGAATATTGGGCTCATGAGCGAACGATCTGAGGATTCGAGCGCGTCATCGGGTGCGGTGAAGGGCGGGCCCAGGCTGCTCTGGGCCACGGCGGCAGCGGTAGCGGGCTTCGGCAACTGGATGCTGTACGATGCCCTGCCCGGGATCAACTGGGGCCTGTGGACCGGCGCGGCGGTGGCTGGCCTGCTCGTGTTTTCCCGACCGCGCGGCCACCCTCCGCGGTCCGTCCTGCTCATGGGCGGCGCGCCAATCGTGATTGCCGGAGCGGCGGCGGTGACCGCCAGTCCGCGCCTGTGGGTGCTGATCTGCCTGGCGACCGTCTTCTTCCTGGCGATGCAGATGTTGCTGACCGCCCGCCCTTCTCCCCGATCGATCTCAGCCCGTTTCGCCGCGACCGCGCCGCCGGTGGCACTCTGGCTCGCGGCAGTTCAGGCGCTGCGCCGTGGCGTCGAAACTACCCACCTCATCCGGTCGACGCGGGCCCGGGCGTGGGTCCGGGGCGTCGCCATCACTCTGCCGGTGCTGGTCGGCTTCGCGCTGCTGCTCGCGGGGGCGGATCCCGTCTTCGCGGCGTGGCGGGACGCGGTCGGAGACCTCGTCGCGAGCTGGGATTTCGTACCGCGCGTGGTGTTCTTCGTGGCCCTTCTCGTGGTCGTGCTCGGTGCCTTTGGATACGCGTCGATCGAGTCGGGAGGCTCCCCCGCGATGGAGGGCAAGGCCCCCGATCGATGGCTGGGATCGACTGAGCGCCTGATGCTCCTCGCCGGCGTCGCCGCGCTGTTCTGGCTGTTCCTTGCGGTTCAGCTGGGCTATCTCTTTGGCAACCTCCCCCGGATCCCCGCCTCGGGGATAACCTTCGCCGAGTATGCCCGGCGTGGCTTCGGCGAGCTCTCCATCGTCGCCTCCGCGAGCGCGCTGCTGATCGTTGTCTCGGAGCGATATGGCAATGACGATGGGCGCGAGCGCATCCTGCGCCTTCTGACCTTCGCAGTCATCGCGGCGGTGATGCTGCTTCTCGGCTCGGCCTTCCGCCGGGTGTGGCTGTACGAGGCGGCCTACGGATTCACCACGGCGAGGCTGTATGCCCAGGTCTACATGTGCGCCGTCGCCGTAGGCCTGGTGATGCTCTCGCTCGAGGTCGCCAGGGACTTCGATGCCGGCCGTGTCTTCCGCCGCGCGGCCGCGGCGGCCACGATCCTCTTCATCGCGCTAATCTACTGGAACCACGAAGCCTGGATCGCAAACAAGAACATGGACCGCTTCGCGAGCACGGGAACGCTCGACGTCGCGTACCTGACGCGGGGCTTGTCGCCAGACGCCATCCCGGCGATCGCG
>Ga0184615_10000733_pt1 | contig 17675 bp, 17 predicted proteins | sample PLM4_65_coex_FD_133134 | JGI IMG/M metagenome (GOLD analysis project Ga0184615, IMG submission 133134) | Groundwater sediment microbial communities from an aquifer in East River, Colorado, USA - PLM4_65_coex | ecosystem: Environmental > Terrestrial > Soil > Riparian zone | place: USA: East... | reverse complement strand
GGCGGGCAAATCGGCCTCTCGCTAGGATATAAAGCCGGCTGCACGCCGGTCGGGCTGCTCACACTCCTCACGCGCCCTGGGATGCCGGTATGCTCTGGACGATCTTCGTGATCCTGCTGGTGCTGTGGCTGCTGGGAATGGTGTCGTCTTACACACTGGGTGGGTTCATCCACATCCTGCTTGTCGTGGCGCTCGCGATCGTCCTAATTCGCGTGATCCAGGGCCGCCGCCCGGTATGAAGCCGGCTTGCCGGTATCGCGCTGGTCGCTCGTGGCAGCCAGCGCTCGCAAACATACCAGAGCCTCAGCGCTTCGCGGCACTATCCGCGACCGAGACGCTGTCGCCGAGCCAGGCCGGGCGATCGCTCTCGTCGCCGCCCATCTGCACCAGCGGCGGCGGCGCGCTGTCGGTCGGGATGACGACGCCGTTGGCTCCGAGCTCGCGGAAGAGCTGCCACTGCGCCTGACGCGCCGCCCACGGGCGGGTCCCGTTGTACATCAGCGAGACGAGGAGCACGCCATCCGGCGCGCCCAGGTACCCGACCACGGTCGAGACCTGCCCCAACGTCCCGGTCTTGGCGCGGACGACGCCGGCGCCGGGGAATCCGGTGTTGAGGCGCCGCAGGGTGCCCGTGCCGTTGGCCGGCAGCAGCTGGGGGAAGTTCTGTCCGGCGGCCGTCGCCGGGAACTTGGCGAGGTAGGAGATGAACGCCGCCGGCGCGACCCGGTCGTCGTAGGACAGGCCGCTGCCGTCCCTGAGGTAGACGCCTTCGCTGGACCCGATGACGTCGCGGACGTGCTGGGTGAGCCGCTCGGACGCCCCATCCCGGCCTCCCGCCCACTGCAGCAGCAGCTCCGCGCCGAGATTGAGGCTCCGGCGGTTGATCTCGCTCGCCAGCGAATCGAGCGGCGCAGAGGCGACCTCGGCCAGGATCTGCGGCTCGCCTTCGGGCGGCGCTCCGATGTAGGGCGCCCGATTCCACGAGATCCCCGCCCGGGCGAGGGCCGAGCCCCACACCGCGTTCAAGACCACCTTGGGATCGGACGCCACCGCCGTCAGCCGCCTCGATGAGGCGCGCACGCCGATCGTCCCGCTCACGACCCAACCCCCGTCCTTGCGCCGGCTGAGGCCGAGGCGCGATCTCCGGCCCGCCTTCGTGGTCGCGGTGACGGTCACGAGCGAGGTGATGCCCTGCGGAGCGGTCTCCACCAGACGGGCACGCTGGCCGACCTTGGTTCCCGGGCGCACCGTGATCCAGACGATGTTCTCGTGCAGCGTGAGCGGGCCGACGGGCGGCGCGAACAGGCGGCCCCGGTGGCGGTTCGACCACGCGGCGGGATAGGTCGCGTTCGCGGGACCGTTGGCGCTCTGAACCTGGAGGGGTCCGGTCAGCTTCCTGATGCCGCCGCTCGCCAGCTGGAGCGCCAGATCGTAGAAGGTCGGCCCGGAGCCCTGCGCGCGCTCGAGCGAGGGATCGCCGTTGAGCTCCAGCGCCCAACTGCCCACCCATGCGCCCGTCTCCGGATCCACGCCGCCGATTCCTACGACTCTGGTCGAGCGGCGCGCCGTTCCACCCAACACGCTTCGCGCGAATCCCGTGGTGAAGAGCTTGACCGTCGAGGCGGGTACCAGCGGCTCGTCCGGGTTCACGCTCCAGAGCATGCGGCCGGTCTGATCCGCGACGGCGATTCCCCATTGGCCGGGCGCGCGGCGGGAGGCGGTCTCATACCAGGTGGCCAGCCGGCCGGCGAGGCCGTCCACGAGCGCCTGCGCAGCGGCCGGGCCGGTCGGGACGATCAACGCGATAGCCAGGGCCAGAGCCGAGGCGGAACGACGAAGCGACAGAGGCGGCAAGTATGATCCCTTGAACGCGATTCTTGGCAGCGTGCGAAAATGTAGGGCGGTCCGGTCGGCTATTGCGGGAAAGCCACGAAGAGGCCCCGCATGAATTTCTCCGGCCACGGCTCGATGTCAAGCTTAAGACCAGACCCTGTAGAGGGTTATAACGCTGGGTCCGGTCCTGGATTCTCCGGTCAGAAACGGAGCGCGCCGCCGCGCCCGAAGTTAGAGCAAGTACCAGGCCGGGCGCCTGGCCTCCTGGAGAGGCAAGTCACGGCTCCACATGGACCTGTCCCCTGCTATCCAATGCGCTGGGGCTGGGCCGTCCGAGCCCCGGCTGAGTCAGCAATGACGATTCCAGGGCCCGATGGCGGCCCTACCGCAGCATGCCCTTCGCGATGGTCTGCAGCTGCATGTTGCTGGTGCCCTCGTAGATCGTCCCGATCTTGGCGTCCCGGTAATACTTCTCCGCGGGGTACTCCTTCGAATAGCCATATCCGCCGAACAGCTCGAGGCAGTTGGACGTGGTCCGGTCGGCCACCTGGGAGCTGAAGAGCTTGGCCATCGCGGCCTGCTGCTGGAAGGGCTGGCCGGCGTCCTTCAACCGGGCCGCGTTGTATACCATGAGGCGGGCGGCCTCCAGATCGGTGGCCATCTGGGCCAGCTGGAACTGGACGCCCTGGAACTCGGCGATCGCCTTTCCGAACTGCTTGCGCTCCTTCACGTAGGCGGTGGCCGCCTCGAGCGCGCCGCGGCCTACGCCGATCATCTGCGCCCCGATACCGATCCGCCCCTCGTTCAGCGTCTCGATCGCGATCTTGTAGCCCTGCCCGACCGGTCCGAGGACATTCTCGTCGGGCACGACGCACTGCTCCAGGATCAGCTCGGTGGTGCTGGAGGCTCGGATGCCGAGCTTGTTCTCCTTCTTGCCCACCGAGAACCCCGGGAAGCTGCGCTCCACGATGAACCCGGTGATTCCCTTGTACCCCTTCGCGAAATCGGTGTTGGCGAAGACGATGAAGGCGCCGGCCTCGGCGCCGTTGGTGATCCAGAACTTCCGGCCGGTCAGCTCCCAGTGGTCGCCGCGCCGCTCGGCCTTGGTGGCGAGTGCGAACGCGTCGCTGCCGCTGCCGGGCTCCGAGAGCGCAAACGCGCCGAGCAGGCCCGAAGTGAGCCGGGGGAAGAGGCGCTCGTGCTGCTCGGGGTTGCCCCAGCGGAGCAGCGCGTTGTTGACCAGGGTGTTGTGGACGTCCACGTAGATGGCCGCCGAGGCGTCCACCCGGGCCAACTCCTCGATGGCGAGGACCGCCATGAAGATGGAGCCGCCGGCCCCGCCGAGACGCTCCGGCACCTCGATGCCCATCAAGCCCAGCTCGAAGAACCTGGGGATGAGCGACGGCTCGAACCGGGCGGCCTCGTCCATCGCCTGGACCAGCGGCCTCACCTCGGACTCGGCGAACTCGCGGACCGCGTCGCGGAGCATGCTTTCTTCTTCGGACAGGGTTGTCAGCGCGGGGGAGGTCGCGGACACGGTATCGGTCATCGGCCGGCTCGGGGTAGGTGAACGGATTGGACCAAGATACGGGCGCGGCAGGGAAGGGACAAAGGGCTTACGTTTCGCCACTCGATGCTCACCGCCTCGTCTCCCGTCCAGGCCTCCGTCGTTCGCCGCCTTCGCGAAGACCGGCCTCTCGTCGCGGTCGAGCTTCGCCCTCCGCGGAGCGGGATGTCCTACGACGCCAGCGTGGATGCCTGGATCGACATGTACCACTCGATCCGGCGGCTGGCCCGGCAGGACACCCTGATCTTCCTCACCGACAACGCCATCGGCCAGGCGGAAGAGGAGAACCTCGCCCACCTCACGGCCAATCTGGCGGGCGAGCTGGCGCCGGCGCGAATCATCCCGTTCCTGACCGCGAAACACTCGCTGGACTACATCCAGCTTTACGCCACGCGCGCCGCGTCCCATGGATTCGAGGCGCTGACCGTGGTGGGGGGCGACGCGTCCGGCGGGCCACCCCGGTGCTTTCCCCATGGCTACCAGCTCCGGCGGTGGGTCCGCCAGCGGGTGCCGTCCCTCGGCCTGGGCGGTTGGGTGAACCCGCTGCGGGATCCTGTAGAGCAGGTGGACTTCCTGCTGAATCCGGAGTTCGAGGCGGAGTTCTTTCTCACCCAGATCGTCTCCCACCATTCGGTCGATCGGGTGGAGCGGTTCCTGGCCGAGGCACGGCGGCGCCGGGTCCCTTACCCGGGGGTGTTCGGGGTCTTCCTGTATCGGAGCGCCAACCCACGGACCTTGCAGCAGCTGGGGAGCTTCTTCCCGGTGCCGGCCGAGGGAGTTACCCGCGATTTCGAGGAGGGGCTGTCCCCGGAGGAGATCTGCGCCCGCAGCATCAGGGCGCTGCGGGAGGTGGGCGTGGACAAGGTGTACGTCAGCAACCTCGGGTTCGATCGGCCCGATGCACGGTATCGGAGGATCTTGGAGTTGTTGTAGGGTTGCAGGAGGGCCACACCCTGGTACCGGCCCGATCTGCGCCTTCGCCGGAAACCGACGCTCTCACTGGAGGACCTCGCCGCTGATGTCGAGAGGCTTGTTCAGCGGCGGGTACAGCAGGGCCGCGGTATCTGACAGCCGCTGCCTAGCCACGATCTCAAGCCAGGCGGAGGTTCTTGACCCCCTTCTTCTGGCTATGTCGGACTTTTCACACAGGCTCCGCATGCAGCCGACAGGCCGGAAGGGCGCGGGGCTCCGCTCGGGCGGTACCCTTCGGTGAAGCCGCAAAGGAACAAAGGTTTGTGCGGGCGCCAGCTGCGGCGAATCGAGTACCAGGATCAGCTCCGTGCGGCTGCTTGACCCAACAATTTGCCCTGGCCGAGAGCAGGTCAGGTACCGCGTCCTATTCCTCCGACTCTGGGTACAAGGCGGCCGGTCCGCTCCACGTATGCTCGATAGGCGTCGCCAAAACGCGCCAGCAAGTGCCTTTCTTCCGTCCGCGCGCGGACGATCATCAGGATGAAGGCTAGGCCGCCGGTCAAGAAGAGGAACCAGTTGGCCGCGGTCAACGAATTGGCGAGGACGGCCAGCCCTACGGCGTCATAGAAAGGGTGGCGAACCCATCGGTACGGGCCGGTGGTGACGAGCGTGTGGTCTTTTCTAGTGACGACCGTGTCCGTGAGGTTCGCCCCGAGGCTACGGAGGGTCCAGATCAGCAGTCCTCCGGCAAGGACGCCCAATCCGACGCCGGTCCACCGCACCCATACTGGCAACCGCACGGACGACCAGGCCATCCAGGACGGATTGATCATGAACACGAGGAATCCCAGCATTGCGGCCACGCCAACCGGTCGCAATGTGAACAGGATGAAGCGACCTTCCTGCCACCGATCGAGTTTCTCGCCTGTGGTCTGTGACTTGAGTCGGTGGTAGGCCATGATGGGAAAGACAAGCAGGGCGCCAACTATGAGGACAGTCCGGAATTTCTGATCGTAGTCCATGGACGCGCACCACTTGGCGTCGTGGGGGCAAGAACTTCTGCTGCAACGCGGACACGCCCACCGTCATCGAGCCCACCGTGACGAAGTGGCGGCAAGCCTAGGCCGTCAACTGCCCGAGCGCCTCCAGCGCCACCTCGAACCGGCCGCCCGGCGCGCTCACCTGGACTCCCTGAACCATTCCTCGCACCGCCTCCAGGACCTCCTGCGCGATCCGAATCCCCTCGGCGTGCGCCGCCCCCGCCCCGGCCGCCTCCGCTCGCCGCATCCGCTCCAACACCGCCTCCGGCACCCGGGCGCCGGGCACCTCATTGGCCACGAACTCCGCGTTGCGCAGCGAGGTGAGCGGCCAGATCCCGGCGATGACCGGGATCCGCCAGGCCGCGATCCGCTCCAGGAAGCCGGCCAGTTCGCCGGGGTCGAACACCGGCTGGGTGACGGCGAACTCCGCGCCCGCCTCCACCTTCCAGTGGAAGCGCTCGAGCTCCCGCTCCCGATCGATCGCTCCCTGGTTCGCCGCCACTCCGATCACGAACCGGGTGGGTTCGCCGATCGAGGTGCCGCCGGGGTCGAGCCCCTGATTCAGCCGGCTCACCACGTTGGTGAGTCCGATGCTGTCGATGTCGAAGACCGCCGTCGCGTCCGGGTACGGTCCGGCGGTCGGCGGGTCGCCGGTAACGATCAGCACGTTCCTTAGGCCGCCCGCGGCCGCGCCCAGCAGGTCGCTCAGCATGCCGAGCATGTTCCGGTCGCGGCAGGTGTAGTGGAACACGGTCTCCAGTCCGACTTCGCGCTCCACCAGGAGCGCGGCAGGCACGACTCCCATGCGGCTCTGCGCGCGCGGTCCGTCCACGAGGTTGACCGCATCGACCCCCGCCTCGCGGAGTGCCCGGCATTGCTGTAGCATGCCGGAGGGCTCCCAGCCCCGGGGGGGCACCACTTCCACGCTCCGCAGGAACGTACCGGCGGCGAGCTTTCGCCCCCACTGCGAACGGGCCGCCAGCGCCACCGGCCGGGACCCGGCCGGTTCGGATGGCGGGTTCGCCGGGACTCCCACGACCACCCGTCTGGGCCGGGCGTCCGCGACGTACTCCCTGATTCGGCGGGTGTGCTCGGGCGTGGTCCCGCAACATCCGCCGATGAATCGCGCCCCCGCCGCAATGATCCGGCGGGCGTACTGAGCCATGTAATCCGGGCTGGCCAGGTAGATCCGCCGGTCTCCCACCGCCCGCGGCAGCCCCGCGTTCGGCTGGGCCGACAACGGGGTGCTGGTGACTTCGGCCATGCGCTCGATCGCCTCCAGCATCGGGGCGGGGCCGACCGAGCAATTGAGGCCGACTACGTCGGCCCCCCACTCGATCAGCCGGGCGGCGATCGTCTCCACCGGCGTGCCGTACGAGGTATTCCCGTCCTCTCCCACGGTCATCTGCGCGATGACCGGCAGATCCGGGGCCGCGGCCCGCGCCGCCTCCAGCGCGGCGTGGAGCTCCTCCAGGTCGCTGAAGGTCTCCAGGATGAATCCGTCCACTCCGCCCTCAGCCAGCCCTCGCGTCTGGAGGGCGAAATGGGCGACAGCCTCGCTCCTCGCGGTCGGCCCCCAGGGCTCGATCCGGATTCCGAGCGGGCCGACCGCACCCACAACCAGGGCCCGGCCGCGAGCGGCCCGGTGGGCCAGTCCCGCGGCGGCGCGGTTGATCTCCTGGGTGCGCTCCTCCAACCCGAAGGCCGAGAGCTTCACCGGGTTCGCGCCGAAGGTGTTGGTCTCGAGGATCCCGGCTCCGGCCCGGACGTACGCCTCATGGACCTCCTGCACCAGGCCAGGTTGCTTGAGGGTCAGCTCGTCGTAACAGACGTTGACGAACACCCCGCGGTTGTACAGCATGGTGCCCATCGCGCCGTCGAGGACGTGGACGCCGGAGTCGGTGATGAGATCGCGAAGGGTGGGCATCTAGGGGGCGGAACGGCGGAACGGCGGAACGGCGGAAGTCGCCGTGCCGGACCCGCGCTCGTAGTTGAGGTTGGGTGACAGCCAGCGCTCCGCGTCCTCCACCGTCATGCCCTTCCGCTTCGCGTAGTCCTCCACCTGGTCGCGGTTGATCTTGCCGACCCCGAAGTAGCGCGCCTCGGGGTGCCAGAAGTAGTACCCGCTGACCGCAGCCGTGGGCGTCATGGCGTAGTTCTCGGTCAGTGAGATGCCCGCCTGGCCCTCGACGTCCAGCAGATCAAAGAGCGTACGCTTCTCGGTGTGATCGGGACAGGCGGGGTAGCCGGGCGCGGGCCGGATTCCCTGGTACGCCTCCCGGATGAGCTCCGTGTTCTCCATCTGCTCGGCGCGAGCGTAGCCCCAGAACTCCCGCCGCACCCGCTCGTGCAGCCGCTCGGCGAACGCCTCCGCCAGGCGGTCCGCCAGCGCCTTGGCCAGGATTGCATTGTAGTCGTCGTGCCCGGCCTCGAACTCCGCCACCACCGCGTCGAGGCCGACCCCCGCCGTCACCGCGAACGCTCCGACGTGATCGGCGACGCCGCTCTCCCGCGGCGCGACGTAGTCCGCGAGGGCCAGATTGGGACGGCCCGGCGGCTTCGCCATCTGCTGCCGGAGGGTGTGGATCACCGCGATCGGCTCCGACCGGTCGGCGGCGACATAGAGCTCGATGTCGTCGCCCACCGCGGCGGCGGGGAAGAGCCCGAAGACCCCCCGCGCGCGCAGCAGGCGCTCGCGCACGATCCGGTCGAGGAGCGCGCGGGCGTCCTCGAAGAGACTCCGCGCCGCCGGACCGACCCTGGGGTCCTCGAGGATCGCCGGGTAGTGGCCCGCCAGCTCCCAGGTGTGGAAGAACGGTGTCCAGTCGATCCGCTCCACCAGCTCGGCGAGCGGGTACTCGTCGAGCCCCCTCACGCCGAGGACGCAAGGGGCCGGCGGCGAGACCGCCGCCCAATCGATCGCCAGGCGGTTGCGGCGCGCCTCGGCGAGCGGGACTTGCCGCTCCGACGGTCCGCGGCCGGCGCGCTGCTCCCGGATCCCCCGGTACTGGGAGCGTACATCCTCGACGAAATCGTCGCGCAGGTCCGCGCTCAATAGGTTGCTCGCCACGCCGACGGCCCGCGATGCGTCGAGCACGTGTACCGTGGGGCCGTGGTAGTGCGGCTCGATCTTCACCGCTGTGTGTACCCGCGACGTCGTCGCGCCGCCGATGAGAAGCGGCAGGGTGAACCCCTCGCGCTCCATCTCGCTCGCGACGAAGCTCATCTCCTCGAGCGACGGCGTGATGAGCCCGCTCAGCCCGATGAGGTCCACGCCCTCGCGACGCGCCGTCTCCAGAATCCGTGCCGAGGAGACCATCACGCCGAGATCGATCACCTCGTAGTTGTTGCACTGGAGCACGACGCCTACGATGTTCTTGCCGATGTCGTGCACGTCGCCCTTCACGGTCGCGAGCAGCACCTTGCCGTTGGTGCGGGCGCCCGCGGTCTCGTCGCGCTCGGCCTCGATGTACGGCACCAGGTGCGCCACCGCCCTCTTCATCACCCGCGCGCTCTTCACCACCTGCGGCAGGAACATCTTCCCGGCGCCGAAGAGATCGCCGACGATGTTCATCCCGGCCATCAGCGGACCCTCGATCACCTCGATCGGGCGCGCGGCCTCTCGCCGGGCCTCCTCGGTGTCCTCCACGACGTAATCCGCGATCCCTTCCACCAGCGCGTGCGCCAGTCGCTCCGCGACCGGCTTTTCACGCCACGAGAGGTCGGTCGTCCGGGTGGCGGCCTGCCCCTGCACCGAGTCGGCGATCTCGAGCAGGCGGTCGGTCGCGTCGGAGCGCCGGTTCAGCACCACGTCCTCCACCCGCTCCAGCAGCTCCGGCGGGATGTCGGCGTAGATCGGCAGCGCACCGGCGTTCACGATTCCCATGTCCATCCCGGCCTCGATGGCATGGTACAGAAAGACCGCGTGGATCGCCTCGCGGACAGGGTCGTTTCCCCGGAACGCGAAGGAGACGTTGCTCACCCCGCCGCTCACCTGGACGTGCGGCAGCTCCGCCTTGATCCGGCGCGTGGCCTCGATGTACGCGAGGGCGTAGTCGCCGTGCTCCTCGATGCCGGTGGCGATCGCGAAGACGTTCGGGTCGAAGATGATGTCCTCGGGCGGGAAGCCTACCCGCTCGGTGAGGATCCGGTACGCCCGCCGGCAGATCTCCACCTTGCGCTCCACGGTGTCGGCCTGGCCGCGCTCGTCGAATGACATCACGATCACCGCCGCACCGTACCGCCGCACCAGCGTCGCCTGGCGGACGAACTCCTCCTCGCCCTCCTTCAGACTGACCGAGTTGACCACGCCCTTCCCCTGCACGCACTTGAGCCCGGCCTCGATCACCGACCACTTGGACGAGTCGATCACCACCGGTACCCGGCTGATGTCGGGCTCGGAGGCCATGAGCTGGAGGAACGTCTTCATGGCCTGCTGGGAGTCGAGCATTCCCTCGTCCATGTTGACGTCGAGCATCTGGGCACCGCTCTCGACCTGCTGGCGGGCGATCTCCAGCCCCGCGTCGTACTCACCCCCGAGGATCAGCTTGGCGAACTTGCGGGAGCCGGTGACGTTGGTGCGCTCGCCCACGTTCACGAAGATGCTGTCGGGCCGGATGGTGATCGGCTCCAGCCCGCTGAGCCGGAGATGGGGCGGCGGTGTGGGGGGGCGGCGGGGGGGCAGCCCGCGCACCGCGTCCGCGAAGGCGCGGATGTGCGCGGGCGTGGTGCCGCAACAACCTCCCACCAGGTTCACCAGCCCGTGCTCGGCGAACTCCCGAAGCACTTCCGCCATCTTCTCCGGGGTCTCGTCGTACTGGCCGAACTCGTTCGGAAGGCCGGCGTTCGGGTGGGTGCTCACCAGCACCGGCGCGACCCGAGAGAGCTCCTGCACGTACTGCCGGAGCGCCGACGGACCGAGCGCGCAGTTGAAGCCGACGGTGAGCGGCCTGGCGTGGGCCACCGAGTTCCAGAACGCCTCGGTCGTCTGACCCGAGAGGGTCCGGCCGGACGCGTCGGTGATCGTCCCGGAAATCATCACCGGCACTCTGGTCCCGAGCACGTCGAAGGCCGACTCGACCGCGAAGATCGCCGCCTTGGCGTTGAGCGTGTCGAAGATGGTCTCGATGAGGAGCAGATCCGCCCCGCCGTCGAGCAGCCCGCGCGCGGCCTCGGTGTATGTCGCCACCAGATCGTCGAACCCGATGTTCCGGAAGCCGGGGTCGTTGACGTCGGGCGAGAGGGACGCTGTGCGGTTGGTGGGGCCGAGCACGCCCGCCACGTAGCGCGGGCTCTCGGGATCCTTCAGCTCGAACTCGTTGGCCACCCCCCGCGCGAGCGCGGCCGACCCGTGGTTGAGCTCGTAGACCAGCGCCTCCAGCCCGTAGTCCGCCTGCGAGCTCGCGGTGCTGGTGAACGAGTTGGTCTCGATGATGTCCGCGCCGGCGTCGAGGTAGGCGGCGTGAATGGCGCGGATCACCTGGGGCTGGGTGATCGAGAGGAGGTCGCTGTTGCCCTTGAGCTCGCGGGACCATCCCGCGAAGCGGTCGCCCCGGTAGTCCCGCTCATCCAGACGGTAGGTCTGGATCATCGTCCCCATCGCCCCGTCGAGCAGGAGGATGCGGCGCGCCAGGAGCGGCTCGAGCAGAGCGAGCCGCTCGGCCCGGGTCCGGCCGGATCCACCGATGGAAGGAGCGGGTGACGAGGCGACCAGCAAGAGGGCCCTCCCTACAAAAAATCCCCGGGGCTAAAACGCCACAGGGCAAGCGTTTTAGCGGATTGTTTAACGTGGCCGCAAGCAGCGCAAATCGCCACGGATTCGATTGTCGTCTTCCCTCAACCTAACGGGATTGGCACCGGCGACAAGTGGCATCAGACCCCCAGCCGCTGCGCCGCCTCCTCCGGCGATACGCCGGTCACCGCCACCAGCTTGGTTCGCCCGCTTCGTCCCGACACCAACTCCACGGCCGACCGGGGCACCTCGAGCCGGGCGGCCAGGAAGCGAACCAACGCCTCGTTCGCCGCGCCGTCCACCGGAGGCGCGGTGAGGCGAAGCTTGATCGCGTCCCCAGCCACGCCGGCGACTTCCTCGCGCGATGCCCGGGGCTGGATCCGTAGGCGCAGCCTCACCCCGGTGGAAGTCGGTGAGATCGGCGGGAGGGATCTCACAATACGCCGAGCACCAGACCCCTCGCCACCCAGAGCAGGAGCCAGGCGACCATCGGGCTGAAATCGATCATGCCGGCGGGTGGGAGGAGGCGGCGGATCGGCCGGATGATCCAGTCGGTGATGAGCACGAGCGGGCGCATCCAGGGCCGGTATTCGGAGACCCCGAACCACGACGCGATCACGCGGATGAAAATCGCGGTCATGACCAGGGTGAAGGCCGCGCCCACCACGAACCTGACCCAGTCCCGCGGCCGCGCGCTCGCCAGGGCGGTGACGGTCCCCGCCATTCCGAGCAGCCAGTTGGTGAGGCTCAGCAGGAGCAGGCCGCCGAGGATCACGATCCCGAGCAGCCAGAGCGGCGCGTCCTGCGGGCTGCCGCCGAACCGGATCACCCGGCGCTCCAACGGCAGGAGCACCGGATCGCTCAGCCGCCGCACCAGCCTCGGCCATGCGCCGAACGGCCCGATCTTGCGACGCCGCACCGCCCAATGCATCAGAGCGACGATCGAGGCATAGACCAGGGCCACGACGACGATGCTGCGAGCCACGGTATCGAGGGCGAAATGGAGCACGGCGGGTGGACCGGAGGCCGAGACTAGCGCCCCGGGCCGCCGACCTCGACCGGTCGTTGGGCTCCGGAGCGGGAGGTGCACATCAGGGTGAACCGGCCGGCGTTGATGGAGGCCTCCTCGAGGATATGGCTGTCGCCCCGGCAGGAAGTGATCTGGCGACCATCCACTTTGCGAAACTGCACGGTGACCACGGGTTCTCGATTGACGTTGAGGAGGTGACGCGCGGTGGTGGGGGTGAGGCTGTCTACGCCCATCTGACGAAGGGAGGACGCGGGCCGGCCGCGATGCGAGCCCCGGTAGTCCACCGCCCGGTCCACCAGCTCGAGCACTTCCCGGCCGAGCATCTCGGCGTCCAGCTGGGCGACCGGCAGGTGCGACTTCGGCTGCTGGGCTAAATTTCGCGATTCATCCTTGTCGCCGCACGCCGCGACCAGGCAGACGAGCGCCAGGACCGGCCAGACGCGGAGCGGCTTCATTCCATCGCGAATTCGCGGTTGAACACGACCTCGAAGCTGAAGGTCTTCGCGCGACTCCGGGTCTCCATCAGATCCGCGATTCGCCGCAGGCGATTCGGGATCCCCATGATCTTCTCCTGCGCCTTCCGGCCCAGCTCGCCCAGCCCCTCGAAGCTTTCGATCTTCCAATAGCGGATCTGCTCCTGCACGATGCGCAGGTAGTCCCTGGGGCCATAGATCCCGGAGCGCCGGATCACCTCCGCGAGGTCCTTGAACCCTGGGATCGTGATCCCGGGCATGTCGATCGCCGGCAGGATGAACGACGCCGAGTGGAGTGCCTGGTCGGGATCGCGCTTGAGGATCTCTTCGAAGATGGTGCGATAGAAGGCGTAGTGCCGGGCCTCGTCCTTGGCCACCTGGCTCAGCACCTCGGCCAGCCGCGGTTCGTACTCGCCGATGACCTTTCCCGTCTCGCTATGGGAGAATTGCGTGGCGCGCTCCTGCACCGTGGTGTAGGCGAAGACGCGGTATGGATCGCGGTCCCAATCGGGATGGAAGCCCCGGCGCAGGTACTCGAACTGCATCTCTTCGATCTTGCGCTGGTCGAAGAGCCGGGTGTCGCGGGCGTAGTCGTGGAGAACCTGGCCGTGCCGGTCTTCCTCGGCGGTCCAGAGGTTGTTCCACAGGCGCCAGAAGCTCTCGTCGCCCAGATACACCGCGAGGAGACGGTGGAAATGCGGCAGCCCCTCCTCGGTGAGGAGGTTGAGCGCGAGGGCGGCCCGCGCGTGGTCGGGAATCCCCTTGGCCTGGCTCCGGAGCTGGGCCTGGAACTCATCGGGGTCGGTATCCGGGGCGGGGCCCAGGAGGTCCGATGGATACCAGAGATCCCGCTTCCGCTCATGCAGCTCCATGAGCTCCCCGACCCTGCCCTCAAGGTCTCTCAGGACTTTGACTTTGGATTCGAGCTCGCGGCTCGGGTCGGTAATGGTGCCCATGAATGTCCCAGGACGGCGGTTAGCGCTCCAAATGCAGACCGGACCAACCTCATAAGATACTGCGGCCGGTCCGGTGAATGCCAACGGGGGAGGGGAGCTGAGTTCAGCCTGGAACCGAAAGTCGCTTCTCCATGAGAGACCAGGCCCGCTGGCCGATGTAGTTCTCCCGGCGGAACACCGGGTCCCACCCCAACGCCGCCAGAAGTCCCTCGGAGCGCTCGTCATCGGTCCAGAACTCCGCCAGGTGAGCCCCGCCGTCCAGGGCCCGCTGTTCGAAGGCGGCCAGGAGCCGGTGGGCGTGGCCGCGGTGCCGCTCCTGCGGCAGGACCACAACATCCACCAAGTGGGCTACACCGCCGCGCAACCAATAGCGCAGGCCCCCGATCCAGTCACCGATCTCGTTGCTGAGCATGAGGTAACGCTCCTCAGGCCCGCCGGTTCGGCCGGCCGCTTCCTCCTCCTGCTCGATGAGCTCGGAGTACCAGGCCGCAAAATCGCCGTCCTGTTCCATTTCCCGGATGGTGAGTTCGCCCATGGTGCCCTGCCTGATAGGGAGACAGCCTTCAGCTTACGCAACACTGGTGCCAGCTGGCGGGTTCCCCTTTGAAGCGAATCACCCTGCGTCGCGTCAGGCTTGTTTCCGTTACCTTGACCAGTGTCGGTGCCCAGCCTGGCGAGTAAAGGAGGTTGAAGCAATGGCAAAGGCGACGCAAACGAGCCGGCCGGTTGTGGTGAAGTGCGTGTTCTGCGGTACGGCCAACCGAGTGGATCTGGCCCGCCTCTCCGAAGGCCCCAGGTGCGGCGAGTGCGGGCGGCCGATACGGTTGGACCGTCCCATTGAAGTGACCGATGCCGATTTCGAGAAGATAATCAAGGGCTCGAGCGTCCCGGTTCTGGTGGACTTCCACGCCGACTGGTGCGGCCCGTGCAAGATGATGGCGCCGGCGCTCGATGACTTCGCCAGGCGTCACGTAGGCGAGGTATTGGTGCTGAAACTGGACACCGACGCCCACCCGGCGACACCCTCCCGCCTGGGCATCCGGGGAATTCCCACCCTCATCGTGTTCGAGCACGGCCGCGAGAGCCGGCGCCACGTGGGGGCGTCGCAGCTGCCCGAGCTGGAGAAGCTGGCGGAGTTGAAGGAAGCCGAGGCGAAGGCGTAGCCGCTCACACCCCCACGACCACTCCGACTCCGATGGCCACGGCCGCCAGAACGAGAAGAGCGGCGAGGAGCGGCCCCGCGAACCGGAGCCAGTCCTCGTAGCGCACGCCGGACACGGCCAGCATCGCCATCAGGGCGCCGTTGGTCGGAGTGATCAGCTCGCACAGCCCGGCGCCGTACTGGTACGCGAGCACGGTCACCTGACGCGACAGGCCGATCAGATCGGAGAGCGGCACCAGAAGGGGCAGGGTCAGGACCGCCTGCCCGCTGGTGCTCGGGACCGGGACGTGAATCATGGTGTGGGCGGCCATCATCACCAGTGCCGAGACGGCGACCGGGAAATCGGCGATGGGTGTAAAGATCCCGTGGACGATGGTGTCCACCACCCGGCCCTCCTCCAGCACGACGTAGATCCCCCTCGCGAAGCCGATCAGCAACGCCCCGAACGCCATGGATCGGAATCCCTCCACGAACGCATCCGCGGTTCCGCCGGGTCTGAGGCCGCCGAGCATGCCTGCCGCCACGCCCACGACGAAGAAGACCGCCGACAGCTGGTCGAAGTCCCAGTGGTACTCGAGCACCCCGATGACGAACGCGACGAAACCCGCCATCACTGTGAACAGCACGGCCGCGTGGCGCCAGCCGGCCGCGGGTCCGATCGCCCCGCTCGTCTCCGGCGACCTGGCCGGGGCGCGGGTTCGGCGCGCGTACAGCATGGTGCCGGCGATCCAGATCGCCAACGCGGGAATCAGGAACGCGACCCGGAACTGCCAGCCCGACAGCAGCTCCAGCTCCGCGACCTTCTGGGCGATGCCGACCTGAAACGGATTGATGAAGCTGAACGAGGCGCCGACGGCCGAGGCGCCCAGGCTCATGGCGACGGCGGTGAGGGGATTGAAGCCGAGACGGGACGTCAGCAGGAGCAGGACGGGCACGAAGGCGATCAGCTCCTCCTGCATTTGAAGCAGCACGCCGCCGGTGGCGAACGCCAGCCCCGCGACCGGTATCACCAGCAGATCTCGACCCGACAGCGCGGCGACAAGGGAGTTGACCAGCCGGGTGAGGGCTCCGGTGCGCTCCACGACGGCGAATCCGCCTCCGACGAGGAAGACGTAGAAGATGACGGAAGCCGCCTCGATCATCCCCCTCGGGATCCCGACGAGCGCCTGGAACGGTCCGACCGGGGTGGCATCGATGGGAGTATAAGTGCCCGGCACGACGACGCTCCGGCCGGTGACCGGGTCCTCCCGCCGCTGGTATTCCCCGGCGGGAAGCACCCAGGTCAATGCCGCCGCGATCAGAATGCAGGCGACGAGCAGCGTCAGTGGATGGGGGAACCGAAGGGCCGTCACCGGCCGCTCAGAGCGGGCGGCACTGGCGGGCGGTCGGCGGACGCCGCGAGCAGGCGATGGTCTCGTCCATGCCCTGCACCAGGGGGCCGCACGCCGCCGTCTGCGCCTGCTCGGTGGCCGACTCCTCGGTGGCGCCCGAGGCCGTGGCGGTCCGCCGCTTGCCCTGGAAGTCCACCGTGACGGTGCACTCGACGCGCTGAACCTCGATTGTCGCGTACAGCAGGAAGGCGATGAATCCGACTATCACCAGGACGGTTACGAGTCGCGCGCGACTGGTCATGGAGAACGGAACCGGATGGGGGAGACGGCGATGACGCCCGGGGACGGCTTCGGGAATATCTGAACGGAAGGGGCGCGGCGGAAGAGCCGGTGTGGATCAGCGGTGCGGGAGGGGGTAAGCTCAGGCATGTCGCAAGGCTACCGAATGTCCCCGATCGGCGTCGTTACGGGGCGGGAGGATCGTGCATCCGGCGCCCGTGGTGGTGGTGCGGTGATGCGAGCCGTTTGATCGTCGCGGTAGGCGGGTGTCATCCTGAGCGAAGCGAAGGAGTCGAAGCCCCGGCTCTGGCTCCTTCGTTTCGCTCAGGATGACACCTGACGCCGTGACGGCGCTTCCCGGAGCAACCGGCGCTCACATCACGTCGCGACCGAGTCGCTGATCCACTTGAGATACGCCGGATCGGCTTCCGCAACCGGCAGCGCAATGATCTCCGGCGTCTCGTAGGGGTGCAGCTCGCGGATGCGGGACATCAGGGCGGGAACGCGCGCGGCCGTGGTCTTCAGGTGGCAGTACCACTCGGCTGCAGTCTCCACCTCCCCCTGCCACCGATAGACGCTCGACACCGGCCCGACCACCTGGGCGCATGCCGCGAGCCGCTCCTCCACCAGCCGTCCGCCGAGCCGGTTGGCCGACTCCCGGTCCGGGAGGGTGGTAGTCACCTGGCGGCACTCGCTCACGCCCTTCGCGGCTCCTCCGATCGAGACGTCCTCAGCGTCCGCCCGCCGCGGGAAGGCCCGGTGTATCGGCCGGGGCCTTTCCGTCGTCCAACGGCACGACTCCCAGCCGCCACCCACTCTTGAAGTCCACGGTGAGCCGGTGGCTCTGCGGATCGGCCACGGCGTTGGCGACGTCGGGCAGCGTCCGGGCGTAAGTCACCGCGCTGTCCGCTTGAGCACCGAGCGCATCGGGCGAGCTGGCCTCGTGAGCCCCCGCGAACCGCCGGGCGATGGCGATCGCCTGGGCCTGCTCCCGGCCGTAGCGGGCCATCTGATCGCCCGGCACCAGCCCGTCGGAACCGGAGACGCGGGAGTAATAGTCGTAGGTCCGGCAGGAAGAGAGCGCCAACAGCAGCAACAGCGCGGCAGAGCCACGGATCATCGCGGGCCTCGGGGTGGAGGTCGGTACGTCACGCCCGAAAGTAATGCCGGGCGGTTCCGGCGGCGACGGGTTAGCTTACCCTTTTTCCTCACCGGGGCTCCTCATGAGCGGTCTCTCGAACATTCCCCATCCCCGCAACGAGCCGGTGCTGAGCTACGCGCCCGGGACGCCGGAGCGATCGGCGCTCAAGGCCGCGCTGGGCGCTGTCGGCGCGCAGCAGATCGAGATCCCGGCCGTGGTG
>Ga0184615_10000732_pt1 | contig 17682 bp, 18 predicted proteins | sample PLM4_65_coex_FD_133134 | JGI IMG/M metagenome (GOLD analysis project Ga0184615, IMG submission 133134) | Groundwater sediment microbial communities from an aquifer in East River, Colorado, USA - PLM4_65_coex | ecosystem: Environmental > Terrestrial > Soil > Riparian zone | place: USA: East... | reverse complement strand
GGCGGTGAAGGAGGAGAGCTCCTTTGGATACGACCGCCTCTCGGTGGTCGAGCCGTCGGTGGCGCCGCCGACACCCGCAGGTGTCGCGGCGCGCGATGCCGCGGTGCCGGTCTTCGCTTGGCCCGTGGAGCAGCAGCCTGCACCCGCGGCGCGGCAGAACTCGCGCGTGACCCTGAACGTGGGCGGCTTGCAGCTCGACGTCGAGGGCGGCGAGGACGAGGACGAAGAGCCGCTCTACGTGGACCGCAATCAGTACACCGACGCCGAGGGCAACTACTTCGACCACGGCGGCATCATGTCGCCGACCACGATCATCCGCCGCGGCGACAAGCCGCTGGCGTACATCGACGAGCGCGAGTAGCGCGTCGAGGCGACGCGGCTCAGCGCTCGGGTGCTGCGGGCACCGGCGCGGCCGGCGCGCGGCGCTCGGGCGCGAGCGCGGCCTCGAAGCCGGTGAAGTCCGGCTCGACTTCCCAGCGGTTCTCGAGCACGACGAAGCGCCAGGTCTGCTTCTGCCGCAGCTTGCGCTCGTCGAGCGCGGGCAGGCGGTAGTACTCGAACGCGACGAGCACCTCGAACTCCTTGCCCGCGAGCTCCTCGATCTCGGCCTCCGTGCCTTCGGGCCTCACCGGCTCCGTGCTCAGCACCTCGACGGACGTGAAGCGGAAGCCGGTCGTCGTCTCGTCGAAGAGCTCGAAGAACTTCTCGCGCTGATCGGGCGCGACCTGCGCGGACGCCTGGCGGAGGCGTCCCCAGCGCAGATCGTCGTTGTAGGCGTTGACGCTGGTCTCCACGTCCGGAACGGGATCGGGCATGAGGCGCGCGAAGGGCTCGAAGAGTCCGGCGCCGACGGCGCACCCCACGAACAGCGGCGCCACGAGCGCGACGCAAAGAGCCGAAAGACGAAGCACCATTTCCCACTCCCCCCGAACAGACCAATCGGCAGCAAAGTGGCATTTTTCGAGGCGGACGGCAGGGGAGAGGGGCGTGGCAGTGGGGCAGGGGCTTCTGCTCGGGATCGACATCGGCGGCACCAAGACCCAGATCGCGCTCGGCCGCGCCGACGGCGAGATCCTGCGCGAGGCGCATCTCGAGTCGTGGACCTCGGGCAGCTTCGAGCGCGATCTCGAGACGATCGCGACCGGCGCGCGCGGCCTGCTCGCGGCCGCGGGCGTCGATGCGAGGGAGCTCGAGGCGGTGGGCGTGTCGGCGCCCGGGCCGCTCGACCCGGTCGAGGGCGTGATCCGCGACGCGCCGAATCTCCCGGGCTGGCACGAGGTGCCGATCCGGGCGCGCCTCGAGCGCTTGCTCGGCCGGCCGGTCCGGCTCGAGAACGACGCCAACGCCGCGGCGCTGGCCGAATGGCGCCTCGGCGCGGGACGCGGCGCGCGTGCGTTCGTGTTCCTGACGATGAGCACGGGCGTCGGCGCCGGGCTCGTGCTCGACGGCCGGCTGTTCCGCGGCGCGCGCTACGGCGCGGGCGAGATCGGGCACATCCCCGTCGTGCCCGACGGTCGCCTCTGCCTTTGCGGTCTGCACGGCTGCCTCGAGGCCTACACCGGCGGCGCGGCGCTGGCCCTGCGCATTCGCGACGACGTGCGCGCGGGCGCGAAGACCGCGATTCGCGAGCTCGTCGCGGGCGACCTCGCGCGGATCAGCGCGCGCGTCTGGATCGAAGCGCTGCGCGCCGGCGACGCCTACGCCGCGGGCCTGCGCGAGGAGTACCTGGACCGGCTCGCCCAGGCGATCGCGATCCTCGTCCTCGGGCTCGACACCGACTGCATCGCGCTCGGCACGATCGTCGCGCACAACACCGATCTCTTCCTCGAGCCGCTGCGCGAGCGCGTCGCGGCGCGCGTCTGGCTGCGGCTTCGCGACACGCGCATCGTCGCCGGCGAGCTCGGCGATCGCCTGCCCGCCTACGCGGGGCTGTGTACGGCCCTGCTCGAGCCGCTCGGCGCTTCGGGCTCCTCGGCGAAGTAGCCCGCGCGCCACACTTCGACCCATTCTCGAAGTCGCGTCGCGGCAATGGCCTCGCGCATGTCCCGCACGAGCTTCATGTAGTACGCGATGTTGTGAAGCGACAGCAGCCGCGCCCCGAGGGCGTCGCCGCAGGTCACGAGATGGCGCAGGTACGCTCGCGAGTGTCGGCGGCATGCCGGGCAGGCGCAGTCCGGATCGAGCGGCTCGCGGTCTTCGCGGTGGCGCGCGTTGCGCAGGTTGAGCCGCCCGCGCGACGTGAACACCGAGCCGTGTCGACCGTGGCGCGTCGGCACGACGCAATCGAAGAGATCCACGCCGCTCTGCACGGCCGAGACCAGGTCCTCCGGCAGGCCCAGCCCCATCAGGTAGCGCGGCGCTTCGCCAGGCAGCGCGGACACGACGGCGTCGACGAGCTTCGCCCGATCCGCGGGCGATTCTCCGACGCCGAGCCCGCCGATCGCGAACGCGCCGAAGCCGAGCGCGCGCGTGCGCGCCGCGCTCTCCGCGCGCAGGTCCGCTTCGCCGCCGCCCTGGATGATGCCGAACAGGAGCTGGTCCTCGCGGCGCTGCGCGCCTCGACAGCGCTCCGCCCAGCGCAAGGTCCGCTCGAGGCACGCGCGCGTGCGCTCGCGCGCGGCTTCGGGCTCGGGCGCGATCGCCTCGAACTCGTCGAGCGCGACGATGAAGTCGGCGCCGAGCGCCTCCTGGATCTCGATCGCGCGCTCCGGCGACAGGAACACCGGCCGCCCGTCGACAGGGCTCTTGAACTCGACGCCGGCCTCCGTGCGGCGGCAGAAGGAGTCGAGCGAGAAGACCTGGAAGCCGCCCGAGTCGGTGAGGATCGGCCCCGACCAGCCCATGAATCCGTGCAGGCCGCCGTGCGCGGCCACGACCGCCTCGCCCGGCCGCAGGTGCAGGTGGTACGTGTTCGCGAGCAGTCCCTGGACGCCGACGCTCGCGAGCTCGTCCGCGGTCAAGCCGCGCACCGCGCCGTAAGTGCCGACGGGGAAGAAGGCCGGCGTCTCGAGCACACCGTGCGGTGTCGCGAGCCGGCCGGCGCGCGCGGCGCCGTCGCGCGCCCCGATCTCGAAGCTCGGCCGCACCGACCGGGCTACCGGATCCAAAGCGCGTCTCCGTACGAGTAGAAGCGGAAGCGCTCGGCGATGGCGTGTGCGTACACCTGCTTGGTCGGCTCGACGCCGGCGAACGCCATCACCAGCGCGAGCAGGCTCGAGCCCGGCAGGTGGAAGTTCGTGATCAGCGAATCGACGGCGCGGAACGCGTGTCCCGGCAGGATCAGGAGCTTCGTGTCGCCCGCGCCCGCCTCGCCCCCGGTGGTCTCGAGCGCGCGCACGACCGTGGTGCCGACGGCGATCACACGCCCGCCGGCCGCGCGCGTCTCCTCGATCGCCCGCGCCGTGGCCTCGGGAACGCAGAAGCGCTCGGCGTCGAGCGCGTGGTCCTCGAGCCGCTCGCAGCGCATCGGCCGGAACGTGCCGGGTCCGACGTGCAGGGTCACCGCGGCGATGCGCAGCCTGGCGGCGAGCTCGGGCGTGAAGTGGAGCGACGCCGTGGGCGCAGCGACCGCACCGGGATCGCGCGCGAAGATCGTCTGGTAGTCGGCGAGGTCCTGCGCGCACGGAGCGTCGCGCCGGATGTACGGCGGCAGCGGCGCCTCGCCGAGCGCATCGATGAGCGCGTCGGCGGGCGCGCCATCCGCGTCGAAGAGCGCGAGCCGGCAGGTGCCGTCCGGACGCACCTCCACGACGCGCGCGCGGAGCGCGCCGAACACGAGCACGAGATCCCGCGTGAGCCGTCCGCGCGCGCGCACGAACGCGGTCCACGTGCCGTCGGGGCGGCGCTCGAGCAGCAGCGCCTCGGCCTTGCCGCCGCTGGCCTTGCGGCCCCGCAGCTTCGCGGGAATCACGCGCGTGTCGTTCACGACCAGGAGATCGCGCGGGCCGACCCGCTCGGGCAGGTCCGCGAAGCGCAGCTCCGAGAGCGCGCCGCTCGCGCGCTCGAGCACGAGCAGGCGCGCGGCGTCGCGCGGCGACAAGGGCGTCTGCGCGACCAAAGCGGAGGGGAGGTCGAACGCGAGATCCGGCGGACCGATCACGGTGCGACCAGCGCCTCGAGCGCGCTCGGCTTCGCCGCGAGCGCGTCGTACGAGAAGAGGGCGACACCGGGCGGCGACACCTCCCGCGCAACCGCGATCTGCGCGCGGATGCGCGCCGGCTCGTCGGCGAAGAGCCACGCGCCGAGCCCGAGCCAGACGCGGTCGCCGCCGATCCCACCGTGCAGCGCGTGCGTCTGGTAGCGGAGCAGGCGGTCGTCGCGCGTGTAGGCCATGGCGACCGCGAAATCGAGCAGGCCCTCGTCGAGCCAGCCGCGCCAGTCCTGCAGCGCCGTCAGGTAGGCGCGGTCCGCGTATGCGAGAACCGCCGCGGAGAGCTGCCACGTCTTCGGAATCCGCGCGCGCAGCGCCGCAACCAGCTCGCGCACGCGCTCGCGGCGGAAGCCGTCCCAGGCGTCCCCGGGCGCGAAGCTGCCGTTCTGTTCGGCGAAGCGCGCGCGTGCGATCTCGCCGTAGCCGAAGTCGAGCCCGACCGCGAAGCGCGAGCCGGGCGTGATCGGCAAGGTGAACGGATAGCGGATGTAGTCGAGGTGCAATCCGTCGAGGTCGGGCGCCGCGCGCACGAGATCGTCGACGGTCGCCGCAAGCGCCTCGACCACGCCGGGCACCGCCGGATCGAGCCACAAGCCCGGCGTCTCGAGCTCCAGATACGCGCGGTCGGGCGGCGGCACATTGCCGTTCGGGTAGTCGAGCAGGCTCCGGCCTTTGCGGTCGACCGCGATCGCCTCGCGGCCGACCGTCCGCAGGATCGGCGGCTCGCGGTTGTTCGCGAGCGAGAGGCAGTTGAACCAGGCGTGGACGCGAATCCCGCGCGCGTGTGCCCGTGCGATCAGATCGGAGAGGGGCGCGGCCGCATTCGGATCGCGGGCGTGGAGCGCGCGCCAGGGCGAGTCGTCGGCATGGGTCGAGGCGAACCAGCTCCGCCCGCCGCGGTGCACCTGGACGAAGAGATCGCTCGCGCCCAGCGCCTCCGCGCGCTCGATCAGGGCGGCGATCTTCTCGGGCGACTCGAGCACGCGCTCGCTGCCCTCCGCGAGCACCCACAGCCCGAGCGCGGGTGCGCGAGCGGACGGAGCGGGCTCCGGCTCTTCGCGCGAGCACGCGAAGAGCAGGAGCGCGGCGAGCGAGAGGTGGAAGAGGGCGCGCATGGCGGGCCCGAACGTAGCAGAGGGCCCGCGCCGGGACCGTTCTCGCTGGATACGTCGGCGCCGGTTAGATTCGAGCTCTCGCATGGCCGCCCGAGCGACGAAACTGGTGACTCTGTGGCGTGTCTGCGCGCTGGCGGCGCTGCTCGCGCTCGCGCCGGCCGTGCGCGGCGACGAGGGCGAATCGCCGTTCGTGACCACGTTGCGCGAAGCCAGCGCCTTGCGCGATGCGGGCAGCTACGACAAGGCCGCGGAGGCCCTCGAGCCGCTCGCGCAGACGGAGCTCGCTGCGGATGCCGGCCTGCTGCGCGCGCGGCTTCTGCTCGCGAACGGCAACGCGGAGCCCGCGGCAAAGGCGGCCGAGGGCGCGCTCGCGCTCGACCCGCCCGCGGAGGTTCGTGCGCACCTCGAGGCCACGCTCGCGCGCATCCGCCTGGAGGGCGGCGATCTCGCCGCGGGGCACGCGGCGCAGGCGCGCGCCTGGGACGCGACGCGCGACGGCGACTATGCGGCGTTGCTGCTGGTCGAGCTCGCGCAGGCCTACGAGAAGAGCGGGAAGCCCGCGGAAGCGCTGCCTCTCTACGACCGCGCCTGGCAGAGCTGGCCGCTCGCGCCCGCGTCGATCGATGCCTCCACGCAGGCGCAAGGTCTGCGCACGGTGCTCGGCGCGCCGGAGCCGGCGGTCGACGCGCTGATCGCGCGCGCGGACCGTCTGCGCGAGACGTTCCGCTGCGACCTCGCGCTCCCGCTCTACGAGACCGCGCTCGCGCGCCTCGACGCAGCCGCGGCTGAGCGGGCGCGACTCGAGCGCGCGCGCGCCGACTGCCTGTTCGAACGGCGTCGCTACCCCGAAGCGCTCGAAGCCTTCCGCGCGATCGCGGGCCGCGCGCCCGCCAATCCCGATGCGGAGATGATGGTCGGCCGCTCGCTCGCGCGCTCGGGCGAGCGGACCGCGGCCATGGCCGCGTTCGAGAAGCTCGCGCGCGCGAAGGATCCGCTCACGCGCGCTCGCGCGCGCTCGTACCTGGCCATCGTCCTCGAAGACAGCGAGCCCGCGCGCGCGCTCGCGCTGCTGCGCAAGGTCGAACGCCAGACCGCCGACCCGACGCTCGCGGTTCAAGCACGCTGGTCGCTCGCGTGGGCGGACCTGCGCAGAGCCGCCGACGCGGAGGCGCTCGCACGTCTCGATCTGCTCGCCGACGGTCCGCGCAGCGACATCGAGGTCCAGCGCGCGCGCTACTGGCGCGGCGTGGTGCGCATGCGCTCCGAGGACGCGCTCGCGAAGGAAGCCGGGACGGTCCAGCTCCGCGCGCTCGCCGACGACGTCCCGCTGTCGTACTACGGCCTGCTCGCATCGGAACGCGTGGGCGGACCGCCGCTGCAGAAGGCCTTCCTCGGCGCGCGGCTCGCCGAGGTCGACCCCGCGCCGCTTCGCCGCGCGCGCTGGCTCGCCGACGGCGGCTTTCCGGAAGTGGCGCAGGACGAGCTCGTGAGCTTCGACGACGAGACCCGACTCGGACGCGAGCAGCGGATCGTGATGGCGCGGCTCTTCTACCGCACGGGCGATCCGCACCGCGCGCTGCAGCTCATCCAGAACGGATTCGGCGGCGCGCTGGAGCAGGGCATCGACCCGACCTGGCGAGATGCGTGGGAGCTCGCCTGGCCGAGAGCCTTCCGCGAGTCGGTCACCGGCGCGAACCAGGAGTTCGAGTTCGATCCCGCGCTGGTCTACGCGGTCATGCGCGAGGAGAGCGCCTATCGCCCCGAGGTGAGCTCGCCCGCGGGCGCGCTCGGCCTGATGCAGCTCATCCCGCCGACCGCGGACCGGATCGCGGGCGAGCTCGGTCTGGTCGGCTTCGAGCCGACCCGGCTCTTCGATCCGGCGGTGAACATCCGCTTCGGGACGTTCTACCTGCGCTCGCTGGTCCAGCGCTTCTCCGGCTCACGGCCGCTGGCGATCGCGTCCTACAATGCCGGCCCCGAAGCGGTGACCCGCTGGCTCGATCGAGACGGCGCGCTGCCCCCCGACGTCTTCGTCGACTCCGTCCCGTACGGCGAGACGCGGCGCTACCTGCGGCGCGTGCTGCGCTCGTACCACATGTACCGGCTTCTCTACCGTGAGGCACCGCCTCAAACGCCGACTGCCGCCAGCCGATAGCGGGCGCATGTTCAAGGCGATCCTCGCATTGCTCATCGTGGGCGCCGCCCTCGGCGGTGGCGGGTACTACAACTACAACCGGAACGCTGGAATGGACGCGGATCTCTCGAAGCCGCGTCCGTACAAGACGATCTCGACCCAGCAGGTCGAAGAGCTCTTGAAGGCCTACCAGGCCGACCTGGCGCGCATGAAGGGCTCGGTCGCGAACGCACCCGGCGGCGCCGGCGCGATCGATCGCGCCGACTCGAGCGACGTGGGCGGCAAGGCCAAGGGCTTCGCGACCTTCCAGCGCGACAACGAGCGCTGGAAGAACGAGCGCGGACGGGTCTTCGAGCAGGAGAAGACGCTCGCCGATCTGCGCTTCGAGAAGTCGATCCGCGACCGGAAGCTCGACGATGAGCGGACGCGGATCTGGAACCGCCTGACGACGTTCTGAGCTGCTCCGACCGCGGCCTCTAGTCGTCGTCCTCGTCGACCGTCGGCTCCTCGTCCGGCTCCTCGATCTCGGGCGTCTCGATCCCCGCGTCCTCGATCTCGATGTCCTCGAAGCCGATGTCCTCGGCGTCGATCGGCGTGTCGAGATCCTCGCCTTCCTCGATCGGCGGCGGCGGCTTCACGGCCTTCTTGGGCGCAGGCGGCGCGGCGGGCTTCTTGGCGCGCGTGCGTTTGGGCTTCTCGAACGCTGGCGACTGACGCTGGTCGGCGCCGCACTTCGGACAGTGCGGATCCGGCTTGTTCATGTCGTAGAACTTGGCCTGGCAGGAGTAGCAGGTCCACTTGGTTCCGAGCTTTGCCTTGCGAGCGGCTTCCATGCGTTCCAGGGCTCCTTCGCGCCGGGGGTATATCACGAGCGATGGGGAGGGCAAGCGAATGGCGGTCTCGGGCGCCGCGGCTGGACTTCCTCCATTTAACAGAATGCTACTTATCGGAAGTTGAGGCCGGGGCCGGGGGCGGCGTGGCTGCGTCGAGCAACGCCTGCTGGACGCCGATCCGGCCGACGATCCCTTCCTGCTCCGCGACTTCGGGTGACGTCGCGAGCGCCTGGCGGTATGCGGCAATCGCGCGCTCGGCCTGCGCGGCGCGCGCGAACGCGTCGCCCGCCTTGACGAAGAGCAATGCCCGCGGCGGATAGCCTTTCACCGCGGCGGCCGTCTCGTACGCCTCGGCAGCGCCCAGCGTGTCGCCGCTCTGATCGAGCACGTAGGCACGCAGCCGCAGCGCGATCGCACGGCGCGCGTCCGCCGCGTCGAACGTCGGCGCCAGCGCCTCGAGGCGCTTGGCCGCCTCCGGAAGTCTGCCGAGGTCGACCTCGATCTCGGCGGCGCGCAGGCCCGCGATCTTGGCCTGGTCGCTCGAGCCGTGCTCGGCGACGAATGCGTCCAGCCCCGCCAGCGCCGCCTCGCGCGCCTTCTTCGCCTGCTCGGCGTTCGCGGGCTCGCTGATGAACGGGTCGTCGGTGGTCGCGCCCATGCTCGCGGCGTAGCGCGCCTCGATGCGCGCGAGCTCGGCGTCGCCGTGGGCGCGGCTGAGCTGGCGCCACTCCCAGATACCCGCCGCGACCAACCCCGTCACGAACAGGACCGCGAGCCCGACCAGGATCTCGCGTCCGTGCGCGTTCACCCACTCGAATCCGTCCTGTAGCCGGGCCTCGAAGCCCGCGAGCTTCGTCTCGGTGTCGCCGTGCTGTCGCGGAGTCATTCGCGCGTGCCTCCCCCGGTGCGGCGCGGGATCTTAGCGGGTTTTCTCTTCGGGTCCGGCCGTTTCTTCGTCGCTGCGCTCGGCCCGGCCGCGCAGGCGCACGCGCACGGGGGCCGAGCGGACGCCGAATCGCTTGCGGAAGAAGCCTTCCAGATAGCGATGGTAGTTCGGCGCGATCAGGGTCGGGTCGTTCATGAACACGAGCACCGTCAGCGGGCGCTTGGCGATCTGCGTGGCGTAGAAGAAGCGCGCGCGGCGCTTGCGGCGCACCGGTGGGACGTTGCGCGTGGTGGCTTCTTCGAGCGCCCGGTTGATCTCCGCGGTCCCGATCTCGATGTCGAGATCGTCGTGGAGCTTCAGCGCCTCCGGAAGCAGCCGCGACAAGCCCTTGCCCGTGATCGCACTGGTGCGCAGCACGACGGGTTCCGAGACGAAGCCCAGTCGCCGCTCGAGCTGGCGCTCCACCTCCGCGATCCGATCGCTGTTCTCGATCACGTCCCACTTGTTCAGCACCAGCACGAGCGGCCGGCCGCGATCGAGCGCGAGCCGCGCGATCTTCGCGTCCTGCTCCGAGACGCCCGTCTCCGCGTCGAGCACGAGCAAGCCCACGTCCGCACGCTCGATCGAGCGCAGCGCCATCAGCGCGCTGCCGCGTTCGAGGCGGTCGGCGCGCCGTCCCGGCTTGCGCATGCCCGCCGTGTCGACCAGCACGACCTCGCGGCCGTCCACCCGCAGGAACGAGTCCGTCGCATCGCGCGTCGTGCCGGGCTCGTCCGCGACGATGTTCCGCTCTTCGCCCAGGAGCGCGTTCAGCAGCGACGACTTCCCCACGTTCGGCCGACCGACGATCGCGAGCCGCGGCGGACCTACGCGCGGCTCGGGCGCCTCGGGCGACTCGGCCTCGACCGGCAGGCGCTCGGCGATCGAGATCTCGAGGTCGACCAGACCGCGTCCGTGCGCCGCCGAGATCGGGATGATCTCGGGGAAGCCGAGGCGGTGGAAGTCGGCGCTCGCGGCCTCGAGCTTGGGGTTGTCCGCCTTGTTGACCGCCAGGACGACCTGCGGGCCGGCGCGGCGCATGAGGTCGGCGATCTGCTGATCGCCCGGCAACACGCCGTCCTGGGCGTCGACCACGAAGACGATCACGGCCGCGTCGGCGACGACCAGGCCGACCTGCCGGCGGATCGCCGCTGGGATCCCGCGCTCGGCATCGGGCTCGAGACCCCCGGTGTCGACCAGCAGGACCTCGTGACCCTCGATCTGGGTCAGCGAGGCGACACGATCGCGGGTCACCCCGGGGCGGTCCTCGACCAGCGACCGGCTCTCACGCAGGAGCCGGTTGAAGAGAGTCGATTTTCCGACGTTCGCCCTGCCCACGATGGCGACCAGCGGCGGGCTCGCGTTGCCACTTTTCGTCATGTCGCCGCCACTCCAAATCATTCCGGTGCAGCCAGTGGTTGACACAGCTCGCGGTTTTGAGCGAGGCTCGCCGGGATTCGGTCGGGTCGTCAGTTCGTTCGGGAGGGGCGCGATGTCGAGGGGAATCCGGTTGATCTGTGCGCGCGTGGCGCTGGCCGCGCTGGTCTTCGTCGGTTCCGTCGGCGTGACGCCGAGCGACGCGAAGGCCGACGCTTCCCAGCTTTGCCGCGCGGGTGCGAATCTGGTGCTCGCGCCGTTCGACGTCCTGCTCGGGCCTTACATCGCCGCCAAGGACGAGTACTACGGACTGACCGAGATCGACGACCCGATGTCCCTGAAGGTCGCCGGAGCGGTGCCCGGCTACGTGCTCCTGCTGGGCCTGCAGCTCGGCGGCGCGCTGTTCCGCGAGATTGCGGGAGTGTTCGAGATCATCCCCGGCGTGGTGACGCTGTTCCGCGAAGGCGCGCAGCCGCCGCTCTTCCGCTCGGCCGAAGATGCCTGGGCGGTCTACTCCGAGAACTACGGCCCCTGCCCGGTCAAGATCGGGATCTCGTACAACACGATCAACGACGGCTGATCGCGGCCAGGATCCGCTCGAGCACGAGGTCGCGCGCGTCAGCGTCGACCCACTCGAGGCCCGGCTCTGCCCGGAACCAGCTCCGCTGGCGCTTGGCGTAGCGCCGCGTGGCGATCCAGGTCCGCTCCACCGCCTCGGCCTCCGAGATCCGACCCGCGAGCAGCCAGCCGACCTCGCGATAGCCGATGGCCGAGAGCGAGCGCAGGCTCGGCGAGTAGCCGGCCGCGTGCAGCCCGCGCACCTCCTCCACGAGGCCCGCCGCGAACATGGCCTCCACGCGAGCCCGCAGGCGCGTGGCAAGGACATCGCGCCCCACCCCCAGGCCGATCCAGACGACCTCGAACGGCCGGTCCTTGAAGCCGTGCCGCGCTTGCTGCTTCGAGATCGGCTCTCCGGCCAGCCGTAGCGCCTCGAGCGCGCGCACGGTGCGGATGCGGTCGTTTGCGGCGATGCGGCTCGCGGCCGCCGGGTCGAGGCGCGTGAGCTCGGCGCGCAGGTCTTCGAGCGGTCTCGCCTCCAGCGCCTCGCGGATCCCCGTGTCCGACTCGACGTCGGCGATCAGCCCTCCCGCGAACGCGCGCGCGTAGAGGCCGGTGCCGCCCACCAGCAGGATCGGGCGCCTGCGCGCGTCGATCGCGTGCGCCGCGGCGCGCGCGGCCTCGGCCCAGCGCCCGGCGGACATCGGCTCGTCGGGCGCCACCAGGTCGATCGCATGGTGTGGGATCTCGGCGCGCAGCTCCGCGCTCGGCTTGGCCGTGCCGATGTCCAGGCCGCGGTAGACCTGCATCGAGTCGGCGCTGACGATCTCGGCGCCGGTCTTTCGCGCGATGGCGCAGGCGAGCTCCGTCTTGCCGGTTCCCGTCGGCCCGACGATCGCGATCACGCGGGGGCGGCTCGCGGACATCAGCGGCGCAGGAAGCGGCGCTCGAGCTCGCCGCGCTCGAGCGTGGAGAGGATCGGCCGGCCGTGCGGACAGTTCGGGAACCACAGGGTCTCGTCCAGATCCGCGAGCAACGCCGCGACCTCGCGCGGCTCGAGCCGATCTCCCTTGCGAACGGCGGAGTGGCACGCCGCCGTCGCGAGCAGATCGTGCAGCGCGCGCTCCAGCCCGTCGCGCGCTTCACGCTGCGCGGGCTCGGCGAGCGCGCGCGCGGTCTCCGCGAGGAGCTCCGCCCAACGCGTTCCGCGTCTCGCCGCGAGCAGCGCGGGCAACGCGCGCAGCGATGCATGAACGGTTCCGCGCAGGCTCTCCGCGCCGATCTCGAGCTCGATGCCTGCACGAGAAAGGAGCTCCGCGTGTGCGTCGAGCGTCTCCGCATCCGCGCGCAGGAGCTCGAGTCCGAGCGGGACGAGCAGCGCCTGGCGCTCGAGCTTGTCGTCGAGCGCCGCGCGCCGCAGCCGCTCGAAGAGCACGCGCTCGTGCGCGGCGTGCTGGTCGATCAACACCATCCCGGACTCGCTCTCGCACACGAGGTAGAGCCCGAGCACCTGCCCGATGCTGCGCAGTCGCGAGAAGACGAAGGGCGCGCGCGCGGTCGATCCGGCACCCCCTGGCCAGTCGGCGTCCGCGGCGATCCCGGGCCGCGCGAAGAAGCCGTCGGCGAGCCCGAAGTCGCTGGTCGCGCTCGCAGCCCCCTGGTTGCCGGGCGCGAACTGCGCCGACGTTCGCACGCCGCCGCCCACGCGCACCGCCGCGCCCAGCGCGCGCCGGAGCAGACCCGTGACCGCTGACGGATCGCGGAAGCGAACTTCCCACTTCGCCGGGTGCACGTTGACGTCGACCTCGCCCGGCTCGACCTGCAGGTACAGCACGACCACCGGGTAGCGACCCGGCGGGAGCGCATCGCGATACGCGTCGCGCACGGCGAACTGGAGCAAGCGGTCGCGCACCGGCCGTCCGTTCACGTAGACGTGCAGATCGGCGGGGCCGCTGCGCAGCACGTGTGTCGGGCTCGCGAATCCGGTCACGCGCAGCGAAGAGATCTCGCCGTCGACCGGCAGGAGCCCCTCACCGGCGCCCGGCGGCAGCACGGCCAGCACGCGCTCGCGCGCGTCGCGGGTCGGTAGCCAGAGCAGCACGCGGCGGCCGTCCCGCTCGAGCTCGAAGCGCACGTCCGGGCGTGCGAGCGCGATCCGCTCCAGCCAGCGCACGACATGGGAGGCTTCGGTGGCGGCGCTCTTCAGGAACTTGCGGCGCGCGGGCACCTGGCCGAAGAGCTCGAGCACCTCGAGCGTCGTTCCCTCCGCGCAGGCCACGGGCGCAACCCGCTCGATGCCCGCGCCGCTGCCGCTGAGCTCCGTGCCCAGCTCCGCCCCGCGCGCGCGCGTGCGCATGCGCACAGCTGCAACTGAAGCGATGCTCGGCAGCGCCTCTCCGCGAAAGCCGAGCGAGGCGACACGGGCCAGGTCCTCGGCGCAAGCCAGCTTGCTGGTGGCGTGGCGCTCAAAAGCAAGTCGCGCGTCTTCGCCAGTCATGCCGACGCCGTCGTCCGAGACCGAGATCCAGGCGATGCCGCCCTCGCGGATGGCAACGCGGATCTGTGTTGCCTCGGCGTCCAGCGCGTTCTCGACCAGCTCCTTCACGATCGAAGCGGGACGCTCCACCACCTCGCCCGCGGCGATCTGGTTCACGAGCTCGGATGGAAGTACGCGGACTTTGCTCACTTCGGGAACGTATCACGGCGCGATTTGAATCCTCGCAAGACCCGGCTTGGAAGGGAAAATCCTTGACAGCAAGCCGACCTTGGTGGATTCCTTGCATGCTGAGGGGGGTTGCGATGTCAGGCTCGGTGACGATGGCGGAACCCACGTCGGCGGTTGGGGGAGCAAGTCCGGCGCAGGCCGGTGGTGCAGTGGCCGCACGGCGCCGCGGCGATCGTCTGGTCGGAACGAGTCGCGCGATCCAGCGCGCGGTCGACCAGATCGGAGTCGCCGGCCGCGGAAGATTCCACGTCTTCATCTCGGCCGAGGAAGGCTCCGACAAGGAGCTGATCGCTCGGCTGATCCACGAAGCGAGTGACTGGACGACGAACGGCTTCTTCGCGCTCGACGCTTCGCTCGTTCCGGAGACACTGCTCGGTCGCGAGCTGCTCGGCTGCGAGCGCGGTGCGCTGAGCGCCCTGCCGGCCGAGTCGACGGGAGCGCTCACGCGGATCTCCGGTGGAACGGTGCTGATCGATCGCGTCGAGAGCATGCCGAAGGAGCTGCAGCAGACGCTCGCGGCGGCGCTCGGCGATGGGCGCGTTCGCAGGATCGGCGCGTCGTCGTCGTCGCCGCTCGAGTGCCGCGTGATCGGCGCGAGCACCGAATCGCTCGACGCGCTCGTGCAGAGCGGACGGGTCGACGCCGACCTCGGTGAGCGGCTGCGTCTGCTCGAGATCCGCATCCCGCCGTTGCGCGATCGCCGCGAGGACATCCTGCCGCTCGCCGCACGAGCGCTCGCGATCGCGCGCGAGGAGATCGAGCGCGAGCTCGGCCGCCCGCCCAAGGCGCGCGGCTTCACGCGCGAGGCGCTCGAACGCCTGCGCGAGAGCTCCTGGCCGGGCAACGAGCGGGAGCTTCGCGAGCAGATCCTCGCGGCGCTGCGCATGGCGCGCGGCGAGGAGATCGGCGCCGAGGACCTTCCCCTTGGTCCCGAGTCGAGCGACGAGGTGCCCTCCTTCCGGGACGCCAAGCGCAAGTTCGAGCGCGAGTACGTCGGCCGAGTGCTGCGCATCTGCAAGGGGAACATCAGCCGCGCCGCGCGCATCGCCCGGAAGGACCGCAAGGACTTCTACGACGTGATGCGCCGGAACCAGATCAACCCCGACGACTACCGCTAGCAGGCTATGCTCTCCGCGGTGATCGCCGCGGTCGTGCAAATGACGTCCGGCTCCGAGCTCGCGCGCAACCTCGCGCGGGCGGGTGGGCTGATCGCAGAAGCCGCGGGCCGGGGGGCCGAGCTCGTCGCCCTGCCCGAGAACTTCCCGCTGATGCGCGACGGCGCGTCCGCGCCCAACCCGCACGCCCAGGACGTTCCCGATGGCGAGGTCGTGCGCTTCCTGCGCGACCGCGCGGCGGCGCACCAGATCGTGCTCGCCGGCGGAACCTTGCCCGAGCGCATCCCGGGCGACTCGCGCGTCTTCAACACCTCGATCGTGGTCGGGCCCGGCGGCGAGCTGCTCGCGCGCTACCGCAAGATCCACCTGTTCGACGTCGACCTGCCCGGCGCCGTGCTGCGCGAGTCCGCGAACGTCGCAGCGGGAACCGAGGTGGTCGTCGCCAAGCTTCAGAACTGCACCCTGGGCCTCTCCGTCTGCTACGACATCCGCTTCCCCGAGCTCTACCGCGCGCTCGTGGACCGCGGCGCCACGGTGCTGCTCGTGCCCGCAGCGTTCACGGTCCCGACGGGCCGCGATCACTGGGAGGTGCTGCTGCGCGCGCGCGCGATCGAGAGCCAGTGCTTCGTGGTCGCCGCCGCGCAGTGGGGCGATCACAGCCCGACGCGTCGCTCGTACGGCCGCGCAATGATCGTCGACCCCTGGGGGACGGTGCTCTGCACGGTCCCCGACGGCGAGGGTGTCGCGTTGGCCGAGCTCGACTTCGCGCGGCTGGAGGACGTTCGCCGCCGACTCCCGTCGCTGCGACACCGCCGCCTGTAGGCGCCGGCTCGCTCAAGAGCGGCCGGGGCGCTGCCGATTTCGTCGAGCGATGGCGAGAGCAGCGCTGATCGTGCGCATGACCGGCCAGCCGGACGAGGTCTACGACATCGTGTCGGCGGAGACGCTGATCGGGCGCGCGCCGAGCTGCAATCTGCAGATCCCGGACGAGAGCATGAGCCGCGAGCACGCGGTGGTTCTGTCGGACGGCGAGTCGCACGTGCTCGAGGACCTGCAGAGCACGAACGGGATCAAGGTCAACGGCAAGCGCGTGCGCTCGACCGAGCTCGGCCACGGGGACGAGATCGAGATCGGGCAGACGCACCTGGTCTTCACCCTCCGCTAGAGCCTCCCGGGGGAAGTCCGCTTCCCAAGTTATGCCGGTGTGGCTCCCTCCCACTCGGGCTCCTGGCCTCCGGGGCCCTCTTTCGCGCGCATTCCAGGCGCCAAAGCCGTGGCATGGGCTTTGCTGTCCCAGGGGGGCGTGAAGTTCTCCTGGCTGTCCCAACGTGCGCGCACGATCGTCTCCGAAACCCTCGAGCGCGATGCCGAGCCCGAGTACGAGCGCCTGCTCGTCGCGGGGGCGGTCGTGGTTCGCGAAGGCGAGCACTTCCGCATCGAGAGCGGTGAGGACGCCTGGACCGAGCTCGAGGCCCGCGCACGCCGCCTGGAGGGCCTCTGCGACTGCGGCTCCCTGCTCTCGTCCCACGGCGCGCGCGCCCACTGCCGGAGCTGCGGGCGCGAGTACCGGCAGAGCTAGCCCTCGACGCCCCCGCCCGGGCTCTCCTGCTGCATCCGCTGCCAGCCGTCCTTCACGAGCTGGCAGACCTCCTCGCACGAGTCGACCAGCGAGAAGAGCTTCAGGTCCTTCTTCGCGATCAGACCCATGTCGAGCACGCGCGTCTCGAGCCACTGGACGAGCCCCGACCAGTAGTCGCTCCCGACCAGGATGACGGGAATGTCGCGGCACTTACCGGTCTGCTTGAGCGTCAGGCACTCGAACATCTCGTCGAGCGTGCCGAAGCCGCCGGGCAGCATCACGAACGCGCAGGCGTACTTCACGAACATGACCTTGCGCGCGAAGAAGTAGTCGAAGTTCAGCACCGTGTCGGCGTAGCCGTTGTCGTGCTGCTCGAACGGCAGCTTGATGTTCAAGCCGATGGACGGCGCGTCGACCTCGCGCGCGCCGCGGTTCGCGGCTTCCATCGCGCCGGGTCCACCGCCGGTGATCACGGCAAAGCCCTCGCGGCCCAGGCAGTTCCCGATCTCGCGGCCGATGCGATAGGTCTCGCTGTCGCGCGCGGCGCGCGCGCCGCCGAAGACCGAGACCGCCGGCCAGATCGGACCGAGCGTCTCAAAGCCCTCGACGAACTCCGCCATGATCCGGAAGATCGTCCAAGTGTCCTTGCTGCGGAGTTCCTTCACGATCAATCGCGCTATCGGAGCTTCCTTGCGGCGAATTGACGGCTGCCTCGCAGCTCGTGCACTGGGCGCGGATCAGATGACGGGATGCGACGTGCGTGCCGTCGGCGGCCTGCAGATCGAAACGCAGCTCGAGGTTCGCCGTGCGCACGCGCCCGTCGGGCAGGAGCTCCGCCTCGCCGATCGCGTCGAGCACGAGCTTGCCCTGGAGCCCGTCGGCGACGGAGATGGACTCGCGCGCCACCGAGCCGCTCGCGCGCACCAGCAGCGGTCCCTCCGGCCGTTGCTCCCAGCGCAGCGGCAGCTCGACGCCGAGATTGAAGCGCCCGGTCTGCGGCACGGTGCGGCGCGCGACCCAGGCGCTCTCGCCGGCCGGCGCACGCGTCGGCAGCGCGAAGATCAGCCAGTCGAGCAGCGCGATGTCGATCAGCATCGGGTGCGGGCTCTGCCAGAACGGCGCGAGCACGTCGCCGTTCGTGTCGAGGTCGGCCGAGGCCGCGGGCCGCGCG